>BFBZ01000021.1_pt1 | contig 156732 bp, 155 predicted proteins | sample 1888401 | NCBI WGS metagenome assembly BFBZ01 (sample SAMD00112614, study PRJDB3348) | symbiont metagenome | host: Chara braunii
AACTCGCCGGTGAGCTATGGTGTTAGCTAGCGATGCGGACGGAGTTCCGTCTGTGCAAAACAGACCACAGCCTGGCGCTGAATCGTGATCGGAGGTCSRACATCAGACCTGCTGCTCGGCCTGCAGATTGTCGTTGAGGACCGCCTGCAGCAGCGCGGGATAGACCACGATTTCCCCGTCATATTCGATCAGGCCCGCCTTCCTGAACTTGTTCATGAAATGACTCACGCGCGACCGCGTCGTGCCGATCATTTCCGCCATGGTCTCCTGGCTGATCTTCGGAATGATCGGCTGCGGCGTTCCGCCACGGCCATAATTGGCCATGGTCAGGAGCAGCCGCGCCAGCCGCTGCTCGCTGCTGTGGAAGAGCTGGTCGATCAGGTCCGCTTCGAACCGGCCGATCCTGGCGAGCAGGAACGCGATGAACATCTCCGCGAGCTCAGCGTGGCGGCGAAGCGCCGTGATTATGGTATTCCTGGCGATGGCGATGACCACGCAATCCTGCAGGGCGCAGGCCGAGCCGTTGTGCAGCGCCTGCCGCGTCAAGCAGCCTTCGCCAAAGAACTGCCCGGCAGCGACGATGCCGACGACAGCTTCCTTCCCGACGTCGTTGACGACGGCGAGCTTGATCTTTCCCTGCTGGAGAAAGAACAGCGTGTCGGCCGGATCCCCCTGGACGAAGACGCTTTGCCCCCTGGGAACCCTCAGGACCTTCTGGCCGGCACAGATCTTGTCGAGAAAGGCCTTTGGATCAAATCTGGCGAGGTTCGAACTCGGCACAGCACCCATCCTGGTTGATGGACATGCCAAGGTCTTACGGGGGAAACCGCCTCTCGTTTTGCGCTACATCAAATGGTGCAGCGCGGCTCGATCGAGAGCATGAGCGCAATGTCATGCGGGCGCGGAAGGCTACCACCCTCTGGACCATCCTTAACCCTCTGGAACATTCTTGGCATCCCGCGGTTCGTCCTGGCTGGGGAAACGACAACCAAGGAGTTCACCATGGCAAGAGACGAGCACAACAAGGCGGCCGAGCACCACGACAACGCGGCCAAGGCCCATCGTTCCGCCGCCGAGTTGCACGGCAAGGGCGATCACGCGAAGGGCAAGGAGCACGCCAGCAGCGCGAAGCAGCACTCGCAGACGGCCAGCCAGCACAGCGAGCAGGCGCACGCAAAGAGCCAGCAGCAGAAGTAACGTACCGGAAAGGGCCCGGGCCACCCCGGGCCTTGCCCTATTCGGTCGGGTTGAACCGGCGCGCACTCGTCGACGGCAGCGATCCGTTGACGCCGAACAACGAACGTCGCGCCGCCGGCGGACGATCCATCCTTGCGCSAAGACCCATCTTTGCGATCGGTGAAACTCGCAGCCCTCGCGCTTCGATCCGTCAACCGTGATGATCGGCCACTTGTCGTGGTTGCACGGACCAAGCTGCCGGCGCGTCGTCACGATCGGCTGCGGCCACAGCCGCCGTCGCCTGCACCTTGCCGGGCGCGTGATGGGACGGCGCGTAGATCGCATAGTCTCAGCGAACACAATGGAGGGGTCGCGCCGTGCGTATGCCGCGCGGTATTCCTTCGCCAATTCCGCAGTCTCCTCCTCATAGACGGCGGCATGATCTATCTGCATGCCGAATCCGGAGGCCGGTCGGAGAGGCTCAAGGTCGGGCCATAGCTCGGCACGGTCTAAGCCTATGAGCCTGCGGTCATCCCCCAAAAGGCGCTCCGTCTCGTCATCCGCAAGAAGGCGCCTATAGACTGCCTCCCCCACTTCCTTTGCGTTCACAGTCTTGGCGGAGGTTGGTGTTGGCGGGACTGCGATGGCTTGGGATGCCTCATCAATCCTCGCCGTCAAACGCAATGCGATCCGATGCGCCTGCCGTTTGGCGCCTGCGGCTTCCTTGGTCTGAAGCGATTGCACGAACTCGTGCTTAAACTTCCCGGTGGCGGCGTTGACCAGATCAGGAAAGCCCGCGCGGATATGCGGAGGGACATCCTTACCGGCGAGCGCTTGAGGCAGCCGCTTGCGGAATTCGTATACGCCTGAACGCCGTCGCTGAACGTAGCTCATCAATGCCATTGTGGACCACCCATGCGGGCTACAGTTGTGTAGCAGGGCGGTCTCTCTAAGCTTATGATCGCTCAGAGTTTTCAGCTTTTCAATGGCTTGCTTGGAAAGTGGCGCTCCCTAGGAAGACTCCAAAGAGTAGGAATTCAAACTGTTTGCCAGTTTTCTATCGCTGAACTTTGCCACTGAGCTACAACGACTATTTCCACGGTTGGCAAACCGGCGCGTTCCGTACGGACGGGAAATATCTGCGACGCTCGGCAACATAGGGCCAGGCGCAGGCTATTTTCGGGGACACTGGTCGTGAGGAACGCTGCGACCGCCACGCCTGTGGCAGGTCTGTTCTGCTGCGATATTTTGCCGCAACCGACAGATTCTTCATTTCGCGGGGACGGGAACCGAGCCGCTTGATATCCGCCTCAAGCTCCAATTGCCACGCTTCCCTGCTGCATTCAAGACGGCTGCAATCTGCGCATAAGTTGCGATTTCTATTCGAAGATAATGCTCTGAACGAGGCAATTAGGTCGGTGACAGTCCGCAGCTCCGCATCCAGCCGAGTTACGCGGCGGTCATTTGGCAACGCACAAGAGCGCGCACAGCCCCAGGCAGCCAAGTTAACGGAAGCTTAATGATCCATCCATGTTCCAGTCAGGTTCCCTGCTTCAACCTATGGGCGTTCGGTCCATTCGGACGAACCACAGGGTAGGCCTTAGAGCAGCCCTACGTTATAAATTGGGAGAAAATGATGTCGCGGATTTCTACGAAGTCGCTTGGCGTTATTCCTCTGACGGGGGCCCTGGTTCTCGGGTCGACCGCTCTGTCGTCGCCTGCAAGGGCGGATTTCTGGAGCAGGACCATTGCTCCGATTGGGCATGCTGTGGAAAACGCCGCGCATGATGCGGGCCACGCCGTCGAAAAGGCTGCTCAGGACACTGGCCGCGCCGTGGAGCAGGCAACCCACGACGCCGGTAACGCGGTCGAGAAGGCCACGCATGACACCGGCAATGTCCTGGAGAAGGCAGCCCACGATACCGGTAACACGCTTGAGAAGGCCGCCCATGACACCGGTAACGCCCTCGAAAAGGGTACCCACGACACGGGCAAGGCGATCGAGAAGGGTACCCACGACACCGGCCACGCTATCGAGAAAGCTACGCAGGACACTGGCAAAACGCTGGAGAAAGCTGGCCAAGACACAGGTAATTTCTTCACCGCACCGATCCGGAACGCGAAGAAGTTCGTCGACGACAAGATCAACGAGGTCGAGACGTTCATCACGCGGATCGTGAACGACGTGCTAGCCATCGCTTCGAAGGCGGTTTGGGCCGTTGTCGGCTTGTCCGGCGTGCTGCTCGCTCTTCTGATGACGATGATCTTCCGGCGCCACGCGCCGCATCGCCGCCGAACGCTGCGAACCGCAGCTTAATATTTGTTGCCACAGCTCTGTAGGTGAGAGTTTCCAGATTGAGCGCCCCTCCTTGATTGCACATAGCGGAGGGGCGCGTCTCTTTATGCATCTAAGAAATGCGATTGCAGTATATGAATTTGATCGCGCAATCTTCTCTGCCTTGGCACGCAAGAAGGAAGACTTGATGCACGGAGGCACCATTCATTTCGCGCGTGTGGCCTACCACCGAAGTTTCATCCAGTAGTATCTAGAGTCTTATTGGGTTTGCAGTGAGACCGAACTTTGGACCACCCATAACTAGAGTTTTGCGCCTGTTGCAGTGAGACCGAACTTTGGACCACCCATAACTAGAGTTTTGCGCCTGTTTCACGGTGGCGGGCTGGATGCGCCAGCGTGGTTTTGCAGCAAAATCGGCGGCTTGTTGCCGATCGCGCCATGGGGGCGTTCTTCGTTATAGTACTNCGGAAGCGTCCGTTGAACGCCTCGATGAATGCGTTGTCGGTGGGCTTGCCGGGCCTGGAGAAGTCCAGCGTGACGCCGCGCTGGTAGGCCCAGACGTCGAGATCGCGCGACACGAACTCGGTGCCTTGATCGACACGGATCGTCGCCGGGAATCCCACTTCATTGCAGACTCCTTCCAATATCTCAACGACATCGGTGCCGCGGAAAGTGAACCGCGGTGTCAGCGCTGGCGAGAATCGGGAGAAGATGTCGACGATCGTGAGCACCCGAAGCTTGCGTCCGGTTGCCAACTGATCGTGGACGAAGTCCATCGCCCAGGTCTCGTTCGATCGCGTTGCCGGCCTGCGATCGTCCCGCAGCTTGGCCTTGACCCGGCGCTTCGGCGTCTTGTTGCGTATTTGCAGGCCCAATTCGCGATAGACACGCCGCGTCTTGTTCTGCCCGTGGCGCCATCCTTCGCGACGAAGCACGACGTGAATGCGGCGATAACCGTAGCGGACGCGAACCTGACTGATCTCCCTGATCCGTTGTTCGAGGGCGGCCTGGTCGGAGCGACGGGATCTGTAGTGGTAGGTCGACCTGTCGAATTCGAGGGCGTCGCAGGCCCTGCGGATCGATHCCTGCCACTCGCCACAGACCTCGTCGACGAGCTTGCGCTTCCGACCAGGCTTCACAGCTTTCGGCGGATCACGTCCTGCAGCATCTCCTTGTCGAGCGACAGATCAGCGACCAGCTTCCTCAGCTTGCCGTTCTCGTCCTCGAGCTGCTTCAGCCGCCGCATCTCGGTCGGCAGCAGCCCGTCATACTTCTTCTTCCAATTGAAATAAGTCGCCTGGCTGATCCCGGCCTTGCGGCAGATCTCGGCGACCGGCACGCCGTCATTGCCCTGCTTCAGAATGAACGCCTTCTGGGCGTCCGAAAACTTCGAGGCTTTCATCGTCTTCCGCTCCTCCCAGCCGAGGGGATTCGGCAGCGCAAGACTCTAGCCAAAAATGGTCCAGTTTTCCGGCCTCAGATCACCCTTCGCAATCCTCGGTGAAAAAGTTGCGCAGGATCGGGCCGCCTGCCTCTGCATAGACAGACGAATGGAGTCAGACCGGTTTAAACATGCTGTGTCCGGCATTTGAATGTAGACGGTCGTAGAATTCGGTCGCGTACCGGTCCGTCATACCAGCAACGAAATCACAAATAATTCGGAGCTTCTGCGGTTCGGTCGAAGCACTTCTAAACTGTTCCCGCACGTCGTCGGGCATCATGAGGTAGCCCTTTTCGCTAGCGAGCGCTTGGAAAATGCTCTTCACGACTTCGTATCCGCGAAATTCGGGTAGTTTGACCCTTGATGAGTAGATCATGCTCTCGAAAGTATACTGCTTGAGAATCTCGACTTTTAGACGGGCCTCATCATTGAGATACACCTTGCTCAACATAGGGTATCTGTGATCGATCTTCACCTCGACTGAGTTTATGGCCTCGTGAACGAGCGCCGACGACAGCTTTGTCCTGAGATAGCCGGACTCGCTCAGCTCTTGTGAAGCTTGAAACCACTTGATCGTTGCAATCAGCGAGTTTTCGTCGGTGCCTTCGATGCCGCTAAAAATGTCGGTCAGGATGGCTAGGACATACTCGGGTGTGATCTGGCGCTTCAATTCCTTCGAAGTTTTTCTCGCCACGTGCGACAGTAAATCCACGTTCGATGCGACGATTGACGCAGGGGTGAGAAATCCCGCCTTCATTGAGTCTTCGAGGTCGTATGTCGAGTAGGCGATGTCATCCGCGAGATCCATGATCTGACATTCGATCGTCTTGAAATCGCGACGCCCAACACGGCCCGCCGTATGCAATTTGATGTTCCGGACAACTTCCTCTTCGGATCCGTAGTACCCTTTGACCAGCTTACTTTTCTTGGTACGCCGGGCCGGAATGATCTCATCGTATTTGAGGACTGCCGCCATGAGGCGATACGTCAAGTTCAGCCCGGCACGATCATCTCCTTTAACTCGTGTCTTCCTGCGGGCCTTCTTCTCAAGCCTCGAAATGATACGCAACGTTTGCGCGTTGCCTTCGAATCCTCCCGCACTTCGCATGAGATCGTCGAGCGCGCGCTCGCCGTTATGGCCGAAAGGTGGATGACCTATATCGTGCAGAAGAGCGGCAGCTTCGCACAAGCGCAGATCGAGCGGGTTGTCGCGAAAGTACGGGTCGACATAGTTCAACCGCTCGGCGATGCCGGAGGCGATCTGTGCAACCTCAAGGGAATGCGTGAGCCGATTTCGGAAGAAATCAGACTCATGTCCCGGAAAGACTTGTGTCTTCCCTTGCAGCCGTCTGAAGCTCGCGCAGTGGATGATCCTGCCGTAGTCCCGCCCTATCGGCAAACGCCACGGATCCGTGGGGCCGTCATCGTTGACCTCACGCTTCCAGTCGTTTTCGGAATATAGGCTAGGCCTTTTTCTTGCGGGCAAGCTTTACCGGCTTCTTTGTGGCCGAAGCGGTTGTATTTGCCGCCACCTTTCCGGAGCGGCCGATCTTCAGCAGCAGAGCCCGCCGCAGAATGGCGACTTTCTGTTCAGCCCTATCGCTTGCTTCGATTACAGCGGCGTAGGCAGTCATGATTCGATCCCTCTTGGTATGACACTACGCTAAACTACGACCGGAGGTCCACCCAGTTTGCCCCGTCACGATTAATTTTCGGCTATGGGAACCCTGTAACTCCACCGATTCCGGCTATCGAACGGAATAGCCTTGACCCTGGCGCAGCTCAATCTAGGAACTCCGACAGCTCCTCAAGCTCCCTGTACGGATCCTCGCACGCCTGCAGAGATTTAGCGCTGCCGACCCACCGTCCACATGTTTCGGCTCTTTTGAGGGTTGCCCTGCGAAGCGTTAACGGCAAAGGAATGGATGAGAGACTAGGTAAAGAACCACCGGCCGGTGCCTAGCGGTTCAGCCGAGCGATGCAAGACCGGTCACGAGGAGGGGTGAAAGACAGTGCAGGGCGGGCCCAGTTGGACTAGAGGAAATGCCCTCCCATGACCGTCAGAGCGGCTGGTACACAAGGACCGGGTTGATGAAGCTCAGGAAGGACAAATCGCTAGACGAACTCGCACGGGTTGGGAACGTCGCACAGTTTGTCAGCTACTCCCCAGGCAGGGTCAGGCCGCACCAGGAGTTCAGCCGTGTCGCAGGTTTCGACGCCAATCATCAATTTCAGAACATATCCGAAGGTCTACGTGTCTTGCTCGATCGGTGCCCAGAAGGCACCCTAAACCTGCGCAGCTTCACGCCAGATAATCCCAGGAGCCGCGACTTTCACTATGGCTTGGCCGACCTTGCACAGATCGAAGCGCTCGTCTGCAAGATGTCCGGCGAAGGTCTCTATGTCATTGCAAACGAGACCGTCGATGTCGCTGACGGTGGAGTATCGGGCGTCATCCAAGGAGGCGTCGTCGAATTTGCACCGGACGACACACCTCGGTGTGTCGAAAAGGGCGGTACAGCTTCAATGTCGCTGGGCTGGGGACTTTCGCTTCTCAAAACTGTCTATAGCTTTCCCGTCGAAACGGTCGATGCAGGCCGCGGCCGGCTAGAGTTCAGCATTCACCTGAAACCACGGGGCTGGCGCCGCGGTCATACGCTGATGTGGGAGTATGAGGCTTCCGACAGCGCGCCGGCCATGGCGGCGCTGAAGTGGCCGAACCGATTCAGCAGGCTTATTGGCGACAAGACATTCGGTCTCCTCGTCGCCGATCTAATCGGATTGCCCGTTCCTAGAACGACGTGCATCTCCCGGCGCATCGCTCCGTTCTCCTTCGGTCAGCCGACTTTTTCGAACGAAGTCTGGATCAGAACCTGTCCTCGCGAGCAGGAGCCGGGGAAGTTTACTACGGCGAAAGGTTGGCTGGATCCCTTTCGCCTCCTTGCTGAAGAGGATCCGACGGGAGAGGCGATTTCAGCGGTCTTGTGTCAATCGGCTGTGCCGGCAGCATTTGCGGGCGCTGCAATTATGGATGCAGAAAAGCGGATTGTAATCGAAGGCACTTCCGGCGAGGGGGACAGCTTCATGGTTGGCAAACGACTCCCGGAACGCCTGCCTGAAAATGTTCTGCATGATATCCGCGAGACGTATCATCTTGCCGAAAAAAAGTTGGGTCCAGTGCGATTTGAGTGGGTCCACGACGGGACGCGCGTCTGGATCGTACAGCTGCACAAGGGCGCAACCGACAGTTCGGCGTCGACGCTAGTGCCCGGCGAAGCGGATCAATGGGAGGTGTTCGACGTCTCAAGCGGATTGGAGGAATTGCGTCGCCTGCTCGCCCGGCTCCCGGCTGACGTTGGCCTGCAGATCCGAGGAGACGTCGGCTTAACAAGTCATGTCGCAGATCTCTTAAGAAAGGCCCGGCGACCCGCCCGGCTGCAACCACAGAGCTAGGGCAGCTCCAGCACTAGCGGCCCCTCTTTGCGCTGGAAATCTGGATTCCTCCAACGCCTTGAAAACGCTCCCCAGGAAGCTCCAATAAGGGCAGCATCGCGTCTCCGAGAAATCCTAGCGGGCACGCCGAAAGACCCAGCCATTCTGCGCACATGCAGATAGTTGCAAGAAGCGCGCCGGCATCACGCAGCAATAGAGATTCCGCGTTTTCGTAGGCTGCGAAGAGTTTAGAACGATCACCGATCAATCGCAGTGTGCATCCATCCTGCGAGCCTGTCACCGATAGGACCGCCGCGCGATTTTCCAAGCACACACGCTCGCCGCTAGCTCGAAGGAGCAGAAAGGCGTGGTTTTTGGGGTCGTACAATCGTGGTGCCGAACTATCATCGGGAATGCAGATGACGCTGATCGATTGAAGGCCGCCGGATGATGGACTTGCTGACCAAGCAATCGGCAATCCAGCCCGCCCGCTCGGCGCATGTCCTTTCCAGGCAACCGCGTACCACAACAATTCCGCGACTAAGCTAAAATTAATTGGATCACCGACGGTCGAACGTCGCCTCGCAATCACGTCCGCAAAAGTTCTTGAGGAAGGATCGCACGGGCGGGCCAGAACTTCAGTTTTCACTACGTCGAACTGATGTGGCGCCCACGCTAAGGGCGCGTGGCGCGGTAGTGGTTCTTTAATGAGCATCCCAACCCACGGCTTTCCAAGTCTCATAATGTTTAATGCAACCACGACAGTTGCCGCACGCTAGAGCTCCGGTATGACAAGAGTGCGCCCAGGCGAGAGTCGCTTTATCGATCCCGGAAGCGATCACCAGTTCCGACGCAGAAAGACCGATCGCCGGCGCACTCACGATCAAGCCCCCCTCCTGCATCGACATCAGATCAGAAATCTTTTCAACGAAAGCGGGCAGACCATCGGCATGTTGAGCGTCAGTTCTCAACGTTCCTATCAGCAGCTCTGTCGCTCCGAGACGCAGCGCTGCAGCACCTGCGAGTGTCAAGATGAGCTGATTTCTAAAGGGCCACCATTCCGAGACAGGAGCGTGAGGACTGGGAGCGGTACCAGCCATATCTCCTGAGCCAACCGCGCTGCAGTCGGCTTTCACCTGCTCGTAGCGAATGTTCATAGCGCGACAGGCTGCGTGGCCCGCATCGCGTTCCGCAGAGGCAGGCTTCTGCCCGTAGTCGACGAAAATCGCGATCTCCGGTCGCTTCCACCAGGCAATACTGATCGAGTCCATACCACCGGACATTAGAACCGCTTTCATGCCTTCGGGAGCCTCCATATAGTTCGATACAGCGCGGAAACAAAGTCATCGACCACTTCGCAGCCGGTACCTTCCACCATCTTAAGACTTTCGACGCTGACATTCTGCGCGAAGCAAACGACCGGGATCCCTTTCTTCACGGCGTAACCCACTTCAAAGATCGTGCCCGCGTCCAGACCGTTCAAAATAGCAAACACCGCGTCTGATTTCTCAAGGCCCTTGATGTCCTCCGGACCGACGATTGAAGCTGGGCCGGGACCGACCTGGTGGAGAGGCGAGAAAACGGACGCGCCAAGAGCGCGGAGCTGATCCCTGGTTTCCTCAACAAGCCACCTCTGGGCCAAATCGAAGAAGGGGGCCGCCAAGTAAACCGTGCCCTTCGTCGGTACGACAGGATCGTAACTCAGCGCTTGTAAATCGGAGACACCTGGAACGGGAAGACTTCGTGTATCGCAATACAGCGCTACCGCCCGCGATGCGAGATCGGCTGCCTGTGCCGCGTCCATGCCCTGGCATCCCCACAAAGCAGCAAAGGTGCCCGAGAAAACGTCGCCAGATCCGAGCTTCCAAACGTGAGTCGACCGGTATGCAGGGGTGACGGACTGACCGACTCCCGTTGTCACCATGGCTCCACTGCTGCCCATCTTGATGATCACAACTTCCGCCAATCCTTTTGCAATGAGATCCTTAGCTGCTAGCGACGGATCGGATTGCCCAGTCATTTGCTCAGTTTCGTGGCGATTCATCACCACAGCCAAACGGCGTGCCCGAGATCCATTGGCCTGAAACAACGCTACATCAAATGCCGATTGCGGATCGTAGACGGCGACATTGGCTTCGACGATTGCGTCCCCCTCCAGCATCCCGAACCGAAGTACAACGTCACCCTTCACTGATATCGGGACGTGAGCCTCGATGTGTCGCGGTGTCGGAAAAATGGCCGGAACGGACATCGGATGCAGATAGCTAAAGCTAAGGTTATGCTTCGCTGAGGTCGGCATCAGGGTGGCATCGCAGTCCGAGGCGACATGCTCCGCCTGCGCTTTCATCTCCGGCGCAACATAGGAATGCAGTATGATCCGACCTGGAATCAGATTACGCACTGCGTGCGCCGCTCGGCCTGCAGAACCATAGACGGCATCCCACAACGGCTGAATACATCGTTCAACGTAGATACCGCCTACGATCGTGAGATCGTGTGTCATACCGGATCTACTCTGACCTCATAGGCTCCGCCGGCAATATTTACAATCGTCGCCTGATACGTGAAGCCGCGGTTCTCAATACAATCAATAATCTCGAGGTAACCAACAAATGTGAGCGAGCCCGCCGCCGCGCCAGCTCCATCGACTACTGTCAAGATTGGCGAAGCGCCAGGTCGCCTGACCTCGACGCCGAGAACGGAGCCAACCCCGAGAGCACCGAGGACCGCGGCTTTTGGACTATTGATCGGACCACGGCGGCTTCGGGCGCATGGGTCGGTCGCCCCCCTGTCTCCTCCTGTCGCACCACCGCCATCGTTACGCGAGCCGCCTGACCCCGACATTTACCCCCTCCAGATCGTTTCTATCCGAAGAGTCTCTTACCTGCGTCGCTCCGTCAACCAGTTGTTGCATAAACTTTTGGCTTAACCCTCTCATAGTGCTCCACATGACGGCGTCCATGCTCGAGGCAGCCGACCCGGTTATGCGGCAGAACTCAAGAAATCGCCGCTCGAGTTCGAAATAGAGCCGCACTGGATCGGCCGCATGCGGAAATATGCCCATGATCCTGCAAGCTCTGACAATATGAACATCTAGGATCGCAACCTCGTCGCTGGCACGTCGATTGCGAACGATCCAAGAGGCCGTCTTTGGGCCTACACCTGGTAGCCCGAGAAGTGCATTGCGCAGCGCCACATCGGAAATCGCAACTTCCTCGATACTGGGCAACATGGCGAGCGCGCCTGCCAGATACTCAGCCCTTTGCGCGGCAAAACGATACCTCACACTGCGGCCGCCAATTTGAAGCGGATACCTCAGCAGTTCCCGCAAGCGCGCATGCAGCCTAACCCCGTCTGACAAATCCGGAAGAGCGCCGCAAACTCTTTCGGCTGCGGCAAGCCCAACTTCGGCCGGAATGCCGTAACCGCCAAGAATGCAATATACGACCTCTTCCTCGAGCGAGCGCCCAAGTTGGAACGCATTCTGTGAGGGCTTTCCGGTCATCCACGCCTGAGCAACCCAGAAAGCGGGCGTGAGAGGGTGCTCGAATGCGCCCCAGCGCAGGCCGCCGATCAATGGCGCCTCCGGGTCTGGCAAATCCAGAAAGTCGAAATGACCGCCAAACTTTCCGACGACGCGTTGCATCCAATAGTCTCTTATGCAATGAATACATATTCTTATGTATTACATAAAATTGGTCAATGCCTCCTAGAACCTTGCTAGCGCGTGTCCACACTAAAATGCGCGAGACGGGCGCCAGCCAGTCTGACGTGGCGAAAGCGTGCGGCTTCACCCAACCGCACATCAGCAAGGTGTTGAACGGAAGAGTAAAATTAGCAAAGAAGACCGCAGTCGGCCTCGAAGAATGGCTCGATCAGAACCGGGAGGCGCCAGAACCGTCGCCCCAGACGTTGGAGAAAATTGCGGCGAAGCTGAACGCGGTTGGGCCCAAACGACGGATGCAATTTATGCAATTGCTGGCTGCGATTGATGAGCTGCTCGGGCGCTAGGCCCTTTAAATCCGACAAGATCCGGGCGACGCTTGCAAACCGCCGAGCAAACCCAAACCGTATTTGGCACGCCTGCACTTTGGAGCATTCGCTTTGCGACCAGACTGGAACAATACCAAGAAGATGCCGCAGGCCTGCTTTGTGCAGTCTGGGGTTTGATGCGGATCACGGCTCCAAATGGACAGCGCACGAGGCCAAAACATCGTTGATGTTATTGTAAGGCTTCGAACGGCTGAGATCCCAATTCTATGGATAGCTCCCCTTACGGGTCCTAGCGAATTGCGCATGATGATTGCCGATCGCAGTCAGGAGGGCTGGAACTACCGTCGCCTCCAGGACGAAAGACATTCACATGCGAGACTCACGCGGGCGTTGGAGCGCCGGCGCTGAGATCTGCAATTGTCGTGTCGAGCGCCGTCGAGTTGGCAGGCAGGCTGGTTTGACCGGGATACATGAGTCTTGGCAATTTGATAGAACACCGCGGCAATTTGGCGTCCCCTCGCATCACGGTTTGAAAATGGCACCAGCCCAGCGCGAACGTAGTCAATCGGTCCGAGTCTTTGCCGGATTAAGTGGCGCCACGTCACTTAACCGCCCCAAGGACTGGCAGGCATTCGAACGCCTAACTCGGGATCTATTCGTCAGGCTTACGGGCGACGTCCACATGGATCTGCATGGCCGCAACGGCCAGCCGCAATCAGGTGTCGACGTGTCGGGCGTTGATCAACGAACGCGCGCCCAAGTCGGCATTCAATGTCGTGGCCGTGGCGACGGTTCAGCGTGGACGAATAGTCGGCTCACACAGAAAGACTTGCGCGAAGAAGTAGCGAAGGCGCGCAGCTTCTATCCAAAACTCGACGTCTTCGTTGTGCTCACAACGGGCCCGAACGACGTGCGATTGAAGAAGGCGGCGGCCGAGATAAGCGAGCGCCAGGCGCGCGACGGGAGCTTTGAGGTGCAAGTGCATGGTTGGGATTGGATCGAAGGCCACTTGAGCGAGCACGCCGACCTTGCCGTCCGGTACGGCCTCATCGCGGTCGCAAGCCCCGATTTTCACGATGCAACGACCGCTTCAACAATTGCAAAGCAGATTGGGTCACGCCTAGCGACGGCGGTCGAATTGATGAACGATCGGCGCAGTGTGAATGAGCGGTTCACTCTGCAGAGCATTTCGAAGCACCTTGGATTTCCTGACTGGCGTAAGCTTGAAGCTATTATTGAGGGGCGTCCCGATGTGAGTGCATCGGAGCTAGTCAACGTCGCGCGGGCTTTGGGCATAAACGAGCAATGGCTTCTCGAAGGAAAACAGACCCCCTTCCTCGTTGATCCGGAGGATTATAGAGGCGCAGCAGAGCAATTTGATTCCATCCAACGGCTCAATCCAAGGCGCATCGTCTTCGTACGACAGAGTGAGGACGATTTTGAATCCATCGTGGCTGCTGAGATCGATCACTTTCGTTGGGTCACGTTCCATTGGGACCATCCAACGAGCAGCCATGTCGGCGGCACGGGCAAATATCAACTCCTGGAGTACTGCTGCCTGATCCGGCGGCTCTATCGGACTTTTGATCATCCGGGCGCATGCACTCTTCAGGGAAAGCATCTCGAAAGGGCTGACTTCATGCGCCTGTGGGCAGGGGATGTTTATCCAGGAACGTTCCTTCATTGGGGGCACAACGATCATTGGTGGATTGATTTTGCAGAACTGGCGACAGGAAGAGTGGAGGGTACGTCCGATTCTGCGCGAGAATTGCGCGAAGCCATTCGTATCGCACGCGTCGTGCTAGCGAACCATCAAGGTCCCTCTGAACGTGACGGTTGGATGCGCACTCAGCTCGTTCATGCAGGTATGCCCGTCAACGAGCCGAAGTCTGCTGCGCACTATCCTCTCGACTTGGGCCTTTCGCGCGATCGAATCGACGTAGACGGCTAGAGACGGTCTACGCATGCGTGTCGGATCGTCGGTATGACCGGCTGCGCTTCATTGCCGGCAGCGGTGGAATCGACTGAGGTAAGGAGCCTATCTCGATCGTACCAGATGGAGACGAGCGTGCCTACGAAGCCATCAAATTCGGATATTACCGATCAGCGCGATCCTCAAATGGAGATCGCCGCGCCCGAGATCGCGGCTCGGAACGAATACGCATTTTCGCGTTTCTCGCGGGCAGTACGTTGGCTTGGATCCAAGCCATTTCGCTTTCAAAGACTGGCCTCGATCAGAGGGCGTTTGTCCACGATAGTCGCACTCATTCTCGTCGCCTATGCCGTTCTTGAAGTTGTGCCAGGGTTAATTGACTCGCGCCAGCAGCGTACGCTGCATCGAGCGCCCGTGCATCGCGACGATAGTGTCATCCGCACCGGCACGACCACAAATTTCGAACGTACTGTTCTTCTCTACTATCGCGACGTGAACGGTACCTTACATCTGCTTTTGGCCGACGAGAGCGGCGTCAACGAATTTGTCAACGACACGTTGGTCTACCTCGATACGGAGAGTAAACGAATAAGAGCGAGTACGACGGTTCAAATAAATGCGCTCCTTGCTGAGGCCTTTGCGGATCGCGATGCTTGCATTGCTGCATATGCGGACTGGTACTTCGCATGGAGCCGATCCTGGGCTCTCCTCAAGGAAGCGTCGTTAGGCGGCTTGTCAGGCGCTCTACCCAGTAACGCGCAAGGGATCGTAGAGGGGAGCCGTAACGCGGTTGAGGCTTACCTGATCCGGAACTATCAGAGGTTCGTGCTTAAGCCTGAGTTCCGAAATTCTGTTATCGAAGCGGGTCTCGCCCGCATTCTAGCCGATGCACACGACGAATATCTCAGCGTCATCACGACGCTTGATGACCGCGTTCAGGATTATCTGAATCGCGAAACCCAGCACCTCAAACGACTCGAACCGCTGGCGAAGCTGGACGTTTCGCTGGCATGGGACCAGCAAAAATGGAAGGCTCCGCGCGACGCGGTGGATGACGAAGCATTCAAGACGGTTCTTAGGGGAACGGGGGCCGCATCTGTCTCAGCCCTGGTGGCCAGAGGGGTCGCGCCGGCTGTTGAGCGGGCCGTTACTCCCATCTTTGCAAAAGCTGCGACCAAAGTTGTCACCGCTATGCGTTCGCAGATAATCGGCGCTGCCGCAGGGACGGCGGTCGAACCAGGTCTTGGTACGGCTCTGGGCTGGACCCTGGGGGCGAGCGGCGGCATTGCGATAGATTATTTGATGAGTAAGGGCCAGGATTGGCTCGATCGACCAGAATTTGTGCACGCAAACGCACAGGCGCTGGATGCAACGATTCAGGAATGGTCGCGTGTGATGCAGCGCGACCTATTTAGGGGAGTCGATGCATGGTTTGAGGACACACGCGGCGTGGTTGCTGAATTCAAGATTCAAAGAAAAATTCCGACCGGCTGACGAGAGCCTCTGCTTCGCTTGCGGTGTCGCCGGGCTAGGGCGTGGACTCATAAACCCTGGTCCAGAGGCGGGTTGAGCCGAGTGCGACTGCCGCGAGAAAGTTGCGAGCGAGCTTGTCGAAGCGGGTCGCGATGCGCCTGAAATGCTTGAGCTTGCAGAAGAAGCGCTCAACAAGATTGCGCTTGCGGTAGATGCGGCGGCTGACGGAGCGTTGGACCACTCGCTGGCTGGTGGAAGGAATATGAGCCCTAGCTCCGCGGGCTCTGATCATGTGCAGGAGGGCATCGGCGTCGTAACCACGGTCGGCCACAACATCACGGCATTTGAGCCCTTGGAGCAGAAATGGCGCGGCACGCAGATCGTGGGCCTGCCCCGGGGTTAGCATCAGCCGGACCGGCAGTCCGTTCTCGTCGACGACCGCATTGATCTTGGTGCTCAGTCCTCCACGAGAACGGCCAATGGCGTGATCCTCGCCCCCTTTTTACCCCCAGCGGCGTGCTGATGGGCGCGGACGATAGAACTGTCGATCAGCGCCATCGACTGCGGCGAGCGTGCTGCCAACACCTCGAAAATTTGGACCCAAACACCTGCCTTGGCCCAGCGGTTAAAGCGATTATAGACCGTCGTGTAAGGGCCATAGCGTTCCGGAAGATCTCGCCAGGGCGAGCCTGTCCGCAGCACATAGAAGATGCCGTTGAGAACCCGCCGGTCGTCGACCCGACCGACACCGCGTGGCTTATTCGGCAGCAAGGGCTTGATCAAAGCCCATTCTCGATCGCTCAGGTCAAACCGCGCCATGTCTACCCCCAAATCACCTAAGGGGAGTGAATCACTGTTCGTCAGCTAACGGAATCCATTTATGAGTACAGAACCTAGGCGTAAAGGCACGTGACACCACCTACGTCGTATCAGAGTACTGGGATCGGCCAACAGACAGGATCGGTTGGCGCGCCAAAGCGGTTCGCCTTTTTCTCGAGGCTGCTTGTGAGGTTGTAAACGAACCCGGTCCTGCAAATCATCTTGCAGAAAATGAGCTTTTTTCCCGCTATGGCGTACAGCTCTTCGTCTCGACTCTGGAAGCCGTTCCTCCCGTCTACTATGACCGTAACTTTTGGGGCATGATCAGCAAGGTCAACACAGATCTCGAGCCTGACTACTCAACCGGGCGGTGGAAGATTGAAGATCAACCAAGCTCCCGCGCCTGAATTGACTGCGGATCGCCCTCCCCTCTCATACTTGGCCGGATCTACTCAAAGCTCGTCGATTTTGCGATTAAGCAACTTGGTACTTCAGTTCAGAAGATGGATTTGCCAGATTGATGGAAGCTTAATCCTCCGATCTCTGAGCAGTCCCTCGATATAAATCATGAAGCGCGCGTCCTCGCGAATCGACATATTGCCACTTTTGCCAGTTGTATTTGGCCTTGGCGAGATCGAGGCGGCTGCGGCGATCGGTGTCTCAGCAAGCAAGTTCCGCGCACTTGTCAAAGAAGCTCGGATGCCGCGCCCACGACGAATTGACCGGCGCTTTGTTTGGGATGTTGATGAGCTGCGCGCGGCGTTCAAGGCTCTTCCTCATGAAGGAGAGAGCGAAGGATCAGATACATGGGCGGACGTGGTGTGATCCGGTTGAAGTATGTTCACGCATTTCGTGATCGTCAGGGCCGCATGCGCTACTACTTCCGCCGATCTGGGAAGCGCACGCCTCTTCCCGGCTTGCCTGGTTGCAGCGAATTTATGGACGCCTACGCGACGCTCCTGAGCGAGCGCCAGCAACCCGCAGAACTGCGGCGGACGGCTCCGCCAAAGAGCTTCGCCGCACTGGCGATCCTTTACTACGGCTCACCTCAGTATCGGTCGCTATCGACGTCTAGCCGAACCAACTATCGGCGAGTGATCGACGGCTTCCTCGAAGAGCATGGTCATCGGCGCGTCGATCAAATGACGCGAGAGCACGTCGACATCGTCATCGGCAAGATGGCCAACAGGCCCGGAGCAGGAATCGTCTTGCTGAAACGGATCCGAACCCTGATCCGCTACGCCATAGCACTGGGTTGGACAGATCGAGATCCAACTTCCGGTGTGCGGGGATACAAATCGAAAGAAATTCATACCTGGGATGAAAGCGAGATAGCGGTTTTCGAGCGCCACTGGCCGGAAGGCACACGGGAGCGTCTGACGTTTGCGTTGCTACTCTACACGGGTCAGCGCGGGTCAGACGTTTATAGGATGACGTGGGCAGACCTTTCAGGAGGTGCGATCCGCGTTGCACAGCAAAAGACCGCCGCAAAGCTCACCATTCCGATCCATGAGGCGCTGGATCGCGTCCTTTCGACTGCGAACCGTAGCCACTCTACAATCCTGGCCACGGCTTATGGCGAGCGGTTCTCGGTGAAGGGCTTCGGCCAAATGATTTCGGCCGCGATCCGGGAGGCAGGTCTCCCCCAGCGCTGCAAAGCCCATGGGCTTCGAAAAGCTGCCGCGCGGCGGCTGGCCGAGGCCGGGTGCTCCGCAAGCGAGATCGCAGCGATTACCGGGCACAAGACGCTAGCAGAAGTCGAGCGCTACACGCGCGCGGCGGACCAAGAGCGGTTGGCGAGACAGGCAATCCAGCGTCAGTCCGAAAATCAGAGTGGCAAACCGCCAATCGGCGAAGTGGCAAACTCCACCGACGAAGCCTTGGAGATCAATAGTTTAGCTTGGAAAATGGCGCACCATTCAGAATAAAACTACGAACTCTTATGTTATTGAAATCGCATTATAATTTTGCACTACTGATTGGCACGCCGCCTCTGTCAGTTAGCCTTGTAGCCACTCACCCAGTTTCGACCACCGGCGCCGGCCGGACCACGCGCGCAAGAATAGGTGGCGACGGGTTCGTCAATGGCACATAAGCCGATCTGGCGGGTTAGGGTGTACGGCAACTAAGAAGGCGTAAGATGCACCATATTCAACGCGGCACAGGGCCGAAGCTGCTGCTCATTCACGGCCTTGGCGGAAGTTGGCAATCGTGGAGCACGATCTTTGATGCGCTCAGCGTGCATCGCACTGTGATCGCTGTCGACCTTCCCGGACATGGTGCCACGCCGGTTGAAGGCGATAGCGGCACGTTCGTCGGACTGGTCGGCAGCGTCGAGCGCTATATCGCGGACAATGATCTGACGGGCGTCGACATTGTCGGCAGCTCGATGGGCGCACGGATCGTCCTCGAACTTGCACGGCGCGGCGGCGTCGGTAACGTGGTCGCACTCGATCCGGGTGGCTTCTGGCGCAGCTGGGAACGAACCTTTTTCAAGGTTACCATCGGGCTGTCGGGACGATTGCTGCGCGCGATCCGACCGCTGCTGCCGACGCTCAGCCGATATGCAGTGACGCGCACGGCGTTGCTGGCACAATTGTCGGTGCGGCCATGGGCGCTCGACCCGCATGTCGTGACGACCGAACTGACGGGACTCAGCACCACGCCGACGTTCGACGCGCTGGTCGACGATCTTGCCAAAGGCCCCGAGCAGACCGGGCCAGCCGCGCAATCCACCGGTCGCGTCGTGATCGGATGGGGCAGGCAGGATCGGCTTTGCCTGCCCCGCCAGGCGACGCGTGCTAAAGCGGCTTTCCCATCGGCAGATTTGCACTGGTTCGAGTCCAGCGGCCACTTCCCCGCATGGGACATGCCCGACGAGACCGTCGCGGTCATTCTTGCCGCAACTCAGTGACCTCGAATATCGATCGCCGAATGACGACGACTCAAGCCCTCGGTGATAGCGGATCGGTCGCCAAGCGCGGTCGTACTCACCGTTCCGATGACTTTTCGGACATTGGTTGAGTCAGATCGTTTGTCTGAAAGCATACGGTCAGGCGGCCTACGTGAGATCGCTCTCGAGGGTTAGCACACTCCCGAAATGATGCTGCCAGAGATCGGCCCCGCGGACGGAAGCAACCGGTTCTGGCCCGGATGCAACGATGGCACTGAGCGTCGCGAATTTTTCATCGGCATAGCTTTGCACGGCCGCCATCAGCACCGCGTGCTTTGAGCCGAAGAAGGCGTAGAAGCTTGATCGACTGAGCCCCATCGCCGCGGTGAGATCATCAAGCGAAGTTGTCTCGTAACCCTGACGCCAGAACACGATCAAGGCCGCCTGCAGCGCGGCTTCTGGCACAAAGCCGCGCGGGCGGCCGACCGGGATCGGCGATGGATCGTTCGCACTCGACATAATCGGTACTATGGACTAATCAGTCCTGAATCAATCCGCAGACCGCGTGAGGATTCCCATGGCTGCCCAGCCTGATTTCGAGCTCTTTGCCTTTTGGCGTACCTCCGCCACCTATCGCGTTCGCGTCGGCCTCAATATCAAGGGTATTACGGCGCATGAGCGCATCGTCAATCTTGATACCGGCGAGCAGCGCAGCGAAGCGTTCCTCAAGATCAACCCGCTCGGCGCTATCCCTGCTCTCATTGAAAAGGGTCACTCGCCTCTCACGCAGTCGCTCGCGATGCTCGAATTCCTGGAGGAAATTCAGCCAACACCGCCGCTGCTGCCCTCAGATGTTCACGGCCGTGCGCGCGTGCGCTCCATTGCCGCAATGCTCGCCGCCGACACGCATCCGCTAATCACGCCGCGGGTCAAGAAATACCTCACCACCACCGGCGGGTTCGACGATGCCGCCTTCCGTGCCTGGCAGATCCACTGGTTCGGCACCGGCCTTGCAGCTTTGGAGCAGCGCCTCACAAGCGAGGCCGAAACGGGAAAATTCTGTCATGGCGATCAGCCGACCATAGCTGATATTTGCCTGGCGAGCATCATCGCGGTGATGCGTGTGATCAAAATCACTGTGCCGGACACGCCGACGATCGACCGGATCATCGCCGCCTGCGATATGCACGAGGCCTTCAAAAAGGCTGATCCGCTCAAGCAGGAAGGTGCGCCCAAGACCTGACCATGTTGCCGGGCTGAACGAAACTGTTCAGCTTCATCGCCGTAGTTGTCTAGCGTAGCGTTATGCCGACGGAAACCAGCCTGTTGAATAGTTCAATCATAGCAGGAGGCATCCATGAGCAAACTTGCGTTGTACGTTCCACTCGAAGCCAAGCCGGGAAAGGAAAAGGAAGTCGCGGAATTTCTGCGCTCGGCCTTGCCGCTGGTGGAAGCCGAGCGGCACCGTCACCTGGTACGCCTTCTAGGATGACCCTTCGTCGTTCGCTAGTTTCGACACTTTCCACGACGAAGCCGGGCGCGACGCGCACCTGAATGGTAAGGTCGCGGCAGCGCTGATGGCAAAAGCGGCTAACCTCTTGCCAAGCCGCCGGTTATTCACAGGATCTATATACTGATCGACAAGCTGCCAAAATCTGCAGTTTGAGGATCAACGGTGTTGTGCATTCCGGTGCATGGAGCTTGCACCGGTTATCTGGCCAGCATACCGTTCAATGTGATCTGACGAAGCGCGCGGACAAGCTTTTGGCCGTTGAGCTTCTTTGTCTGCCGGTGCCATTCCAGGAACGTGCCGTCGTGACTGGCCATGAAAATGGCGGCCGCCTCGTGCGCCTGCACGTCGCTCCCGAACTCTTTGTTCTTTTGGCCGAGGCTATGATGTCCTCAATCGCTTCGTACATCCGGTCATAGATCTTGTTGACCTCGGCGCAACATATCGCGATCCGGCGGCATGACGCGCGCGCCGGCGAGGTAGTCGTGCATTTTCCGCGTGCCGGCTGTCTGGTTACCCCCGCTCAATCGGCCTGGTTGCAGGTAAAGGCGTGCAGGAAGTTTCGACCGCCATACATCAAAAGGTGAAGTTCAGGCCTCGTCGATCCGGCCAACCGCAATCTCCGCGGCCTTGATTGCCGATAGATAGACGTCGAAATTCTCCTTGAGCCGCGATGTCGGCCCGGCAACGCCAATCGCATAGGGCTCGCCGCCGATGCGGCGCGCGACGGAAATACCCATCACGTCCACGACGGTCTCGCCGCGCGAGAGAAAATAGCCGCGGGCGCGGCCTTCCAGAATATCCTTCTTGAAGGCCTTGGCATTGGTAATCGTGGCATCGGTGAATTGGGTGAGTTTGAGTTTGCCAATGGCCTTGTCGAGCGCGTCGTCGCTGAGCAGGCTGAGCGTCGATTTTCCCAGCGCACTGGTGTGGGTCGGAAAGGTATCGCCGGGCGACGCCGTATACCGCACGGTGTGGCTGCCGGGCACGACGTCGAGATAGATCACGATGTCGCCCTGCATCTTTCCGATGATCACCGTTTCGCCGGTCTGCTTTGCGAGCGCCGTGACGATCGGCGTAAGCTGTTCGAGCGCGGTGTCGTAGCGGCCGATCGACTGGGCAATTCCGAGCAGCCGCTTGGTCGGATAGATCCGTTTGCGCTCCTCGAGAATGTAGACATACCCGCTCATTTGCAGCGTGCGCACCAGGCTGTGACAACTGGAGATCGGCACCGAAATCCGCTGCGCGATTTCCGTCAGCGACAGCGGCCCGCCCGCTTCGGCGAAGGCTTCGAACAGATCGAGTGTCCGCGACGCCGCCTTGACCTGATCCCGGCTGCTCATCCCTACCGCCTGATTCACGATTGCGCCCTCTGGTAATGCGCCAACCTGCCAGCGGCAAGGGTGCCTAAAGCTCGGGTCCGAAAATACGATATTTCGACTAATAGAAAAGCTTTTCAATATATCGAAAGTAACATATCATTCACCTATCGGAACGCCGGCCGCGATCCGTTGCGGTCTTTGACCGGCGACCTTCGGTTGAACTGGGGAGACGACGGATGAGCGAAGCGACGATGGAATTGGCTCCCGCGCGCGGGCGGCTGAGCAGCGAAGAGCGCAAGGTCCTGATCGCCGCATCGCTTGGCACGGTGTTCGAATGGTACGATTTCGTGCTGTTCGGCTCGCTGGCCGGCATCATTGCCCAGCAGTTCTTTTCCAAGGCCGACCCGTCGATCGCCTTCATCTTCGCGTTGCTGGCGTTCTCGGCCGGCTTCATCGTCCGCCCACTTGGCGCGCTGGTGTTCGGGCGGCTTGGCGACCTCGTCGGGCGCAAATACACCTTTCTCATCACCATCCTGATCATGGGTTTTGCGACCTTCGCGGTCGGCCTGCTGCCGGGCTACGATACCCTCGGCCTCGCGGCGCCTGCGATTCTCGTCACGCTGCGAATGCTGCAAGGTCTCGCGGTCGGCGGTGAATATGGCGGCGCGGTGGTCTATGTCGCCGAACATGCGACCGATAATCGCCGCGGCGCATTCACATCCTGGATTCAAGTCACCGGCACGGCTGGTTTCATTCTTAGCCTGATCGTGGTGCTGATCACGCGGCTAAGCTTCGGCGAACCAGCTTTCGCGGCATGGGCGTGGCGGCTGCCGTTCCTGCTATCGATCTTCCTGCTCGGGATCTCGGTGTGGATCCGGCTGTCGCTGGAGGAATCGCCGATCTTCGCGCAGATGAAGGCGCAGGGCACGCTGTCGAAAGCGCCGTTGTCGGAATCCTTTGGACGCTGGCCGAACCTCAAGATGGTGCTGACGTCGCTGTTTGGCTTGATCGCCGGCTTCGGCGTGGTCTGGTACGCGACGCAGTTCTATACGCTTCTGTTCCTGATGCAGACGCTGAAGGTCGATCCGGTCACCGCCAATATCATCGTGATGATCGCGCTGGTTCTGACAGCGCCGTTCTTCGTGGTGTTCGGCTCCTTGTCGGATCGGATCGGCCGCAAGAAGATCGTGCTGTCAGGCATTTTGCTGGCGGCGCTGGCGTTCTATCCGGCGTTCCGCGGGCTGACGCATTTCGGCAATCCGGCGCTGGAAAAGGCGCTGGCGAGTTCGCCGGTGACGCTCTCGGCCGATCCCGCCACCTGCAGCTTCCAGTTCAATCTGACCGGCACCAGCAAATTCACCACGCCCTGCGACGTCGCAAAGGCGCGGCTTGCAGCCCTTTCGGTGAGTTACACCACGCAGGCCGCGCCAGCAGGATCGCCCGTCAGCGTGCAGGTCGCCGGCAAGCCGGTTGCGCTGCCTGAGCTTGCCGCCGCGGTGCAGGCCGCGGGCTATCCCGCCAAGGCCGATCCGGCCGAGGTCAACGCGCCGATGCTGACGCTGATCGTGTTCGGGCTGGTGTTCTTCCTGACCATGGCCTACGGCCCGGTCGCGGCGATGCTGGTCGAAATGTTTCCGACTCGCATCCGCTACACCTCGATGTCGTTGCCCTATCATATCGGCACCGGCTGGTTCGGTGGACTGACGCCGACCTTTGCCTTCGCGCTCGTGGCAGCCACCGGCAATATCTATTCCGGCCTGTGGTTTCCGATCATCGTGTGCTCGGTCACCGTGCTGATCGGCGTGCTGTTCATTCCCGAAACCAAAGATTTTGACATCAATCGCTGAGGCGCAAAGCGTCTTGCTGCAAGGGAAACTTGTCATGACCTCTTCAACTGATTCAACCGCGACCAGGCATGTGATCGCGCCAGCCGAGACCGAGACCATCGTCGCATCCTGGGTCACCGCCAAGATCATGGCGTCTCCCAAAGTAAGTGGCGCGGAACGTATGAGCGCAGTGTCGCTGTTCTTCGACCCCGGTCAGGGCCATGCGCGGCACAATCATCCGGCATCCGAGCAGTTGATCTTCGTCGTCTCCGGCGAAGGCGAGATGATGATCGAGGACGATTCCGGCAGGCCGATCAAGACCGCAATCAGCGCCGGCAGTCTCGTCACCATCCCACAGGGCGCGTTTCATTCCACCTTCAACACCGGCTGGGAGCCGCTACGGATTCTCGCGGTGTATTCGCCGGCAGGACCGGAAGAGGTGATGCGCAGTTCCAGCGAATTTACCGTGCTTGCGCCGGGTGTCGTCCGGGCGCGCGCCTAACGGGTCTCTCGACGCCAGCTTTGTTTCAATTTCAACCCTGCAGGAGCCACGCCATGTTCAACCCATCGCATGACCCTCGATCTGTAGGGAGCGCTGTCAATGTCGGCCTGCCGCTGACCTTGTTACTGATCGTCGTCTATGCCGGGTTCATCGGGCTCGGCACATTTGCGCCGTCGGTGCTGGCGAAACCTGTATTCGCGGGGGGCACCACGACATGGGCCTTCGCCTACGGCCTTTTCATTATCGCCTTCGGCGTGGTGCTGGCCGGAATCTACGTACTGATCGCCAACCGCCGCGGCTGAGGAGGCACCGATGATCAGTATCACTGCCATCATTCTGTTTTTCGCCTTCGTCATCGTCACGCTCGGCATCACCTGGTGGGCGGCGAAACGCACCAAATCGACCAGTGATTTCTACGCGGCCGGCGGTAAGATCACCGGCTTCCAGAATGGATTGGCGATCGCGGGCGACTTCATTTCGGCGGGCGCGTTCCTCGGCCTCTCTGGTCTGGTCTATGCCTCCGGCTTCGACGGTCTGGTGTTCGCGGTCGGCTACACGACCGGTCTGCCGATCGTCGTCTTCCTGCTCGCGGAGCGGCTGCGCAATCTCGGCCGCTACACCTTCACCGACGTGCTGTGTTACCGCCTTGGCGAAAAGCCGGTCCGCATCTTTTCCGCCTGCGCATCGCTGGTGGTGGTGGCGTTCTATCTGATCGCGCAAATGGTCGGCGCGGGACAACTCATCAAGCTGCTGTTCGGGCTCGACTACATCTATGCCGAAATCATCGTCGGCGCGCTGATGATTTGTTACGTGATGTTCGGCGGCATGGTAGCTACCACGTGGGTGCAGATCGTCAAGGCGTCTTTGTTCCTCACTGGGGGCACTGCGATTGCGTTTCTCGTCATGCTGAAATTCAACTTCGATTTCGGCGCGTTGCTGGCGAAGGCAGTCAGTGTTCATCCCAAAGGCAATGCGATCCTGGCGCCGCAATTTCTCGCCCGCGATCCAGTTTCCGCAATCTCGCTCGGATTGACCTTGATGTTCGGCACCGCCGGGCTGCCGCACATCCTGATGCGCTTCTTCACCGTGCCGGACGCCAGGGCGGCGCGCGTTTCGGTGTTCTGGTCGACCTTGTGGATGAATTACTTCTTCTCGCTCGTGTTCATCATCGGCTTCGGCGCGCTGGCGCTGCTGGCCAAGGATCCGGCCTATCTCGACGCCAAGGGCGGCCTGATCGGCGGCGGCAACATGGCGGCGATCCATCTCGCCAATGCGGTCGGCGGCAGCGTCATGCTTGGCTTCATCTCGGCGGTGGCGTTCTCGACCATCCTCGCGGTGGTGGCCGGTCTGACGCTGGCCGGCGCCACAGCGGTGTCACACGATCTCTATGCCAGCGTGTTCCGCAAGGGGCCCGCCGACGACAAAAAGGAAGTGCGGGTAGGAAAGATCGCAACCGTCGGCCTTGGCGTTGTCGCAGTGCTGCTCGGCATCACGTTCCAGACCCAGAACGTCGCCTACATGGTCTCGCTCGCCTTTGCGGTGGCATGCTCCTCGACGTTCCCGCTGCTGCTGCTGTCGATCTACTGGCGCGGGTTGACGACGCGCGGCGCCGTTATTGGGGGATCGGTCGGCCTTTTCAGTGCGCTGGCGCTCACCATCCTCGGTCCGCCGGTATGGGTGAAGGTGCTGGGATTCGCCGCGCCGATCTTCCCGATCGATCCGCCGACCATCGTGACCATGCCGCTGGCCTTCGTCGCCTGTTGGGTGGCGTCAGTGCTGGACCGCAGCGCGCAGGCGGCCAGCGACCGCGACGGCTTCGGGATGCAGAGCGTAAAAGCGCAAGGAGGCAGCGCCGTCCCCGCGGAGTGATCTGCGGCGGCACCTTGTGTGTCGTCCACTCGTCTTCAAGCCTGCTTCAATGGAGTTATCATGTTCAAATTGATCAGTGCGACACCCAGTCCCTACGCCCGCAAGGTCCGGATCGCGCTTGCCGAAAAGGGCCTGCCGTTCGAGCTTGTGACGGAAGTACCATGGGACAGCACGACCTCAACTCCGAAATATAATCCGTTGGAAAAACTTCCGGTTCTGATCCTTGAAGACGGTTCCAGCGTCTATGAGTCCAGTTTCATCCTGCAATATCTCGAACTGAAGTATCCAGAGACGCCTCTGCTGCCCGTTGATGTTGATGGCAAAATCGCGGCACGTCGGTTTGAGGTTTTGTGCGACGGCGTGTGCGACGCCTTCGTGCTGATGTTCTTCGAGCGCATGCGTTCGAAGCAGACACAAAGCCAGGAATGGATGGCTCGGCAGCGCCGCAAGATCGACGGCGGGGTGCGCGAAATGGCGCGTCTTGTCGGCGACCGGACTTTTGCGGTCGGCCGCGAATTCAGCCTCGGCGATATCGCGGTGGGAACAGTGCTTGGCTACCTCACGGTGCGATGGCCGGAATACGACTGGCGCAGTCAGTATCCGAATCTCGTAGCCTTCAGCGCAAGGATGGAGCAGCGGCCGTCCTTTGCGAACAGCGTGCCGGTGCCGCAGAAAATTTCCGACAAGGTGGTGTAGGAAAGCCATGCCCGATCTGTTCAGTCCCTATACGCTCAAGGGCGTCACCTTGCGCAACCGGATCGCCATGTCGCCGATGACGATGTATCGCTCCATCGACGGCCTTATGAACGATTACCATGTGATGTTGATGGGGTCGCGTGCCGCCGGTGGATTCGGGTTGGTGTTCCCCGAGCAACTCGCGATCACGCCGGACGGCCGCACCGGCACCCACTGCGCCGGCATTTACGACGACTCCCAGATCGAGGGATTGTCGCGCGTCACGGCGATGATCAAGGACATGGGCGCGGTGCCTGCGGCGCAGCTCGGGCACACCGGACGCAAGGGCAGCGAACTGAAGCCTTGGCATGGCAAGCTCCAGGTCTCGCCGGATCATCCCGATGGCTGGCAAGTGCGCGGGCCATCACCGATCATCTATGGCGGCCGCTACACATTTCCTGTTCATGAACTCAGCGTAGACGAGATCAAGGAGATCCATCGCAGCTATGCCGGCGCGGCGCAGCGCGCTGCGGACGCTGGCTTCGAGTGGCTAGAGATGCATTTTGCGCACGGCTATCTCGGCGCGAGCTTTTTCTCGCCGCTGGCCAACCAGCGCACCGACGAATACGGCGGCAGCCTTGAGAACCGGCTGCGCTTTCATCGCGAGGCGCTGGACGCCGTACGTGCGGTGTGGCCGGAGCGGCTGCCGCTGACGATGCGGCTCGGCTCCGATGATTTCAACGAAAACGGCGTGCAGTTCGATGATGCCGTGTGGGCCGTCGGCGTTTTGAAAAACCACGGCCTCGATCTGGCCGATCTCAGCCTGGGCCTGAACACCGATGACATCAAAGACGCGCCGTTCAACCAGGTCGCCTTCATGGTCGAGCGCGGCAACCGGGTTCGCCGGGAAGTCGGCATTCCCGTCGGCGTGAGCTGGAATCTTGGCATTCCCGCGGTCGCCGATCGCGTTATCCGCGAAGAACTGATCGATCTTGTCTTCCTCGGCCGGCCGGCTTTGGCCAATCCGCATTGGCCGGTGTGGGCTGCGCGCGAACTGGCGCACAGCGATCCGCTCTCACTAATCCCGGAAGACTGGTCGTGGTGGTTGCGCAATCGGCCCGGCTCGCAAGGGTCGCATGGTTGGCCTGCCGTCGATGACAGGGTCTCAACCCTGCAACACTCGGCCGCTGAATGAGCGGCGACGATTGCGCTTTTGCGGTCACTGAGTTGCGGCAAGAATGACCGCGATGGTCTCGTCGGGCATGTCCCATGCGGGGAAGTGGCCGCTGGACTCGAACCAGTGCAAATCTGCCGATGGGAAAGCCGCTTTGGCACGCGTCGCCTGGCGGGGCAGGCAATTCTGAATGGCGCGCCAGACGACGACTCAAGCCCTCGGTGATAGCGGATCGGTCGCCAAGCGCGGTCGTACTCACCGTTCCGATGACTTTTTGGACATTGGTTGAGGCAGATCGTTTGTTTGAAAGCATACGGTCAGGCGGCCTACGTGAGATCGCTCTCGAGGGTTAGCACACTCCCGAAATGATGCTGCCAGAGATCGGCCCCGAGATTGGCAGAACGATCAAGCGACGATCCCACGCTCAACCATTTTCAGCAGAGTCGGATGCAAGCCTGCATCAAAGAGCATGAAACCTGCGACCAGACAGCAGGTGTCAGCCTGCAGGCCGCAAACAAAAACGCGTTAACCGAAAGCTGACATTCCGCACCCACCAAGTCGCGACGTTTGCCGCTGTTGGCAACCGACGAACCGAACAGGCCGGATGGCGAACGCCCATAGACGTGAGCCCTCACTCCCTGCCCAAAAACTAGAGGGAGCGCCCGCTACCGATCGGGCGTTTCACCCGTCACCGCGATACGCGCGGCGCGCGCATAATGCTCAAGTTCGACATCGGACTCGATCAGCTGATCAAGCAGGCCCTTCATGTCGCTCATACACGACGGTGACCATGGGGCGGCTGTTCACTTCGACACGCTCGGCGAGGATCGAGCTGGCTATGCGGTCGATCAATAGCGTGGGCTGAAATCTGAATCTTCGATCGGGACGATGCGATCCGCAAACCGGCTGACCTTCGCAACACGCTCGACCCGAATTATCTGGCTGATGGAAGAACTGGGCGAACCCTACCAACTTGTACCGCACACACGTGACCCCAGCACGTTCCGCTCGCCACCGACGCTTGATCGCATTCACCCACTCGGCAAGGCCCCGGTAATCGAAGATAGCACGCTGGTGATGGCCGAGTCAGGTGCGATTATTGAATACGTCATCGCCACCTATGGTCATGGCAAACTCGCACCCGCACAATCGGGGCCGGCCTGGGCGCGCTATATTGGATGGCTGCATTTTGCCGAGGGCTCGGCGATGATGCCACTGCTGGTGCATCTGCTTGGCATGCTCACCGGCGGATTGCCCGACGGGCTCAAGGGCTTCATTACGCCGGATATCGAAAAAACGCTAAAGTGCATCGCCGCCGAGATTCTCGACAACGGCTACCTCACGGGCAGCGCCTTTAGCGGCGCCGATATCCAGATGTCCTACGTTCTGGAGGTCGCTCGGATGGGCAAGTGCTGGATGCCTATCCATCGCTGGAAAAATACATGACGCGCCTTGAGCAGCGTCCGGCCTACAAGCGCTCGGTCGAACGTGGCGGTCCTGTACGTCTACCGCTAGGCTGACTTCAATAAAGCAAATCTGGGCGCGGCCTTGGCGCCGATTGAGTATTCCATCGCCAATTGAGTTCGTAGTTTTATTTTGAATGGTAGGAAATTGGCGCGCCATCCAGAACAAAACTGCGAACTCGTACATCATTGATATTGCATTATAATTTAACTTGCACCATGACGGCTGAGCCCTCCAGGCTCGCGCTTGCGACGTCCGCAATGCGTTCGAAGCGACGTCAAACGCGTAACGCGGTACGTCCGAGAAGCGTCCACGAGGCGCGTTCCGGTGAACCACGATCTGACATTTGCTAACGGCATTAACACCCGCTTATTCTTCGCCAATGCTCAAGACACCGCAAATTCGTTTCTGCAAAGCTTCAGACGGGGTCCGCGTCGCGTACGCCACAACGGGTCACGGTCCAGCACTGATCGAGGTTGCAACGTGGCTTAACCACCTGGAGTTCGATTGGCAGAGTCCCGTGTGGCGCCCGCGACTCCTTGAGATGGCGAAGAACTACACCATGACGCGATACGACGGCCGAGGGTGTGGCCTATCCGATCGCAGCGTCAAGGACCTGTCGTTCGATGCCAATCTTCGGGATCTGGAAGCCGTCGCCGATGCAACCGGATTCGAGCGCTTCGTCCTTCTCGGCTGCTGCCAGGGCAGCGGTCTGGCGATTGCCTACGCGGCGCTCCACCCTGAACGGGTAAGCAGCCTTGTTCTATATGGTGCGTTTGCACGCGGTAGGCTGAAACGTGACCCGTCAGCACAAGACTTCGAAGAAGCCAACTTGATGCTGAAGCTGGTTGAACTGGGTTGGGGGCGTGAAAATCCGGCATTTCGTCAAGTCTACACAACGATGTTCATCCCCGATAGCACGCCAGAGCAATTTCGCTGGTTCACCGATCTCCAGCGGATGTCGACCTCACCCGAGAATGCGGTCAAACTGATCAAGGGATTTGAGGCCATGGACGTCACTGACCTGTTGTCAAAGGTCAGTTGCCCGACGCTTGTCTTGCACGCCCGAGACGACGCCCGCGTTCCCTTCGGAGAAGGCCGCAGAATTGCCAGTTCGATTGTCGGTGCGGAATTTGTGCCGCTGGAGAGCTGCAATCACATCCTGTTGCAGCACCAACCCGCGTGGAAGCAGTTCCTAGCAGAGATCGACCGGTTCGTTCACGGACAGGGTCGTGACGAGTCTTCTGCTGACAAGGCGTTCGTCGAATTGACTGAGCGCGAGCGCGAGGTTCTCGAACTGATCGCTCAGGGCCTCGACAATGCAGCGATCGCAAGCCAGCTGGCGATAAGCCCCAAGACCGTTCGCAATCACATAAATGCGATCTTCGATAAGCTCGACGTTCCCAACCGGGCTCAAGCCATCGTTCGTGCGCGTGATGCGGGGCTAGGTGAACCGGGACGCCTCGTCTAGGTCCTGAGACCCAGTATTTCCACTCATTGAAACCAAACTGAGAGGCGACGTGGGCCAAGGGTCTCATGCCGAAGCGGGCTGTTCTCAGTACAGAACGCATAGCCGCGGGAAGGTCGATCGCCCATGCGAGCCTTACGCGGCGGCCGAACATTCTCGGTAGGCAGCTGGGCATTCAAAACCCGAGGAGAACCCATGAGTGACATTGTTACCCCATTCCGTGCCACCGGCTCCGCGCAAATCCAAGGCGATCTGTGGAGTGTCCGCGCAAGCGATTACGCCGAATTGCAGGAAGGTTTTTTCCGTCCGCTGTACGAAAGCGTGCGACGGCGACCTGAACTCGCGCAGGCGAAATCGAGCCTCGATGTTGGCTGTGGTCCTGGCCTCGCCATGCAGGTGTTTGCGCGAACAATTGCCCATGTCTCCGGAATTGACGCGTCCGCAGCATTCGTCAATATTGCGCGCGAGCGCCTGCCCGGCCGGAATATTCGCGCCGGCGAAATGGAATTGTTACCGTACGCGGATAAAAGCTTCGCCCTCGTCACCGGCTTCAATGCATTTCAATATGCTGCGTCGCCGGTCAGTGCTTTGCGCGAAGCGCACCGCGTGACACAGCCCGACGGCACCATCGTGATCGCAACCTGGGGGCCGCCTGAGGACTGCGAAGCGGGAGGGCATCTCAAGGCCCTTGGTGCGCTGATGCCGTCGCCTCCGCCGGGAGCACCGGGTCCTTTCGCCTTGTCCGATGCTGCCAAATTGAAAGCGCTGGCATCCGAGGCCGGCGTGAAGCCGATAGAAGTGATCGACGTTGAATGTCCGTGGTCTTACCCAAATTTGGACGTAGCGCTGCGCGCAATGCTGTCTGCCGGGCCGGCCGAGCGGGCTATCCGGAATTCCGGCATGGATCGCGCGCGCGAAGCGGTCGCGAACGCGATTGCACCCTATCGCCGCCCCTCTGGCGAGTACCACTTGAACAACAAATTCCGCTACCTCATCGCTCGCGTTTGAGCAGGCCACGCGCCGTCTTTACAAACGTACGGGTGGCGCAAAGCCTTGCGTGCCGATCTCATAAATAATGAACACAATCTCCGCCCAAGCCGATCGGCGGTGTCGATATAATCAGCAGGGGGACTCGCTGTCGCAACTTAGCAAGCGCACCTTCGCAACAAAGGCTCGGCATGACTGATGTGGAATTGCCCGCCACGCACTACGCGCTGAGTGGCGAGGTGCACGTCGCGTATCAGATCATGGGCTCAGGGCCAACTGACATCATCATCGTTCCCGGCTTGTTTTCGCATGTCGAGTTCTTGCATGAATTGCCGGACTATACGGACTTTCTACGTCGTCTGGCGACTTTTGGTCGGATCATCACGTTTGACAAGCGGGGCCAGGGTCTTTCGGACAAGATGTCAGGAGCGGCCTCGCTCGAAACGCGGATGGACGACGTGCGCGCCGTTATGGACGCTGTCGGTTCGCAGCGGGCCGTGATCGTCGGGTTCTCCGAAGGCTGCGCTATGAGTGCTTTGTTTGCCGCAACCTACCCTGACCGGATCGCACAATTGGTACTTATTGGCGGCTTCAAACGAAGCGCCGACCGGATTCCCTTGGAGGCATTGGACGAAAGAGTAGCGCAGATCCAGAAAATCTGGGGCAGCGGTGCGATGATCAAGACCATCGTCACTAGCCTGTCGGCAAATCCACGGGCAATAGATCGGTTCGGGAAGTTCGAACGCCTCTCCGCCAGTCCAGGCACTATCCGGGCTTATCTGTATTTGAACTATTCCATCGATGTCAGTTCGATACTGCCGACGGTGCGCGTTCCAACACTCATCCTTCATCGCGCGACTGATCTCCAGGTGCCTGTCGAACTTGGGAAGGAACTAGCGGCATCAATTCCCGGCGCCAAATACATCGAATATCCTAGCGGCGATCACGCTTTCTGGTCGGGCGATCCCGAGCCGTTACTGGGCGACATCGAGGAGTTTATCACTGGACATCGCGAGATCTCCGCCGACCGTCTCGAACGCGTTCTCGCCACCGTCCTGTTCACCGACATCGTCGATTCGACCCGCCGCGCGGCGGAGTTGGGCGACCGGAAATGGCGGCAGTTAATCGATGCTCACGATCAATTGGCGCGACAGATAGTCGAACAGTATCGTAGGACCGTGGTCAAAACTACAGGAGACGGCGTGCTGGCAACTTTCGATGGGCCGGGTCGGGCCGTGCAGTGCGCTATGACCTTCGGCACCGCCGTTGCGCAAATGAACATCCGGCTGCGGGCCGGGCTTCATATTGGCGAAATCGAATTGAGGGGTCAGGATATTGGGGGCATTGCCGTGCACGCAGCTGCGCGCATCATGACGCGATCCCAACCCGGCGAGGTCCTCGTTTCGCGTGTCGTCACTGACTTGGTCGCGGGAGCAGGCCTCCAATTCGCTGAACGCGGATCACACAAACTCAAGGGTCTCCCGGGACGATGGAACCTGTTCGCCGCGAGACCATGAGCCGCCTCACCATCGCTCTACGACCCTCGCCCACGCGGACGTCCTGCTCGAACAAATGGCGTGTCGTCTTCTCCGTATCGAAGTGCGAAACACAAGCAGCGTGTCGCCACCGGGCTTGAAATAACGACCCTTTTTTGAGACGGCCGACATAAATACCGTTCACGTCATACTCAGATCCATGTTGATCTTGATGCCATCGATCTCATATTCAGCCAATGTCAGCCGGCATGTGCTTAGCAGCGCGGCCCTCATGTCGTGTGTGTGGCTACCTTCTTTCGGTCTCCCTAGCTCAGGACGACTATAAAGCGCTGCGACGTAATGATCAGGCGGCCCTTCGCACCGACGCCAAGCGGCCTAATGACTTTCTCGCCGGTATTTACAGTTTGCTGTCCTTAGGCGCCAACTCCCCACGAGAAGGCCAGATGAACCTACGAGAGGTCCCGCGCCAACCAAATTGAAGAGGAAGCATCGCATCTTGGCCTGCTCAGTGGTACTTCCATCTCATCAGGCAGCCGGGAGAAGCGCCTGGTGTTTGCGTAGGAATCGCAACTAGACGAAATCATCTTTGATCGGCATCTTCTGCAGTCTTGGATCTACATATCTTTGCGGCCTGAGGCCTCGCCGTAGCTGTTCGGGGCCGACGAAATGAGCGCCCAGCAAGTGACCGCGGCGCCAAACCCTTAGGCAAGCTCGACGCACTGCACCATTCCGTGCCAGGATCAGCAAGGAAAGCTTCGGCACGGGAAGCGCGCCAACATCGATACGGGCTCCTTCCTCCGAGATGTTCAGCAGCATGCAATCAAACCACGGACCCTCTGGGGTAAGGACGACAGTTGCCGGACGCATAAGATCTATCCGCTCGTGCCTGCGGCTACTGTATTCCTTTGATTTTCTCATCCATCTCTGATGAGGCTTTGCAACAGTCAACACATCTGTTGTGATCTGCGAAAGTGCAGGCTGCCACGACGATCGCCCTGCCGGCGCGGCGGCGCTAGGGCCGGGCATCGAGCCGGCGATGGCGATGGAGACGGCGGCCATCACCTGGACCTCCGACGACCCGCATTTCAGCGGCAACTACGCGTCGGTATTCGATAGCGCGGCAGCCCAACAGGAACAATCCTTCCTGCACTGGCGGTTCGGCATGAGCACGCGCATCGATAACGATTGACGATATCAGAACGGGAAGCCATTCCCCCAAGGTGGATTGGGGGCGGTAGCCGATGACCCCATCCGCCCCGGCGTGTCCCACGATCGGACGTCGGCGAAGAAGTCGAAGCACGTTGTGAGGAGACCGATCGCGCCGCGTGCGATGTTCACCCCGAATGACGCTCGCACACGAACGAATGCATTGCCTCCTGCATCTGCCATCAGGCGGCCGACCCGTCGGCACGGCGAGCATGCGTCGTCCTGTCAGCCTGCTCTCCATGGCGCTCCTACAACGGCCCGTTCTGAATTTCAATGCCAGCGCTATCTGCCGTGCGCCTGTGCATCGCCCGCGGGTAAATGGACTTTTACTCGCAGACCGTTTTCCTCAGGGGGGCGCTTGTTTGCCAAACCGATCGTTCCGCCGCATCTCTCAACGATACTTCGGGCGATTGAGAGGCCCAAGCCGGTTCCCTCTCCATGATCGCCGCTGCCCCTGAAAAATGGTTCGAAAATCTGATCGATTTCAGCGTCCGGAATTCCCGCTCCGGTATCGTCGACCTGAAAAGTCACACGCTCGTCATCGACGAACAAACTTACGTCCACACGACCACCTACAGAGGTATGCCGTATCGCGTTGTCGATCAAATTTCGAGCAAGGACACCGAGTGCGACAGGCTCAGCGAGAACCGACGCGTCCTCCAGGCGGGTAAATCCGAGGTCGATTAATTTGTCACGAGCCATGGGCAACAGATCAGCGACGACGCCCTTGACGATACGATCTAACTCGCAGGACGGTGGATCGGTGGCGGCATCGGAATCATATTTTGCCTGCGCAAGAAGCTGCTCCAGAAGATGGGCTATCCGTCGGATTCCGGTCTTGAGCGATTGAAGGCGATCAAGTCCATCCTCGGAAAGGACCGCCCGATCTAGGTTGTCAGCTTGGACGACCAACGCGGTGACAGGCGTGCGCAACTCATGCGCCGCATCTGCAACAAACCGTCGCTCTTTGTCGAACATCACTCCGATACGTTCGAGGAGACGATTGATCGACGCAACGAAAGGAACGATCTCAGTGGGAATGCCCTCGACGGGTAATCGCTCCAGATGATCGGACCGTTTGGCGTCAAGGCGCTTCGCAAGATTTGAAAGCGGCCGGAGACTTCGATTCACCACGATCGCGATCACTACCATCAGGCATGGGATCAACACCCCCAACGGCACGATCGTCCGCAAGGCACTGTCCTGCGCCACCTCATCGCGATTGGCCGTCGGCTGGCCGACTGCGACGCGACTCCCGTCGGAACGGGTCCGAACGAGTACGCGCCACTGTCCCCCGTTCCACGGGATCGTCTGAAGACCGTCGGATAGATTATCCGGTAAGTCGGGATGAGAACTTCCAGAACTACCTGTACCACTTCGCGGGTGCAGGTCCTGGATAAGGAGTTGCGCCTCTCCATCGATATTTCCTTCGGAGGGCAATCTGCCCTGGAGGCGATTATTCGCCGCCAGGGATCCGACCTGGAGCAGGATGGCATCCTGAAGTTCGATGGCCTCGTCAAATGCCCATCGGAAGGCCAGATAGCCTGCGACAAGCGCTGTCCCGACGACGAAGACGGTAAGGCCCACGAAAAGACGGCCGCGCAACGAGGCAATCAGCATGACCGGTCCACCATCCATCCAACTCCCCTCACGTTGCGGATGGCCGATGCGCCGAGCTTCTTCCGGATCGCATGGATCAGGAATTCGACCGCGTTGCTTTCCACCTCCTCATTCCAGCCGTAGATGTGCCGTTCGAGGTCGGTGCGTGACAGAATCGTTCCTGGGCGCGTCATGAGTGCCTGGAGAAGAGCGAACTCCCGAGCGGTCAGGCGGCTGCTCTCTCCATCCTGAACCGCCTCATGAGTGGAGGGATTCAAGCTGATTGCGCCATTGCTCAGGATCGCCGAACCGCCACTCCCCTGCCGACGTAGAACCGCGCGCATTCGGGCAAGCAATTCTCTGATTTCGAACGGCTTCACAACGTAATCATCGGCTCCGAGATCAAGCCCGCGGATTCGATCGTCGATGGCATCACGCGCCGTCACGATAATGACAGGTAGCCGACGGCCCCCATTTCGGAATTCACGCAGCACATCCATGCCGTTCGGGGGCGGTAGCCCGAGGTCAAGCAACGCCAGATCGTACATCTCGTTACGAGAGGCTTCGATCGCCGTGTCGCCGTCCACGACCCAGTCCACCGCATAGGCGGCATCCTTCAGAGCCTGCGCCACCGCGGCTCCAATCATTCGGTCGTCTTCAACCAGCAGGACACGCATCAGGCGTTACTTTCGTCCGTCCCGGGCCCGCAGATGCTTCGTGCAGTTCTCCCTGCGTCGTCCGCAAGACTTAGCTGCAACTTAGCGCCGTACTCATCGACCGCAAGCGTATCCCGGACCACCCCCTCTCTAAGCCACAGCTAAGTCAACCATCGCATTCGTGTCGGTGCGCATACGAACGCGACCATCGAGGAGAACAATATGGCGCCTGCACGAAGCCACGAGGTTGAAATCCTGAACAAGGTGCCGGAGGTGACGCTGGCATTCTGGGCGATCAAGATCATGTCGACGACGGTCGGCGAGACCGGGGCCGACTATCTGGCGGTCCACGTTGGTCTGGGAACCGCCTTGACGAATTCCATCACGTTGGCATTGCTGGCCGCGGCCCTGATATTGCAGTTCCGAGCCTCCCGCTACGTTCCATGGATTTACTGGCTCACCGTCGTGCTCGTCAGCGTCGTCGGAACTCAGATCACCGATGCGCTCACCGACGGAACGGGCGTCAGCCTGTATGCCAGCACATCGGTATTCGCGGCGGCGCTGATGGCGATGTTCGTCATCTGGTACCGCATGGAGCGAACGCTTTCGATCAATACGATCATCACGAGGCGGCGCGAACTGTTCTATTGGACCGCAATCCTCTGCACATTTGCGCTCGGTACCGCGGCAGGCGATCTCGCGACCGAAGCCCTAGGATTAGGCTTCAAATTGGGAGTTGTGATTTTCGGCACCATGATCGCGACAGTGACGCTCGCATACTACCTGGGTGCAAATTCGGTGCTTTGTTTCTGGCTTACCTACATCCTGACCCGGCCCCTCGGCGCGTCCTTGGGCGACCTGCTCTCGCAGTCGCATGAATACGGCGGGATCGGATTCGGTTCAGTCTACACCAGCATCGGCTTCCTTACCCTCATCGTCGTTCTGGTCGCATTCCTGAGTCTCGACCGACGCCAGGCACAACCATCCTCGACAAGTTTCCAGACCCCTCCGCGCTGAACTCCACAAGGAGACCCAACATGTCTGCTCCAAATTCGTTTCGTCCCATGGCCGCATTGATATTGCTCGGTACGGCTCTCTCGACGGGTGTCGTCCCCTCCATTCTCGGTGGCTTCGTCGACCCGACGAGTGCGGAGGCTGCATCTCCAGCCAGGCTGGGGGACCTAGACCGCTTCCGGAAGATCGTGATCGACGCACGAGCGTTACTCGACAAGAACGATATTGCCGGAGCGAAGGCGCGCATGAAGGACCTCGAGGCGGCATGGGACGAAGCGGAGGCCGGCCTCAAGCCGCGATCTGCCGCGGAGTGGCATGTCGCCGACAAAGCGATCGACCGCGCGCTCACGGCGATCAGGGCATCCGTGCCCGATCTGACAAATTGCAGGAATACTCTCGATGAATTGATCGCGATCATGGATCGAAGCAGCGGGAAAGCCTGATGGATAAGCCCCCGTCGAACTGTCTATAACTTGAATGAAAGCTGCTCCCGATGAAGTCCCTACCGAAACGCGAACTATCTGAAACCCTGTCCAAGGTCCCCGCCGTGACGCTTGGTTTCTGGATCATCAAGATTCTTGCAACAACTCTTGGAGAGACAGGTGGCGACGCCCTCACCATGAGCGTCTTCCATGCCGACACCAATGCACACAACGGCGGATACCTGATCGGCACCGGAATCTTCCTTGCCGTATTCGTCGTGGCGGTTGTCGCCCAGATCTCGACGAAGAAATTCAATGCCTGGATATATTGGCTGGCCATCGTGGCATCGACGACCGTGGGGACCGCCATGGCGGACTTCTTCGACCGGTCGTTGGGGATCGGATACACAGGCGGCGCCTCCATCCTCTTCCTTTGCGTTTTGGCATCCCTGGCGGTCTGGTATTTTGCCATGGGAAGCATCGACGTTCAGACCGTCGCTGCACCCAAGGTCGAAATATTCTATTGGATCACGATCACGTTCTCGCAAACGCTCGGCACGGCCCTCGGCGACTGGCTCGCCGATACCGGTGGGCTCGGCTATGACGGCGGCGCGCTGGTCTTCGGCGCCGCGCTCGCAATCGTCGCGGCACTGTATTACTGGACCAGCGTTTCACACGTGCTTCTGTTTTGGGTGGCCTTTATCCTGACCAGGCCACTCGGAGCCACCGTCGGCGATTTTCTGGACAAGCCCTTGGCGCACGGCGGCCTGGCGCTGAGCCGATACACGGCCTCGGCGATCCTTGCCGCGTTCATTGTCAGCCTGATTGCCCTGCTCCCGCAGCGGGCGGGTCGACATCCCGCATGACCATGAAAGTGCAATGCTCTGAAGTTCCGTAAAGGCTGAACCGCGAGGACGCTGTGCGCAACGTTTCGGGAAGAACTATATCGCGATGGATTGGCCTCGCGTCCTTGGCGGTTGGCCTATCCGTCATATGTTCGCCTCCGGCAGTTGCAGGCCCTCCGGCGCACAAATAGTTAAGCCCCGCTAGAGAGGTGAACTACCGCTCTCGGAACGCTCGTGACATGCTGTCTTCGAGCGGCTTGGTGATGTACTGAAGGAAAGTCCGCTCCGAAGTCTTGATGAAGACTTCAACCGGCATTCCTGGCGTCGGACTGAAATTCGGCAGGCTCGCCGCTTCTGCGGCATTCAAGCGGACCCTCACGACGTAGACGTCCGTAGGGCCTACTTGCATGGACTTGTGCTCATCTGGCAGGGAATCCGCCGAAAGATAGATGACATCGCCACCGATCATCGGTGTCACGCGCTGGCTGAGCGCGGTAAGTCGTACCATCGCGTGCTGACCTCGCCTCACGCTATCGATATCCTGCGGTCTGACGCGCGCCTCGATGATGAGTTCAGCGTTGAGTGGCAGGATCTCCATGATCGGCTTGCCAGGTTCCACGACACCCCCTTCAGTATGATACCGCATCTTGACCACGATGCCTTCGACCGGAGCCACTATGTTGACCCGATCGACCACCGCTTGGGCGGTGCGGACCCGCTCATTGACGTCTGCCAGCTCACTGCGCACGTCGCGCAACTGATCGACCGCCTTCTTCACCGTGTCCCTTCGCAATCCAGTGATCTGTTCCTGGGAACGGGCAATTCGTTCCTTGGCGTCACCGATGTCCGCCATGATCCTCCCAACTTCGCCTTCGAGGTTCGCCTTGGTCCGCAGCAACAGCAAAACATCCGGTTTCTTCGTAAGCATCCGGTGAGGACCGTGTCGCGATCACTCAGGCGGCCTGATCGACGTGCTTGTTTCGGTGGCGCCAATTCCACGGCAGCAGTTCGTCGAGTCTCTGGACTGGATACGCGGCGATGTGCGCCAGAACGTCGGCGAGCCACGCTTGCGGATCCACGTCGTTCATTTTTGCGGTGACGATCAGGCTGTACATCACAGCGGCACGATCGCCACCACGATCGGAGCCGCAGAACAGCCAGGACTTCCGCCCCAGGGCGATACCACGCACGGCGCGTTCGGCGGCGTTGTTCGACAGGCAGATGCGGCCGTCGTCGAGGAAGCGTGTGAACGCATTCCAGCGTTTGAGCATGTAGTCCATAGCCTTGGCGACGTCATTGCGACGTGAGAGCTTGGCGCGTTGCTCACGCATCCAGGTTTCCAGATCGGCGTTCAGCGTCGCTCTAGCAAAATGAAGCTTCTGAAAACATTGACTGCCTATCTTGTTTGCGCCCTGCTCGGAGCGACGATAACGGCGGTTTCCGTGGAAAATTCTATGTCGCCGGCAAATGTGAAGTCACCTTCGCAACTTCGGCAAATGGTGTCGAATTTGATGTCGGTTTGTAATGTGGGGATAGAAAAATTTGGCGATGAGACAGCTTATTTGAGCGCGATGAATGGCTCCATGGAAAGGATGATGTATGACATGGTGGTATCTCCGACGGGGGTACTCGACCGCGATTTCGTCGAGATGATGACGCCCCATCATCAAGGAGCGATCGACATGGCCCAGATCTATCTGCGCTTTGGCGACAACGAACAATTGAAGCGTATTGCCCAGGAAATCATCATCGATCAGTTGCAGGAAATGAACGTGATGCGGCTGGCCATCGGTGAGCCGCCGCACTCGGCACCAGCGCCTACGCAGGTCGGAAACGACTAGGGCGTGTTGTCCGAGGAGGCGCGGTGGCTTGGGAATGGCGTCATGCAACGACGATTTCTTCAGCACAGTGCGTGGACCTGATCGACTGCGACGCGCTCTGGAACTGAGGGACTGCGTTCGTCGGAACGCATGCCGTTCAAATGCTGCGTCGTCCGCCTCGGCGGTTCGCGGAGGTTCCATGACGCCCACGTTGCTCACGAGAATATCGGCGCCAACGAGCGCCTGGATGGCGGCGTCGAACAGTGCTTTTGTAACCGTGGTTTGTTACGTCGGCTCGTACTGCGATGGCACCGCCGCCCGCACGCTAGACGTCCGCGACGACGGCCCCGTCTCGGGCTAGATGCGTGGCGGTGGCAGCGCCGATGCCTTTTGAGGCTTCTGTCACGAAAGCAACCCGATCCGATTTGTTATGGCGACATTCCTTTCGAGCGAACAGATAAGACAACGTGCGGGATCTCGTGACGTCACGCTTCGCAACATTGACAGCGCGGTCGGCAGACCGACGATACTCATCGTCGGCGATGTTGGCGCCAATCCCCAATGTGCGGTCAGGCGCGTTGTGGATGCAGCGCTCAACGATGTGTCACCGGAGCGCTAGAAACCTTCCTCCCAAACGGCTTGGATTTGCATGGCTCTCCGACCAGGCTCGGGACTTCGAGAAGACTTGCAGCCGATAGGTGGGATGCTGCTCATCCAACGATACAGAAAAGTCGCGGGCTCAAGCGCCAATTTTACTTTGCAGTGTGGATGGCTGTGCTAATTTGTGAGGCATACTGGCGGAGAGCAGGCGCTTAGCAGCTTTCTATAGCTGGGCCTCGATAGCGGCCTTGTCGATAATCGACCAAACGTTTTCAATTCTTCCGTCGCGAAACGTGTAGAAAACGTTCTCGGTGAACGAGAGTCGTTTTCCGTTGACGGGTAATCCAAGAAATGTGCCCTTTGGCGTGCACTCAAATAAAAGCCGCGCCGCAATCATTGGCGGGTCACAGGCCAGAAGATCGATCCTGAATGCAAGATCGGGGATGTCTTCATAATTCTCCTCGAGCATCGCTTTGTATCCGGACAAGCCAAGCTGCTCGTTGTTTCGCTTGACATTATTGCAAACGAAATTCTCAAGATGACTCCAGTCCCTGCGGTTCAGGCAGTCGATGTATTGCCGATAGACGGCGCCAAGCTGATCGTTGTCCATCATTTTCGCTTACCCCAGTATATTTTCGATCATGCATGATTCACCATGCGTGCGAAGCCGGCATTCGCAATTCGCGCTGCGACTGGTGTCATATCGAGCACTAAGTACGGCAGTAGTGATTATAGTGGGCCGTACCAGGAAAAATCCATTCGGAACCTATCTCTACACGCATCGCGTTGATGTCGTCGTCGATCCTGCGCGCGATCAGATGATCGCGCCAGCGAAGGCGTCGCAGTACAAACCGTGGGGCATGTACGAATTTATGCTCAACGGCCCGAACGATTTGTCGGTCCAGATCGACTGCTCTTCAGGTTTCGTGCGGACAAAATGAGCGCCATCAAACGACCGCGACCAAGCAACACCGCGCATTGCGGACAATTGCGACAAGACAGACGCTACATCGCGCTAATGCAAGCCATCTTCCTACGGCGCAGGATGTGCCAGCGTGCCTTCCACTGCTTGATCGCAAGATTGATGCGGGCACTGCGGGCAAACGCCCCCTCACTCGCCGGTGACGGCGAGCAGGCATGATCTGACGGCGCGCGATCAAATAGTTGCTCAAGTTTGACGGCAAGGATTCGGTACATTTGGGTGAGGCTTCATTGACGCCGGGGTGCGGTGTTACGCATTGGCGCGGCTATACGCTGGAACATGCCTCTCTCACTGGTCCATCTTGTCCCACATCGCTTACACCAAAGAATTTTCCGTCAAACGAAGGAATTTTTCGCTTTCCCGCCTGTCATCATCGGTGTGGCTTTTCTCCAGATAGCCGGAAGCATCGATCCCATGCGGCGATCGCGCGTCCAAACAGTTTTCTTGGAACGTGCCCATGTCGTGATTTAACGATCGTACATAAGGAGATCGTGAACAGAGTATTTTATCTACGCACCGCGCTGTTTCAAGTCTGCAGCGCAATCCTGCAAAGTTCAAAAACTGGAAAGAACTATGAAAGAAACTCGTAACGTAATCTTCGGTTCGGCGGCCTTGATTGTTGTGGCTGTGTTTGCGGTGACTCCTTCCGCAAATTCACGGGAGAGTCAGGGCGCTTCGTCGAAACAGTATTGTTTAATGTATAGCGAGGGAGGCACCGATTGCAGCTTCAGCAGCTACGCCCAATGTCAGGAGACAGCGGCTGGTCTTTCCGCTGAATGCTACGAGACTCGTCTTCCCGGCGCGAAACTGAAACGTGGCGCTTCTATGCCAACTAACAAGCGCGCCCCGCGCTGACGTTGCCTGACTCCTAACGCACTTGATCGATCGCAGGTCTGCATCTCGAGTGTACGGTCGTGGTGCAGTAATTTCTCCCAGGCTTTCGCCCATATCCGGTTACACAACAAATTGAGGTTTCGGAATATCTAAGCTTGTGGAGCGTCTGAATCCTGACTGTTCGTCGATCAAAAGCTGCTGGCATCTACTGATAAAGGAATTGAAAACGTGAACCGAAGAAATCTAGTGAAACGGATCGTCCTCGCGCTTCTCGTCTCGTCGTTCCAGTTGGGATACGGTCTACCCGTAGCAGCGCACGAGGAGGTCGCTCTTTTGACAGCGAGCGACTTGTCCCCGGTGTGTGGCGGGTGGTCAGCTTCTTTCCAAGCGTGATAAGCCAAGCGTGCGCGCATACTTCCGGGTTACGCAATGAACGACATGCTGCGCATCATCGAGCCGATGATTCCGTCCTTACGAAGGTATGCTCGCGCCCTGGTGAGGAATCAGGCGACCGCTGACGACCTGGTACAGGATTGTCTGGAGCGGGCAGTAAGTCGTTGGCATCAGCGGCAAAACGAAGAAGATTCAAGGCCGTGGATGTTCACTATTCTCCGGAATCTCGCCATTAACCAATTCCGACAGGCGGCCAGCCGGGGCTCACACGTGGCGATAGACGAAGCAGTCGAGAACAATCTAAGCGTCAGGCCCGCGCAGGATCAAAACCTGTTGTACAAGGACGTTATAGAAAAGCTTGTGGGACTGCCTGAAGAGCAGCGAAGCGTGCTTCTTTTGGTGTCCGTTGAAGATCTGTCTTATGCGGACGCAGCAAAGGTATTAGGTATTCCCGTCGGCACCGTTATGTCGCGGCTTTCCCGCGCTAGGGAAAAATTACAGCAGGAGATAGACGGGACAATCGACGTTGGTCCCCGTAAAGTTGCGCAATTTCGGAGTGTCAAATGAGCGGCCGGCCCATCACAGAGGACGACCTTCACGCTTACGTAGATCGAGCGCTCGACGTTGTCCGGCACGCTGAAGTGGTCACATATCTCGCCTCCCACCCTGACGTCGCACAACGCGTCGAAGGCTTCTCGCGCCAGCGCGAGATGCTGCGATCCACCTTGGCACCGATCGCAGAGGAACCGATACCACCGCAGCTCAATCTATTGCGCATTCTGGAAGCCCGTCGAAAGTATCGCGCGTCGGCCTGGCGGATGACCGCGGCTGCGGCATTTTTGTGCATTGGGGGACTCGGCGGCTGGTGGCTGCGAGGAATGGAGTTGCCGGCCTCCGAAGGAATAGCGGCGCTGGCACAGGAGGCGGCCAATACTTACAACGTGTACGCAATGGATCATGTACAGCCGGTTGAAATGGGTGCGTCTGATCGGGTCCGGTTCGTCGATTGGGTATCGCAACGCCTTCATGAACCGGTGAAAGTGCCGGATCTCTTGTCCTCAGGGTATCGTTTGATGGGGGGGCGTCTTGTCGCCACTTCGCGTGGTCCGGCTGCGATGTTGATGTACGATGATGACCGCGGCACCAGGCTAGTGATCCTTACTCGCCCGATGGTCGCGGATCAGAACGCTCCGATGTTGTTGCACTCTGGTGGCAAAGTAAATGGCTTTACCTGGGCAGATGCAGGGATGGGGTACAGTCTCGTTGGAGCGGCGGCACCGGATATTCTTCGGCCTATTGCAAATGAGGTTCGTCGCAAAGTTCGGCCGATATGAACGCCAACGACTCACACAGTAAAGTGCTGTCGGCAATTAGCTGTAACGACCGACCCATCCGGTCGCAAAGAGTGATCCATCGACCGTTGCGTAGTAACGCTTGCTGTCGGAGCATTTAGTTTGCCCTACGTAAAACTGCGATAGAGTAATCAATACTTCGCCATCCAACTAATATCATTGTAGAAATTAGAACTGGCGGTCCGCAGCTCCTCCTCTGCTCGGAAGCTCGGGACAAAGACCACGTCATTTGGGATGATCGACTGCCCGGCTTTGACCTTCGGGTGTTTGTTTCGGGCAAACGTAACTACCTGATCCAGTATCTCCTCAGAGGAATCCTGGCCTGTGCCGTCGACGCCGGCATTATCGAGACCAACCCAGCGCACGGAATTCGGAAGCCGAAGAATAGGGTCGGCAGCCGTCGCCTGAACGAAGCAGAGTTCGGATATTGGGTTGAATTCTGCGCAAGGCAGTCGAGGATGAGAGGGAAGCGACGAGGTTCGTCTTCATCGCGAAGCACCGGGGCGTCTGGCCGGTGGCATGACTACCCGTTGCACGGCTGATGAGCTTGCTCCATGAGCGCAACGATATTTTTTGACGGTCGCGCGTCCCCATGAACCGTCATATCCCTCAGCACACCGACGAGAACTGCGAACCGCGTCAGATCCAGCTTGCGAGCCATGGCGATGTAGCGGAAAGAATTGTCCGCCCACATCGCCGACTGGACATTTCCGTCATTGGTTATACGCAGGCTCTGATCCGAACCGGCCTGCAGGATGCGGAACAGGCTCAGTCTGCATCCGTGCGAGCCGAGATAGCCGGCTTGCACCGTCTGCAAACCGGCAATGTCCAAACCGGATCGCAACGAGACCAGCAACAGACCCGCCTCGTTCAGTTCCGGGGCTTGGAAATCGTCTATCTGCTTGGCCGGTAAAGACGACTTTATCACCTCAGCGGACCAGCGGTCGTGGAGCATCAGCGCCTGCATGATCTCGGGCGAAGACGCCGTCTGCACTTGGCGATTGGAAAAGGCTATAGCGCCGATCCAGCCGGCGACGAAGACAAGGCAGAATGCCGTAACCGCAGCCACCATGAAGCGCATCCTGTGTGCCCCGATGGACGGAACCTGCACGACTGCATAGTCGGACCCGAGGATGTGGACGCTGTTTTTCAAACGCACCAGCGACTCAGCCTTGCGTGCGAGGGCGGGGTCGGCGGCGATGCGGTCTTCCATCAGCCGGCGCGCGTCCAACGATAGTTCGCCGTCCACATAGGCATTCAGAATTTCGAGATCGTGATCCGTATCGGTCATGCTTTTCTTATATTTCCTGAAAAAGCGATGACGCTCGGCACGTCATCGGCCAGCAGCTTTGCCAGCGCCTCTCGCGCGCGGCTGATCCGGCTCATCACCGTACCACGCGGAACGTGCAGCAGATCAGCTGCCTCCTGGTAACTGAACCCGGAAATATCGACCAGCGCCAGCACCTCCCGATGGTCGTACGACAAGCGCTCGAATGCCTGCCTGAGGGCGAATGCTTCCACTGTCATGCTTTCGAGCGAAGCAGGCATGCTCGACATCATATCGCAGAGTGTTTCTTTGGCCTGCGACCATCGCCGTTCGGCGCGGATCTGATCGATCCAAAGGTTGCGCATGATGGTGAACAGCCAGGAGCGAAAGGCCGGTTCGGCAGCTGGACGATCACGGGCGCTCGCCGCCCGTACCACGCAATCATGCAGCAGGTCCCGTGCGCGATCACGGTCCCGGGTAATGGCAACCGCGTAGCCGTAGAGCCGTTGCTGATGGCGCGCAATGCGCTCCTCAAAGCGCGTCCGCCTCAGCATTGGCCGTTACGATAGGTCAACATCGACCGGTGCATGCGTCACAGTCTTTCTGAAGACAACATAGCGCGGGCCACCGTGTCCTTCCAGCCTTGCCCTGTTCGGCGCGCGGCGCTCAATAGGTCGCTGCCAAATAGTCTGCAATGCCTTTGATGTCAGCGTCTTCGATCGGCGCACCGTAGGTCTTCTTCATTTTCTTGACCTCGGCCTCCCAGAAGGCATGTCCCATCTGCGACGGCTGGGTGTTGATGTAATCGGCGGAATGGCAGGCGGCACAATTGGATTGCGCCAGCTCGACGCCCGGACCTTGCCGGAACTCGGCTGTCTCCTCCGGCAATTCGTAGGACCGGCTTTGGGCCGCGGCATAGCCCCCGGCCAGCAAAGTGGCGGCGGCGGCGATCAGAATTTTCGCTCGTTTCATTGTTTCTCCCCTCACGCCGCGATGACTTTGGTAGTTTCGATCACGTTGCGCATGTAGCCAGACTGGTTCCACAATGGCTTTTCCGGCTGCGTCTTACCGTCGTTGCCTGTGGCGCGCACTTTCAGGACATGCTCGCCCTTGGGCAGCTTGACCGTGCTGGTCCATTCGCGGAACGAGTATTTGCCTAAGTCGTCGCCCAACGTTGTCGGCCGCCAGTTCCTGCCGTCGTCGAAGGATACCGAGACTTCCTTGATGCCCGAACCACCGTCGAAGGCGATACCGCGCAATTTCAGCGGCGCATCCGCTTGGATTTTGTCGCCATCCATCACGCTGGTGACGAAGGAGCGGATAGTGAATTTGTTGATCGGCACGCTCCTTTCGGCGGGCTTGCCGGGCCCGGTGCAGGCGCAGTCATTGTCAGGGATGCGATAGGCGGTCTTCATCCAGAAATTGTCGAGCGGTTTGTCGAGCACCGTGATCTCGTTGAGATGCTTGACCCAGTATGTGCCGTACCAGCCCGGCACTACCAATCGCACCGGGAAGCCATTTAACCATGGCAGGTCCTCGCCGTTCATGGCGTAGGCGATCATCACCTCACCGTCGCGTGCATGGTCGATATCGAGCGCCTTGGCGAAATCCGGCGTTTCCGGCAGAGCGGGCCCATCCAACCCGGCGAACGAAACTTGCACGGCCCCAGCTTTCACGCCAGCCTTGTCCAGCACGGCCTTCAGCGGCACCCCCTTCCAGCGAGCATTGCCCATTGCTCCGTTAGCAAGTTGCCCGCCGCCCATACGAGGTTCAAAGAAGCCGCGGCTGTTACCGGAGCATTGATGCACAGCCACGATCTCGACCGGTTCGTGCAGCTTCTTCAACTCGTCCAGCGACAGCGAAAGCGGTGTCTCGACCAACCCCTTGATCTCGATGCGGTAAGTAGCGGGGTCGATATCGAGCGGGATATCGGCTAGGTGATAGCGCACGAAGAAGGCGTCGTTGGGCGTAATGATGCCTTCGTTGAAGACGCTGAACGGCGTCTCCAGCTGTGGTGGGCGCGCGGTCTGACCGATAAGTAGTCGCTTGCCCGGATATTTGACCAGCGGTCGCTCGCCATTACCGAACGGGAGTGTAGTGGTTTCGGCGGCTCTCGCCGCCAACTCCGGAAACGCAAGGCCGCCGGCGGCTCCTAAGGCCGCCGCGCCTGCCGTCTTGAGCACATGGCGTCTGCTGATCATTTGTCTGTCTCCTCCAAGGTTGTTGGAGAGATGAGACGAGCACCGCCATGAAAATATTCCATGCCCGCAGGAAAAATCTTGTTCGAGCCATGCGATTTATGGGGCTGACGTTAACGGGCGTCGAGCCTAGTAAAAATACCTCTCCCATTCGATGCGCATCAGCTTGATGTGATCGGTTGGATAGTGCGCTTTCGACCCCGTGGCCGCATGTACCGGATAACTCTATGCCCGAGCAGAACAGTTACCAGAGCCAAATAAAAATAGTGCTCTGCTCCTAATACCTTGGTCGAGAGCGCGTAGTGCAATCCTACCAAGACGGCGATGAGGTAAACGAGTCTGTGCAAACGGGGCCAGTTACTCCCCAGGAGCCTGATCGATAATTTATTGGAGGTCACGGCCAATGGCATAAGCATCAATAACGACGCCATGCCGAACATTATGAATGGCCGTTTCACAACGTCGACAAGCACCGCCGACAACGAAAGTGCCTGATCCAAAATTAGATAAACAGCAAAATGCATCAGCACGTAGTAGAAGCTCAATAATCCCAGCGCGCGCCGGTAGCAAATGAAGTTCGGCCCGCCAAGATCGCGAAGGGGCGATATGGTCAACGTAATGATCAGGAACCGCAGTCCCCACAACCCTAAAGAATGCTCAAATGTTTTGACAGGATCAGCTCCCAAACTCCCCGTCGCGCCGAGATAGAAATTCCACACGGCTGGAAGCAGACCGGAGGCATACAGCACCCAAATGGATACTGAGCGCCAGGGGTTTGGAATTCCAGACGGGGCAACCATCATCAGAAATACTTCTTGAGGTCCATGCCGCTGTAGAGGCCGGCCACCTCGTCAGCATAGCCGTTGAACGGCAAGGTCGCCTGGCGGCTCGCGCTAAAGAAACCGCTTTCTCCTATCGGCCTTTCCGTCGCCTGGCTCCAGCGGGGATGGTCGACGGCCGGATTCACATTGGCATAGAACCCGTATTCCGCCGGATTGACGACCTGCCAAGTGTTCTTGGGCTGCTTGTCGGTTAACGTGATCCGCACGATCGATTTGATGCCCTTAAAGCCATATTTCCATGGCACCACCAGACGGATCGGGGCCCCGTTCTGGTTCGGCAACGTCTGCCCATAGAGTCCGACAGCCAACAGCGTCAGTGGATGGCGAGCCTCGTCCAGGCGCAAGCCCTCGATGTATGGCCAGGGAAGTGACCGCAACAAGCTGCTTTGGCCTGGCATTTCGGATGGGCGCACAACGGTCTCGAAGGCGACATATTTGGCGCTGCCGAGCGGTTCGACCTTGTCGAGAAGAGCCGCCAGAGGAAAGCCGTCCCACGGAATGACCATCGACCATGCTTCAACGCAGCGCATGCGATAGATTCGCTCCTCGGGTGGAAACAGCTTGATGAGCTGATCGATACCGAAGGTGGCGGGCGTGGCGACCAGTCCACCTACTTGAACGGTCCAGGGCAAGGGCTTGAACTTGCCCGCGTTCGCCGAAGGATCATCCTTTCCGAGACCGAACTCGTAAAAATTGTTGTATGTCGTCACGTCTTTGATCGGCGTCACCTTATTATCGACTGCATATTTGCTCCTGACTGCTTGAAGCGGCCGGGCCATTCCCTTCGACGCTTGGAGCGCAAGGCCTGCCGCTATGGTCCCGGTCAGAAACTGCCGTCTTCCGAGATAAACTTCGCGAGGTGTGATCTCAGACGGGAGAACTTGAGCGGGGCGGTAGCTACGCATTGTCTTCCTTTCGAAGTAATCGATTTGTTCTGGACTTTTCGAGGCTCTAGCTAACTCCCCCTAGACTCCAAGTCGCTTTCCCGCCGCCTCGGCGGCCGCGCGGGCCTGTCCGTCCATCCATGTACGACTTTTCCGCATTTCAGCAGCACGTTCCGGACCAGCCTGTTGTGGGGTTCCGTTGGCAAACGGAGGTTCGGGGGCGTATTCGATGATCAGCTGGGCCCGGCGCGCCGCCTCCTCGCCCTTCATCTCGGCCGCCAGCGCGAGCGCAAAATCGATCCCGGCCGTGACACCACCGCCTGTCATGCGGTTGCGATCGCGCACCACGCGCTTATCGACATGTCGAGCTCCCATGAGGGGGAGGAGATCGGCCACGGGCCAATAGGCGGTCGCATCGTAGCCTTTCAGCAGCCCGGCCGCCGCCAGCACGAGGCCGCCTGTGCAGACGCTGGTCACCCATTTGGCGCGCGATCCGCTCTCCGCTAGAAACGAGCATACCTCCGGGTCGTTCATGCAGGCGATAGTACCCATGGATCCGCCGGGCACGAAGAGCACGTCGAGGTCCTTGGGGCATTCCTCGAAAGTCCGGGTCGCCGTCAGCGGGATGCCGACATCCGTCGAAACCGGTGTCTTGTCTTTCCAGACGAGTTGCACATCGAAGCGCATGATGTTGAAGACGGTCATCGGTCCAATCAGGTCGAGCGCCACCATTCTGGGATAGACGAGCATCGCAATTTTTGGTGCGTCGCGCGGCTTTTCCATCATGGAGCGCATGTGGTCGGCCTCGGTTTGGTCTTCCGCTGACGCTGGCAGTGTAGCACCGGCGGCGAGAAGCGTTCCTATAGTCAACAGCGCGCGGCGGTCGATGGCGCTGGTCATTTCGATATCCTTTCGTCAGATTGGAATAAGGCAGCTTTCTGCTCGTGGACGCGATCGATCTTCGAGCCTGACCTTGATCCTGCCCCGGCTCCACTAATTTAAATCGGATAAGCTCATCGATCGACATGCGAACGTAGACGCCACAAGCAACGCAATATTCCGCAGTCGACAAAATTTTCTGAAACAACGCGATCGAACTATCGCTCGCAATCTTCATGCAATGGAACTCGCCTGCCTTGACTGCGCTATCGGCGCAGCTTTCGGAACTGCGGGTGGGCTCGAAGCAAAAAAGTTGGAAGGGGCGGAATAACCAAGCGTCGGCGACGTCTACGACAGGAACCAGCTCGAAATCCAAGGAGTTCTGCATGATTGCTTTTCCTCCGAAAAGAGGTGCTGTGATGGCCGCACTGATATCAATTTTAGCTTCCGTTCCTGCCTTCGCTCACGATTCGGCCAGTCACGCACATCAAGTGGCCACGAGAGCGGCCGGTCATGAGGCGCCATTCCTTGCCGAGAACGATGCGGCGATGGAAAAAATGATGAGCGCCATGGCGGTCAAGCCGACCGGCGACATCGAACGTGATTTCGTGGAGATGATGATCCCGCATCATCAGGGCGCGCTCGACATGGCGCAGACCTATCTACGCTATGGGAAGAACGAGCAACTCAAGCGGATCGCGCAGGAAATCATCGTCGAGCAGATTCAGGAAATCGCAGCGATGCGCATGGCTGTCGGCGATCCTTTGCCGGCATCGGCACCCGTGCCGACGCAGGTCGGCCCCACCCTGCGGGCTAGTCCTACCGCCCAGCACAAGCATTGACCTGGCCCGCCGGCCGCGCTCGACACGTTTACCATCGAAAGGAAATGCCCATGAAGCATATGCTCGTTTCTCTTGGACTGCTCGCCGGGGTTATGGCGGCGCCTATCGCAGCCTTCGCTGGCCAGGCACCCAATCCTGCCTCGACCCCTGACATTCCGATCAGCAGCAAGGACCGCGTCTATGCGGCCGAGCAATTCTCAAACACGGTCTCGGTCACCGACCCATCCACCAACAAGTTGCTGGGTGTGATCAAACTCGGCGACCCGCAACCAAGCAGCCTCAGCCCGCTCTACAAAGGACAGGTTCTCGTGCACGGCCTCGGCTTCTCGCCGGACGGTAAGACATTGGCTGTCGTCTCGATCGGCTCCAATTCGGTCACGTTCATCGACACAGCCACGAACGCCGTCAAGCACACGACCTATATCGGGCGCTCGCCACACGAGGTGTTCTTCACGCCGAACGGCAAGGAAGCCTGGGTGACGGTTCGCGGCGAGGACTACATTTCGGTCATCGACACAGCGAACTTCAACGAGAAGATGCGGATCAAGGTGCCGGGCGGCCCTGGCATGCAGATCTTCTCACCGGACGGCAAGTACGGCTACATTTGCTCGTCCTTCAATCCGGAGACCGTGGTGGTCTCGGTGGCTGACCATGAGATCGTCGGCCGCGTAAAGCAGGAGAGCCCGTTCTGCCCCAATATCGCTGCTTCCCCGGACGGCAAGCAGGTGTGGTTCACGCTGAAGGATGTGGGCAAGGTCCAGGTATTCAACGCCCGGCCACCTTTCGATGTCATCAAGACGATTTCGACCGGCCCAATCACCAACCACGTCAATTTCGCCAGTAATGCGAACGGCACCTTCGCCTATCTCACCATCGGCGGGCTCAATGAGGTGAAGGTGTTGCGTACCGACAATTTCGAGCAGGTGGCGACGATCCCGGTGGGAAGTCTGCCGCATGGCCTCTGGCCTTCGGGCGATGGAACGCGCATCTATGTCGGCCTTGAAAATGCCGATGCCTTCGCGGTGATCGACACGCTTTCCAACAAGGTCGTCGCCAATGTCCCGATCGGGCAGGCGCCACAGGCCATCGTCTACGTTCCCAATGCAGTGACTGAGGGCGACGGGACGAAAAACCTTCAGCCGCTCGGCCTCGCCGCACAGACGGTTCAGCTCGAGCTGGTGGGCAAGACGAAGTCCAACAAGGCGCCGACGAATGTCACGCTGTTCGACCAGGGCCTGCTGCAGGTCCTGCAGGCGTCGGTGACGGGCCTCGAGCCGAAAACGCGCTATGTCCTGGCGCTCGCTTCGAGCCCGGACGGCAAGGGCGAGCTTCAGCCGCTGTCGTCCTTCATGACCAATCCTGCGGGATCCGCCATCGTCAACGCCCTGGGCCCGATCCGGCAGATCGTCCAGAACGAGAAAAAGAACCAGCGCCGCTATCTCGTGATCGCGGCGGCCGGCGAAAAGGGGCCTGCTGAAGTGATCCAGGTGCAGGCCAAGTAGATCGCTCCCGCCCGCCATGGTTCACGCATGGCGGGCGGGCTCGCTCCGGTATGATAGAACAAGCGTCATGAATGACATTCTCTTGTTGGTAGAGCCGATGATACCGGCGCTGCGCCGCTATGCTCGCAGCCTTCTGCGTGATGTGACCGCGGCTGACGATCTCGTCCAGGATTGCCTGGAGCGGGTCATCGCCAATTGGCATCGCCGGCGCAATGACGATCCACGCACCTGGGTCTTCGCCATCCTGCATAACCTCGCGGTCAGCAGCCTAAGGCAGAGCGCACGGCGCGGCGCGCATCTTTCGGTCGATGAAGTCAAAGACGGTGCACTTTCGCGCCATCCGTCCCAGGAAGACCGGCTGTTGCAGCAGGATATTCTCGATGCAATTGGCCAGTTACCCGAGGAGCAGAGAAGTGTACTCCTGCTCGTTTCGATGGAGGACATGTCCTATGCCCAGGTTGCCGAGGTGCTTGCCACACCGATCGGAACGGTGATGTCCCGTCTCTCGCGAGCACGAGAACGCTTGCGACAGATATTGGAGCATCCGGACAAGTCGATCGCGAAACCGGGAACACACCTGCGGAGAGTCAAATGAGCGGGAAGCCGATTACCGAAGATGATCTCCACGCCTATGTCGATGGACTTCTTGACGAAGACCGTCGCGCGGAGGTGTCAACCTATTTTGATGCGCATCCAGATGTCGCAGCGCGCTTTGTGCGCTATGGTGATTATCGCGCGCAAATAAGAGCTGCCCTTGATCCTGTCTCTGACGAACCCGTTCCGACGCGACTCAATCTGGCGCACATCATGACGGCTCGTCGAAGCCGCCGTGCACCTCTCTGGCAGTCGGCGGCCGCAGCAGTCTTTTTGCTCGTTGCGGGAGGCGCCGGAGGCTGGGGACTACATGGCATGCTCCAACAGCCCGGCGAAGGGGTTGTTGCCCTTGCCAGGGAAGCAACGGACAACTTCGTTACCTTTGCCTCCGATACCGTTAGGCCGGTTGAGTTGCGCTCAGACAACGTAGCTGAACTCGTTGAATGGGCAACCCAACGTATAGGCCGCAAGCCGGTTCTGCCGGATCTCTCGAAATCAGGCTATCGGATGATGGGCGGTCGGATTGTTTCCACATCGCATGGAGCCGGTCTAATGCTGATGTACGATAATGACCGCGGTAGTCGCCTCGTCATGTTGAGCAGACCTATGGTGGCCGATCAGAATCGCACAATGACTCCGCATTCTCGGGGTAATGTCGATGGTTGGAGTTGGGCTGCAAGCGGGATGGGATACAGCATTGTCGGCTCGTTACCGATCGATGAGTTGCATCCGCTGGCTGACGATATCCGCAGGCAGGTGTCGGCGCGGACATGAAGACGCAGCGCGCCTTGATCCTCCATCGCAGCCAGCAACACACAGGAGCGAGTGCCGCCAATCGCACTCCTCTACTTCAGACGCGTCGAAGATCTGAGGATGAGCGATATGTCTTATTTCGCTGGTCGACCATACTCCCTCCAAATGTGAAGCTACATCTGACGCCAAGCTTCATCGACAGCTCTGACGACTGTCCGTCGTCAGACGATTTGAGACTGATCAAGCATTCGCGAAAAGAAGCTCAGGCTCATCGGAGGTTAGAGTCTAAGAGGCCTGCAGTCGATGCCGCAAACGACGGTTTGCGATGGTGGCAAGCTTGATACGTCTGCGTTCCGCGAGGATCGTCTCAGATCTGCCGAAGTAGACGTCGGCAGGTGTAACGTTGTCGATGCTCTCGTGATAGCGATGATGATTGTAGTGTTCTACTGTTCGCCGTCAGCGCCCCTGAGATAAATTGAGGGACTTCCCGAAGGGAGAATTTCTGGTTAATCGTAGCCGCAAGGAGCGAAAATGAAGCAGAAATCCGGGTCCGGCAAAGCGGCTTCCATTGTGCATTGGACACAACCCGGCAGCCGCTCTCCATAAGCGTCAAAATTCTCGACCACTGTGTCGGCTCCAGCTTCATTGCTCTCTGCGAGTATGTCGCGGGGGCCGCCGGCAGGACAATGGTCAGACTTTTCGTGTTTGGACGAAATTCGAATGTTCGTTTCCGTCTATTGTTCCTGAATAGACAGCCTAAGCATGCAGTTGCAACGAGAGCATCATGAGCAATCAACATGCTGTCAATTGTTATGAGGCCTGGAACTGAACCGCAACACGGAGGAATGGTTGTGCATGACGAGGTAAATGCCATCGCACTTGGTGACCAGAACCGGTTGTTCGCTCATTGTTCATCCTCCGCTAGCAAACCGATTTTCGTTTCGCAGCATTGATGGCGGACGCCACCCGGCTGACTGGCGGCTTGCCGATCAGCGTACTGATCTCGTTGGTCGCCGCGTCTAGCCGCTGCATGTCGACGCCGGTCCGGATGCCCATGCCTTCCAGCATGTAGACCACATCTTCAGTGGCTACATTGCCTGTCGCGCCCGGGGCGTAAGGACAGCCGCCGAGCCCGCCAGCCGCGGAATCGATCGCGCGAGCGCCCTCTTCCATCCCGGCATAAAGATTGGCAAGCGCCTGACCATAGGTGTCGTGGAAGTGCATTCCGATACTCAATCATTGGCACCGAGCCGGACACCGCACGGAGTAGTTCACACGCCTTCGTCGGGGTGCCGACGCCGATGGTGTCGCCCAGCGAAATTTCGTAGCAGCCAAGTTGCCAAAGTACATCGGCGACCGAGACCACCTGCGCCGGTTTCACTTGACCGTCATAGGGCCAGCCAAGAACGCAGGAGATGTAACCGCGCACCTTGATGCCGTCGGCTTTCGCCCGCGCGACCAGGTTTGAAACGCTCGATCGATTCTGAGATCGAGCAATTAATGTTGGGCTCTCTTCGAGTCGGTGCCAGCACGACTATCGCGAAATATACGATGGCACGTTATCTAGGAGCATTTCATCGCGCTAATCCTGAGATAGATCTTCATCTTGTTAGCGCGAATACGCAGAACATCGTAGAGCAAATGTCGCGACAAGACATCGAATATCGCTCTAATTGAAGGACGGATCGCTAATAAAATGCTGATCGCACAACCGTGGCGCACCGATACGATGAAGCTCGTGGTTGCGCCAAATCACTCGCTCGCTAGGGCGGCCGCGCCGATCGACCCCAAATTTCTCGAAAGCGAAATTCTCATCGTTCGCGAACCTGGGTCAGGATCTAGGGAGGTCGTGACACAGGCGTTGAGCGATCACGGCGTTGAGCCGGCGCGGACGTTGGAAATCGGCGGTACCGAAGCTATCAAGCAGGTGGTCGCTATCGGCGTCGGTGTGTCCATCTTGTCGACCGTTTCGGTGAGAGATCAGGTCCAACTCGGCCACTTAAAAGTGGTCGAAATACGTGGAATATCCATCGAGCGCACATTCTGGCAGCTAAAATTTCCGGGTCATCCGACATCGCCCGCAGCCCGGATTTTCGAAAGAATGCTCTACAGTCATTCCGACCACCGAGCCAAAACGAAGAAAAGTTCTTGCTAAGTGGGTGTCACCCACAGTGATGGTGTGGATGACGCCCACTCCCGGCATCGATGTGCCAAAGTGTGATCGTTATCAGATCCACTGATGGGAGCCATCCACAATGCATCCAACCATAATCGGTCTCGATCTGGCCAAACACGTTTTCCAGATTCACGGAGTCGACGGCACGGGCCACGTCGTCATCCGCAAGAAGCTTCGACGATCGGAGTTGGTCGATTTCTTCACAAAGCTCCCACCCTGCCTGGTCGGCATGGAAGCCTGCGGGACTGCGCACTATTGGGGACGCGAATTGTCTGCACTCGGGCACGAAGTGCGTTTGATGCCGGCGGCTTATGTCAAACCTTACGTCAAGCGCGGCAATAACGATGAAGTCGACGCCGAGGCGATCTGCGAAGCGGTCACCCGGCCGACGATGCGTTTCTTTTCAATCAAAAGCGCCGAACAGCAATCAATCCTGATGCTACATCGGACACGCGATCTCTTCGTGCGCCAGCGCACTATGCTGGTCAATTCCTTGCGGAGTCAGCTTTCCGAATTCGACCTCATTGTGCCTCAGGGAATATGGCGTCTTAACGAACTGCACGAGCTCACACAGCGCGCATCTCGCTCCGTATTGCCGGAAGCTGCCTGGGAGTGCTCGGAGTTGATTGTGGCTCAGATCGAAGATTTGCAAATGCGTATCAAGACGATCGAGAAATCGCTTCTCGCCTGTCACCGTGCCAGCGAAATCAGTCTCAGGCTTCAAACGATCCCCGGCATCGGCGTCATTACGGCAACCGCTATTACCGCCACCATTGCTGATCCCGGTGTGTTCAAGTCCGGCCGTCACTTCGCGGCCTGGATCGGTCTGGTGCCGCGACAGTTCGGATCCGGCGGCAAGGTGCATCTTGGCCGGATATCCAAGAAGGGCGAACCATACTTGCGCAAGCTGCTCGTTCTCGGCGCTACGGCCGTGGTCCGCTACGCAAAGAACAAGCCAGCGTTGGCGGCGTGGATCATTGCGCTGCAGGCGCGCCGACCGGCACGCGTCGTGACCGTCGCGGTCGCCAACAAGCTCGCGCGCATTGCATGGGCGGTGATGAGTCGCAGAGAAAAATTTCGGCAAGCATCTTCGGCAATCGCATGAGTTGATTGAGTAAGCGCATCCGAGATAGTCGCCGTAGCCGCAGACGAATTGGTAGGAGCGATGACGACGTAATGGTAAGGGGTCGAGCCCGAAGATCCGGAAAACCCGAACCTGTGCTTGCGCACTGAAGCGCGTCACCGTTATTGGGACTTGGTCAGCGGACTGCCATTAGGGCCATGCGGTCAAACGTGCCGCGATCAAAGGCCGGAGAGATGACCGCAACCGACCAACACGCCGAAACGTCGAAAAAAGCTCTGCCATGTGGGCGTCATCCAGAGATGCACAGGTGTAGATAGAGCAATTAGTATCTTTCTGAAATATAAAAGAGCATTTTTGTATTTGCTTCAATTTGCTCTCCTTTGCTTCACGAGAAAGCAAACGGCGTGCTCCTAGGCTGGGAGCATGGCTTTTGATCCGAAATCCTGGGCTGCGACCTTCGTCTCGGAGCTGATGGTCAGCGACCAGCAGATTCCGCTGGAGCGGGTGGTCGCCAGGCATATTGGTGCTCTCGGCGAGCTGCGGCGTCTCGGCATGACCTGGCGCGGGATTGTTGCACTGCTTGTACGCGCGGGTGCGCGCCGCGCCGACGGCCGGCTTATTTCGGCGGACCAGATCCGTGTCAGTTATGCGCGATTGACGAGCGGCAACGCGGCGATTTCGCCGAAACGGCGGCGTTCTGCCCGACGGCCGCGACAGGGGCTTGCCTCGGTGGAGGCGCCATCGCTGATCGCGTCACCCCCTTCTTCCGAGGACGAGCAACCAGGAGGGCGCACCCCGCAATCATTGGACGAAGACAAGGACATTTCCGATTCCGAGCTTCAGAGCGCGTTGTTGCGTCTGGGCAAACTCACACCGAAGGACCATTCAAAATGACTTTACGCGAAGTTGCCCGAAAAACTGAGAGGGCTCGATCCAAGCGTCATCGATATTTATCGAACTTGTTTGAACATGCCGGTTCGGATGTCGGCTTCTACGATGAACTTGACGACGAAGACCTGTATCCTTCCAACCGCTACTTTCCGATTACGCTGTATTACGATCCTGAGCGAATTGGCACCAAGGAACAGCGCGGCAGCCTCTTTCGACATGTGAAACGCCTGCACCGCCGCCGTGTTGTGCGGATGCAAGCGCTTGATCCGAAGGCCTTGCGCAGGTTCAGCGTGACCCACTCTCCTCGATTCGAAACTCTATTCCTGGAGCGGGGATATGCAACCGACGTTGAGGGGCGCATCCCTTCGGGAAGAAGGCGGCCGAAGTCATTCAAGATGGTCGAGGCGAACAAGCTTGTGCTTCAGACCAACGCTCATCTGTGGACCGACATGCTGGCAGACCAGAGCGAGCATCTGTTCGAACGGACACCGAACGATTGTGAGGTTCTTGCCGCGCCGATGTTGGGGTTGACTGAAAGGAATGGCCCATACATCCCCCTTGTCGAATACAAAGACATGTTTCTCGGCACCAATCATCCCGTTGGCTTTCCCGTCCATCTTGCCTGGTCGACCACGCCGAAGGAGGCGATGAAGGAAGGGCAGCGAGGCATGAGCTTGCTGTTCAATAACCTGACGCAAGAGGCGAACGAGCAACTGGAATACGAGTTTGCCAACGCTCACCTTGTGTTTGGTGGCGCTAGTCGCACGTCAGCGGAGCGGCGTCAGCAGGCATCGGCGGCAGTCCTTGTGTGGTTTAGCCAGGTCATCGCTGCGCAACGCCGGGTGGTATGGGACGTCGAGATGCGGCGCAAATGGCCGGTCGCGCTCAGCGAGCTAGGCAAGGAAAAGAAGGTCCACAAAACGGTTATTGGAGCTCCTCGGCTGCCCGAGGGAGCCAGCTTGGGTAAGACCATCGAACAACAGATCAACGAAGAAAAGGAGTTGGCGAGGGATCGCGCGGAAGGTCGTCGGGGCTATCTGCCGGATTGTATCCATGAGATTTCGCTCAACGAGCGTCTCCTTGCCGTTCTCCATGGCTCAGCCGTCGATTCTGCAAGCCGATCAGAATGCGATTTCTTTGAATCGAAAGAGTATCTCGTCGTGCTCGCCCGTTGGATCGGCGAACTGAAGAGAATCGGATTCCACACGTTCGACGAGCGCATTGCACGGTGTCTTCGGCTTGGCTGGAATTTCATCAGCAACGGCGACAACTGCTTGCTCGGACAGTTTTCCAGGGAAACCTGGCTGATGCTGATCAGCATGGCGGGCAAGGAGACCGTGCAGCGATCTCGGATACCTCATGCGTTGCCTCAACGTCGCCTCGACGGCTACGCCGGTCCCTGCGACGTCACCTACGAGTGGGGTCCGCTGCGCGTTGCCGGCCAACCGGCCGCGTCTGTCCTGGAGGATGGCACTCTCGCTCTTCGGGGACCACTGCTTTGTTTTCCTGTTGACCAACTCGCCTACTGGAAGCGAAAGGCGAAGATGGTGAGCGAATTCGGCGGTTTCTTGGCGCCCAATCGTCGCGCGCTGAACGGAGCAAGACGATGATTCAGTAAGTCACCGGCGCCGCCAGCTTGCCCACAAGCTGGCGGCGCCGGTCTGTCACCCGCCGGTCGGATCCTCGCAGAACGTGGTCCACGCTGCCGGTACGAATCCCTCACCCCGGACCGTCCACGTCGTCAGAGGCCAATCGAAGCGATAGGCGTCGCCTGCATAGTGCACGATTGCGCGAACGAAGCGCTGTCCCCGGTTTTCCAGCACCCCGAGTTCCCGGGCGAACTGGGCTGCGCTCACGACCGGCTTTTTGTCGTTTTGAGTGACAAAGCGACGCTGGTCGTCATGCGCCGGATTGGTGTTCGGCGCGAGCCACCTGATGTCGCGGTAGCCGATGGTCTTTTCCGCCCATTCGGCGCTGGAGCCAGCCGTGAGCCTGCTGAAAATCTTGATCTGGAAAAGATCCAGCAGCAAATCGGCCTCCTCGCCGTACAGCTTGAGCTGACTGACCGACTGAAGCGCGATGGTGCAGGTGAGGCCCTTTTCCCGGGCCACCGAGAGCGCCCGCGGGAAACCTTCGATCTTTCCGAGTGAAAAGAATTCATCGAGGACCAGGCTGACACGGCGGTCGGTGTCGATCTCCACGGAGGGGGCGGAGAGCTCCTTGCAAACCCGACGCAGGATTCCGCCGCACACCACGGCGGACATCTCCTCGTAGCTCGGCGACGTCTGGACGACGATGATCTTGCTGCCGGTGTACTCGTTGGACAGCCAGGCGGTGATCGAAAACCGCTTCTCGGGCGGTGCGTCAGACCAGGCGTAGGCCATCGGGCGCAGGGTGGTCATGGCAGCGCTGACGAGGGTTGCCATGATGCTGAGCACGGTCTTGCTCTCGCCGTCGTCGTCGCCACTCTTCAACAACGGGCTCGCACTCAGGTCGAGCGCTTCGATTCGCCGACGTAGATCGCCGGGATCCGACAGTACCGCAGCGAGGAGGTCCCACGCGGTCCATTGCTTCGGCTTTTCCCGGGCGAGCGAGCACACGGTGTCGGTCAACACGAGACGCGCGGTATCGGACCAAAAACTGTGATCGGATGGCGCCACGATGTCGGCAGCAAAGTCGGCCGCGGCGGCGGGGCCGTTAATGTCGGCGGCGATATCCCAAGCCCAGCCGTCGCGATGCGCGGGAGAGATCAGAATGATGGCGTCGAGATCGAACGACCTGGTCACGTCGCCTTTGTTGCAATGGAGGATCATTCGATCGCCCCGTCGCAGCATTTGCGTCGCATAGGCGCGAACCAGATTCGACTTGCCGTGACCGGAGGCGCCGAGGATCATCTGATAGCGGCTTTCGAGCTCAAAGGGCAGATTGAGATGCGGCGCAAGCCAGATCCCCTTGCGCGCAAAGCGCCCGGCTTCTGCCCGAAATTTGGTTTGCAGTTTTGTGCGCGCGTCACGGTCATAGTAGATACGGGGCTGGTTGCCATCTGGCGTCAGGAACGGCTCGAGTAGTAAAGCGTCGTCACGCGCATCCAGCCAGCTGAAGTAAGCTGCAACGATACCGATCCCGATCGCCGCGGCCAGATAAGCCCATCGGTCCTTCATCAATTTCGGCCAGTGAGCGGCATCGCCAAGTTGCAGAAAATTGGCCTGCCACTCCGACCATGAAAAGACTTCATGGCCCGCCGGCAGCGTCAGGAACGCTGCGACGAGCGGGACGAGCGACAGCAGGAACACGCTGGCGCTGACGAAGAAAGCCTCTCCGACAGAGCGGTAGAGATGCTGTCCAGTTTTGAGCTTTGGAAGTGCGGGCATTTTATCTATCTCCATGTCTGGATTTGCTGCTGGATCAACGGTACCAGCGTCGGTGACAGGTGGATGAGCACGGCGGCGGCGGCAAACAGTACGGCGGCGACGAGCATTCCACGCGCAATTGCGCGCGTTGGCGTTGCCCATCGATTGTGTTCGCGACTGGCCCAAGCGTGCTGGGTGGACAGCGGCGGCCGCTTACGCCGGAACACCTTTCGCTTTGCGCGTTGACCGCCGACCATCGCTGCTCGAAGGCGGTTGATCCAACGCTTGATCACAGGTTCAACGGCATCTTGACGTGTCGGCTTATCGGCAATCCGCTTCTGCAACAGGTCGAAGAAGTACGTCGCTCCGCGCGGTCCCCACTTCCTCAGCTGGTCGGGGTCGGCGAAGCCGCCATTCGCCAGGACCTTAGCAACGGCAGCGCGGGCCTGGGTGGCGATCGCGTGGTTTCCTTCGATGATAATGTCCTTGAGCGGCGGGATGGAAGCCGACATCTCTGTCGGCTCCTTCGGATCGGACACACCGGCCATCACTCACCGCCCTTCGGCAGTTCGATCAAGCGCGAGAGGCTGCGATGCATGTCGCGGAAGAAGACCGCGATGGCCCGCCGCGCGATCTTGACGTCCCCCACTTCCATCGACAGCCGCTTGGCCGCTTCCTGCGGATCCATCGCCAGCGCTTTCAGAAACCGCAGACCGGCATTTTCAAACGGCTCCCAAAAGTCTGCCAAAATCGCCGGCATCACCATGCGCTCGACGCCGGTCAGCAGCGGCTTGAGCTGCTTCTCGTACTGCTGCCGCGCCGGGCCGTGATTGCGGAGAGCGTCGAGCGGGCCGCGATCGAGCAGGTTTTCCACCAGCACGAGGCGGCCGCTCGGCATCGACTCCCGAAACCGGCGGATGGTTTCGGCAGCCGAGGCGATCGCGTCGGTTTCCGCCTGCACCAGCACAAACACCAGCGCCGGCAGCTTCCAGGTCACGAGATCTTCGTCGATATCGACCTCCTTCAGGAAGTTGGCCGCATTCTCGACCTCATCGGCGCCGATATCGAACAGAACGCTGTCGCCGTTGGACATCGCCTTGCTCGCCGCCGTGTAGAGCGGGGTGAACGATTTCCGGAGCAGCGCCGGGTCATGCATGACCTGATCTGGATTCGGGCGCAGATCGGTCACCTTGGCGCCGATCAGCGTCGAAAGCCGCTTCTTGTCGTCGGCCTGGAAAGCCACGAACGGACAGCCATTCAACGCCAACATGTCGGCGACCGTCGTCATCAGGTGGGTTTTGCCGACCCCGCCCTTCTTGGCGGCGGTAATGGCAAGGAACGGCGGCTTCGTCGGAGTACTCGTCATCAAAAAGCTCCACTCAAGAACCGGCGGACATCGCCAGTTTCGAGAAGAGCCTGCGTCAGTTCCGGCTGGATTTATTTCGAAGCCAAAGTACCGCAAAAATCGAAATGGTAACCGTTTGATCCGACGAGCAATTTACGAACGAGAATTCTCGGGGAAAGCGCGACGGATGTCAGGCTTTTGGCCCTCCTTCCTCCGCACTCGCTAAAAAGCTCACAAATCCCGCCGCAGGAGCAACAGCATTGTGACGACCCGGCCGGCGCACGCGCCCGCTATGCGTCGACCAACTCATTGCTCCATGACAACGCCAGATCCGCAACATGTGCCGATCGCCGCCTGCCTGAGCGGCCAATCTAAAACCCGCTCTCACGCATCGAACCGGGATGGTAAGCCGCGAAGCACTTGGCGGTAAGCGACAGTCAGGTTAGCTTAACCGCGTAGCCGACCTTCACGCGGTTACCTGTCACAGACATGACTGCCGCCGGTGTCTTTTGGGTGTCGGCGGCTCTTCTGTGTTTGCAGCGGTGCATATCCGCGATAGCGCAACACTCCGAAGGAACTTGCCGGCCGAATGATCATCAGATCGTGCGGCCGGCGCGTTATTAGAACTTGGATGCCCGGCCTGGACTTGAACCAGGATGTGAAGCACTTGCGGCGCTCCCGCGTATTCTTTCCGCCACCGGGCGGCGGCATATTTCCATATGCGTCGCCGTGGTCGAGCATCTCATGAGCCCATGGTAAATAACGCGGGCTACACCGGCCGCAGCTATCCTCACTTCAACAACGGAACTTCAGTTCAAGGGCTCCGCAACTGCGCAACTACGCTGATAAGAGTAGCACCCAAGGTGCCGCGCTAACGAATTCCGGCGATGGCAATCCGAAGCGCTTCTGGTGGAACGGCGCCCTTTCAGTCCTGCGGTTAGCTGGCCAATATGGCGCGACGCTTGGAGCCGAGGCTTCGGCACGCAGGGTCCGAGGCCGTGAGGGCGTTCGACAACACCTGAAAAAAGGATCGCCACGCTGGAGGCAGCGGGACGATCCTGTGAACGTAGCGTGCGGGGCACACGCAACAGAGACAGGATAGCCGTTGAGTTGTTATATCGCAACATCACAATCGCGCGACGAGCGACGCGCTTCCCATCTACCTTAGCCCGCTCTCGATCAGATGACGGCAGTCACGAGCGGTGGCTTAGCTTGCTTCCCGTCAGTCCATCCTCGGAACAACCCCACAACAAACCCTTGGATATGCGTGCACCGCCCATTGAGTCCTCATTCCGTTGCTGGTCTGCCGCGTAGTGGTGTTAGTATTGCGGTGCCATGATGTCACCCATCGAAACGCTTCGCGCCAGCTTCCGCCCCGCGATCATCACGACGCTGTTTATTGGTGAGTCAGCACCGCACAACGGCACATTTTTCTATGACGGCAATAGTGCGATGCTCAGCTATATCGAACGTGCCACAGCATCCGTCTTGGGCGGCGGCGATTTTCTTCAGCGCTTCAAGGCGGCGGGCTGGTACCTTGATGACCTCGTCCTCACGCCGGTCAATCACCTGACGATGCCGGAACGGAAGCTGCTGTGCCTCGGTGCGCAATCGAGCCTCGCGAACCGCATCGCGAGGTATCGGCCCGAGGCCATCGTGTCGCTATTGAAGTTCATTCATCCTATAGTCGAGGCGGCGGCGCGCGAGGCGGGCAGCACCGCTCCGCTCTACAGCGTCCCGTTTCCGGGCACGGGCCAGCAAGGCCGCTTTGCTCTCGCGATGGCCGAAATCGTTTCGCGGTTGCCGATGCTTCCGGTTGCGAACGCGGAAGATTGATGAGAGCCAACGAAGCCGCCCGGACCTCATCGGCCCAAAAACCAACGTTTGGCGAAACATGTAAGCCCAATGTGGCTAAGCGAGAAAAAGAATCGCTGTTCGCACCGTTTCAGCTAAGCGGCGCATCGAATTCGGAAAACATTACTGGTAGACTTTAGGGAAGACTATCACGAACTCAATTTCTCTCCTGAGGATTCCTGTCGCCAATTTGGCGATATGGACCGAGTAGCTATCTTCGATTTCATCCGCCGCTTCGCTATCCGCCGCGTGAATATACAAAATACAATCTTCGACCTCCGCGAAATCAACGCCCGCGAACAGACGGTCGAATTCTTCGGCACCAACCACCGCCGCGATACGCGCCTGGAGCGCAAAATTCTCAATGAGCGAAAGTTTCATGCGTGTTAGATGGAGCCGGGCGGCCGAAACGCAAGACTTCCCAAAACTCTTCTCTGAAATCCGTCTCTGCGGCATGGTCGCCAGCGAACGTCCACGATTGGACAATTGCTGACTTGCGCCCTGGTTTGATGCTGCTCATCAAGTCGCGCTTGAAGGAATGTGAGTTGATATTCCCTCCGGCATCAGCTGCGAGGTGAGAGCCGAACGCAAATTCGGCTCTCGTGCGGCGAACGCGAATGGGGCGCGCGCTACCGCGCGCCCTCTCCGTCATCGACGTCGATCTCGCGGATGACGATTTCGGCGCCATTCAGAGGCAGGCATTCGAGCTTGTGGCTAAAGCCTTTGCCATCGGCATGCGGGCACAGAGCGCCAATGGCGCGCCAGATCTTCTGTTTACCGTTTCGGGTGACGGCATAGATCCGATGCGTCGGGCGAGAAGAAGTGGTGTCGTTGATCATGACAAGCTCCATTCGATTGCGGGTCCGCCACCTTGGCGACCTCGACGGCCGCTCTTTACCGAGGCGCCGGAGCGGAGCCGTCAAAGCGGACCGTGGTCCCCCGAAGCGGCACGAGCTGCACAAGCGAAGCGCGGAAGCGAATGGCATTGACGGCGCCGCGCGCCTCGGCAGAAAAGGCAGGTTAGGAGGTTGCTCTATGAGTAGACCTGCTCGATCAAGGAGTCTGCGATCGATATTCCAACCACGCGTCGACGATCTCGAGGCATCGCGATCCAAATGCGGAGACAATGTGCAGCACGCGCATACCGTTCATGGCCGAGAATTGCGTGCCTTTGGCCAACACCATTTGCGCGCTGCCGATCGGAGCGAAAGCCAGTCACGTACACGTGCAATGTCGAGATGTTTACCCTGGAAGTGTACGCCGCGGTCCGGCACCTTCGTTGAAGAGCATAGTCGTCGTGAGGCGGCCCGGTTCTTCGGGGGCAACCGTCACGCCCCGGTGTCCGACCCCCGTCGCTCGGCTGCACAGCCGTGCTGACCCGCCTACGCGACTGATCGGTGCAAGTGGCGTCAAGACCGCAGGGGCCATCATGACCGGCCACAATCGATCGGCGATGTGGCCGGCGATAAGCTGGTTCAGCGTCGTTCGGCGAGCCAGTCGACGGCCTTTTGCGCCAGTGCCGCGGCACTGAAGATGGCGCGCTTATCTGCCTTCAGTGCAGTGAGCCAGCTTGCAAGGTAAGCGGCGTGATCGGGTCGCGGCTCGAGGGTGATGCGGAGGTCAGCACAGAGGAAAGCGGCGCCGATTTCGGCGACTTATCTGAACAGTCAAGCTGTCTCAGTCGGATTTGCGGCGGCGTTTGCCTGAAAATGCGGACTGCCGCTGGATGTCGGCGCGTGAGACAGATTCGCGGATCGCTTAGGGGCCCTAGCTCACCCAGCGCAACAGGATAACTTCGCGACGTCCTTTCCGAATGACAACGCTGCGAGCTTCAAGCCCTCGACAGTGGTGAGATACGGAAAGATCGTATCCGCGAGGTCCTCGACGGTAAGGCTCTGCCGGATCGCAAGTGCTGCGGTCTGGATGCTGTCGGCCCCTTCCGGCGCGAGAATGTGCGCGCCGAGCAGCCGGCCGCTGCCGGCGTCAGCCACGAGCTTGATGAGTCCCCGGGTGTCGCGAGCGGCGAGCGCGCGCGGTACCTGGTTGAGACCGATCGTGGAAACACGGACGGCATGCCCGGCCGTGCGCGCCGCGGCCTCGGTCAGCCCGACGCTCGCCACCTGCGGGTCGGTGAACACGATGGCAGGCATGGCGCTGTTGTCGTAGCGCAGGCTGTCGCCATTGAGGGCGTTCTTGGCGGCGAGCTTGGCGCCATAGGCGGCCATGTAGACGAACTGGTCGCGGCCGGTGACGTCGCCGGCGGCATAGATGCCGGCCCCGGTGGTGCGCATGCGGTCATCCACAACGATGCCGCCCTTCAGCGAGACGGTGATGCCGCGCTCGGCAAGCCCAAGACCTTCAATGTTGGGCGCGCGCCCGGTGGTAATCAGCACCTGATCGGCGTCGATCGTCGTGTTCTGGTCGTCGCGCGAAACATCGAGCGCAATGCAGTGCTCGGTCTTGCGGATCGCACGGTAGGCAACGCCGGAGACTATGGTGATCCCTTCGTCCTGCAAATATCCTGTCAGCGCCGCGCCGATCTCGGGCTCGGCCTCGGGGAGCAAATGGGACCGGCATACGAGCGTCACCTTGACGCCCGCGCGGGAGAACATCTGGGCAAGCTCGGCCCCGATATAGCCGCCGCCGATGACGAGCAACGATCGTGGTAGCTCCTCAAGGTCGAGCGCGGTCGTGCTGGTCAGATAGGGTACGGTCTCGATGCCGGGGATGGCGGGCACAGCCGGCCGCGCGCCGGTCGCGATGATGATCTTGCCGGCGGGAATGCGCGCGCCGTCCACCTCGACACCACCTTCTATGAGGCGCGCCGCGCCTTCGCGATAAGCAATGCCGTTATAGGCGGGCAGCAGATTCGTGTACTTGGCGTGGCGCAGTTCGGAAACGAGTGCATCCTTCTGACGAACGGTGCTGCGCCAGTCGGTCAGTTCGGCCTCCGCCGTGATGCCGGCAAAACGTGCTGCTACACGCGCGTTGTGAAGCGTCTCGGCGGCCCGGATCAGAGTCTTCGACGGCACGCAGCCGATATTGACGCAGGTGCCGCCGATGGTGCCGCTGCCGATGAGCGCCACCTGCGCGCCCTGATCGGCCGCTGTGATGGAGGCCGAGAAGCCGGCCGAGCCGGCGCCGATGACGACGAGATCGTAGGCGCCACCATTGCGATCGTTCGTGCGAAAGCGACGGTCCGCCGCTGCAGGGTTCTTCGATGTCGAGCCGACCGACGATTGTGCCGGGGTATCGAGGCCGGCGAGGCTCGGGCCGAACAGAGCGCGGCCAGCCTCCATCCCTTCCTCGATCGACAGCCGAAATCCGGCCTCGTCCGCCGCCTGTTCACGGCGCCAGGCGGAGAGATGGTCGTCCGAACAGAAGAAGGCGGTCGTCGCGCAAAGCGAGTTCGCAGCGCACGCGCCTTCATAGCGGACGCTTTGCCACATGACCGACGTATTCGGCTCAACGCGAGCCAGCATCCGACCTTGATCCCGTGTGGTGACCCGAATTTGCGCACCACAATGGCGGCAGCGCGATGCAATCGTGACATCGCGATCAGTCATGGCGCCAATGCCGAGTGCGTCGACCGCGCACATTGCGTTGAGAACACGTCCGTCGAGTGTGACCCGGTGGCCGGTGTCACTATCGGTGAAGGGATAGGCGCCGACGATCCGCTCGCCGTCGAGCACGACCAGGTCGCGACGGCGGAGCTCTTCGAGCAGAGCCCGGACGGACGTCTCGCTCAACCCTGCGCGCTCCGCAAGCGCGTCTGCGGCCGGAGCTCGGCCATGTTCCGCGTAGAGCTGGAGCAGCGCGATGCGAACGCGGTCGGTGGCGGGATCGTAGCCGCTCCAGCGATCGAACACATGGTCGGACCCGACCATGGCCAGCAGGGCGTCCTTGACCGCTGGTGATTTGACCACAGACCAATCCGGAAACGTCACGCCCGGCCGCACGACGTAGCTCGGGAGCGTCGCGGATGCGGAAGCTGCAAGCTTGTCGCGAGACGAGGAGGATGCGCAACAGTCGTTCATGGCTTCACGCCTTCGTTGTGAATCTTGGTCTCGCTGCAGGCGGGTCTTGCACGGCGATGATGGATAGCCCACGCGACGAGACCGAAGCACGTGATCACCAGGGGAAGCATCACCAGACCTGCACCTGCCAGCCACGCGCCGAGGCCGGCCAGTGGCAGGACTCCGGCGAGGAGCGGCGCCGCGCAGCAGATCACAGCGAGGACGGCGCCAGCCGTGCCTGCACCGATGAGGGCGCGGTCATTCACCTCAACTGCCCTGCTGCACCGGACGGGCTGGATAGCCCGCGTTCATGCTGGCGGCCGCGATGGTGGCGGGGTTTGTCTTGGCGTCGTCGAAGGTCACGGTCGCGGTTTTGGCTCGGAACGAAACGGCGACCTTTGCGACGCCGAGGACCCCCTCCATCGAACTCTTCACGATGTAGGGACACGAGGCGCAGGTCATGTTGTCGACAGCGAAGGTGATCGTGCGTTCGCCGGCGAATGCGGTCGACGCCGTCATCACTGAGGCGATCAGGGCGAAAGCGCCCAAACTGTTCTTCATGGGTCGGGTCTCCTCTTGGTGTCAGGTGCGAAGCAGCAGTGGGGCAACGTAGTCGAAGACGAAGGCGGCGATCACAAGCGCGGTCGCCATCCAGAGCGCGAGTTGAACAAGGCGGCTGGGAATGGGGCGTGAGCAGGCAGCGCCATCAGCACAGGCCCGTCTGGGCTTCCAGTAAACAAGGTAGAAGCCGTATCCGAGTAGGCCTGCCGTTCCGGCGACGAAGATCGGTTTGTAGGGTGCAAGCGCCGTCAGATTGCCAATCCAGGCGCCGCCGATGCCGACACTGAACAGGATCAGCGGCACGATGCAGCAGGACGAGGCGGCGAGCGCGCCGAAAATGCCGCCAACGGCGATCAGACGCTGCCGTCCGACCTCGCCGCGCTCGGACGCGGAGGGATCCGCCACAAGAGGCGCCATGCTTGCCGTTCTGGATCGCGATGCGACCATGTCCACTCTCTCTTTCCTTGTCGAAATCCTAAGCGTGCCGTACCATGCGGTCTGTAGTCGCTACAGGGTCAAGAAGGATTTTGCGATGCGCGATCACGCCGTGGTGAAGGGACTGCAGCGGGCTGAACTCGCCCAGCGAACGGGCTGCAATCTGGAGACGGTGCGTTATTACGAGAAGGTCGGCCTTCTGCCCGAACCGCCGCGTACAACGAGCGGCTACCGCAGCTACGACACGTCGCATGAGCGGCGCCTTCGCTTCGTGTTGCGGGCGCGCGAGCTCGGCTTCTCCCTTGATGAAATCCGTGAGCTACTGCGTCTCGTCGACGAGCGCGACCAGCCCTGTGCCGAGGCGCGCGCCGTCGCCGCCGCACACCTTGAGGACGTGCAGGCGAAGATCGCCGATCTGAAGCGCATGGAGCGGGTGCTCAAGAAGGTTGTCGCGCAATGTGCTGACGGCACGTTGCCGGAATGCGCGCTGATCGAGACGCTGTTCCGGGAGGGTGCGGTCAACTGATCGCACCCGGTGGACCCTTTGAAACGGCCCGTTGAGGGGGCGCCTATGCAGCGCCCCTGACGTCGTGCCCATGAGCATTGGCTTGCCGGGCGTGCATCCAGTCGGTGATCTCTTGTGCCTTGCTCGCCGCGGTGAAGATGGCGCGCTTGTCGGAGCGCAGCACTTCGAGCCAGGAGGCGATGTAGCGGGCGTGGTCGGGTCGTGGCTCAACACTGAGGTTGAGGTCGGCGCAGATCATGGCGCTGAGAAGCTCGACCGTGCATTCTTCCATGGCGTAGGCGGCCGAGCCGAACCGTCCGGAGAGATCGCGGTCGAGGCGATTCTTGGCGCCGGAAGCGTGGCCGCATTCGTGGAGCAACACGGCGTAGTAGGCAATCGCGTCCCGGAAGCAAGCGAACTCGGGCATCTGCACGTGATCCTTGGACGGGATGTAGCAAGCTTGTGATCCGCCGTGGCGAATATCGATGCCAAGGGCGGCGCAGAAGCGCTCGGCGTGCTCGATCCGCTCGACCTCGGGAAGCACCGGCAGCTCGGGCGGTGTGTAGCCGTCGACCTGAGCGGCATTGAAGGCAGTGTAGCCGCGAGCAAACAGGCGCCGTGCGGGCTCGTGATGATTGTCGTCGCCATCCTGACGATCTGTGTCGCTGCTGCGATCTGCCGTCTTCCAGAACACGACGAGGTGGCCGCGCTCGCCCTTGCGAACCTGAGCGCCGAGTTCGTGCCATTGGCGATAGGTGCCCCAGATGCCGGCGGGATAGCCGGCCGCATGCGCCGCAGCCCAGAGGGTGATGACGTTGACGCCGCGATAGGCCTTGCGTGAAGTGACGTTGACGGGCCTGGTGATGGCCGATCCGTCGTGATGCCAGGGCATCCGGTAATCTCCGGCGCCGGCCTCGATGGCGGCGATGATCTGGTTGGTCACGCGCTCGTAGATATCGTTGACGGTGCGGGCCTGGCTGTTGCGATTGGTGGTCATGGGTGCCTCCTGTGCTCGCCCTCTCCGTCGAGGGCGAAGCGGCAGGGGCAGACGCGGCGAGCCGGGCCGTCACACCCTGTTCTCGGTTACCGGTGCGGAACAGGGTTGACGGGCTGGCAACGTCTGCCACAACCGAGCCCCTGCCTCGACGGGCGAGCACAGGAGACGTCGGCCACGACCGATGGCCGCAGGACCGGCCGGTTACGGGGATATTGCGTGGCTCTCAGCCAGCGCCATCTCGCGGCGAGCGCCGCAGCGGAACGACCTTGGCCTCATTCGATCGCGCCAGTTCATTCTGCAAGCCGACAATCACCTCGTCACGCTCGGCAACCTGCAACGTCAGCACCTGGATGTGCTGTGCGAGTGTGCGGGTGAGCGCACGCAACTCGGTCATCTCGGCGCCACGCACGGCCCGGAGCTCGGCTTCGAGGAAGCGGACACGCTCCTTCAGTGCCTGGGGAGATGATCGCCGGTGGCGTACTTCGGCGGCGCGAAACTCAGCAAGAAGATCGATCGCACGGTTCGCCGTTGCCCGGCTGACGCCGGCCTCGCGCGCCAGATTGGAGACGGTGAGCGCGCCGTCGGTGCGCTCGGGCCGACCGTCGAGCAGTCGTGCCATTCCCGCCCTCAATGCCGCCTCGCTCTTCGGACCCAGGCTGGTCATGCATCACCGTCCATCAGATGTGCGATCAGCCGACGCTTGCGTTCGTTGTCGCGTGTGATGGCCGCGCGCTGCAGCGGCGACAGGCGCCGGTCGGCGAGCAGGGCTTCGCCGTCCGCGATCGAGGCTTGCCACGGCTCGCGGTGTCGGGCGGTCAAACAGGCGTTCGGGCAGCGATCGGGGCTGCATCGGGACAAGGCCGGTGCCGCCCGCTCGGAATGCGGTGCGGCGTTGAGGCACAGCGCGGTCGCGGCATCGAAGAGGCAGTCGTTGAGAAAGCCGACGTGCAAGGTTCGACCGAGATGAGCCAACATGGTGCGCAACCGTTTGCGATCCATGATCCGGCCGGGAAGCTCGCCGAGTTCGTCCTGCACACGCGCGAACTCCCGCCGCAATCGTGTCGCGCCTGGTCCCGCCGGACCCTCATGACGAAGAAACGCTTCGTAATGAGCAACGATGTCGTCGAGTTGGCCAAGCGCGCGTTCGCGCTCCACGGCCAGACGGAAGTCCGTGTGCGCCGAGCCCGCATAGCCTTCGAACATGGCGACCGAGGCGTGCTTGTACTGGATCTTTCCCGCAACGGTGCCGAACGGCCGATTGGCGATGTACCATGCGACCGTGCGGCGTAATTGCCGGGTGGTGAACTTCCAGGGCTCGTCTCCGATCCGTGGGATCGCCGGCGTGTCGGCGGAGCGCGCATCCAGCCCGTCGCGAAACAGATTGAGCGTGATCGTCGCACCCATGCCGAGATGATCGTTGCTCCAGGGCCAATCCTTCAGCGTCACCCATAAGGATGACAATCCCTTCTCGCGGCGATTAGGTGCGGAGAGGGCCTCCATGACCGCGACGGCGCGAGCGACCGGCTCGATCGTGATCCAGTCGGCCATCATGCCGCGTGCGCCTTGACGCTTGTAGACGGTGCTGCGCACCCGGTAGAGTTCGACCAGGCCATCGGCGCTACGAACCGCCGACACGCAGCCCGGCTGCATGGCTTGCACCTCGCTGTCGCGCATGCCGGTGAGATAGGCGCAGACCACATAGCAGGCGGCTTGCAGCATCCGCTCCTCGCGGGCGAGGCTTAAGCCGTCGAAGCGCTCGCGCCATGGCAAACCCGTGTCGGTATCGATCGAGATTGGCGTATTGAGACCGCCGATCTCGGTTCCCAGTTCAGCCGCCGCGGCATCGATCAGCCGCGCGGTCGGTTCGGATTGGCTGACGCGCCCGCTCTCGGGAGCTCCGACATGCAGCCGCATCAGATGGAGGTTGTAGGGAGGAATCTCGCGGCCGGTCAGCGGATCGATCCGGCGGGCGGCGTTGGGCGCCCGCTCCCAGATCGGCACGCCTCGGCCTGCGGCCCGGCGCGCGTCGACCCACTTCGCGACACGGGCGCGGTAGGTCTTGGCAACGGCTCGACTTGTCCGGGCATCGCGCGCCATCAATCGAGCGCAGCGGGCTTCCAGGGCATCGAGTTCTGCGCGCGCCGCCAGGATATCCGGCGCATAGACCTCGATGTACTTGAGCGACCAGCGAAGCATGGCGCCGATGATCGGCTCGGGAATGCGCGGCGTGGCATTCTCGGCGGGCGCAGGCGGACGTCCTGCAACATGGTGCGCCGCGCGCCCGCGCCACGGAAGAATGCCGATGCCGCCGCCCGTCAACCATGGCGACAAATGATGCAGATCGATCGGCACTTCGACATACTTCACCGTCTCGTTGGGCGTTCGCCGCCCGCCGTCGCGGGCGTGCACCAGATAGGCATCGAGCAGCGCCTGATCGATCCGGCTCAGATCGACGGCACCGATCCTTGTGCTGAGAAACGCCGCGAAATGCTGGATGTAGCGCAGCAAGCGGATCGCCGAGGTCGCACCACAAGGCGCGCGGTATCCCGGCACATGGATGCGCAAACGGGCGATCACATACTCCTTCGCAAGCCGCTGCGTCACAGGATCGGCGATGCGGGCGAAGTTCAGCCGATAATTGCTGTAGCGGGCGTTCACGCGGAAGATGGTGGCGCCCAAATCCCAGTGATCGTCACCGAAACGGGGAAGCTGCGCGCGGTCGACATCCTCCCTGACCGTGACGCCGGCGAGGACAGGCTCGTCGTCACCATAGATGGCGGATGGCAGCGACCGCCGCGCCGGCAGCGTGATCGGCGTCGGCATCACGGCGCTCCCGCTTCAGGCGGCAGGTAAATCAGCGCCGGGTCTGAAGCCGCGACCTGACGCGCCTGCTCGATCTCGGCATCACTGAAGCGGGGCAGGATCTGATCGGCGATCCGTCTGTGAACGCGTCCGAACTTCGTCGTCCAGTCATGTTCGGTGAGCGTCTGCCTTTGCGCGCGGATGAAGGTAAGGAACGACAGGAGCGCGGGCAGCTTGCGGGCGGTAATCACCGCATTGCTGCATTCCAGGCATCCCCAGAATGGCGACGGACAGGCTTCGCCGTCGGCCCCGAACGGGCTCTTGTAGAAGCCGCCGCAACTGGCGAGCCAGACGTCCTGCTCGCCGCTTAACAGGGCATTGACGGCGGCGGCGCCCGTGACCGCCAGATCACCGGCCTCGTCAGGATCAGCTCGAAGGGCGGCCTCCTGCCCTGATGACAAGACGTGCGGCTGCCGAGCGGCGTCGAGCGCATCGGTCATGGCGTCGGCAATGGTCGCTTCGTGGAGATGGCGAAGCGCGGGAATGTCGGCGTAGTGATTGGCCGCGACCGCGATGCTGTGCCCGACCGCGAAGCGGTCGAGCTGGCCGCCGGTTCGGCGATACCATGCCGCCTTATGGGTCTTGCGCAGGCGGGTCAGGTTGAGGCGGAGCGGCCGGCCCTGCTCGTCGAGGATGCCATGCCGTCCGACCCATGAGGCGATAACTTCCTTCATGCTTAGGACGCGTGGGGTCAGCCGGCCCCAGGCGAAATGAGCCCACAGCGAGTGCACGCCGAGCCGGTGTCTGGCGGCTTCCGTCCAGTGCAGCACCTTCCGAACCAGGCCGCCGGGCGTCGACGATCCGCCAGCGCGGACGCGCAGTCGCTTCCACTCGGCGCCGCGCGCCCGCCGCTTGCAATACTCGATCTCGACATAGCCGCCGGATGGGTTCTTCAGGCAGTCTGACCGCAATCCCTTGATGGCTTCGACCTCGAGACCAGACTCGAGCGAAATGAGAACGATGAGCGGCACCAAGTCGGCGGCGAGGAGGTGCCGACGGCCATGGAGATCGTGGATCAGGCGATCGTTCGCCAAACCGCTTTCCCGGCGAAGCGTATAGAGCCGTTTGAAGAGCGGATGCCGGTGCCCGATGACGCCTTCGACATCGATCGCTGCCATGGCCGCTTCGTGTGCTGCTGCCAGAACGCTGCTCCGATCGGCATCGTCGTGCGCCGGAAGGCGCTCGGCCGCAGCAAAGCGATGCATGATCGCGCTGAGGTCGGCGCGTGCTGCACTTCGCAGTGCCGACGCAACATCATCGCCATAGGCATCGCGCGGTTGGGCGCGCACGCCCGGCCGATTACTCGTGTACATGAGCCGGCGCGACGCATCAGGTGGCAATTGCCGCGGTTCTGCCGCATCCGCCAGCCGGAGCAGATTGAGCACCTTGCTCATCCGGTGCAACCGATGATTGGGATGCAGGCCACTCTCTTCCATCCAAGCGTCGAAACCGTCGATGCACGCGGCGTTGACGTCCGACAGACGCATCACGTGATGAGTGCCGGCGTCGAGGTAGCGCCAGAACATCTTGAGCGCATTGGCGTAGGCAGCGGCGGTCGAGATCGAGCCTGCCGGACCGCCAACCTGGCAGGCGCGCCAAAGCGCCCCCGCAAGCGTCCGCGCCAATGCTCTGCGACCGCCCAGCATCGTCAGGTCGATCGTCACGGTGCGGTCCGCGAGGGTGACAGGGAAGCGGAGCGATGCGATCGCCGCTGCAGCTTCCTCCTCGGGATCGGGCAGCGTCTCGGGAAAGAGGGCACGACGGCCAGGCCGCCGCGCCGATGTAGTCATGGCGGCGGTCATTGCGCATCACCGGCCGTATCTTGGGCCCAGCGATCCGCGGCCGCCTCGACCAGTTCCTGCGCTTCAGCCAAGCTGTCGAGATAGATGTAGGTGCTGGTCACACTCGCGTGCCCCAGCAGATGCTGCAGCTTCTGCAAGGGATCGCCGAGAATCCGGCGATAGGCCGCGCCGTGCCGATCCTGCGGATCGAACACCGCGCCAATCTGCTCGCGGATCAGCATTGAAAGCATGTTGACGGCGAAGGAGTGCCGCAATGTATGGGGCGATACGTCGAGGTCGATCCCGAAACGGCGACAGCGGACGCAGGCCCGGCGAAAAGCCGCTTCCCAAGTGGCTGATGGGACCGGCCGGCCACCTTCCGTCAACCAGAGCAAGGCGTGTTGCGCCTTGCCGGGCACGCCGATCAGCACACGCCGTCGCTCGCTCGGCGTCAGCCGATCGAGCCGGACCCGCTTGCCCGCCGCGTCGACGATCCTCCCGCCCTCCGGCGCCAACCAGAGTGGATTGGTGACCGATGGCTCCCATCGGGCGGACGATATGGTTCGCTCGAGATCGATGTAGTCATTGATCAGCGCCAATACCCGACGGGGAATGCGAACACGGCGCGGCCGTCCGCCCTTGGCGACCGCGCCTGGCAGATCGAATACGACCGAGCGCAATCCGGCTTCTGTCGCACGAGGAAGATCAGCCAGAAGCAGGCTACCGCCTTCGGTCAGCCGCAGTCCAGTCGTGACCAACAGCTCTGCGAAGAGCGCGTTCCGTTCGCCATTGCGGCCACGCCACGTCGGATCGTCCGTGCCGTCGGGCGAGCGTCCTCTCAGCCCCACGTCGCGGAATAACAGATAGCGGCCGAGATCAACGTAACGCATATCGTGCTGCCGTGCCGCGCGCTCGCGCGCCCGGTTCGTCGTAACGGCCAGCACGGCGCGCGTGCCAGCTGCCCTGCGAAGGGTGACGCCATAGCTGAAGGGCGAGGTCGTGATGATCCCTTCTTCGACGGCCCACCGATAAAGCTTATCGAGTGCCGCAATGCCGCGGTTCCAGCTCGCCGCCGAGACTCGGAACGCGGCGTCCGACAGGCGCCGCGCCCGGTGAAAGGCCAGCACGTCGTGACGGTCGGCCTGCCAGACCGTCTTGCGGTCCCGCCGCTCGCTGAGAAAACGCGCCCAGACGAGAATGTCGTGGGCGTAGGAGCGCCATGTGTTCGGCGACCGCGCACCCATGCCCGGACATACGCGGAAGAATCGATTGAGATGAAGATCGTAGCTCCCGTCATCCATCAAGATGAAGGGCATGCCCTCGATCAATCCGGCGCGCTCGGCGGTGCCGAGCGCGCCGGCCACCACGTTCACTGCAAGGTCACCAATCGAAAGCGGGCGCGAAACAACATCAACGTCTGTAAAATACAACTGCACGCAAGATACCTAAGCGGAGCGCCTTCGGCGCAACTTCATTGTTTAGAATGCGAGGGGTTCCCCTCGCGCTCTCCCGCTCGCCGCGTGGCAGGGGTGCAGGACTTCGCCTGCACCCCATCAACAGCTTGTGGTGTCGCCGCCGCGTCAAGCGTTGTCCTCGCTACGCTGCGGGAACGCTTGACCCGGACGTCTGAAGAGCCTCACCGGAACCACCGGTGATGCATCTCCATGGCTGATTCTGAGACAGGATCACAGNTTGACCCGGACGTCTGAAGAGCCTCACCGGAACCACCGGTGATGCATCTCCATGGCTGATTCTGAGACAGGATCACAGAGTCAGGATAAGGCAACCAGTTCTTCTCGAGCATAGGCATTGTCGCCGAAGCGCTTACCGAGATCGCGGTCGCAGCGGTGCTTTGGCGATGTCCAGTGCACCAGTTCATGGAGCAACGTGCCATAGTAGCCTTCGGCTGCGCTCGCCGTCGGCGTGTCGATAAACTGGCGATATGGTGGCATCTCGATGCGGTCAGCGGATGGAATGTAGCAGGCGCGGTTACCACGATGCACGATATCGGCACCACTCGCCGAGATGAAGGCGTCGACCTGTTCGATTCGCCCCGACAGGGAGTCGGTGGTGAGGGGTGGAGATAGCGCGGAGCCAGGTAGGCCGTCGATCTGATCGACGTTGAACACCGTGTAAGCCCGCAGTACCGGGATCCGCGTTATGGCAGTCGGATCCGCGCTGATGGTGTCGCTCTGGCCGGCATTGTCGCTGCGCTCGATCACGTTGGCGTAGACGACGGTGGTGCCATGCTCGCCTTTGCGGACCTGACCGCCAAGGATCGTCGCCTGACGATAGGTCATCCAGGTTGACGACGCATAGCCGCGTGCTGCCGCTTCCGACCAGAGGATCAAAACGTTGACGCCCCGGTATGGCGTGCCGTCGTGCCGGAGCGGTCTGGTCGTATTCCCGGCCGATGTCCATGGCTTGATCCAGGGACGAACACCCTGTTCGAGATTGCGAATGATCGCATCGGTGACGCGTTGATAGATATCATCGCGCAAGTGCTTGCTGAAAGCTTTGCTCACCGGGACGCCCGCAAAACCATTGTCGCTCTTGGCGAATGTGCCGTTGGTTACCATGATCGTCGCTCCTGTTTGCTGTCGGGCGCGCGTGATTGCGGTCTCGATGGCGGCCCTTGCGCCGGGCGGCGATCGACCTGCACCGGAGGCTGGAGCGCAGCGGAAGACGGCGAGACGGACGGCTTTTTTGTCTTGCGCGAGGAGTCGCGCGATAGCCGGCGGGGAAAAAAGCCGGACGCGGCGTTGCAGGGAAGCGATCGGGGCCGCAGGCCCTTTATCGTTCGGCGACACCGTCCATTGTCAGAGGCCCAACACCTGCGTGCCCTGTTCAAGCAGACAGTGACCGGTCACGACCAATGGCGTGTCACTCGTGCATCAACAAGGTAGAGCGCGATCATGTCGCATCGTGGCGAGAAATTGCATTTTTATGGCAACACGATCTGCCGCTGCCGATCAGAGCGAAAGCCCATCGCGATCTCGGGCAAGGTCGCGGTGACGGCGCATCTGCTCGGCTTCGGCATTGAGTGCCAGCGTCGACGACTTCAAGTTTGCACGTGAGAGCCTCGTCACGAGATACGCGATCTCGGCGGCATCATCGACCTGCTCGTCCTGACGCTCCTGGGCGCCTTGTGCCTGCGCCGAGAGAAGCGACTTGTCGTATACGATCCGGGTTTCACCTCGCGCGCGTGAGAGAGCGACATAGCCAGTGTGTCGATCGTATTCTGACCCGAGAACGACGGTCGCGGTCTCGGCGGTCAAGCCCTGGGCGCTGTAGGCTGTGACCGCGAGATCGTGCCCCAATCTCACTCGGCCGGCCTTGTCCTTGATAGCTTCCGTGGAGAATTCGCATCTTTTTCCGTTGACGATGGCGCGGATCAACAAGTCCTTGCCGTCAAGTTCGGCAATCTCTTCAATCCGGCCGACGGTGCCGTTGATGACGCCTTCGCCAATGCCGTCCTGGCGGATGCCGAACCGAATTCTGTCTCCGGTCGCCAGGTGCAATCGAAAGCGGCGTCCTGAAGCATCGCCGGCGACGATGACATGATCGGGACCGGTGAGACGACCAGCATCTCGCAGACGGCGGCGGATTTCGGCATTGAGCGCCCGAACCGTTTTGTTGGATTGAGCAATCAGCAGATGTTCTTTGTCAGGCGTCTGTCGTTGCGCTTCTATAAAGCTGTCAACCGCCGCGCTGATCGTCGCTTCCGCGCCGTCATGGCCCTGCAGAAGGCCGCGCTCGGCGTAGGCCCTGAGACCGTCGTCAGCCCGGCCTTTCGCGAACGCGCGGGCGGCCTCTTGCGCCCATTCGTCTCGCTGCCGAACGATCTTGTCGACCCGGGCCGGCTCAACCACCGCCGCAAGGATTTTAAGCGCGGGTCCTGCAGAGATCGGCTGCAATTGCTCCCGGTCGCCGACCAGGACCAGCTTTGCCTGAGCCTGCGCGACCGCTGTGACGAGGTCGTTCATGGCCCGCGAACCGATCTGACCGCACTCATCGACCAGCAGCACCGTGTTGCGGTCCAACACATGCCGTCCCGCCTTGATCTGCGCCAGCAGGCGATCGATGGCGGTGGCATCGATGTTCAATTCGGAACGCAGCATCGCCGCCGTGCGGTGTGCAATTGCGCCGCCGAGCACGGTCTTGCCACTCGACCGATAGGCGTCGACCACCGCTTTCAGCGTCGTCGTCTTGCCCGACCCAGCACTTCCTTCCACGATTGCCAAGGCCCGACCGTCCGTCGCGGTAAGCGCCGCCTGACACTGTTCGTCCGATAGGCCGCGCCGGTTACATTCCGCCTCGATGTCCTTCTCGTCGATGGCGCTCCAGCGACGTTGTGCAAGCGACGTCGCGGTCTTCAATAGGTTCCTTTCGATCGCGATCATTTCCGGGGTCGAATACAGACCATGGCCGTGAATATCCGTCGCAAGCTGGACGATTTGCCCGGCGCTCGTAAGCCGCTCGACCTCGAGATCGACGCGCCCGGGCTCCGCGCCGGTCCCAACCAGGCTGCTGGCAACGGCAGCCATCAGATGACGTCGCTCGAAGACAGATTCATGCTCGGTCAACATGGCCGGAATGTCCGCCAGACGCTGAGCGATCAGCGCTTCTCGATCATAATCCGAGAGGAAATGGCTGGTGCGCGCGCGCCCGATGCAATGTTCAACGTCGACGCCGAGGCTCCGGGCCTGCTCACGCCAGATCTCGAATCTGTCACGATTGTCGGAGGTCTTTGACAGCCGTGTTGCCTTGGTAACAGCCGCCGCGAGCTCTGGGGCCTCTCCGCTTACGACGTCGTATTCCGCCAGACGCCCCTCGAGCTGATTTCTGCGGGCTGAAAAATATCGTCTCGTCTCTTGATCAAAGAGCGGCCCCTCGGGCGTGACCAATTCGAAGATCCCGTTTTTGCCGGTGATCTCGATCTCGAAGCCAAGCTTCTGGAGACCGGACGATAGAGCGAGGTGATATACGCTTCCACTTAGCATCTTCGTCCTGAACAGGGGACGCGCGTCCAACGCGCCATATTTTCCGGAGCCTCCGGCTTCGCCGACAGGATAGTCGTCTGGCAAGGATTTTTCACCTGCATTGACGATGCAAAGATGGCTATGCAGATCCATGTCGGCCGTGATGAGCCCGTCAATGTGTGCGGCCGGTCGGGCTTCCGCATGCTGAAAGCCTGCAACGATAAGCGAGGTCTTCTCAATGATCACGCCATTCCTGCCGCGGCGCGTGAAAGCCGCCTCGCGGCTCAACATCGAAACCACGGCTTTACAGGCGTCCAGCTGAACCTGCTCGATCGCGGCGCGCGTTTCCGCATCGGCAAGCGCATAGGCGATGCTGACTGATTTCGGCGCGCTGAGCGTCAGATCAAATCCCGACACTCTCTCTTTGCCACCGTCGTTGATGATAAGACGCCGTCCGTCTGGACCAAGCCCCGCGTGCAGCTTCTCGAAAAGATCGGCTTCGACCTTTTGCCCAACCGTGATGCCGAGACTGAACGACTCGCTCAACCACACACCGGCCGGTTCATTGCCGCCGAGATAATACTCGGTGCGGCGCAAGTAATACTGTGCGACGGCGCCTTTGGAAATACTCGCAACCATCGTTGCCTCCGTGTGAACGGAGGCTGTTGTTGCAGACGGCTGGCAGGATTTATTTTGAAGCCAGGATGCAGACCTTTTGCGCCTAGTCTGGCTTCAAAATAAGCGCGCCAAAAACTCGTGTTCAATGCCGCCTCATCAACGGAGGCGCCATGGCACGTCATCACAAACTGAGAGCAGAAGCTGGTCGGCGAACCGCCAAGGTGGCGAAGCCGAATAAACCGGCGCGGACTGCGGCGGACGTCGAAGCATACCAGACCTCGACGATCTTGACCAGCTCGATCGATGTGACCGATCGCGAACTCGAAGTCATCGAGCTCTATCTCGCTCATGAAATCGATCGTCTGCTGCTCCTCGCACCACGACCGAAAGCGCGGGGGCCGCCTGACTAAGCTGCCCCTACGCTCAACGACCACTCCACTTCAACAAGAAGGGAATTCACCCAAATGAGTACCAAGACGAAGACGAAGACGAAGACGCTGACTGCCGACACCCTGATCAACCTGCTGGCCGAAGATCCCCAGCTCGCAGCATGCTTCGCTGCGCTGGTGATCGAAGCCAGTATCAAAGCGACGGCGAAGGTAGGCGAAGGCGGCGGCATCGCCAACGTTTCGATCGGCGATTTCGAGCCGATCGACGTCACCGTCGACCACGTCGACATCGAGTCCCTGCTGGACGCGTACGGCCTGCTGCGCGACAATCGCGTCGCATTCCGTGCCATCAAATCCGCGGACGACGTGATCACCGTGGTTGGCAAGGCTGACGGGATCGACTGGATCCGGTTGTTTGCCCGCGATGGCATGGCGCATCTCGTGGTCGAGACGGGAGGCTTCATACCCATCAAATCCTAAGCAAGAGGCCGGCGCGAACGCTGTTCGCGCCGGCCCATTTTGTGTGCCGATAACTATATTCGGAAGTGTTTCTTTTGAGAGTGGAAAGTGGCCATATCTATCAACGGACGGGGCTTTCCTTCAGCGCAACCAGCTGCGAAAATCTGCCGTCGAAAATGGGTGCCAAATGAAACAGTCGCGCGGACGCCAAACCCAGGATAGCGAAACGAACAACAGCGGGGCCGGCCTTGGCCTGCGCGCATGTGGCTATTTTCGAGCCTCCACCGTTCGACAAACCGAAGCCGAACTCACCATTCCAAGTCAAATCCGCGCGGTTGAGGCCTACTGCGATCGCAAAGGCTGGGAGCTGACGGCGCAATTTGTCGAACAAGGGGCGACGGCGACCGACGACAATCGGCCTGAATTTCAGAAGATGATCGAACGCGCTTGCGACGACGATCATCCCTATGACGTCATTGTAGTCTACGCGTTCAGCCGCTTTTTTCGGGACGGCTTCACCATGGAAATGTACATCCGCAAGCTCGCTAAGGCGGGCGTGCGGTTGGTGTCTGTAACTCAAGAACTCGGTGATGATCCGGCGCAGGTCATGATGCGCCAGATCATCGGGCTGTTCGACGAATATCAGTCTCGCGAGAATGGCAAGCATGTTCGCAAAGCCATGATCGAAAACGCCAGGCAAGGATATTACAACGGCTCTCCCGTGCCGCTCGGATATAAGGCCGTTGAGGTCGACAAACGTGGCGCCCGCATCAAGAAGAAATTGGCGATCGACCCGGTGGAAGCCGAAACCGTTAAGCTGATCTTCCGGCTCTATCGTCTTGGCGACGGCAGCGCGGGACCGCTCGGGATCAAGAATTTGACCTCCTGGCTTAATGAGCGCGGCTATCGCACCCGGCGCGGCGCGCGCTTCGGTGTGGCGACCGTGCACGGCATCTTGTCCAATGTGATCTACATCGGCGAGTGGGTTTTCAACAAGCGAGATTCCAGGACGCTGAAGCAGAAGCCCGCCAACGAGCACGTGACCGTGGACGTCCCTGCCATCATATCCAGGACAGAATTTGAAGCGGTCGCGGCCACCCTCAAAACACGTGATCCCAGGGTCGTCGCGCCCCGCGTCGTTACCGGCCCCATCCTGCTGACCGGCATCGCGACCTGCGCCGACTGTTCCGGCGCCATGACGCTTCGGACTGGCACGTCTTCAACCGGCAAAGTTCACAAATATTATACCTGTTCGACATGCGCGCGACAGGGCAAGACGGCGTGCAAGGGACGCTCCGTTCCGATGGACCGATTGGATTCCATCGTCGTCGAAAACCTCGCCGAGCAACTCTTTCAGCCGGAACGCCTGAAACTCATTCTGGGCAAGCTGGCGGAGCGGCGGTCGGAGCAGGCCGCTGAGATCGATCAGCGCGTAGCCGCTCTCCGCTCGGACCTGACAACCGCCGAGGACAAGCTGAAAAGGCTCTACGCCATGGTGGAAAGTGGCATCACCGAGCTGGACGATATCCTGAGGGACCGGCTATCGACCCTGAAAACCGAGCGGGACCGCGCCAAGGAAGCCCTGGAGCGGATCCGGATTCGGCCGGCGGCACCCGCCTTCGACGCCCATGCCCTCGAATGCTTCGGCACGCTTATGCGCCAGAACATCACCTCGGGCCCGGTTTCGTTTCGAAAAGCCTACATCAAATCAGTCGTCGATCGCATCGAGGTGGATGATCATTCCATCCGGATCATCGGCGACAAAAACACCCTGGAAAACGTCATCGCAGGAGATCAAAGCGCGAACCCAAACGTTCGCAGTTTTGTACGCAAATGGCGCACCCGACGCGATTCGAACGTGTGAGCTCCACCTTCGGAGCAAGATAACGTACCCATCCGAAAAATGCGATAGGGCACGCTATTCTACGCTACCCAACTGAAGCAACTGGATATTCTCGACAACAACAGCGACGTTCCTATCCGAAACCCCGCACCGATTTTCTCCCGCCTGCTTACGCGTTGCTTACTTGGGAGATCGCGCCCGGAACGAAGGAACGTCATGGTCAAGATTACAAAGAGAGTTGTCGAGGCGGCGGATGCCCGAGAGAAGGACTACCTCATCTGGGATGACGAACTGCCTGGCTTCGGACTCCGCGTCTTTAGCTCGGGCAAGCGTAGCTACGTCATCCAGTATCGAACAAGTGGTCGCTCACGTCGCTACACCATTGGGCTTCACGGAGCCTGGGCACCAGAGACTGCACGCCGAGAGGCAAAGGTGCAACTCGGTCGGGTCGCTGGGGGTGATGATCCCGTCGAAGACCGCCAGCTCGATCACAAGGCGATCACTGTGAGGGAGCTGTGCACCCGCTATCTCGTGGATCTGCAGGCCGGCCTCATCCTTGGGAAAGGTGGGCGACCGAAGAAGGCCTCAACGATCACCACCGACACGGGCCGCATTGAGCGGCACATCATTCCGCTTCTAGGAACCAGGCGGGTCAAGGATCTCACCAAGACCGACATCAACAAGGTCCTCAAGGACATCATGGCCGGAAAGACGCGGGTTTCGGTCAAGACCAAGAAGCTGCGGGGGAAGGCCATCGTCCGAGGCGGCGCTGGAACGGCCACGCGTACGGTTGGTCTTCTCGGCGGCATTCTTACCTATGCCGTCGAAGCAGGGATTATCGAAAGCAACCCGGCCCATGGCATCCGCAAGCCAAAGGACAACGTGCGAAAGCGTCGACTGTCGGAGGCGGAGTATCGAATTTTGGGTGGGATGCTCCGCGCGGCCGCCAAGCAGGAGAAATACGCCACGATCGTAGACATTGTCCGTCAAATTGCGCTGACCGGCTCCCGGCGTAGCGAGATGATCGGCTTGAAATGGACGGAGGCCGACACCGAGGCGAGCTGTTTGCGGTTGGAAGACAGTAAGGAAGGTGAATCCATCCGTCCGATCGGGTTAGCAGTCGTCGAATATCTCGAGCAACGGCGTACTGACGACGTCGGCACATACGTCTTCCCGGGGCAGGGTGAGGACAACGCGTTTGGTAGCTTCCCAAACCATTGGAAGCACCTCTTCGAGGACTCTCCGCTATCCGATGTGACCCCCCACGTTCTGCGTCATAGCTTCGCTAGCATCGCCAACGATCTCGGTTTTACCGAGGTGACCATCGCGGCCCTGGTCGGCCATGCCAAGGGTTCGGTGACCAGCAAATACATCCATACACTTGACACAGCGCTCATCATGGCCGCGGACACGATCTCCGGCTACATTCAAGGGCTCCTTGACGGCATTGAGTTCAAGCAAACTGCATATGCGCTGGACCGCGATTCACGAAAGGCTGCCCTGGCCCGCTTCCTGAAGAGGGCTTCAGGTGGTGATCAGGAGGAGGCCGAAGAGGAGTGCCGTCTGGCGGCTTAGGTCCTCCGCCAGGCCTGTTGCGCCGCCTCAGCATGGGGCTTTGTCTGGTACTGCAGATTTACGTTTCTCGGGCGTAGGCCTTCGAAGTCACCGAAGGTTCAAATCCTGTCCCCGCAACCACTTTTGCTATAGTTCACTCACCGTCCCGGTCTAACCGCCGGGACGGATTTATCTTTCCTGGGGAACGCGGAGCCGAGCGACAATGGTCGGCTGCGTGCAGCGTTACCAGGCCCATCGAGAATGGTGGTAAGGCTTGGCTGGTCTCAAAATGAAAATATGGGGTATTGAATATTCACGACTTTGTGGACACCAAATGCCTACTCGACTGTCCTAATTTGCGATTCCAAGCGTGCTAGGACAGCACCCGTTCCCTCTTGCTAACCAGCCTAACGCTAAACATCCAATCCGTGCGAGTCGTACATCGCCGCGGGCTCGGAATCCGGTATGGTCAGTCGACGAAGCGTAAGAGGCCAAGGCAGCAACGCTTGTAGCGCATCGCTATTCCTTGAGTACAGTGATCGTCAGCTCGTAAAACGCCGTGAGGCTGTCAGCTTTGGTCCAAAGGCCAACAGCCCCGGGTCCTTGGATCGTTCGATCATTGACGCTGATGACCGACCGGCCATCGAAGAAGACCTTGATCGCGTCTCCTTCGATTCGCACACCGAGCTGTTGCGTCTTGCCGGTTGGAACGGGAACATCGACGCCAGCAATCTGCCGCCGAACGCCCCTTACGACGTGGTATAGGTTGACGTTACTTTCCAACGCATTGGCGCCGGCGACATAATAGTTGTTCGCATCCTTGACGCGAAACATCAGCCCGGCCGCCTGATCGATACTTCCAGCTATCAGCGTGAATGAGACCTTGATCTCGACGTCGCTCGCCTTCACCGTGTCGACCACGCAGAGCGGAAAACGATTGTCCACGGCAACGCGGCTCATTTCGGCGAGCGCTGCCCTGTTGTGCACAAGCAATACCTGCCATGCAACCGGCCCGCCCTCGCCAATCAAGGCTGGACGACAACTGTCCGGCGGAGCGCCTACAATCGCTTCAGGGCCGGCGAGCCGCACAACTCGCGTATCGCCGGCGGCGCTAACTGTCGCGAGGAGTATTGCACTCAGGAAATTGAAACCGATGTGGAAACCAGCTTTCACTGTGTTTAGCCTTCTCCGCTGTGGCGTTTAGCTTCTTGGTCCCATTCGCCGGCGATCTTTCCTAATAGAGATGCCGTCCTCGGATACTCTCGGCGCGCCTCGCTCCATTTTCGATGATCTTTGGCGAGGCGTCGTTCCTGATCTCCACCTTCAAACATGGCTTTGATCATAGTCCCGCACATATTAAAACGCTTGTTTCTTAGGCCGGATTCAATTTCCGCTGACGACAAATCTTCCAAAACACTGCAGACAGGAGTCGGCGGCCAAACCCCGGATTCTGGTGGAGAGTGAGCCAGGATTTGGCCGATGTACGTATCAGCGATCGCGCTTCTCTTCGCTAAAGCGGCCAACTTGCGTACCTCGGTAATCCAAGATTGCAACGCCACGATATCGATATTCCCTGCATCCTCTCCTGGTACAGACTTGAATTGCGTCAAGAGGCTATCGGCTGCCCCGGCCCTTGCTATTTCGACCTCCGACAGCGTCTCGGTTCCGGAGCCATCTTTCCGGTAAAAAGACATCCGAAAGAATCTGAACATAGAGTTCTGCATTTTGGGACATTCGTTTATGCAAGACTAGCGGACTATCCTCATGTTCGATCAACGGTAACATTGCATATTCCCTGAGGCGGTTCATGGATGAGAGGAGGCTGTCACTTCGCGGGCTGCAGCCGCGGCGTGACGGGTTTTGCGGGCTTGGGCGCGCCGATGCGCAAGCGCCGGTCAGACAACGACAACGCTCCGCCCAGCACCATCAAGAGCGGCCCAAGCCAGATCAGCAGCACCAGTGGTTTGTGATAGAGCCGAATCACGATGGAGCCGTCAGGATTGGTATCACCGAGCGAAAGATAGAGCTGGCTGAAGCCGCGCGTCATCAGCGCGGCCTGCATGGTTGTGTCGGTACGTGCAGGGAAGCTGCGCTTGGACGGCTCCATTATGCCAATTTCCCTACCGCCTTCACGCACGGTGAACTTGCCAACGAGCTCGCGGTAGTTCGGTCCCTGACGCGGCCCCAGCCCGTCGTAGGAAAGGTCGTAATCACGCAGTGACACAATTTCCCCCGGCTTCAATGTTGCGATGCGTTCCGTGCCCCATTGCGTCTCGCAGACGATGCCGAGCAGCGCAATTCCAAGTCCGAAATGAGCCAGCGCCGTACCGAAGACGGACCGCGGCAGCCCCGCCAAGCGCTTCGACACCACGTTAAGCGGCGCGCGAAACAGGCCGGCACGCTCGATAAGATCGGTTGCGGCGCCGGTCATGACAAAAGCCGCGAGCCCAATCGCGAATGGCGCCAGCACCGATTTCACTCCCGCAAGGACGAAAGTAACAGCGATGACGGCCAAGGCGAGGGCTGCCGCCCCCATGAGTCTTTGTGCAACTCCCGGAAGATCGCCACGCTTCCATGCCATCAACGGACCGAACGGCACCGCGAACATCAGTGGTAGAAACAGGGGAGCGAAGGTCGCATTGTAGAAGGGCGCGCCGACCGAAATCTTGTCGCCGGTCAGTGCCTCCAATGCCACTGGATAGAGCGTGCCGATGACAACCGTCGCGCAGGCGGTGGTCAGAAAGAGATTGTTGAGCACCAACCCTCCCTCTCGCGAGATCGGCGCGAACAGACCGCCCTGCTTGAGCAATGGCGCGCGCCACCAGTACAGCGCGAGCGAGCCGCCGACGAACAGCACGAGAATGCCAAGGATGAAGACGCCGCGGGTCGGATCGGTGGCGAAGGCATGCACGGATGTAAGCACGCCCGAGCGAACAATGAATGTGCCGAGGAGGGAGAGCGAGAAGGTCAGAATGGCAAGCAAGACAGTCCAGAGTTTAAGCGCACCGCGCCGCTCCATGACCAATGCCGAATGCAACAGCGCGGTTCCGGCAAGCCATGGCATAAACGACGCGTTCTCGACCGGATCCCAAAACCACCAGCCGCCCCATCCCAGCGTGTAGTAAGCCCAATAGGAGCCCAGGGCGATACCCAGCGTCAGGAAGGTCCATGCGAGCAGCGTCCACGGCCGTACCCAACGCGCCCACGCCGCATCGATGCGCCCATCGATCAAGGCGGCGATGGCGAAACAAAAGGAAATCGAGAAGCCAACGTATCCGAGATAGAGCATCGGCGGATGAATGGCGAGGCCTGGGTCTTGCAAGAGAGGATTCAGGCCGCGCCCTTCGAGCGGAGCGGGGGTCAGACGGGCGAACGGGTTCGAAGTCAAGAGGATGAAGAGGTAGAACGCCGCGGCAATCGAGGCCTGAACGCCGAGAACGTTGGCTTTCAATGTCGAGGGCAGATTAGTCCCGAACACTGCCACAAGCGCACCGAATATAGCGAGAATGAGAACCCAGAGAAGCATCGAGCCCTCGTGGCTTCCCCACACGCTGGTGATCTTGTAGATGAGCGGCATCGCCGAATGGGAATTCTCGAACACGCCCGCCACCGAAAAATCGGACGTAACGTAACTCGCGGTGAGCGCGGCGAACGACACCGCTACAAACACGAATTGAGCAACCGCTGTCGGACCAGCGACGCCCATCAGCAGGGGATCGCGGATGCGGGCACCCCAGATCGGAATTGTCGTCTGGATCGATGCCAGGGCAAAAGCGAGGACAAGCCCGTAAAGTCCGATTTCGGGTATCATTGATTCTTCTTTCTGCACCGCATCTCGGAGCGTCACGACTTGTTCGAATTAGCGAGAATCATTTGTTCGGCCGAAGGCAAATCAAAGCGCGGCTCCACACCGAGAAGCGGCGCAATGCGGGCAATCACCTTGCCCGCGGTTGGTACGGCGTTCCAACCGGACGTGGCATAGCCATGGGTCTGTGGTGTGGGCCGCGGTTCATCCAGCATGATCAGCAGTTGATAGCGCGGCCGATCGGCCGGTATAATTGCTGTAAAGGTCGTGAGCAGCTTTGTCTTCGAGTAGCGGCCGCCTACCACCTTCTCCGAGGTGCCGGTCTTTCCTCCGACGTAATAGCCCTTGACGTCCGCCCTGGTGGCCGTGCCTTTCTCGGCATTCAGGCGCAACAGATAGCGCATCTTGTCGCTGGTTTCAGGCTTGATGACCTGGATACCGAGCGCGCGTGCCTCGTCTTCCGTGCGTTTCAGGAAGGTCGGCGGAATCAGATAGCCGTCGTTGACAAGCGCGCTGATCCCCATCACCGCTTGAAGCGGCGCGACGGCCAAGCCTTGGCCGAAGGCGATCGTCACCGTATTGAGCTGACCCCAACGCTTTGGCACCAGCGGCTCCGCGCTTTCCGGCAATTCCGTACGAAGCCGGTCTAGCTGGCCAAGCTTCCTCAGGAACGATTTGTGCTGCTCGACGCCGACGGTCAGCGCCATGCGCGCGACGCCGATGTTCGATGAGTACGTAAATATCTCCGGGACGGTGAGAAAGCGCTTTTGCGCGTGATAATCGTGGATCTGAAATCTTCCGTAGCGCAACGGGACCCGCGCGTCGAACGACGAGTTCAGCGTAACCTTGCCGGAATCGAGCGCCATCGCCAGCGTAAGAGCCTTGTAAGTGGATCCCATTTCGTAGACGCCGGTGGTGAGCCGGTTAATGCGATCGGGATCGTTCGCTTCGCGCGGATTGTTGGGGTCGTAATCCGGCAAAGAGACCATGGCAATGATCTCGCCGGTGCGGACGTCCGCGACAATGCCGGACGCCGCCTTGGCCTTGAATTTTTCCGCTGCGAGAACGAGCTCGTCGCGCAGCGCATGCTGGACACGGAGATCGACCGCAAGCTCGACAGGCGCCTGCTGACGATCGGCGGCGAACCCTGCCAGATGCAGGTCGGCAAGTCCGTGTCCATCGAGCCACTTTTCGATACCGGCGATACCCTGATTGTCGATGTTGACGTGGCCGATCAGGTGCGAGATCTCGGCGCCGTTCGGGTACACCCGCTTGTTCTCGGGGATGAAGCCGACGCCGGGAATACCCAGGCGATGGATTTCCTGTTGCTGTTTGGCCGTGATCTCGCGCTTAAGCCAGACGAAGCCTCGCTTCGAGGCAAGGCGACCGCGCACCTCGGTCGTTTCGAGATCGGGCAGCACCGAACTCAGAAGCTCAACTGCCTCGTCGACGTCGATGAGCCTGCGTGGCTCGGCGAAGAGCGAGGTAGCACGGACATCCGTTGCGAGAAGCCCACCATTGCGGTCGAGGATGTCCGGGCGCGCGGTTGCGACAGCATCCTGGCTCGTGCTACCCCGTGCAACATTGCTCTCGGGCATCACCTCAAGCATGACGAGGCGCGCTGCGATGATCGCATACACGGCAGCGAAGGCCGCGATTATCAGGCCGATCCGCGTCTTCGCCGTTGCTCTCCGGTCTACGTTCCGGCCATACAAAAGCGTGCGCAACACACGCCTCCGCCAAGGCTCAACTTGAGCCGAACCTGGCGTTTTGGCCGCCTTGGACCCGTTGACCATTACCAACTATCCGGTGAATTGCCAGCTCAGGCCTGACCCTGGCTTACCTGACGCAGGAACCCTTCAACACATCAGTTGTGGTGAGGGAGTGCACAAAGCTTACGCATCGACTATTCCAATGATTGATCGACAATCTTGAATTGTTCTCCAATCAGGAGAAGCACGGTGGCGATGGGATGGCCATTCTTTAGACTAGGGGCCGCGATGACAGCGCGCGAACCGGCGGCTTCACGCACAACCTTGTCGACAGCATCTTTCAACGAGGTCCTAGCTTTAGACATCGCCGCATTTTGCGCGTTTGCTACAGCAAGGTCATCGCCATTTGTGATCGCCTCGACCTTCACCACTTTGCCTGTCGTGTAGTCGACTAGCTCCTCGGAAAACTTGCCATCCTTCGCGGTATAAACCGAAAGCTGTAATTTTTCCTCATTGAGCTCGAACTTACCCGAGATCGGTCGTCCTTCCTGCTCGCTGGCCATCAAGCCCTGCTGCAAGCTGACCTTGGCGGCGGCTACGGCCTTGGTCAGCACCTCATGTGCTTCGTCGTCGTCCTGCGCAACGATGGTGATTTCTCCGTCTTCGTCTCCGCGCGCAAAGATCGAGGCGTGACCGGCGAAGCCGACCATGGATGCGAAGCCAAAGACTGCCGCAAACATCATCTTTCTTCGAATCGTACCAAGATCCATCGATCCGATTCCGCGTCTCTGCGTTTGCTACTCGCCGCGTTTCTGACCGCGACTCTGAGAATCATCTTTTTTGTTTTCACAGTCAGCGCGGGTAAATGCAGTCCACGGTGCTCAGGTTTGGGCGTTCTAATCCAGGGGCTGTTGAACAGTTTTGAGCTGTTCTCCATCGAGGAGAACTATCGAAGCCACGGGATGCCCATCTTTCAGACCGGGCACCGCACTTACCACGCGGGCTTTGGCTGACTGGCTCACGGCCTTGTCGACCGCTTCCTTCAAGGAGGTCTTTGCCATGGACATTGCGGCGCTCTGTGAAGTGGCCGCAGCGAAGTCGTCGCCCTCCGTGATTGGCTCGACCTTCAAAACCTTGCCAGTCATATAATTGATCAGCACCTCGAAGAACTTGCCTTCCTTCGCGGTATAGACCGAAAGCTGGAGCTTGCCTTCCTCGACCTCGAATTTAGCCGAGATCGGTTGGCCTTGTTGCTCGCTGGCTACGATACCTTGCTGCAGATTGATCTTCGAAGTGTCCAATAATTTGATGAGCGCCTCCTGACCTTCGTCATCATCGTCCGCAAAAATTGCGTTTTGATCGGCGAGGCCTACCAAGGCGGCTAGTCCAAGAACTGTCGCGCCGGCAGTCATTAGCAGCATCTTTCTTCGTGTCATATTGACCTCCATCGTCTTTCTTAGCGCACGTATTTCGGTTCCAAGAGTCCAGACCGAATTCCGGGAATGGTCCTCACGAAAGCGCCCCCAAATAGAACAACACCATGCCGGCGGAGCAGCATGCGGCGAGTGTTGGAATCATTCCGACCTTGAACCGGAAAATAGCAACTGCGGCTCCGACCGAAAGCAGGAGTGCCCAGGGATCGACGCTGGAAAACTTCGGCGCATCGAACGTAAACAGGAAAGCGCGCACCGGCTCGACCTCGCGGAAAATCGTGTGGATAGCGAACCAGATCGCGAGGTTGAGGATGACGCCGACGACGGCCGCTGTGATTGCCGAGAGCGACGCGGTCAGGGCTTTGTTGCCACGAAGCGCTTCAATATACGGCCCGCCCAGGAAAATCCAGAGAAAGCACGGAACGAAGGTGGTCCATTTGGCGAGGGTGCCGCCAAGAGCAGCGGCTACCATTGGGTCGAGGACCCCCGGGTGGCGGAATGCCGCCATGAAGCCCACGAATTGCACGACGCTGATCAGTGGCCCCGGGGTCGTTTCCGCCATGCCGAGACCGACCAGCATCTCGCCGGGCTGCAGCCAGTGATAATATTCGACCGCCTGTTGCGCCATGTAAGCTAGGACTGCGTAGGCACCACCGAACGTGATCACCGCCATCTTGCTGAAGAACAGTCCGATGTTACTGAATACGTTGTCCCAGCCGAACGTGTATACCAGCGCGACGACCGGACCGAGCCACAACACCAGACAGATGACGGTGACTTTGATCGCGCGTGTCCACGACGGACGCACATGGTCCGGGATTTGTTCGGAGAAAGCCCGGTCGATAGCTGCGGGCTCATCGTTTTCGGCTTTAGCTTCGCTATGCCCGATCGATCCGCTAAAGGCTTTGAAGCCCGTGGCATGTCCGGTGAAGCCTATGAGCGCCGCAGCGAGGATGATCAGCGGAAACGGTGCGTGAAAAAAGAAGATCGTGATGAAGCTTAGGCCAGCGAGGCCTACCATGACGCGGTTCTTCAGGGCGCGCTTTCCGACCTTGAAGACAGCCTCGATAACGATCGCCAGCACGGCCGCCTTAAGCCCAAAAAACAAGGCTTGTATCGGCCCGATTTCGCCGTAGGCGGCATAAAGCCAGCTCAGCACCATCAGGCTGACATAGCCAGGCAGAATGAAGAGTGTGCCTGCCATCAGACCGCCGGGTATCCGATGCAGCAACCAGCCGATATAGACGGCAAGCTGTTGCGCCTCCGGACCCGGCAGCAGCATGCAATAGTTGAGGGCATGGAGGAATCGCGTTTCACCGATCCATCGCTTCTCCTCGACGAGGATGCGGTGCATCACGGCGATCTGACCGGCCGGACCACCGAAGCTAAGGGCCGCGACGCGCAGCCACACCCAGAATGCTTCGCGAAATGTGACGCCATGACGCTCTTCGGGCTCGACGGTGACAACAATCGAACTATTCAATGCACTGCTCCATTGGAATGGGTTGGGACCGGCCATGGCACCGTGAACGCGGAGGAGTTTAGCCGGCTCATGGACTTGTATCTTTCGTCTGAAGAACCGGCCGGCTAATGCTGGTCGGTAACGGCAGCGGCTTTTCGAGCCTGCCGACGACGGGCAGCACCACCAGGAAGTGCAGGAAATAATACGCAGCGCCTATTCGGCCCAGGAACAGCCAGGTCCCCTCCGGCGGTTTTCCGCCCGCGTAGATGAGCAGTATGCAGTCAGCCACCAAGATCCAGAAGAAGACTTTGAAGACCGGCCTGAAGCGGGCCGAGCGGACCGGACTTGTATCGAGCCACGGCACCACGAACAGCACCAGAATCGATCCGGCCATGGCAGATACGCCAAGAAGCTTGTTCGGGATGGATTTCAGGATGGCGTAATACGGCAGCAGATACCACTCCGGCACAATTTCAGCCGGCGTCACGCCGGGGTTAGCGGGAATCGAATTATCGGGGTTAAGTAGCGCGCCGGGCTCATAGAAGACGAACCATCCAAATACGAGCAAGAAAACCGCCAGACCCAACATATCCTTGATCGTGTAGTAGGGATGGAATGGGATGGTGTCCTGAGGTTCGGTATCGATGCCCTCGGGATTATTAGAGCCGAACCGATGTAATGCAACGAGATGCAGGAGTACAACTGCAACGATCACGAACGGCAGTAGATAATGGAGCGCGTAAAATCGGTTGAGTGTGGGGTCACCAATTCCAAACCCGCCCGAGAACCAGGTGACGATGCTGTCCCCGACGAGCGGAATGGCCGAGAACAGATTCGTGATTACGGTGGCGCCCCAGAAGCTCATCTGTCCCCAGGGCAGGGTATAGCCAAAAAATGCGGTCGCCATCATCAGAAGGAGAATGACGACGCCCATTATCCAGAGCAGTTCGCGGGGCGCCTTGTAGGACCCATAGTAGAGCCCGCGAAAGATGTGGATGTAGACCGCGGCGAAAAACATCGACGCGCCGGTGGTATGCAGATATCGGATCAGCCATCCGTAATTCACGTCGCGCATGATATGCTCGACGGAATTGAAGGCGCCACCGGCCGTCGGGACATAATGCATCGCGAGTACGATGCCGGTTCCGATCAAGATCACCAGCACGATGCCGGCGAGCGAACCAAAATTCCAGAGATAGTTTAGATTCCTTGGCGTCGGGTATTCGTGCAACTCGTGGTTCAAAAAAGTAAAAATCGGCAGCCGATAATCGATCCAGCGGACAACCGGGTTCGAAAACTCTGTTCTGCTCATCGCGCGTTCTTCAGTGCCTTGCGTCGTCATTTGCATTTCTCAGTTGCGATCAGTTGGTCTCTGGAGGATACCCTCGATGGACAACCCCAACCCGGAAGGCTTCATCTCAATACGGCCCCCCGAGAGCGAAACTTCGTAACAACCATCGTCCGGTTCCTTGAAATAAATACAGAGTTCATCCTTCTTGACGATCCATTTGCCAACTTTCCCCTTTCCGTCCGAATAGCTTCTTAGCGTACCGTCGCGATCGTAGACGTCGCGAAAATGCACCTCGTCAGTAAGCTGCATTTCGGTGAACTTCGCGCGGATTTGAGCGCCGGAGAGTTTTTGTGCATTTTCAGCGGCAACCGCCCCAACCTCGACCGAGATCGAAGCCACGGCGGCCACAACGACTAATAACTTCTTCATGGCGGCTTCTAATCCCAGGGTGGTCGGAGTTTCACGATTTCTTCCCGCATGATTTCATGCACATTTGATATTCTGACTTGCACGTCGGGCCGGCGTAATTTTTCATGCAGGCTCGCTGCTGATCGCCGCACACCTTGCAGCTTGATTGCTCAGCCCGTGCCGCGTCGTTGGCTCCTCCATAAAAGCTGACAATTATCAGCAGCGTTATCGCAAGGACTCTCATGGTAGGATTTCCTCTCGGTGCTGGAACGGGTCTAGCTCTTAGTGCTCGCGGTCTTGTCGAGCGCCGCGCGCAATCCCTTGGCAAGTTTCGATGCATCGTCGTCGGCCCAGAAATGCAGGAAGAACAACCGCGGCTGCTCGTCCAGCATGTGGCTGTGGACCGCGGTCACGTCGATCCCGTTCGCCCGCAACGCCTTGATCACCGGGTTTACTTCGTCGCCGGTAAGCACAAAATCTCCAGTAATAGCCGCCTTGCCGCCACCGGTCGGCTGGAAACCGATGGCATTCGCCACGCCCAGCGGTCCAACGGGACTGATTTGCATTCCGTCTTCGATGACTGGATCACGACGCGGCACGGCAAATTGATAGACGCCGCCGTTCGCCTGCCCCTTCACGCCGATGATCTGATCGAGCTGCGCCGTGTCGAGGTCGACAGCCGGTGCAGGGCCGGCTGCGGCTGGCGTCGCCAACGGAGTTTTGCTTGCGCCGAGAGCATCACGAATAACGGCAGCCATCTTGGCCGGATCGCCGTGGCCGCCAACATGCATGTAGAAGGTCGCGGGGCTCGCTCGCAGCAGGTGATTGTGCACAGCGGTGATCTCAAGGCCGCCTTCGATCAACTTGAGCATGACCGGATTGATCTCGCTCTCCAGCAACACGAGATCGCCCATGGCCATGGCTCCTCCGTGTCCCGGCTTGAACGCAATCCAGCCGCCAAGTGCCAAAGCCGGCTTGATGGTGACCCCGTCCAGCGTCACGGAGAGATCGGTGCGCGGAAAGCCATAGCGGTGCACGTCGCCCGACACGGCTGGTTTCCGGCCAAAGGCGTCGTCGACTTTTTGCCAGTCGATTTCCGCTGCATGTGCGGTAGTGACAAATGGTTCCTCGAAAACCCGCCAGTCCATTGTCTGCGCGTTCGCACTGGCGGCAAACGAGGTCGCGAGAGTCGAAACCATAATCCAGAGCATCTTGCGCATTGTTCGGTCCTCCTTGGTTGGGTTGATCGCCCCGTTCTTCTTGTCCACGTCAAGTTGTTGTCAGTTCGCTCTATGCTTCTCGACAGTCGCGTCGAAAGTCTCCTGATCCTTATTCTCGCGCATTCTTATGTTCGCTCCTGACATCCAGACTTCGTTGCAGCTGAGCCCCTCCACGTTTGGATTTGACATGCAGAGTTTGTTATTCTGGATTTTCCAGGTGCCGGTCCATTTGCTGCCCGATTCGCTGCTGAGAAGCACGCCATCGGGCCGAAGATAGGTGACCCAATGACTCCCATCGGTAATGTCCTTGCCGACCACCCTGGCGCGGATTTCCTTTTCACCGAGCATTTTGAACATTTCCTGCGCGTGGGCGATCGATCCAAGGATCGTCGCGGGTAACAGGATTGTCAGCGCAAGGATTCGTGGCGTTCGGCGGTTCATGACTGAACTCCGTCATAGGCTAGTCGCACGGCCGGCCAATTGATGGCCGCCATGAAGATGCCGACGTAGTCGGCAGCCTTGGCTCCAAAGTCGATGTGATATGAGTGCTCGTACATGTCGAGCGCGAGGATTGGAGCGCCGCCAGCCAGGGTGTGGCAGTGGTCGGAAGCCCATTGATTGACGAGCTTCTGGTCTCGTGGCGACCATGACAGCAGGACCCAGCCGGATCCCCCGCCAAGTGCTTTGCCCATCGCGGTGAATTCCGCGCGCCATCGGTCAACCGAGCCGAAATCCTGGGTCAGAGCTTCCTGGAGTACGGCATCAGGCTCGCTCTGATCACCCAGGCTGTTGAAGAAATGCTCGTGAAGGATCATCGAATTCATCGCAATGAGCTGTTCTCGCTTCAGCCCGTTAATGACGAAATTCGGTGCCTTGTCGTATTCGAGTTCGGCGAGCCGTTCCTCGATTGCATTGAGACGCTTTACGGCGCCGCCGTAGTTATTCTCGTAGTGGCTGATGATCAGCCGCTCAGACATTCCCTTGATGCGGGCCGGATCGCAGGCCAGCGGCTTCATCTTGTAGGTCATCAGTATTCCTCGGAATTGGGGAGGGGGATGATTGCGATGCTATCGAATCGCGTGATGCTGTCGCCTTCGGTCCAGAGCGCGATGCGGCCTGGTTGCGACAGAGTTTTGTCGAAGCCGGTGAACATCCACGTCCCGTCGAGCGAAACGATGAATTGGTCGTCCTTGGCCCGAACCGTCAGGTCATGCCAGGTGTGCGAAGCGATATCCGCATCGACGGCGACGATCTCTTTGGATACGCCGTTGCTAACGAGCGAGAAAAGAACTCTGTCCCTCAGCGCATCTAATTGGACGAGGTAGTAGTTTTGTGGGCTGCTCAGCCGCACGGCGATGCCGCCACCTTGATCTGATCTGCCACCTGTTGCGTTGAGGCGAAGGCTGATCTCTGCATTTTTAAGCGACGCAGACTTGTAGATTGCGAGCGCGAAGTGGTCTTCGGCTGTTGGTCCACCAACCTGCTCAATAGCCATGCCGGCGCTGGCCGTTGCGTCCCGGACCACAGTCCAGGACCTTGGTTTGCCGTCGCCCGATGACGAAAATTCGAATTCAGCCGGCGGAGCACCGATCTCATTCTTTCCAATCTCGATTGTCGTCGCCGTGTCTTGAGCGCTTGTGCCTAATTCCGGCCACATCACGCACGCAACAGCCACGAGCGTGCCAAAAATGCACGCTCGCCTCCACGAGAACTCGCTCCTTGACGTCACTTCAGGCCCCGACGGCGCGCGCGGGCCAATTGTGCGTCTCGGCTTGCAGCGAGCGGCACCAGGTGTAGAGCGCGTCGTAGATGACCATGCCGTGCTTCAGCATCTCGTGGTCATCGGGGAAGTTGGCGGAGAGGCCGAGCGAGATCGCGAACAGGCCGCCGCATTGCGGGCTCAGATCGTGCCGCGACGTGTCGGCGCCCCGGACAATCGTCGCCAGATGGTCGAGCGCCGGATCCTTGATCTCGTAGATGCGCAGAATGGTATCGAACGAGCAGCGTTCGCCCTCGTGCGTGAATTCCACGCCATCGATATCGTAGGGAATCCCGCCCGTCCGTTGGGCGACCGCGACGACTTGATCCTTCGGGACGTAGATGAACTCCGCATTCGGATCGATGAAGCGCCGGATCAGCCAGGGGCAAGCAATACGGTCGATCTTCGGGTGTTCACGTGTCACCCACTTGCTCGGGGTGGCGCCGATGTTGCGGCGCGTCGGGAACCCCTGCTCAGTCCAATTCGCAATACCGCCTTCGAGGAAATTCGCCTCGACCCCCATAAGGCGTAATGCGGCAGCCACTCCTTGGCTTACCTGCTGTCCGTGCACGCAATACGTGACGACTTCACGTCCATTCGGCAATCGAGTGCGCCACTCCTCGACCCCTTCCGGCGGGCAATGAAATGCGTCGGCCACCAGCGTGCCTGCGCCGGCAAAGTCAGCCTCGCGGCGGACGTCGACGATAATCGGCGCCCCGTCGGAGCCGAGCCGTGCATAGAGGGCATTTGGGGAAATCGAGTACTTACGGTCGTCCATGCGCAAATCTCCTCGACAAGTCGAGTGTTGCGCAGTGCTTGGACCGTGGTCTCAAGGGGAGACTGCATTTTCCCCTTAGTATATAATAATTTGACCGCGAGGCAAAAGCAAGAGGAGGGATACCCGCCCACCGATTGGGTTTGGACCGCTCGCGGATATTTTCAGCACCAAAGCACTCACAAGGCGTTGGATTGGGAGCATCACAAATTCGTGCGGGGATTGGGGCCGGCACTTTCCGTGGGGAAACTTGTTGTGAGCGGTTCGGAACCTTGACAGCCCAAGGCGACTTAGTGCGACTTGCTTTGCTCGGAACTCCATCGTCGGGCGGAATAAGCCCAGTCAGGGTCGCGGCCGGACCGGAGGCAGCCATGAAAACGATTCATCGAATTGTCGCAGAGATGCGCTTTTGCTCCTTGGCAATGGCCGCCGCTATGTTAGCCGTGGTGGCCGGACCCACCAACGCAGCCGACAATCCATCCAGGAGAAGGTGGCGCTATGCACGCCCTGTCACGGTGAAACCGGCATATCCGAAACCGAGAACACGCCGTCGCTGGCCGGGCAGCCCGATCAATATTTGCAGTGGCAACTGGTTTTCTTCCGCAGCGGCTCCCGCAAAAACGAGGCGATGCAACCGATCGCCGAGCAGGTCAACAATGAGGACATCCGCAACCTCAGCGGCTATTTTGCCTCGCTGACGCCGCCGAAAGCATCCGCACCCGACGACAATCCCGATTTGTCAAAGAAGGGTGCGGAGGCAGCCATGGGACGGCGCTGTGCGTCATGCCACGGCGATACTTTTGCCGGGTCGAAGGCTGTCGCGCGTCTCGCCGGCCAGCGCGAGGATTACCTCGTCAAGGCGCTGCATGACTACAAATCAAATTTGCGGGTCGGCGGCGGCGTGGCGGCGATGGCGGAGGTCGCCTATCACCTGAGCGAAGTGGAAATCACCGCACTCGCGCATTATCTTGCGCACCTGTAATTTATCTTCTTGATTCGATTGGATTACTTGATTACGCCGTGGGTCATTTGGTCAAACAGCGTCACGCTGTCGGCCTTCGTCCACAACCCAATTTTACCGGGATCTGTGAAGGTGGGATGGTCGACCTCAAGCAGTTCCTTGCCGTTGAATGACGCTTTGAAGCGGGTGGCTTTGAAACCAATGCGCAGGCTAGGCCAAACGTTGGCCGGGACCAGGACCCCGACTCCGTAACCTCCTTTTCGGCCGACAACGTCGAGCGAACTGCGGACGCCCTTGACGATCTTGTAGAGAACGACAATGTCCTCAAACGCATTGGCCCGGACGACGTAATAGTTGTTTGCATCTCTTGCTCGCCAGCCGATACCGCCCTGCGCGGTCCTGGAATCCGGCGATGGCCTCGTACCATACCTCAACGAAACCGTCCTTGATGCTGGTTTCGTTCTTCAGAAGGAGGGGGTAGGTAGCTCGACCGGACTGCTTAAGCACCTTCGATTTCGACGGTGCTGTCTCATCCTTTTCGACCGTCCATTTCGAATCTCCTTTTCCGGTGAGGGGGCTGTCCAGCCTTGGGGCGTGGCGCCGATTTGGTTGCTCTCGAAACTTACTCGCTAGTCTAGTCTGATATGTCCATTGCCTCCGATGATAGAACGCTCCAATTCGTCGGCTGTTGGTGCTCTGAAGCAGTGAGTTGCTTGCGATCGTCGGTGAAGCCGAAGTCGCTCCCGTGCAGGGACGACCCGTTGACCGGGATATTCGCCACGAATTCACTCGATATGGTATGGGACGGCAACGAAACCGGGCGGGCGATTGGCGGCCGCGCTTTGTCCTTGGGCTTCAGGGCTACCATTATCTTCGCTTGGCTGCTGGGTTGGCGCATTTGATGGTCGCAGTGCCGCCGCACCATGCTGTCTGCTCGGAGTGGTCAATGCCATTGCTCGAGCGGCAGCGTCCATTAACTGCTCGATGCGACTCAGCGCGTCGGCGCCGCGTTTGGTGAGGACCGGCGGCGGTCCCGGCTTGATCTCCGGAGGTTTCGGTGCGCCGAACGCTGCGACCGTCATAGGAACTGCAGGCTGCGGCAATTTCTGACCCATTCCGATGCCCGGAAGCTCCTTGATCTCGACGCCCTGGTGCGCAGCGGCCATGATGTCGTGCCAGGTCTGCGCCGGTAGCGAGCCGCCGGTCATGCGGTTGGTCGGCGAGTAGTCGTCATTGCCGTACCAGACCGCGCAGACGAAGTTGCCGGTATATCCGACGAACCAGGCGTCGCGATAAGCGCTGGTGGTGCCGGTCTTGCCGGCGGCCGGAATGCCGTCGAGCGCCGCGCGCCGTGCGGTACCTTCGCTGACGACGTGGCTCATCATGCCCGCCATATCCGCGGCGACCGATGCCGGAATGGCTTGGGTTGGCTTCTTGCCATCGCGGTCCCAGCGCCATACCAGGTCGCCGGCGCCGGTGCGCACTTCCAACACCGCATGCGGGGTCACCGCCTTGCCCTTGTTGGGGAAGGTCGCATAGGCCACTGAGTGCTCGATCACCGTGACTTCGTCGGCGCCGATCGGCAGCGACGGCGTATCTATCAGCGGCGCCTTGATGCCGAAGCGGCGCGCCACTTCCACGATCTTGGCCCGGCCGGCCTTCGGTCCACCCTTGCCGCCGATCGCGATCGACAGCTTCACCGCGACGACGTTGATCGAGTGGGTGATCGCCTGGGTCAGCGTCACCGCGCCGGAATAGGAATGGCCGTAGTTCTGCGGACACCAGTTGCCGATGCAGACCGGGCCGTCGACCACGATGGAGGTGGGCTTGAAGCCGTTCAGGAGCGCCGTGGTGTAGACATAGGGTTTGAACGACGAGCCGGGCTGCCGGTAGGCGTCGGCTGCGCGGTTGAACTGGCTCGCGCCATAGTCGCGGCCGCCGACCATCGCACGCACGCCGCCGTCGAGATCGGAAACCACGGTCGCCGCTTGCGTAGCGTGATAATCGCGGCCGAACTGACGCAACTGGTTCTCGATCGCCTCTTCGGCGGCATGCTGCACGTTCATGTCGATCGCGGCGCGGACCACGAAGACGCGCTCGGTGTAGGATTTCGGGAACGTATCGACCAGTTTGCGCATCTCGTCGAAGGCGTAGTCGAGATAATAGTTCGGCGAATTCTCGTCTCGGCGGTCGACGGCAAAGGCCGGGTTGCGCCGTGCGCCGAACACCTGGCCTTCGGTCATGAAGCCGGCGTCGACAAGGTTGTCCAGCACCACGTTGGCGCGGGCGCGGGCGGCCGGAAGGTTGATGTGGGGCGCGTATTTGGTCGGCGCCTTGAACAGCCCGGCCAGCATCGCCGATTCCGCCAGCGTGACGTCGCGCGCCGACTTGTTGAAGTAGAAATGCGCCGCACCGTCGACGCCGAAGGTGCCGCCGCCCATGTAGGCGCGGTCGAGATAGAGTTTCAGAATTTCATTCTTGGTGAGGCGCGTCTCGAGCCAGACCGCGAGGAACGCCTCGTTGACCTTGCGCTCGATGGTGCGCTCGTTGCTCAGAAAAAGGTTCTTGGCCAATTGCTGGGTGATCGACGAACCGCCCTGGCGCACGCCGCCGGCCTGCGCGTTGGTGACGAGGGCGCGAGCGGTGCCGGCGATGTCGATGCCGAAATGGTCGTAGAAGCGGCGGTCTTCGGTCGCGAGCGTCGCCTTGATCAGATTGTCCGGAAAATCCTCCAGCGGGATGGAGTCGTTGTGCTTGATGCCGCGGTTGCCGATCGGATTGCCGTAGCGGTCGAGGAACGACACCGCGAGATCGGATTTCTTCAGCCAGTCGTCATCGGAGGTTTCGCGGAAGGCGGGGATCGCCAGCGCCAGCATCACGAGCAGGCCGCCGAGGCCGATGGTGGCGGCTTCTGACAACGGCTCGATGAAGACCCAGCGTTTCCACCCGCCCACATAAAAGCGGTCCATGAAGGTCGAGAACCGCTCATAGAGTTCGCGCGCGCCTTTGGCGGAAGAGAACAGCGTCGAGTCGATGTGCGCGTCGAAATCCAGCAGCCAGTGCCGGAATCTTTGCTTCCAGTCTTTCTTAAACCAGTCGCGCAATCGATCCTCTAATTGTTTGATCTAACGAACGTGCTTCCGCAGATGCGTTTGAAACTCCTGACGATCGTTTCATGGTCGCGGCATTGGGTGTGCGTTTCGACACACAACGGCTGTCGCGCCGGTTAAGGAATCATCGACCAATTGTTCGACCGACAGCCAACTGGCATTTTTGCATGCGGGCGCCGTGTTTTTTATTTCGTCTCTCCGTAGGTCACCTCGTCAAACAACGTGACACTGTCTGCCTTGGTCCATAGGCCTACCTTCCCGGCATCGGTGAAGGTGGAATCTTCGACTTCGAACGCTTGCTTGCCGTTGAAAGACGCACTGAAGCGCGAGCCTTTGAAGTCGATGCGCAGGGTATGCCAGGTGTTGGCAGGGACCGGAATATCAATGCCGTAGCCTCCCTTCCGGCCAACGATATCAAGCGGACTCCGAGTACCCTTGACGGTTTTGTAAAGGACGACATTGTCCTCAAGCGCATTGGCCCGGACCACATAATAGTTGTTCGCGTCTTTCGCACGCCAAACAATGCCGGCGGCGCGGTCCTGCGACCCGGCGATGGCCTTGAACTTGACCTCGACGAAGCCGTCCTTGATGTTGGTATCGTTCTTCAGGATCAGCGGGTAGGTAGCGCGGCCGGATTGCTTGAGCACGGTCAATTTTGACGGTGCGGTTCGATCGCTTTCGACCGTCCATTTTGGATCGCCCGATCCTGTTAGAGTGGCCGTCCAACCTTCGGGCGCGGCGCCGATCGGGGTGCCCTCGAAGCTGATTGCGTGGTTTGACATATCATTGATCTCCAGCAGGAAAAATGTGGCTGCGATAATGGCCCAGCGGGCGGTTGGATAGCGCATTGCCTAGGCTCCAGTGAGCTCCAGCACTCCCCTATGGAACGGGGAGAAGACGTAAAGCCGGTCCGGCTCAATAAACGCTGTCGTCTTCGCGCCGATCGCCGTGGTGAACTGGCTGCTGGTCCCCGTGAGCGGGTCAACGGTCTGGATCAGACCTGGATCCTCGATGGCCACATGAACGAGCCCGCTTGCCGGATTAAAGAAGGTCGCGTCCGGAACGCCGGCCAGCGGCCATTCGCGCCGCACATGTCCGGACTGAACATCGACTTCGACCAGCGATCCACCGTCACAAGCCACATACAGCAGGTTTCCGGCCTGGTTGATATCCATCCCGTGAGCTCCGTCGGAGGGAAGTGGCCAGTGCTGGATCGCTCCCAGGTCAGGCAGGTTTGCAACGAACACCATGGAAGGATGGCGGATGGCCAGGAATAGCCGCTCTTCCTTCGCATCAACCACGCACCAGCGCGGCCGACCGGGCAGGTCCACTGACCATTTCCGATCATCTTCCAGTCCGAAGACCTGAAGTTGCGGTGCGTGGGTGTCGTCCCCGATGCAGGCGACGACCCCGACCTGCAAGGACGGAACGAATGCGGCGCCGTTTGGTCGCGGTCCGGTATTCAGGACTCTCAGGGTTTTCAGAGTGCGCGCATCGACCAAGGCGAGGCTGGCGCCGCCGCGGTTTGTGACCAGGACGCGGCCCTTGCTCGCGACGACGCCGGCTGCTCCCGGAAAACCTTGCAACGTTGCAAGGTGTCGGTTCGTGTCGGCATCGACCACTTCAAGGCAGTCTCGAGCCGTGTGCGCAATGAACACGCGGCGGGTATCCGGTTCGAAAGCGCCGTGGTCGAAAGATGTATCAAGCGAATTCGGGATCTCGATGGTTTCTCTTGCTACCAGCGGCATGGCAAAACCCCGCAGAATAACGGAGCACCGCGCTTCGCAGCTCGTACAACAATGTCATGTAGAGAAATTAAGTGAGTACTGTTGTCCATGCGCATATCCCCTCGACACGTCGAGTGCTGCGCAGTTCTTGGACCGAAGCCTCAAGGGGAGACCGCTTTTTCCCCTGCCGATTTACTTAATTCGGGCCGGTCGCAAAGGCAATAGACGTCTGGAAGCAAAATTCGTCTGAGAGCGCAGCTCTTCGATGTCAGGCGTGAGATCAGTCGTTGGCGGTTCCGTAAAAGCTTTTGACGAGACGGAAGTGGCCGCCGGTTGATGCGTACACTTGGTGAAGACAGCCGGCCGCGGTGCAAAAATGCGGACCTGATTCACAATGGAAATGCTCGAAGTGCAGATTGATTTGCCGCGAGTTCTGGGAATAGGTCGCGAAGTAATGCCCGGCGCTGGGCGGTGTTCCGCACATGGCCAGGACGGCACCGCGGACCTCCGCCGGAAGATGAACAATGTGATCTGGATTCCACGGCGGATCTTTAACGTGTTGCGCGGCGGCGGTCGAGTTGGCGTCCCAACTGGATGCAAGGCTGAACATGGCAGCCCAAACAAGCCGCGCTTTGAGCGCCTTCATCTCGGCACCTCTTGTCGTCTGGCAGCAGACTATCAAAAGTGTCGGGAATCCCCAAGGGGGCAGGTCCTTTCCTGTCAGTAGCGCGTGATTTGTCGCCTGTTTGTAGCTCGTGAAGTGTCGTGTTTTTGGTGCCCCGGAACAAAGGGGGCACGATGGGCACGGCATCCATTCACGAGGGTGTACGACGGATGCGGTTCTCGAATTTGCTGGATCGGACGGAGACGAAGGAACTGACGCAGGAGGCGGCTTCTGAGCTTCTCGGAGTCAGTGTGCGGACGTTTCAACGGTGGGCGGAACGTTTTGAGGCGGAGGGCGATGACGGGCTGGTCGACCGGCGCATGGGCCGGCGCTCGCCGCGGCGGGCGTCGGAGGAAGAGCTGGAGCGGATGCTGGGGCTGTTTCGCGACAAGTACGCGGACTTCACGGTGAAGCACTTCCACGAGCAGATGCAAAAGCAGCATGGCTATATGCTGGGCTACACGGTGACGAAGCTGGCCTTGCACGCGGCGGGACTGGTGCGGAAGGCGCCGAAGCGTTCGGCGCACCGCAAGAAACGTCCACGCCGTCCGCTTCGAGGCATGCTGCTACACCAGGACGGGTCGCGCCACGTCTGGATCGAGGGGCTGCCCGCGATGGACCTGATCGTCACGATGGACGATGCAACGAGCGAGATCTACTCGATGTTCCTGGTCGAGGAAGAAGGAACGGCATCGACGTTCCGAGCCTTGGGCGAGGTGATTGGCGAGCATGGTCTGTTTTGCTCGCTCTACACCGATCGCGGCAGCCATTACTTCTACACCCCGAAGGCCGGCGAGAAGGTCTCGAAGACGCAACAAACCCAAGTGGGACGGGCTTTATCGCATCTCGGGATCGAGCATATCGCGGCCTATTCGCCAGAGGCGCGCGGGCGCTCGGAGCGGACGTTCGGCACGCTGCAGGGCCGGCTGCCGAAGGACCTGCGGCTCGCCGGGATCAGGACGGTCGAGGCCGCCAATACGTGGTTGAAGGCGCATTACATCGCCGAGCATAACGCGGCGTTTGCGATCCAGACCGAACAGCAAGGCACGGCATTCGTAGCCGACCGGCACGAGGCGTGGCGCGAGACGCTGTGCGTGATCGAAGAGCGAACCGTCGGCAACGACAACACGATCGCATGGAGCGGCCGGCGGCTGCAACTGCCGGAGAGCCGGCTCAGGCCCCACTTCGTCAAGGCCGTGGTGCGCCTTCACGAGTATCCCGACGACACCGTGAGCGTGTTCCTTGGCCCGCATCGGTTGGCAAGCTTTGCCCCCGACGGACAGCAGATCAGCCCCGACGCGCCCGAGCCTGGCAGCGTGCTCGGGGCCGTCAAGGACAAGCCCTTACGGGCGCGCAAGGGCGCGTCCTTGACCGCCCTGCGCGCGCAGCCGTCGAGACAGCGCGGGTCGGGGCGGAGAAACGGGCTTCAAGTCGAACAAAGAAACCGACCCACAGCGCTAACCCGCAGGCAATATCCGTGGCATGACCAAACCGGCGGACCCGTCCACGCCTTCCGGAGCCGCCGCATACCATAAACGAAGGCGACAGATCACGAGCTACAAAAACACGACAACTTCACCCGCTACGGACAGGGGGCAGGTCCTTTCCCATGCGATCGTTTTGGCTATAGTGTCGGTTCTCTCGTAGCGCGCTGGCGAGCCGCTGCCTGTCCGGAACGATGATTCTGGAGCTTCCCTGGATATTCCAATCATCGTCCCCTTTGGGGACGCATTGCGCAGGAGTCTGCCGCATGGTTCGCATTGCTCGCCGGTTTTTCATCGCTCTCGCCGCGTTGACCGGCCTCTCGTCCCTCACCTTTGTCCCGTCGGTGGCGCTGGCGGCGGATGTTTTGCGTGTTGCCTATGCCGGCTCGATGGGCGCGGTGATGGACCAGTTGATCGGCCCGGCCTTTGCCAAGGCTAATGGCGTCGAATACCAGGGCATCGGCCAGGGTTCGCTGGGGCTCGCGCGGCAGTTGGAGGGCAAGTTGCTGCAGGCCGACGTATTCCTTCCCATCACGCCGGGACCGATCAATATTCTGAAAAAGGCCGGCTTGATCGGCACGGCTGCGCCGGTGGCCAGCACGCAGATGGTGATCGCCTATAGCCCCAAGAGCAAATTCGTTGCCGACTTTGAGGCCGCCGCGCAGGGCAAGAAAAACTGGTACGAGGTGTTGCAGACCGACGGCCTGCGCTTCGGGCGCACCGATCCAGCTACCGATCCGCAAGGGCAGAACATCATTTTTGCGATGTTGCTGGCACAGAATTTTTACAAGCAGCCTGGGCTTGCTGACAAGATTTTGGGTGGGTATCAAAATCCGCAGCAGATTTTCACCGAGCCCTCGCTGCTGTCGCGTCTGGAGGCCGGACAGATCGACGCCGCCTCGGGCTATCTAAGTGCGGCGACCTCGCACCATTTGCCATTCATCTCGCTGCCGGATGAAATCAATCTCAGCAATCCCGACATGGATGCCAAGTGGTACAAAACCGTACAATTCACGATCACGCTGCCCAACGGCAAGGAGTCGGCGCTGAGCACCCAGCCGTTGGTGTTCTCCGCCGCGGTGCTCAAGGACACCAAACAGCCCGCGATGGCCGAGAAGTTTGTCCAGTTCCTGCAAAGCGCTGAAGGTCAGAAATTATTCCGGGACAACGGCTACAGCCCAGCCAAAGGTGGACCGATTGAATAATGGGATAGACAAGCGGGATTCGCTCATTCGTACCGTTTTGACGACTATGAGGTTTGCCGCGGCATGAGCGCGCTGGTCAAAGTTCAGGCGGCTGACGGCCTGCCACGGGCGCGGCTGCCGGCGCTGATCGGCGCTTTCACACTCCTGCTCATTGTCGGACCCTTCATCGGCTTGGGGTTCGCCACGCACTGGAACGACTTTCATTTCGCTCCGGGCGACGTGGGGTCCATCGCCGTGTCGCTGGGCTACAGCATGATTGCACTGATGCTTATTATCGCTTTGGGCACGCCGCTGGCGTGGTGGCTGGCCCGGCAGTCGTTTCGCGGCAAATGGGTGTTGGAAGCCATCATCCTGTTGGCGCTGCTCACGCCGCCGCTGGCGATGGGTATCTTGCTCACCACCTTGTACGGGCCCTACGGGCCGGTAGGCGGCCTGGTGACGCACGCAGGCATTGAACTCACCAATTCCACGGCAGCCTTCATCATCGCGCAATTCTACGGGGCGTTGCCGTACTATGTGGTCGCGGCCCGCGCTGCGTTCGAGGGCGTGCCGCGCGAACTCGAGCACATCGCGCTGACGTTGGGTAAATCGCCGTGGCAAACATTTTGGCTGGTGAGCATGCCGCTGGCCCGTTTGGGTTTGGCGGCCGGTATCGCCTTGGCCTGGGTGCGAGCGATGGGTGAGTTCGGCATCGTCTTGATCTTGGCGTATTACCCGCAGGGCATTCCGGTCAAGCTCTGGGTCAATTTGCAGGATATCGGGCTATCCGCCGTGTATCCTTTGCTCTGGGTATTCTTTCTTGTCGCAATGCCGCTACCCTTGATTCTTGGTTTGGCTTCGCGCCGCCAGCGCGTGTTCTGAGGTCATGCGCATCGATTACCGCGTCGAATATCCGGTGCGCCTCCGAGCCAGCTTTGAGGTCGAGGGCTTCACCGTTCTGCTGGGGCAAAGCGGCGAAGGCAAGACAACTCTATTGCGTGCCATCGCAGGATTGTTGCCCGCCGAAGGCGAGCCTTTTGGCGGCTTGTTGCCGCAGCATCGTGCGGTTGGCTATTTGCCGCAAGGCTATGCTCTGTTCCCCCACCTGCGCGCCTGGGAAAACGTAGCGTTCGCGCTGCCGCGGGGACCGCAGCGACGCAAACAGGCGCTGGAACTGTTGGCGCGCGTGAGGCTAGTGGACGTGGGCGAGCACTATCCGTCGGCATTATCCGGCGGGCAGCAGCAACGAGTTGCGCTGGCCCGGGCGCTGGCCCGTAAACCACAGTTGCTGTTGCTGGATGAGCCTAGCTCTGCGCTCGACGCCGCCACACGCGACGATATCATGGCCGAGTTGATCTCCGAGATGCACGAGTTGGGCTTGCCAGCCCTTGCGGTCAGTCATGATCCACATCTCGCCGCGCTCGCCGATCGCATGGCGGTGATGAGCGGGCGACGAATCGTGCAGCAAGGCCCTCCGACCGAGGTGTTGTCACGACCCGGCAGCGCCGCGGTAGCTCGCCTTCTGGGGTATCGAAATTTATTCACCGCGCGCGTGGTAAGGCATGAAACAGGCATCACTGTGCTGGAATGGAAGGCAGCCGACCGTACCACCCTGCGCGTGCCATCGCAGCCCGGACTCGCGCCGGGCCAGCTAGTGCAATGGATGATCGCCCCCGCGGCGGTGCAACTGCCATCACTGAAGCCCGAACAGCAGCTCATCGATAATCCGGTCACCGGTCGAGTCGAATCGCGGCTCAATCTGGGAGCACATTTTCAAGTGGCGCTGCGCTGTGGCACCGAGCGACTGTGGGTGTCGGCGGAGCGCAATTTGGAACGGCATCACGGCCTGGAAGTCGGGTGCGAAATCACTGTCGATTTGCGCAGCGACGGTTTGGTGTGCTGGCCGCACCCGGATTGAGGCATAGTGTTGACCGTCGCTGCATTCCGGGGAATACCTTCCGCCGCGGAACGCGCACAGCCGCAAATCCGCTCTGAATCAAGGCCGTGAGCGCGATCCTCCAAAGTCGGCATCGACTGGTTCGCTATTTGGGCACCGCGACGCCAGTCGACGGAAGAATTGGAGCGGTGGCGAACTCGGCGGGCAGCTCTCCGGTCAGACTCTCAAGAAAGGCAGCGATGTCGCGCGTATCGTCATCGCTGAGCTTCACCCCGAGCTGCACGCGGGCCATGACGATGCCCGGACCGCGAAACCGACAACCATGGCAAGGCAGCACACTGCAAGAAACTTCGTCATGGATTTCCTTGTCCTCGTTACGATGTGCCCAGTAGCAGAAATTGAGCTTCATCAGAATGGCGCAAGCCCCGCCGGACGCGAACAGTGGCGGCGGCGGTAGCCGCGCGTCGACGCTGAACAACGCGGTCAGGCGATAGACGACGCTGCGCTATCGAATGGTTTCCGATCGACGTTGCGGGTCTTGATATGATCGTTGATCACTTTCTCCCGTTCTACAGTCGATCGATGTCTTGCGGATAACATTCTCGTTAGGTGGTTGCGCTATTTTGGTAAGTGTTTTAAGTCGTGTTTGTTGCGGGGATACGCAGGCTCCCCACCAGACGGCAGACCGTCCAAGCACTGCGCAACGCTCGATTTTTCGAGGGGAGTTGCGCATGGACAGATAGCCGCTTTCCAATCTTCCAAAACGATCTTCACGCGTATCTTGGCATAGCGTCGGAGTTCGCGACCATGACGCTTCGGCGTCGATTATACATGGATCATGGGCGCTACGTTTCCGAACCATTGGGCGCGCAGATTCGAACAAATGCTCAACCCGTAGAGGGGCGATCTGCGATATCAGGAGAAACACCATGAATAGACTGCTTGTATGGACCCTTGGTGGGGCGTTGTTAATCGGTGCGGCCGGCGTTGCGATTGTGATGGCGGAGCCGACCAAAGGACCGGCATTTATCGCGGGTGATCAACCGGTGACCGAAGATCAGGTCCGTCAGAAATTGCAGTCCGACGGATGGGAGAATGTGCGAATCGTGCGCGATGGCCGGTATTTTGACGCGATCGCATCCAAGGGCGGGAAAGATAGCAAGATCGTGGTGGACGCACAAACCGGTCGGCTCCGCGCCGCTGACGACGATGATGATGACTAGAAGCAGTGCGAATACGTCATACTAAGCAGCAAAGGACACCGGATGCTCGGGGCCCGGAATTGCTCGTCCTATGTCTGTTATTGACTCCTGGGATGCGAAAGCCCGCGCGGAAGGCGGAGGACCATCGATGAAACGGCAAAAGCAACCCTTTTCGATCCGCAGGTTTCTTGAGGAGAGGGAGGCGCTGCTGGTTCACTTTTCGACCTGGCAGTCGATGCATCGCGAGTTCACCTTTCCAGAAGATCTACGACTGGCGAAGACGCTAAGCGGAGTGGCGCTTGCCTTCTCGACGATTATGGCTGGGGACGTCGGCCCCGATCAAACCGACATTCATCCGGAAGATGCAAACGCCCAGGGTAGCGTCGGCATCGTTGCGAGAATTCTGTCGGACGCATGCGTCGTGGCGGTCGGCTCGAGCGATCACGGCACCCATTTGGATATCGCGAACCAGCGCGTCGTGTTGTCTGGAAGTTCGCCCGACGCCTTCGAATGCGCCCGGAGCATCGACGAACGAAGGACCTCGAACGATTGGCGGGTCCGGGATTTCGAGACGGTTGGACTGTTCGTGTTCGAGCCCGCATTCGCTTTCCGCACGATGTCGGAAGACGTGGTCATCGAAGTTCCGGTCAGCATGGAAACGATAATTGCGCAGTTTCCGGCCGACCGGATCTTTTCCATCCGCAACGGTCGCTTTGTCGAATACCACCGCGGATTTTCGGCGTGGATGTCGTCGACATACTGGAAAATCATGTTCCGGTCGCCGGGACGGGAGCATCGATCGGAAAGCAACGATTCAAATTCGGCGGCGCGGAACGACGAGGTACTCCATTGACCTTTCATGGTTGAGTTCGTACCCGACACGGTTACCATCAAGCCGCGAGTCAGTGGACAAATCCTCGATCTTGCATTTGTCGAGGGTCAGGAACTACAGCAAGGCGCGGTCGTCGCGCATATCGATCCACGTCCTTGCGGCTGCGCTCCGGCAGGCGCAGGGCAATATCCGCGACGATTTCGGAGTACTGACGCTCGAGTATAAGGCTGCACGAACGAGTTTTGCCGCTGAAGGTCGAGATCGAACTGCCATCCGGTCGCTTTAGATGGCGAGACCTCCCAACCCTTCTAATTAATTAGCGCTGCGGCCGACCAATTGCCTGAGTGCAGGCACAGACCACCGCAGCCCACTTCACGGTGATGCGACTTCTTGTCGCCCCCTGCGCAGTTCATACGGCAACAGTCGATCCCCGCCGGCCGCGGATGAATCATCCGGAGCGGGTAGAATGATCCGGAACAAGCTCCCATCCGTCCCATCGCTTGCGAGTTCGATGTGTCCGCCGTTCGCCTCAACCGCCCAGCGAGCGATTGCGAGCCCCAGTCCGACCCCGCCCTCTTCCCTGGAGCGGCCAGTGTCGACGCGATAGAAGCGATCGAAAATACGATCCCGATGCGCAGCAGGAATCCCCGGTCCCGTGTCTCGTACTTCGATCATGGCCCGCCCGCCCGTCGCATTCACTTCGACGATGATCGTGCCGCCATTTGGCGTGTATTTTATCGCATTGTGTATTACATTCATGAGCGCATGCCGGATGAGCGCAGCGTCTCCTGTGGCATGGACTCGGATCGGAGCTCGGAGCGTGAGCTCTTGGTGCTTTTCGTCGGCGAGCACGCGGAGCTGATCGATGACATGTCCCGCCAACCCTCCGAGGTCCAGGGCCTCTGCCGCCAGCTGGACTTTTCCGGAGTCGGCGCGCGTGAGGATCAGAAGGCTCTCGACGAGCCGCGTGAGCCTGTCTACCTCCTCCAGCATGCTGCCGATGACGTCGCGATACGTAACGGCATCAAGTGTGTTCTGCAGCGCTACCTCTCCCACGCTGCGCATCGCTGTGAGTGGGGTGCGCAGCTCGTGCGAAGCATCGGCCGTGAAACGGCGCAGTCGTTCGAACGCATCTTGCAAACGGGATAGCGTGTCGTTGAATACAGTCGCAAGCTGCCCGAACTCGTCCCGGGCGTTATCGACCGGAAGCCGTTTGGCGAGCGATTCCGCGGTAATCTCCCGGGCCTTTTGCGCCATGGCGCCGATCGGAGAGAGTACGCGGCCAGCAAGGAAATAACCTCCCGCGATCGCCAGGCCGGCGGCGAAGGGAATACCCATCGCGAGGATGACTGCGAGCGTCCAGAGCGTGTCCCGCAGGGAGGTTTCCTCAACCGCGGCGGCCACGCGATAGGACGATTTAGAAACACTGTGGACGCGATAGCGGCGCCCGCTCGGCGCCGTCCAAGACAGCGGCAACGCCGAGTCGCCTGGCTGCACCCCGCGTGATAGTCCCTCTCGCTCCCATGCTTCGGTCTGCTGACGGATGCCGCCGGCGTCGTCCAACCGGAACAATGTGATGCCCCAGTGCGAGGCCAGATCCTTTAGTTCCTCCGGTTCCTCGCGATAGATCTTACCTATGGTCCCGATCTCTCGGTCGAGTTGCCCGTCCAAGCCGGCGTAGAGGCGAGCCTCGACGAAAAGCAGAATGCCTGCGGAAAAAATACATACGATCAGCGTCAGCACGCCAGCGTGCCAGAGCGTAAGCCGTACGCGCACGCTTGGCGGGCGGAATCTCATCCTTGCCTCCCGCTCAGAAGGTATCCAAGGCCGCGGACCGTGTGCAGCAGCTTTCTTTCGTAGGGTTCGTCGATCTTGCGGCGCAGCCGCGCGATCGTAACGTCGATGACGTTGTCGAGTGGCGTAGCCCTGGCCATCGCGTGCCATACGTCGTGTGCGAGCATCTCCCGCGACACAACGTGGCCGCTGTGGCGCAATAGATATTCGAGCAGGTCGAATTCCTTCGTGGTCAGGTCGAGAGACTGAGCTCCCCTGGAGACTTTGTGCGTGACGAGATCCATCTCAAGATCCTCGTGCTGTAGCTTGAGGATCTGGTCCATGCGCCCGCGGCGGAGCAGCGCCCGGATACGTGCAAGCAGCTCGGAGAATGCGAACGGCTTTGTGAGGTAGTCGTCAGCGCCCTGGTCGAGGCCAATCACCCGGTCCTCGACCGCGTCCTTCGCCGTAACGACCAATATCGGCGTCTGGTTGCCACACTTGCGCAACGTCGCGAGGACATCGATACCGTCGCGGCGCGGCAGCATAAGATCGAGCAGCAGAAGATCGAAGGAACGCTGGTTCGCGAGGAAAAAGCCTTCTTCCCCGGTCGCCGCGATCGTGACTTCGTAGTGCTCCGTTTCAAGGCCCTCGCGCAGCGCGTTCGCGACCTTCTTTTCGTCCTCAATGATCAGAATGCGCACAATGTGCTCCGCTTCGAGAGCTGCTCTCGCACCGGCATTATAGACCGGTTCCTTGCTGCCGCAGCGTTCCTGACAGGGATTTCAGAAACTCTTCAGTGGCGGGGTGCTGAAAGACGAGCAAGATCAGCTGAGCGGGCCCGGTATTCCGCGGAACACGGCAATGAGAGCCGCCACGTGGAGAGGTCGATGCTCGGCCAAGTTCGGATGCTCCAGTTAGACATGAGAGGCAGTCCACAGAAGCGCATTTTCCGGGTACATGATGGAGGTTAACATGACGAGAAAAGGCCTGATGCTCCTCATCGCCGTCGTATTCGCGACGTTGGGCGGGGGAAGCCTCGCCTGGTCCGAAGACGCTGATCAGGCAACTCTGATCAAAGCGCTGCCAGGCGCCAAGCTGACCTTGCTGCAAGGTATCGCTCAGGTCGCCAAGGGAACCGAAGTACCCATCGAGGCGAAATACGAAATGGCAGACGGCAAGCTGATGCTGTCGATCTACACCTCGGCAAAGGGCTTCGACACCGCTGCAGAAGATAACTCCTTCAACGAGTACATAGGCGAGGTAACGACAACGAGCTGGACCCCTAAGAAGGAGGTGTTCGCAGACTTAAAGCACATCGCTCGGTCGGCGCAGTACCACGCGCTGCTGTCGATGACTAAGGTGACCATTCCGGCCATAATAGAGAAGGCATCGGCGCAGGGCACCGTCTTGTCCGTCAAGGAGAACATCCGCAACGGCAAGCCCGTCTTCGAGGTGATGGTAGTCCAAGGCAATACGATCAAACCGACCTTCTACGATGTCATCAGCGGCGAGCCGATGGCCGGCTGAACGAAGCTCGTCGGTTGTCGCAGGCCGACGTCAGTGGCCTGCAGTTTTTGGACCCGGTGGAAAGAAGAGGTAGGGTCTTCTCAATGCAGGACGGCAGCATGATTGCAACCACCGATGGATGTGGTGATTCCGACGACCTGTTCTTCGATGCGAAGCGCGACCGCGTATACCTAATCTGCTGCGATGGATACCTGGATGTGTTCGAGGCGCGGAGAGATGCATACAGCCGCTCAGCCCACATCCCGACGATATCGGGTGCGCGAACGGCGCTGTTTGCTCCCGAGCTCGTTCCGCGCGATTTTTGCGATCACTCTTCAGCGAGGCCCCTTCTTGCTCCATGTCTCCCGATTGACAATTTAAAGGGCCTGGCTCTACTTGCCCCATGGGGAAAGCGATCTCCCCAAGAGGCGACATGCCCAAGAATCGCGTCCGGTTTTTCGCCAAGGACGCAGCATGCCCGCCACTAGCTTTTGCTTTGCAAAACGAGTTCGACGTGATTGGCGCGCTTCAGCGACAGCGTGTCGTCATTGGATGGCTGCGCTGATGGTGACCGTTGGCGTCTTCGCCTCACCGGTTTCAGCGATCACCCAGTCCCAGACCGTAGACCTATCGCGCCAACCGGTCGGCAGCGCATCGCAAGATTTTGAACTGTGGCGTGCGGGTGAGCCCGATTCCAATCATTGGACCATCGAGCGCGAGGCCACCACAGAGAACAGCGTGTCGATCCAGCAGTCTGGCGCGAATCGTACAGCGTGGCCGTCGCTGGCGATCTACAGGCCGTTATGGGCGGTGAACGCCAAGATCGGCGCGCAGTTCAAGCTGATTGATGGGTCGATGCCGAGCGCCGGCATTGTAGTTCGGGTGACCAGTCCGAATGACTACTACCTTATCCGTGCCAGCGCATTTGAGCAGCGCCTGTCGTTTCTCCATGTCGTCGACGGAACGTCTGAAGAGATTGCCAATGTCGACGCGGATATCACGCTGAATCATTGGCAAAGCCTGGAAGTGGTCGTCGATGGCAACAGTTTCAAGATTTCACTGGATGGCAAATGGGTGTTGACGGCTTTCGACCACAGCAAGCCCACGAATGGACAGTTCGGAATATGGGCCGAACGAGACGACGTCACCCGCTTCAACCAGATCGAGATTTCATCGCTCACGTACGGAAGCAACCAGGACGACCTGCGGGGCAGGAGGGAAGAGCAGGATGACGATGGAGTGGACGAGTGATCTTCGCGAACAATCAACAGGGGCCTGTTGGGCCTCGGAAACATGCCCGTCGGTGCATTCTGGCGGCGATTGCTCTCGCTGCGTGGGGCTTCGCGAACGTTAGCGCGGTCGCCGCGGATGCAGGCGCCGGAAAGGTGAAGGCCGAAGGTTGCGTCGGCTGCCACGGCGAGAACGGTGTCTCGGAAATCGAGAGCACGCCTTCACTGGCCGGCCAACCGGATGGCTTTATCCAGTGGCAGTTGGTGTTCTTTCGCAGCGGCGCGCGCAAGAACGAGGTTATGAGCCCGATCGCCGAGCAACTCGGCAATGAGGACATTCGCGACCTCGGCGCCTACTTTGCCTCGCTCAAAGCTTCCGACCATCCGCGGGACAAAGGGCCGGATGACCAGTCTCAATTGAGCGAGGCCGGAAAGAAAGCAGCGGCCGCCGGACGGTGCGCCTCCTGCCATGGCGACGATTTCGCCGGCAGCAAGGCTACCGCCCGAATAGCAGGACAACGCGAGCAGTACCTTGCCAAAGCGCTGCACGATTACAAATCCGGCGCCCGATCGGGAGGTGGTGTCGCCGCCATGGCCGAGGTTGCCTACCCGCTAAGCGAGCAGGAAATCTCGGCGCTGGCCCACTACCTCGCGCGGTTCTGATAGGAGACCGCGCACTTCGATTCGTCAAAACTGAATTTGATCCTGATGCGACTGACGCGACGGCAGATGTGTTTGATTTGGGGCATTCGTAGTCTCGACGAAAAAGGAGAAGCTCGATGAATCGAAAATTGATCTGGGCGGCCACCGGCCTGGTGTTGGCGGCTATCACGGGCGTCGCCGTGGTGACCGCGGGACCGAGCCAGGGTCCCGCGCTCATTGCTGGTGATCAACCGGTCACCGAAGATCAGGTGCGCCAGAAGCTGCAGTCCGACGGCTGGTCGAACGTCCAAATCGTCCGCGACGGACGATACATGGAGGCTATCGGCTCGAAGGACGGCCAAACCAGCAAGGTCGTCGTGAACGCGCAAAACGGCAGGTTGCGAGCAACCGATGATGATGATGATGATGACTGAGCGACGTCGTGCCTCGATGAACCACTGATACGCGCGCGACGCGCGGCGACGATTGAACTCGCCGCGCGGTCGGCGTGACGGCGGCATGATACGATCGCTCAGCGACGACGAGACCATGCATTGTTCTTACCATCAGGGTTGATGTCCGATGTCCTCGACAGAATGGTTCGCCGATAAGCGTGATGCTCCCCTGCTGCGCGTTAGTGGTCTGACAAAGCGTTTCGGTGGCGAGCGCGCCATCGATGGCGCGACGCTTTCTGCATTCCCGGGTGAAATCCTCGGCATTATCGGACCGAATGGCGCCGGCAAGACTACCCTGATGGAAACGGTGGTTGGCCTCCTCGCTGCCGACTCTGGAGAGGTGGTTTGGCGTGGCGAGCCGTTGCCGGCCTCCCGGCGCCGCAACGTACTGTTCTACTTGCCGGACGGCGTACGGCCATACCAGGATCAGGTGACTGCGGAAGTGGTTTCCTTTTTTGCGGGTGTCTATCGGCGTTCCGCGGCGGAAATCGACGCGACTTTGACTTCTGTCGGGTTAAAATCGGTTCTTTACAAGCGTGTTCATGCGCTATCGAAGGGGTATAATCGCCGGCTCTTGTTTGCGCTCGGCCTGTTAACTCCGCACGAGCTGGTTCTGATGGACGAGCCGTTCGACGGTTTCGATCTCAGGCAGACCCGCGACATCATTGGTGTGCTGCGCCATCACGCCGAACGCGGGCGTACGTTTGTTCTCGCCATTCACCAATTGGCGGACGCGGAACGGGTTTGTGACCGCTTCGTTCTGCTCGCTGGCGGACAGGTGCGCGGCTTGGGTACCCTGGACGAATTGCGTGCAGAAACCTCGCTGCCGAACGGATCTCTGGAGGATATCTTTCTTGCACTTACCTAAGCCACATGCTGCGCAGGCGGCACCTCTGCGACCGCTGCTCGCAAAGGAAGTCCGTGAGATCTTCGGCGGGCGCTCGCTCTGGACGATGCTGCTGTTATTGTGTCCGCTGATCGGCTACAGCTTCTTCCAGGCGGTGTCGCTCTACAGCGAGTCAAGTTCGGCGGCACTGCAATCGCCTGTCCTCGCGAACAGCCTGTCGCCGCTTGACGGCATTTTGGTACCCACACTGGGTTCGTTCTACGTTGCTGTCACGCTGCTGTTTCCGTTTGTGGCCATTCGCGTGCTGGGCCAGGAGAAGGAATCGGGAGCACTGCGCCTGCTGGTACAACTGCCGTATCGCAGTCCCACGCTCGTTGTCACGAAGCTCGTTGCGGTGGTTCTCGCCTGGCTTTTCGCCAGCCTTCCGGCGCTCTCCGCACTGGCTGTGTGGCGTACCCTGGGCGGTCATCTATCGCTCGCCGAAACGTCAAACCTCCTTGTCGGTCATCTGCTTTACGGGACGCTGGTCGGTGCGCTGGCGCTATTCGCGGCGTCGATCGCCGAAAGCGCAGCGACTGCCGCCATCATCGCGCTGGCGGTAACGATCGGGTCGTGGGTCCTGGATTTCACGATCGCCGGCCATCCGGGTTTGTTGGCATGGATCGCCCAACTGTCGCTGACCCAAACCCTGCGCCCGTTCGAGCAGGGGCTCTTGTCGGGCGGACTGGTGCTGGGTATCGCCGGCGCGATCGGCGGGTTCACCGCACTTGCCAGCGTGTGGTTGCCGCCGGGTATTCCACCTTACAGGAAAGTGCGCCGCTCGGTGCCGTGCATTCTGGCTGTTGCAGCAATTCTCGGCGCAGCCACTCAGGCAGGGTGGTCCGTCGACGTTACAGAAGACCGGCGAAATTCCTTTGCCGTAGCCGACGAACAACTGCTCGCGACATTGAGGTTTCCCCTGGTCATTAAGGTGCAGCTAGCTCCGGAGGACCCACGCTATGCCGATCTGCAGCGCAATGTGCTGTCGAAGCTCGAACGGGCGATGCCAAACGTCTCGGTAAGTCTGGTGGGCGTCAGACAGTACCCTGCCACGGGGTCGGGCGACGAGTCCTACGGCGAAGTCGAGTACGTCTATGGTAACCGATCCGACGTCAGCCGCTCGACCAGCCCGCGCGAGATACTGCCGCTGATTTACAATCTCGCAGGCGTTTTGCGGCCCTCGCCGACGCCCGGGGACGAATATCCCGGCTATCCGTTGGTAGCGAACGCGAATGCTACGTTTTTGTGGTTCTTTGGCGCCTTGCCGCTCTTGATCGCGCTTTGCTGGTGGTGGGTCCGCCGCCCCACGTCGTTTCGATCGCGCACTCGTACATGAAGGAGAACCATCATGAACAGCAGAAGTATGAACGCCGTCGTCTCGGTAATTGCTTTTGCGGCATTGTCGTTGCCCGGCCTTGCCGGTCAGCCCACGAAGATCGACTTTTCGGATGAGACGGTAGGCGCGGATCCGAAATCTCTTGTGCCGGTGGTGGGCGTCTGGCGCATCGAGAACGATGCCGGAAAGAAGGTGCTCGCCGTCGACGGGCGGCAGTGGAAGGAAGGGCAGTCATCGGCGGGTATCGCCGATAAGGCGCGCGCGCTCTACGGCGAACGCTACGCGGAGTTTCTCGATCGCGTACAAGCCTACGCTTACTTTCCTTACGCAGTCGCGCCCACCGTTGAAGATTTCACAGGTGGCGAGATCACGGTGCGCTTTGAAGGATTGTCGGGCCGCATCGATCAGGGCGCCGGAATCCTGTTCAATCTCAAATCGAACGGCGACTACCTGACCATCCGCGCCAACTGCCTCGAGAACAATCTCGTGCTGTGGAAATTCGAAAAGGGTAAGCGCTCCTCGGTCAAATGGGTACGCAACACGCCGACCGCGACGAAGCAGTGGCACGAACTCAAGGTTCGGGTCAACGGCACCAAGGTTGAGGGCTATCTCGACGGCAAGCTCTATCTTGAAGACACGCTGGCGCAGCCGGTATCGGGCCGTATCGGTCTCTGGTCAAAGGCCGACAGCCACATGTACTTCAGCGACTACACGGTCACCGGAGCCAATTGAAAAACCTGGCGACGGACACCCGGTGCTGACCTCCGCGCCGGCGCTGCTCGCCCTTTCCGTGGTCGCCGCGATCCTGGCGAAGCTGAAGTTCAGGGCCAACGCGGGTGCAGATCGTCAATCACGTAGGCATGGGCGTGACGCGACGGGTCGTCGTTGACGTGGGGATGTTCGGGTGGCAGTTCCGGATGACGGTGCGGAACGACGCCAGTATCCTCGCGGGGCCAAAGCCAGCCTGCGAGTAGTAGGCCGCCCAACGTAATCGCGGCGAGCGCCATGAGGGTCGGCACCATGCCCGCCGATGATCCAAGCCAGCCGGCAACGGGATAGGTAACCAACCAGCAGGCATGCGACAGCGCGAATTGCGCGGCAAACACCGCGGGACGATCGGCGGGCTGGGCCGACCGCCGCAGCAAACGTCCGGATGGCGTCATGACAGCGGAATAACCGATCCCGAGCAATAGCCAGGTCGCCAGCATTGCCGGCCAGACCATTGATGGTGAGGGACCAAGCCCGACGACGAAGGCAAACAAGCCAAAGCCCAGCAGGATCACGCCAAGCGCGCTTCCGGCGGTGAGCATGACGAGGCGGTCGGAAATGCGGTCTAGCAGCCGCGGCAGCGCCAGCGCTGATATCATCGAGCCGCCACCAAAGCAGGCGAGTGCGAGCGCGACGTCGCTGTCGGTGCCGCCGAGCAATCCCTTGACGACGACCACCGTGTTGACAATCACCATCGCGCCGGCTGCCGCCACTGCGAGATTGAGCGAGAGCAGACCCCTCAGGCGCGGCGTCGCCAGATAGATGCGGATACCCCGCGTCGTGTTGTCGTAGATGCCGCCCTTGCGCTCGCTGGAGGCCGGTTGCGGCACGATCACGGAGATCACGAGCGCTGCCGAGCAGAAGAAACCGATCACGGTGCCGAGGAACAGCCAGTTGGAGCTCACCAGCGTCAGCAGCGCCGCGGCAAGGGTCGGGCTAAGCAGGCTTTCCAGGTCATAGGCTAGCCGCGACAGCGAAAGGGCGCGCGTGTAGTCATTTTCGTCAGGGAGAACGTCCGGAATGGTGGCCTGGAAGGTCGGCGTGAAGGCGGCGGACGCGGACTGCAGCACGAAGATCAGCACATAGACTTGCCAGACCTGATCGACGAACGGTAGCGCCAGCGCCACCGCCGCCCGCGCCAGATCCATCGACACCAGAAAGGCGCGCCGTGGCAGCAGATTCGCAAAGCCGCCGACGATGGGCGCTACGCCGATATAGGCGACCATCTTGATCGCAAGCGCGGTACCGAGCACGGCGCCGGCCTTGTCGCCGGCGATTTTGAAGGCCAGCAGGCCAAGCGCGACCGTCATCATGCCGGTGCCGATCAGCGCGATCACTTGCGCGGCGAACAAATGGCGATAGGTACGGTTGGCGAGGACGGACAGCATGACGGGCTACTCGGCGGCGCGGCGGGGTACGAATTTTGAAGCTTCGTCGGTGCTCAGCATGCCGGTGCGGTTACCGGAGAAGCGCGCATACAGTGCGGGCAGCACCAGCAAGGTGAGCAGGGTCGCGGTCAACAGGCCACCGATGACGACGGTCGCGAGCGGTTTTTGCACCTCTGCGCCGGTGCCGGTCGCGAGTGCCATCGGCACGAAGCCAAGCGAGGCGACCAGCGCGGTCATGACCACCGGACGGAAGCGGGTGAGGGCGCCTTCACGGATGGCCGTCTTCGCGTCAGTGCCGTCCTCGATCAATTTGCGGATTTGGGTCAGCATCACGAGGCCGTTGAGAACGGCAACCCCCGACAATGCGATGAAGCCGACGGCGGCCGAAATCGAGAACGGCATGCCGCGCAACCACAATGCCGCGATGCCGCCGGTCAAGGCGAGAGGGACGGCGCTGAAGACGAGCAGGGCATCCCGTGGCGAGCCAAGGGCGCCGAACAGCAGGAGGTATATCAGCAAGAAACAGCCGGGCACCACGAACATCAGGCGCTGTCGCGCGACCGAAAAATTCTCGAACTGCCCGCCCCAGGTGAGGAAGCTGCCCGGCGCGAGCTTGACCTGCTCGTTTACCCTGGCCTGCGCTTCCGCGACCAGCGATCCGATGTCGCGCCCGCGCACTTCGGCGGTCGCGACGACCCGACGCTTTCCGTTCTCGCGGCTGATCTGGTTGGCGCCTTCCGACTGCTCGAACGCGGCAATGGCGCGCAACGGGATCGTCGCCGCGGCGGCGTTCGGATTCTGGTGCGGCAGGGGAACCGGCAGGTCTTGCAGTGCCGCGATGTCGTTGCGCAGCGCATCGCTGAGCCGGACGACGATCTGGAATCTGCGGTCGCCCTCGAACACGAGACCAGCGCTGCGTCCGCCGATCGCTGTCTCGATCAAATCCTGCACCGCCGCCAGGCTGAGGCCGCGCCGTGCGATCTCTGTCTTGTCGATTTTGATTTCGAGGAAGGGAAGACCGGTGGTTTCCTCAACCTTCACGTTCTGGGCGCCGCTCACCTTCCGCAGCACGTCGGCGATTCTGCCGGCAGTTCGCTGCATTTCGGCAAAATCGTCGCCGAACACTTTGACCGCGAGGTCCTCTCGCACGCCGGCAATCAGTTCGTTGAACCGCATCTCGATCGGTTGCGAGAAGCCGACCTTGTTGCCCGGCAGCTTGGTCGCCTCGGCCTCGATCTGCTTGATCAGTTCGTCCTTGGTCATGGACGGATCGGGCCACTCGTCCTGTGGCTTGACGATGATGTAGGTGTCGGACGCGCTCGGCGGCATCGGATCGGCCGCAAGATCGGGCGTGCCGGTCCGCGAGAACACGAAGGCGACTTGCGGGAATTTGCTGATTTGCCGCTCGATGAGCAGCTGCATCGCCTGCGATTGTGCCAGCGCCGTGCTCGGCACGCGCTTGACCTCCATCACGATGTTCTTTTCATCGAGCGTCGGCGTGAATTCCTGCCCAAGCCGGCCAAACAGGAGGACGGCGCCGACGAACAGAAGCGCGGCGCCGGCAATGATCGGAAGCGGCCTTGCGATGGCGCCACCGAGCAGCGGGGCGTATGCGGATTTGAGCCGGCGGACGATGAAGTTTTCCTCTTCCCGCACCGGCTTTGAGAGCGCGATGGCGACGGCCGCGGGAACGAAGGTGAGGGAGACGACGAATGCCACCGCCAGCGCGATCATGACGGTGAGCGCCATCGGCTCAAATGTCTTGCCTTCGACGCCGGTGAACGTGAGCAGCGGGACATAGACCAGAATGATGATGACCTGGCCGTAGACGGACGGGCGGATCATCTCGGAGGTGGAAGCGGTCACCGTTTGCAGTCGTTCGTCGAGCGACAGCACGCGCCCCAGCTCGCGTTGCCGCTCAGCGAGGTGACGCAGGCTGTTTTCGGCGATGATGACGGCGCCGTCGACGATCAACCCGAAATCCAGCGCGCCGAGGCTCATCAGATTGGCGCTGATCCTTCCCTGCAGCATTCCGGTCGCCGTGATCAGCATGGTCACCGGAATCACGCAGGCCGTGATGATGGCGGCGCGGAAGTTGCCGAGCATCAGGAACAACACCGCGATCACCAGCAGCGCACCCTCGCCGAGATTGCTCGCCACGGTGTGAATGGTGGCATCGACCAGTTGGGTGCGGTTCAGCACGGTATGGGCATAGATGCCCGGCGGCAGTGTCTTGCTGATCTCCTTGATCCTGGCATCGGCGGCTGCCGCGACCGTGCGGCTGTTGCCGCCGATCAACATCAGCGCAGTGCCGAGCACCACCTCGCGCCCGTCGACGCTGGCGCTGCCAGTTCGAAGCTCGCGGCCGATTCCGACCTCGGCGACGTCCTTGACGCGAACCGGCACGCCGCCGCGCGTCGTAACGACGATCTGGGCGATGTCTTCCATGTTCTCGACGCGGCCGGCGGCGCGCACCACAAAACCTTCGCCGTTCTGCTCGATGTAGTTGGCGCCGCGGCTGACATTGTTGGCTTCGATGGCCTCGGTCACCTGCCTGAACGACAACCCATAGCCGATCAGCCTTGCGGGATCGGGCTGGACCTGGAACTGCTTGACGAAGCCGCCGATCGCATCGGCGCCGGCGACGCCGGGCACCGTTTTCATCTGGGGGCGGATGATCCAGTCCTGAACGGTGCGCAGATAGACGGTGCGGTGGAAATCGTCGGTCAGGCGCTCTCCCTCGGGGGTGAGATAGCTGCCGTCCGGCTGCCAACCGGGCTGCCCCTCGCGGACCGGCGCGGTCGTGCCGGGTTTTTCATATTCGACCGCCCACCAGTAGATTTCGCCGAGGCCGGTTGACACCGGCCCCATCTTGACCTCCACGCCCGGCGGCAGGTTTGCCTTGGCGTCGTTGATGCGCTCGGACACCAGTTGCCGCGCGAAGTAGATGTTGGTGCGATCGGCGAACACCGCCGTGATCTGCGCGAACCCGTTGCGGGAGAAGGAGCGCGTGGATTCGAGGCCGGGTATGCCGGCCAGCGCGGTTTCCAGCGCCACCGTGACCTGTTTTTCGATCTCGACCGGCGTGAGTGAAGGCGCGACCGCGTTGATCTGCACCTGAACGTTGGTCACATCGGGAACGGCATCGATCGGCAGCTTCGTCAGCGACCAGAAACCGGTTGCGGCGATCGCAAGCGTGACGAGCAGGACCAGCCATCTGCGACGTACCGAGAAATCGACGATCCGCTCGATCATCGCTCAGTCCTCGTCGCCGGGCTTGGCGAGTTCCGCCTTCAGTGAAAAAGTGTTGGAGATGGCTATGGTTTCGCCGGCCGACAGTCCCGAGGTGATCTCGATGTCCTTGCCATCGCGCTGCCCCAATACGACGTCGCGTTTTTCGAACCCGTCCTTGGTGCGGACGAAAACGGCCTTGCGGCCCTCGACGGTCTGGATCGCGCTAAAGGGCGCTGCAACGGGCACCTCGCGTTGCTCGATCGCAATGGCGGCCGTAACGAACGAACCGGGGCGCCAGTGTCCGTCGCGATTGTCGAGCGCCGCGATCACGCGGGCGGTTCGGGTTTCCTTGTCGAGCAGAGGGCTCACAAAAATAATCTTGCCGGCGGCGGCATCGGCAACACCGCGCAGCGCGACGTTGATGGATTGGCCTTCCCTGACCAGCGGCAGGTCGGACGAGGACACCGAAAGCTCGACCCAAACGCGGCTCAAGTCGACGATAACGAACAATTCGGTCTCGAGATTGTCGCGCCCGACCGCGGTACCAAGTTCTACCTTGCGCTCGGCGATCCGGCCTGAAATCGACGCCCGGATATTCTGGTTGCGCAACGAGCCGTCGGAGGCCTGTGGCAAACCGGAGATCTCGCCGTCCTGCACCCCAAGCGCCATCAGCTTCTGGCGCGCGATCCCAAACCGCATGGCGGTCTGCGCCGCCGCATTGCGCGACTTGATGTATTGCTGCTCGGGCACGGCGCGCCCTTCCCACGCGAATTTGTCGCGGGACGTCAGATCCTGCTGCAGATCGTTCGAGAGGCGGGCGGCAAGATATTCGCTCTTGGCGTCCGCAACTTCCCGGCTCTCGAGAATGGCCAGCACCTCGTCCTTGACGACGTCGTCGCCGATATTCTTGCGCAATTCCGCGACGGTGCCGGAGAGCTTGACGGAGACGTGGGCAACGTTGCCTGCATCCGGCACGATCGTACCGGGCACGGCGAGCCGCCTCGCGATGGTGGCGGGGCCGACCGGCTGCAGATCAATCTGAGCCAGCTTGATCCGCTCGTCGTCCATCGTCAGCAGCCCGGGCTTGGCCGCCGGCGCGGTCGCCTTGGCCTCACGCTGGGCAACCGCCGCTGGCGTGGCGAAGCCCACGAGTTGGCGCAAGGCGGGGGTGGCGACCACGGCGACCGCGAGACCTGCAACAAAAGCAATGGCGACGGTATAGGGGCGGACGGTCATCATGGAACCCGGACGAAAGATGTTGGACGGCGTTCGCCGTCACAGGTAGCGCGAGATCGCCTTGAACTCGGCGAGAACATTCTTTGTGGATTTGGCCGAACCGCCGTTCGCCGCGATGTCCAGGCAATGGTCGACGTGATCGTGGATCAGCGTTTTCTTCGCTTCGCTGATTGCCTTCTCCACGGCGTGGAGTTGTTGCGTCAGATCGAGACAGGCCCGGCCCTCGCCGAACATCTCGATCACTCTGTGAAGATGCCCTTCGGCGCGCTTCAGCCGTTTGACGATGTCGGGGTGGCTTTCGTGGATATGATCGTTTGACATGCAGTTTTCCTATCCCCGGGGAGGGGATATAGCAAGAGCCCATTTGCCGCACGTCATGCCCCGGGTGTGATTGAAAGAACGAGCAGCCAAAGGCCAACGGGAATCACGGCGAACGCTGATGTCAGTGTCTCCTGGCTCCAGCGATGCGCCGCCACGGATGCTGAAGTTAGGTCAAGTGAGCGGGCATTTCGAGCGATTGCTTGTTGTGTCGCCGTGTTCCAACGCGGACTGGCGTGAGCGCCGGCCTGCGAGCGCCAATCCGACCGCTTTTGGAAACGATGGTTGTTCCGGACAGGCGAGCTTCCAACCGACGTCGTCAGTAGCCGAGCGATCTACATTCGGTGACGATTTTTCTTTTGGATTTGCTTACTCACTCGAACGAGGCGGAGTTGGACTTTCAGTCCGAGTGCGCATATCGCGCTGTAAAATAAGAAAAAACTGGCGCGCCATTCAGAATAAAACTACGAACCCATATATCATTGAAATAGCTCTATAATTTCCATCCACGAGATCAATATCTGACAAGCAAAGACAGTTTAGCAGCCGGCATGGCGCGCGGGCCCGAGCCGCTTCACCCGAGCCACATCATCAGATTCATCACGCTGTGTAGCGGAACTCCTCGCGCTTCAGGAGCGAGGAGCGATTCGTTTCGTAGACCCAAACGAAGTTTCCTCTGAGCGCTTTCTTAAAAAGCCCCGCCAGGGCGTGAGCCTATGGGGTATTGGCGAAAGAGGGGTTGCAGAGGCTCGCACCCGGCGTCACTCTTGGGCCCTAAAAGACGGGGTTTGGCGCCATGGCGTCGGGGCAGGGATTACAGACAAAGATATTGCGGCGCGCCCGGTCATCCGGCGAATACGCGGTTTACCGCGCGGCGTTGGAATGGAGCCTCACCGACCCCATCGTGATTGAGAGCCGGGACGATTTCAAATCCGAGTTTCGCTGGAAAGACCGGCTGGAGCCTTTTCACCATCAGGTCCAAAACCTCATCACCTTCTGCCGCCGCCTGCCCGTGACCCTGCTGGCAGACGATGTCGGCCTCGGCAAGACCATTTCCGCAGGGCTCGTCGTAAGCGAATTGGTTGCGCGCAATCGCGTCGCCAAGATTCTCATTGTCGCGCCCAAGCTGCTCGGTCCGCAATGGAAGGACGAGCTGCAAACCAAGTTCGATATTCCGGGCGAGGTTGTCACCGGAAGCAAGCTCGCTTCAGCGGAGCCCGACGAAGTTGGAGCAGTCATTACGACCTATCATTCAGCGCGCGCCCATCTCGACAAAATACCTGACGACCGTTTCGACATGCTGGTGCTGGACGAAGCCCACAAGCTTCGCAACCTCTATGGCGTCGATCCTACGCCGCAGGTTGCCAAGGTTTTTCACCGCACGCTGCAACAGCGCCGCTTCCGCTACGTGCTGATGCTGACCGCAACACCCATTCAGAACCGGCTATGGGACCTTTATTCCCTCGTCGATCTGCTCACGGTCGCGCGCGGCCATGAAAGCCCTTTCGGCAGCGAGGGGATGTTTGCGCGGCGCTTCATCGCTGACAACGGCGGACGCCGTACTCCAGCTTTTACGAGCAAGTTTCGTGACGGAAACTATCGAACAAGTTCGGGTAGAGAGCCAAAGAAGCCGACGATCAATGACAGCTTTCCGTTGGAGGAAATGCGACAAACGTCGATGCTATCTGCCCCTCGGAAACCATCGGGCCGCCGTTGAACCCAGCCGAAGCGGATAAAATCGTGATGCCCGTCTACGAGGGACGTGCGTTCTAGCCAAAAGCCAGGGCGGGCCTCCACAATTCGCCCAATGTGGCTAGCAAGCGATTGAACTCCAACGATATAGACCGTCGGATCAGTATAAATAACGTCCTGCTCAACTGCCTGGAGAAGAAACTGTTGTCGTTTATCTGGATCAGGGTCGAACCAGGCCCGACAATAAACATCAACAAGGTTCTCATGCTCTGACATGCTTCTTTCTCCCATGCATTTAATCTCTCAGTTTGGCTTGAGGGACGACGTTTGCTGGTATCGTGCCGACTGGCGGTCCTTCGTCCAGTATACACACCGTGAGACGAAGCATCATTGCCTCCGGGATCGCACAAAGCTGAGAGCGTTCGCAGCCCCGGCGGCGCCCGCGGCTCCTGCATTAAGGGACAAAATACTTCGCACAGTCATATCCGTGCATCCAGACCGACAAGTTCGGAAGACATCTTGTAGCAAAGCTCGATATTCAACGGTGATCCCGTCGATAAACAGTCTCAAGTATAGAGGCTCTCGATCTCGTCGCGATACTTCCTGTGCACGTTCGCGCGGCGCACCTTCATCGTCGCCGTTACCTCGTCGTCGTCGTGATCGAGCTCCTTTATAAGAAGATGGAAGCGTCGAATTTGCGAAACCTGCGCCAACCGGCGGTTGGCGGCGTCGATCTCTGACTGGATCAGATCGCGCAGACTAGCGTTCTCGGTAAGATTCCTGAAATTGGTGTAGGCGATGCCGTGTTCCTCGGCCCACTTTCCCGCGAGATCGAAATCAATCTGGATCAACGCCGAGACATACTTGCGCGCCTCAGCGATGACGATGCATTCCTTGATGAAGGGACTGGCCTTGACCGTGTTCTCGATCTCGGACGGGCTGAGATTCTTGCCACCCGCCGTGATCATGATGTCCTTGAGGCGGTCGACGATGCGGAAATGGCCGTCTGCGAACTCCGCGACGTCGCCGGTGTGCAGCCAGCCGTCGCGGATCGCCGCCAGCGTCGCCTCGTCGTTGCGGTAATAGCCGGCGAACACAGTGTCGCCGCGAATGAGCAGCTCGTTAGACGGACCGAGTTTCACCTCCGCGCGCGCGATGCCGCCGCCGACCGTACCGACGCGCCGGTCGGCCAGCACCTGTCCGAGCGCGATGCCTGAGCTTTCGGTCAGCCCGTAGACCTCGATTAGCGGCACACCGATGGTGCGGAAGAAATGCACGATAGCCGGAGAAATGGGCGCGGCTCCCGTTATGGCGATGCGGGTCCTGCGTAGGCCGATAAAGTTCTGCAGAGCGCGGAAGATTAGCCAGTAGGACAGCGCGAACCTGATCCGCTCGCCGAGCTTGCGGTCGACCGGGTTCTTCTCGGCGAACCCCTCGCAGGCAGCATAGGCACCTGCAAACAGCGCGCGGCGGACGCGGCCTGTTTCCAGCAGTTTGATGTGGATCGAGGTGTAGAGCTTTTCCCAGATGCGCGGCACGCCAAGAAACATACTGGGCGCGACCTCGCGAAGGTCTTCCTGCACGGTGCGGATCGATTCGCCGAAATTGACTAGAGAACCAAGATAAACCGGCACCATAACCGTGGTCATCTGTTCGGCGACGTGGCACAGCGGCAGAAAGGACAGTACGCCGTCCGAGGGATCGAAGCCCAGCTTGTCGGTGGCCGCCATGGCTTGGGCGCGGATGTTGCGGTAGCTCAGCATCGCTCCCTTTGGCTTGCCGGTCGAACCGGAGGTGTAGATGATGAGCGCGATCTGCGCGAGCTGCTGGCGGTCGATGATCTCATCCACGAGCGCTGAGTGGTCCCGCGCCTCCTTCGCGCCGAGCGCCTCCAGCGCCTCGAACGTCATCACCTGATCCGGCGGATAATCCCGGATGCCCTTGGTCTCGATCACCACGATGCGCAGCAGCCTCGGCAGGTCGTCGCGCCGCTCCAGCACCTTGTCAACCTGCTCCTGATCCTCGCAGACGATGATCTCGGATTCGGAATGCGCCACCACGTAGGCGACTTCGTTGGAGGGGCTGGTCGGATAGACGCCGACCGCGATGCCATCGACGATGTTGGCGCCGAGCTGCGCCAGCACCCACTCGATGCGGTTTTCGGAAAGGATGGCGACATGGCCGCCGGCGCCGAGCCCCAGTGCGCGAAAGCCGAGGCCGACATGGCGGGCGCGCTCGAAATAGTCCCGCCACGTGCACGGTTTCCAGATGCCGAATTCCTTCTGCCGGATCGCAACCTGGTTTGGATGGCGGCGTGCATTGTCGCGCAGCATTTGCGGCAGTGTCGCTTCGGGGAACATGTCGGGGGTCATGCCAGCCTCGTAACAGATCAGGACAGCCAGCGCTTGCGGCGCTTGTAATGCTTGATGTCTCGGAAGCCTTTGGTTTCGGCATTCGCCGCGCCCACGCCGAGATAGAACTCGCGGACATCCTGATCGCGGATCAGTTGCTCCGTCGGCCCGTCGGTGACGATCTTGCCGGACTCCATGATGTAGCCATAGGTCGAGACCGCGAACGCCGCCGCCGCGTTCTGCTCCACCAGCAGCATGGACACGCCTTGCTCGCGATTGATGCGCGCGATGATGGTGAAAATCTCCTCCACCAGCTTGGGAGACAAGCCGAGCGAGGGTTCGTCCAATAACATCAGCTCTGGCTGCGCGATCAGCGCGCGGCCGATGGCGAGCATCTGCTGCTCGCCGCCGGAGAGATAGCCGGCGCGACCGGTGCGGCGCTCGAAAAGCCGCGGGAAATAGCTGTAGACCAGATCGAACGGCGTCCGGCTACTGGTACGACCCGCGGTGGCGTAGGTGGCAGCGGTGAGGTTTTCCTCCACCGTCAAGTCCTCGAAAATCCGCCGGCCTTCCATGACGTGGAACAGTCCGCTCCGCACCAGCTGATGCGGCGCCAGGCGCGAAATGGCCCCGCCCTTGAACAGGATGTCACCTGCTGTGACCCGGCCGTCCTCAAGTTCGAGCAGGTTGGACACCGCCTTGAGGGTGGTCGATTTGCCGGCCCCGTTCGAGCCCAGCAACGCGACCACCGCTCCCTTTTCGACCGTCAACGACAGGCCGCGAAGCACCTGGACCGTCTTGTTATAGACGACCTCGATATTGTTCACGGAGAGGAGCGATTCGCCGGCCATGGTCGTTACTTCGCGATCCGGATCCAGTCAGATACTGCCTTCATCCGCTTACTCGCACCGTCATATTGATAGACGCGGCCGACCGGAATGGTGTTGCCCGAAATCGAGATTGGCACGCCGACAAGACCGCCGGTGTCGAAATCCTTGATCGAGTTCAGCGCGGCCTTCATGTTGGCGGCGGTGAGCTCCTGCTTGGCGTCGAGAGTGCGCTTCACCGCCTCTGTCATCAGCATGGCGGTGAGGAAGCCCTGAGTATAGTATATCGGCTGGTACTCAGGGCGCATTTGCCGGATCTTCTCCATCATCGGCGACTTGCCCTCGGTATCGAAATAATAGCGATAGGGCATGACACCCATATAGCCGTCGGCGACACTAGCGGAATTGGCCCAGACGGCATTGTCCATCGACCAGAACGTGCCCATGAACTTACTCTTGAGACCAAGTTGCTTCATCTGCGCCATGAATTCCGGCACCGGCGCCAAAATATAGCCGTGGAAGATTGTGTAATCTGGATTTGCCCGGCGCAATTTCAGCACCTCAGTAGAAACGTCAACGCTAGTCGGCGGCGTGACGATCTTTTCAACTATCTTGAGACCTAGCTCAGCTGCGCGTTTTTCGGTCGCCACGATCGGGTCGCGTCCAAACTCTGTGTCTGAGTTAACGAGCGCGATCTTTGCGCCAGGTGTCGTCTTGGCGATGTATTCGAGCAGGATACCGATCATTTGCGAATAATCGGGGCCAGAGATGAATTGATACAAGAAATTCTTCGGATCGTTCAATTCAGTGGCGAAAGATGTACCGGCCATCAGGATGTCACCGCGCCGGGTCAGTTCAGGGTTAATAGTCTTGGCGAATCCGGTAGAGTCTCCATAATAGAGCTTCACGTTGTCGCTGGCCGTGATGCGATTAAATGCAGCAATGGATTTGTCGACCGCATAAGCGGTATCTTCTGCGACGTATTTGAGCTTATGGCCGTTGATGCCGCCGGCATCGTTGACGATCTTGACGTAATCCTGGAACGCGTTGTTGACCGCGACGCCGGCAAAGCCGAAAACGCCGGTCAGCGGCATCGACGCGCCGATGACAATGTCATCGGCGGCGAGCGCGGGCGTCGGCGAACTCAGGCCCTGCAACCCCAGAGCCACGCCGCCCGCGGCGGCGAAAGACAGCACCTTGCGGCGTGTTGGCAACAATACCATGTCGTGTCTCCCTCGTTATTTTATTTTCTGAATGGCCAAAGATGAAAGAAGCGCCGTATATGACGCCAGATTTCGGCGAGGCCCTGCGGTTCGAACAGCAGGAACCCGATGATGAGCGCACCGAAAACGATGGTCCGGATTGGAGATAATTGCGCCGTCGCATCCGGAATGAAGGTCATGTAGGAGACCATGAGCTTAAGAATCTCAGGGATCACCGTCATGAAGATCGCGCCGAGGATGCCGCCAAGGATGGTCCCCATACCGCCGACGATGACGGCGGCGAGAAAGAACACCGAATAGATGAGCGGAAAGCTCTCCGGCGTCACCACGCGGAAGAAATAGGCCCACATGCCTCCCGCCACGCCGGCATAGAACGATGAAAGCGCGAACGACAACAACTTGTACTTTAGGAGCGGAATACCTAGCACCTCGGCCGAGATATCGCGGTCACGGATGGCAATGAAAGCGCGGCCGATGCGGGTGCGGAACAAGTTTGCAGCCGCGACCACCGACAGCATCATGATCGGCACGAACAGCCAGTAGAGCTGGAACGGACGCGAGAGATCGTAGCCGAAGAGCCGCGCCGGGGGCATGCTCAACCCCCGCGCTCCGCCGAGAACCGGCGGACCATTGACGTATATAAAATGCAGAATAAACGATGCTGCGATGGTCGCGATAGCGAGGTAAAGCCCTTTCACGCGAAGACTCGGAACTCCGAAGATTACGCCGAGACCTGCTGACACCGCACCAGCCACAATCAAATTAAAGATAAACGATGTCCCAACATGGATTTCGAGGATAGCGACCGTATAGGCCCCCACTGACATGAAAGCGGCCTGCCCAACGCTTATGAGGCCCGTATAGCCGGTGAGAATGTTGAGGCCCGTCGTACTGACGATATGGATCGCAACCAGACAGGCGAGATAGACCCAATATTCATCAGCAAAGAATGGAAACACTATCAGCCCGACGAATACCGCAGCCAACATCCTTTTCTGGAAGTTGGTAAAGAGAGCCTCGGCCTGAGCGTATGTTTGGTGAGCGTCGCCGATCCGCATCAGAGACGCTCGATTTCAACGGTGCCGAACAATCCGTAGGGACGGATCATCATAGCAACGATCAGAGTGACAAATGTAACGAACATCTTAAATTCACCGCCGAGATAGGTGCCGACCAAGGCTTCGATCACGCCGATCGTGAGACCCGCCACAAGCACTCCGGCAATTGAGTCCAGTCCACCTACGATAACAGCGACAAGGACCGTCAATCCAAAAACGCCCATGTCCGGCGAAATACCACCGATGGATCCGATCAAGATACCTGCGCCTGCAGTTGCCATGCCCGAGATGATCCACGACACCGAAAACACCGCCGGCACATTAATGCCGCAGGAAAACGCCGCGCCCTGATCGGTGGCGGTGGCGCGCAACGCCACGCCGCCGCGCCACAGCCGGAAGGTCACAAGGAAGCCAGCTATAAGTAACGACGCCACAACGAAGCAGACCGCTATTTTAGGAGACAGATAGGCATCGCCAATGAACAATGGTTTTGTCGGAAGAAAATTATGCAAAGTTCGAGGCTCGCCCCCCCAGGTGAATTCGGCAAAGCCGATCAACACCGAACTGAGGCCGACCGTCACCATGAACACCGAGATCGGGCTTTTACCGAGCAGCGGGCGAATTAGAATGCGCTCGACCACGCCGCCGAGAATGCCACCACCGATGATCGTAAGAATAATCGCCAGCCAGACCGGGATCACGAGGGCGGTCGTCAAACCAAAGAAGAAATAGGCTGACAACATTAGCATTTCACCAACGGCAAGATTAATTACCTTGGTGGCCTTGTAAATCAGCACAAAAGCGATCCCGGTCAGTGCCAGCAAAGCACCCGAACCGAGACCTGACATGATCACCTCAATGAGAAATAGCCAATCCATCACGCCACTCTCTCGCCCGCGATTCGTCGAGACAGGGCGCTGACATCACCGGAGCCAAGGTAGGCCGCGATCACATCCGGATTGTTCTGGATTTCCACTGGCTTTCCGGAGGCGATCACCTGACCGAAATTCAGCACTACAACATGATCCGAGATATCCATTACAAGACCCATGTCGTGCTCGACCATCAGAATGGTGACACCCCACTCCTCCTTCACGTCGAGGATGAAGCGCGCCATGTCTTCTTTCTCTTCGCGGTTCATGCCTGCCACCGGCTCGTCGAGCATCAGGATGCCCGGTTTCATTGCGAGCGCGCGCGCGAGCTCGACACGCTTGCGCAGGCCATAGGAAAGCGAGGCCACCGGTTGGTTTCGAATATGCTCCATTTCCAGAAAATCGAGCACGCGCCGCTCCACTTCGGCACGTAGCGCGAGCTCCTCGCGTTGGGCACGGCCGAAATACCACAGTGCATCGAACACGTTGGTTCGCATATGGGTGTGACGGCCGAGCTTGATGTTGTCGAGCACGGTCATCCCACGAAATAGCGCGATGTTCTGGAAGGTACGCGCGAGGCCGATCTTGGCCCGCTCTGGCGGATGCAGCTTGCTGATGTCTTCACCGCGAAATTCGATGATACCAGTGGATGGACGATAAAAGCCTGAAATACAATTGAACAGCGAGGTCTTGCCGGCACCATTCGGTCCGATCACAGTCGTGATCGACCCCGGCGCAACCGAGAACGACACGTCTGTCAGCGCCCTCAAGCCGCCAAACGACAACGACAAACGGCTGACGTTCAAGCCAGCCATACTTGGCTTACTAAAATCCGACAATGGGCACTCCCCCTGACCATCTCGGGCGCTTTCTAGCGCTCTTATAGTTCTACTCTTAATTCTCCCTGCGATGACCCGCTTTATCCGACAAGCGTCAGAGTTACATCTCCGCTAAATCTATCGCATCGGATTTCAAGGCACCGACTTTCACGGCACCGACACACTAGTCGGCATAGGATTAAGTTGCAGCAAAGCGGATCGAATATCCTCGCTGGTTAACTCCCAGTCGTTGTCGAAATTTGCTACTATTGCTTTCATAAACATCTCAGCCATCGACAAGGCTTGCTGTTGATTACCGTAGTATTCGATCAAAATTGCCAACGCCAATTGCATTGGCCCGTCACCTTCATAACTCCATTCAAAAAAACCACTGCCATAGGTTCTAACCTGAATGGCTTGATCTAGCGGCCGCCCGTCGACTGTCACCTGCACTCCGTTGATCGATCTTGTTCCCGCAAAAACACTCATGTCGACGCCCTCATAACCGCTCACTGGCCTAAACACGCGCTTTCTATTTCGCACACTACTCGCGGCACCTGCAGGCTCACGCGAACGCCCGATACGCTAGGAACCCGCCGTCAACCGGCAGTTCTACACCGTTGATGTATGAAGCAGCATCGGAGGACAGGAAAACGACAGCTTCAGCGACTTCGGGAAAGAGGCCTGTACGACCCAGGGGCACTGACTTCAGCAATTTCGGACGCAACTCTGGGTCGGCGGACGCCACAGAGGTGCGCATCGGCGGCATCCACCCAGGAACAACCGCATTCGAACGTATATTGTCCTTTGCGTAATACCCAGCCGCCGACTTCACGAGAAGAAGGATAGCAGCCTTTGCCGCGTTATATCCCATATGGACATAATCCGCGCCGATCCGTCCTGCGATGGATGAGATAGCGACGATTGAACCGCCGCCAGCCCGCGCAATTGCCGGAGCTGAATGTTTGATGCCAAGGAATGTACCGCGAGCGTGGATCGCTATTAGACGATCAAAATACTCGGTATCCATGACATCAGGAATCATCCCGCTAATGCCCGCATTGCTAACCAGACCACTGAGACCCCCGTGGTGGGACACAGCAAAATCCACTGCATCGATCCAGTCCGACTCGGATCTTACATCAAGGTGAAAGGTAGACGCGGACCCGCCGTCCGAAATAATCGACTCTGCAACTCGCGTTGCTTCCTCATTGAGGATATCGCCGATAACTACATTAGCTCCGAGGCTCGCCATAAGGCGCGCAGTACTCTCCCCGAGACCGCTCGCGGCTCCGGAAATAAGAAAAGTTTTTCCCTTCAACATCATCACTTCGCCTTCTCCATGGGTGCGTCGTTTGCGCCACTCTGCAGGTATCGATTCTAGCCGATCGAATCAGCTCTTTCGCTTGACATCGGGAAACACCCAAATGGCAAAGACCACAAACAGCCCAACCCCGAACGCGACGACAGCAGGCACCCACAGTTCGATGTGATAGTCGTAAGCCGCGACACCAACAGCAACCAGAAGGGTAAGAAGTGAGATCGCAGCCTTTACTTTTGTAATCACGACTCTACTCCTGGCTCAAACACTGGACAGTGGAATTGCAAGATAGCCGGATCGATAGAGCATCGTTAGCGCTACAGCTTGAACGCAGAGCAAAACCATCAGCCCACCGTAACTATCTGTCCATCGCTCCGGAATCGCATCAACGACAGCGGGAACAAAAAGGAATGTCCAGCTTGCCACGAGAATGATGCTTGATGTGCGAAGAGCCGACGCAGCAAACAGGGCCACTCCAACAAAGAGGAGAAGAAGCAAGATCAGGTTTCCGATAACCAGGCCAGACCCGGCAACAGTTGCAACCTTCGTTGTTCGCATCCCAAGAGGCAGCATTCCGGAAAGGATCAGTCCACAAATGCAACAGGCCAGGCAGAGAATAACGAACAAGCCAAGCGACCCAAGGTCGGGTTCTACTGCTCGGGCAACTGAAAATACTGTATCCATCAACAGCACCCCTCCAACTAAACCCCCGAAGCGGGAATCGCTGATTTGCCGGTCATCCTGCTAGCTCTGCAACGTCAGTGACGGCGTTTTTGCTGTTTTTCGCAGGCTAGATTTGACGTACTTCCAGCTGTTCCCATTAAAGATGTGTCCGAAGAATCCACGATCGAGATCCGATGTCCCGTAAAGCCAATCGAAAATCGGCGTCCCGATGCCCATATTAACTTCCATCATAATGGAGTGATCATGATGCGCTTTGTGATGCCTGCGAGCGGTGTTGATGATCGGACAATTGACCAAGAACCAATTGTCGGCGACGTGACAACAGAAATGGACCAATTCGTACCACATGTAGCTGCCAATTACGCTCGCCATCACGAGCCAGCCGACGTTTGGGGAGATCAGCAGGCCGCAGATCACCGCACTAGGTAGAGCAATTAGAAGCATCGTCGCCATAGTGAACGGTGGGAAGAAGGTGACACGCCAGTCCAGATGGTCAGCAAAACGCATCTCACGGTCCGTGAAGAATTGGTGATGCTGCAGCGTATGGCGATTGTAGAGCTCGCGAAGCGCGCCGTTCCGCATTGGCCGATGAAGCCATACGCGATGAGCCCAGTATTCCCCAAATTGATAAGTCAGAAAAACGGCCGGAACGGCGCCCCACATCCACCAGGCAACATCGCGCAGATTGGACGCACATACATAGATGACAGCAAAGCCCGAAATAAAAATCACTGCGACATGAAGCCAACCATTGTACCAAGTCGCAATTTGCTGGCGATAGGTCGCACGAAACTTGCGTTGCCTATCGGACATCGCTGACACCTGCAGCTCCATGAGCTTCCCCTCCTTTGCCGACCAGGTTCCGCCAATAAACACTATGTTGGCGACATCTGAAATTTCAGATGTCGACATCTCATATCCTGGACTTGGTGAATGTCAAGCCTTTTCTGACTGCGGTCTTTTTGCGGTGATTTTTGCGAGGAGCCAGGCTCGTGGAATCACGCTGACGTTCGGTTTTGCCAAAGCCACGTCCATCAGCATCGGTCACAAAAGGAAAAAGGATCTGACGGAAAGAGTTGAACCTTTCCGTCAGACCGCACAGAGGGCCGCCTGTCCGTAGCAGACCGAATATACCGATCCGTGTGACGTATGGACGGCGCTCAGGGGCTTCGTCTCAAGCTTCCGCTTAGTAACGCCTGATGCGTGGTGCAGAAGAGATCGCGCATCGTTGCAATCGGGTATAATTATCAACTATGTATGCTCAGCTTAAGTCCAGATCGAGAGCCTTCATCGAATGCTGCGCAAACGTGTTGTTCGCCAACAAAAAAAACTGCTTGTTCCCGACGGCAAGAACTTAGATCTTAGCCTTGCCGACCACGCTTATCGCGTTTTAGAAGAATTGATAATTACTCTGCAGCTACAGCCGGGAGCAGCACTATCCGAGCAGGCCCTCGCCAGCCGACTAAACATGGGTAGAACCCCTATTCGTGAAGCATTGCGACGTCTGGAACGTGAAGGTTTGGTTTTGATTCTTCCACGGAGGGGCGTTCTGGTTAGCGAATTGAATGTTCACAAGCAGCTAAGTCTTCTGGAAATGAGAAGAGAAACTGAACGTTTGCTTGCACGGTTGTCTGCCGAGCGGGCCACCCCGGAGCAAAGGAAAGAATTCGCAAGCATAGGCTCGAATCTACGGCAACTCACCGACGCCGATGAGACAGTATTTTCTCGCTGGGACAACAGGCTAACCGAGCTAGAATATGAGGCAGCTCAAAATGAGTTTGCGTCCAAATCGATGGCGTTGCTACACGGGTTGTCCAGGCGATTTTGGATGAAGTACCACAATCGGCATGCAAGCTTGGTCGAGACCGCCGCGCTCCATGCGAATTTAGCCGAGCAAATTTGCAGGGGTGATGCAAAATCAGCAGCAGTGGCATCCGATAAATTATTGGACTACATCGAAGAATTTACTAGAAATACTATCACCTAGAGGCTGTTAGGCATCTGCGGCGAGTTTGGCAATGTTTTCTGGCGTGGTGTATTTTGTACGGTTTCTCACGCGCCACGGCGCACCGGTCTTGAGGATGTAACGCGGGCCGTTGAACACTTCGCAAAGCTTAAGTGCTTGCTGCGACGTGGGCTTCGTCAGAGGTATCAGATAACGCAACGAGCGCTCGGTTCTCATCAGAAACATCAGAGAGTAGGACTTGCGAGGATTCGATATCCTTCAAACGGTACTGTTCGACAGTCCCTATACGGATGAACCCAGCAGTCGATGCGAGCATGAGCGTGCATGCTGCCGTGAAACCGTGCCGGTCCAGTCATCTTATGATCGCGTCTATTGGATCAGACTCGATGTCAGCATCGTACTGATCGACCATTTCCCAGCAACCCCTTCATTTTGAGTTGGCCGCACCGCATCACCGCCGCGGCACGAGCAGCCTCAGCTGAGCAGCGACTTACCGAGAGCTCACGTCAGCGCGAAGCCTTTCGTGAAGCAAGTCCTCCTCCTTCGAGCCGCCGCAAGGAGATGCCGAGCTTCGCTTCAGCTTCGCGAATCTCCCGAGCCGCGTTGCGCAGATAGGCAAGATGTGTATGGGCGGCCCTGCGCGCCGCTTCAGGATCGCGCCCCAAAATGGCGTCGCCAATTTCCCGATGCTGGTTCCGCAGCAGGTCGCGCGTGAACGGAATGGTGAAGAGGCGCTCCCGATTGTGAAGGACGTCAGTACGCAGGTTGCTGGAGAGCACGCGCATAATCTGCAGGATCACGACGTTATGGCAGGCCTCATAGATCGTCATGTGGAGCTCAGCATCGGCGTCGGCCTCTTCGACCGGGTCGCCTTTTGCGTGGGCGCGATCGATGCGATCGAGACAGCCGCGTAGCGTGCGCAGGTCGATCTCAGTTGCGCGATCCGCCGCCATCGCAGCCGCGGAGCTCTCCACCACGTCGCGGAATTCGAGATAGTCGTCGGCGACTTCCATCTTGTTCGCCAGCATCCCGATCAACGGGTCGGCGATCGCCGCGGCACCGAGCTGGGCCACCTTTAGACCCCTGCCCTCCTTGCCCGTCAGCAGACCGCGTTCCTCGAGCATCTTCAACCCGTCGCGGAGCGTCGGCCGGGACACGTCCAATCGCTCGGCGAGCTCTCGCTCAGAGAGGAGTGACTCCCCCGGCCGTAACGAGCCTTCGAGAATGAGGCCTTCGATATGTTTGGCGACCAAACCGGCCGCCTTTTCTCCTTTGATCGTCGTCATTAGATCCGTCCGGAGGATGGGCCATTCAACTTACCATGTTTAAAGAACGGCAGCCTCATGCGATTTCATACTTTTTTGGTTTAATTTAGTTTCCGATTGACATTTTTGGCTAAAATATTTTACCAAATATGGACAGCCATTCGCAGAGGAAAGGACCGCCCCGATCACGACCAACAATCCAGCTGCGAGAGCAGCATTTTACGCTGTGTGTTCTTCTATTTGATCGCGCTGGCCTGCCCTCGTCGGCATCCTAGTCATCGCCACGCTTATGTGCCGCCCTTCACCACCGTGGTTCACTGATAAAGCTGGAGCTTTCAGCATGTCCACTATCGTGATGCCCTCCCCCGATGCCGGCCTTCTAGCGCAGGCGCCTGTCATCGTCGCGGCCCTACGTCGCGCGCTACCGCACGATGCGGTCCTTTCCGATCTTGCTGAGACGCGGGCCTATGAGTGCGACGCGCTAACTGGCTATCGCTGTCCCCCGATGGCCGTGGTGTTGCCGCGCACGACCGCCGAAGTCTCCATCGCGTTGCGCATTTGCCGCGCCCATGGCGTTCCGGTCGTCCCGCGCGGCGCCGGCACCTCGCTCGCCGGAGGGGCGATCCCGCAGGAGGATGCTGTGGTGATCGGCGTCTCCAAGATGAACCGCATCCTGGAGATCGACTACGCCAACCGGGTCGCGAAGGTGCAGGCCGGCGTCACCAACCTCGCCGTCACCGGCGCCGTCTCGGCTGACGGCTTCTTCTACGCTCCCGATCCGTCCTCGCAGCTCGCTTGCACGATCGCCGGCAACATCGCGATGAATTCCGGCGGCGCCCATTGTTTGAAATACGGTGTGACGACGAATAACCTGATGGGTGTGCGCATGGTGCTGACCACCGGCGAGATCGTCGAACTCGGCGGTCCGGAACTCGGCGGGTCCGGCCTCGATCTCCTCGGCCTGATCTGCGGCTCGGAAGGCCAACTGGCGGTCGTGACCGAAGCAACGCTACGGATTCTGCCGAAGCCCGAAGGCGCGCGGCCGATGCTGATCGGCTTCAGCAGCGCGGAAGTCGCTGGGGAATGTGTAGCCCGCATCATCCGCTCCGGCCTCCTGCCGGCGGCGATCGAGTATATGGACGATGTCTGCCTGCGGGCCGTCGAGGCTTTCGCGCGGGCGGGCTATCCGAACTGCGCAGCCACCCTGATCGTTGAGGTTGAAGGATCGGAAGCGGAAATCGCAGAGCAGACCAAGCGTATCCGCGCGATAGCCGACGAGCTCAATCCGATTGATTTCCGTGCCAGCCGCAATGCCGATGAGGCAATGGCGATCTGGAAGGGGCGCAAATCCGCTTTCGGCGCGATGGGCCGGCTTGGTGACTATCTCTGCCTCGACGGAACGGTCCCCGTTTCTAAACTACCATTCACCTTAAAGCGGATCGGCGAACTCTCGAAGCAGTACGGGCTTGAAGTCGCCAATGTCTTCCATGCCGGCGACGGCAATATGCATCCGCTGATCCTTTTCAACGCCAACGCGCCAGGCGAACTGGAGCGCGCCGAAGCTTTCGGCAACGAAATCCTTCGGGTCTGCGTCGACGTCGGCGGATGCCTCTCCGGCGAGCACGGTGTCGGCATCGAGAAACGCGATCTGATGACGGCACAGTTCACGGCCGATGATCTCGCAATCCAGATGGAAGTGAAGGACGCCTTTGATCCGGGTTGGATGCTCAATCCTACGAAGGTGTTTCCACTCGAAGCGAGCCGGACCTTTCGCGAACGCAAGGCATCGCCGTCATGATGGGGGACCGGCCGATCCGCCTGTCGGTACGCGAGAAGACCAATCCTTCCACTGAAGAGGATCTTGCCGCCATCGTTGCGGATTGTCGCGACCGGTCGGAGGGGTTGTGCATCGCAGGCGGTCGGACAAGGATTCCGCCCGGCACGATACAGGCGCGGCGTCAGCTTACCACCCATGCGCTGACCGGAATTGTCGATTACGAGCCCGGTGAACTCACGTTGGTCGTCCGCGCGGGAACGCCGATCGCGGACATCGATGCCCTGCTGTCTGGTGCAGGCCAGCAGCTCGCCTTCGAGCCTACGGACAGCCGCAGGCTGCTCGACACGGATGGGACGCCGACGATCGGCGGCGTCGTTGCCGCGAACGTCAGCGGCCCCCGGCGCATCGTCGCCGGCGCCTGTCGCGACCATCTCCTGGGCGTGCGTTTCGTCGACGGCCACGGGCGAATTCTGAAGAGCGGCGGGAGGGTGATGAAGAACGTCACCGGTCTCGATCTCGGCAAGCTGCTCTGCGGCTCTTTCGGCACGCTCGGTATTCTGACCCAGGTCGCGCTTAAGACTCTCCCGGCGGCGCCGTGTCAGGAGACGTTGGCGCTCCATGGCGTGTCTGCGGTTCACGCCGTCGGCATCTTCGCCAAAGCGCTCGCGACACCCTTCGAGGTTTCGGGCGCAGCCTATCACGAAGGGACCGCTTGGCTACGGCTGGAAGGTCTGGAGCAGCAGGTGGCGTATCGAAGAGGCCGTCTTCAGGCCCTGTTCGGCAGCGAGGAGATTGAGATTCTCTCGGGCGAGGCCAGTCGCGGTTGCTGGCGCTCACTGCGCGACGTCGAACATTTCGCCGGCGTCGACACGCCGCTGTGGCGCGTGCTGGTCAAGCCGACGGAAGCGCCCGCCACAATCGCAGCGCTCGAGCGGCTGGGCGGGCGAACCTCCATCGATTGGGGCGGCGGTCTGATCTGGTATTGCGGCCCGGCCGAAGGCAGCCCCGTCCGCGCTGTCCTGCCCGCCGGTCACGCGACACTGCTGCGCCGCGGCTCCCTTCCCGCGGGCGATTTATTCCAGCCCGCCACGCGGGCGGTCGCGGCCCTCTCCGCCTCATTGCGACGGACCTTCGATCCCATCGGCATTCTCAATCCCGGATTGATGGGGGCCTGACATGCAGACCAACTTCAGCGACGTGCAGCTCGAAGATCCGGCGACGAGATGCTCGAACGAAATCCTGCGATCCTGCGTCCATTGCGGGTTCTGCACCGCCACCTGCCCGACCTACACGGTGCTGGGCGACGAGCTCGATTCCCCGCGCGGCCGCATCTACCTTATCAAGGACATGCTGGAGAATAGCAGGATCCCAGACGAGAAGACGGTACTCCATATCGACCGTTGCCTTTCGTGCTTGTCCTGCATGACGACCTGTCCATCGGGCGTGCACTACATGCATCTCGTCGACCATGCGCGCGAATATATCGAGCAATTTTACAAGCGGCGCTGGGACGAACGAGCTCTGCGCTGGCTGCTGGCGAGGATCCTGCCCTATCCCGGCCGATTCCGACTGGCGTTATGGGGCGCGAAGCTGGCGCGTCCCTTCCGGCCCCTCCTTCCGGACGCACGCCTCCGCGCCATGCTTGCAATGGTACCGACTCGAATTCCGTCCGCCAGCCCTAATGACCGTCCCCAGAACTTCCCTGCCACGAAAACGCGGCAGCGGCGCGTCGCGCTCCTCATCGGCTGCGTGCAGCGCGCGCTCAACACCGACATTAACGACGCGACGATCCGCTTGTTGCAGCGCCATGGCTGCGAGGTCGTAATCCCAAAGGGAATGGTTTGTTGCGGCGCGCTCACACATCACATGGGAAAGACGGCGGAAAGCCTCGCCTTTGCGGCCGCCAACATCGAGGCCCTGGTCGCTGAACTCAACGGCGATGGCCTGGACGCGGTCGTGATCAACACCTCCGGCTGTGGCACGACCGTCAAGGACTATGGCCACATGTTTCGCAACCATCCGCTGGCGGGAGATGCCGCGCGCGTCGCCGCGCTCGCGAAGGACGTCTCCGAGGTGGTGGCAGATATCGGCCTCAGAGATGCCGACCACGCCGCGCCGCTGCGCGTCGCCTATCACGCCGCGTGTTCCCTTCAGCACGGGCAGCAGATCCGCAGCGCGCCAAAGGATCTGCTCAAGGCGGCGCGCTTCACAGTCGTGGAGCCGCGAGACAGCCACATCTGCTGTGGCTCCGCCGGAACCTACAACCTGATGCAGCCCAAGATCTCCGACGAATTGAAGCAGCGAAAGATCACAACACTGGAGGCGATCAAGCCCGACGTGGTCAGCGCCGGCAATATCGGCTGCATGATGCAGATCGGCTCCGGCACGCGAATTCCGGTTGTGCATACGGTCGAGTTGCTCGACTGGGCCACGGGCGGCCCGATGCCGAAGGCCCTCGCCAAAGTCTCGACGTTGACGGCAGCCTGACCGCGCGGCGCGTCATTCGGGGCGGCGCTCAGGTTGCGCCGAGTGCGCGCGAAACCTCCGTTGCGGCCTGACGTACGAGCCCCCCGAACTTCACCACATGGGCATCGGTCAGGCGATGGGCGGGTCCGGAAATCGAAAGACCCGCCACCGCCTCACCGTGATTGTTCAGCACAGGCGAGGCAACGCACCGCATTCCCGTTTTACGCTCCTCATCGTCGAGGGCGAAGCCCTGCTCGCGCGCTCGCTTGATATCCTCCTGGAGTTTCGCCAACGAAACGATGGTCTTGTCGGTAAAGCGCTCAAGGGCCTTGTCCCGAAACAGCCGGCCGAGTTGCGCATCATCGTAGGCGCTCAACAGCGCCTTTCCGATCCCTGAGGCGTGTAAGGGCGACAAAGTGCCAGGCGGAAAGAAGGCCCGGATCGACTCGTGCGTTTCGACTTGGCTGATGAAGAGCACGTTGCCGTCCTTTTCAATGCCGAGATTTGAAGTCTCGCCTGTCTCCTGCATCAGCATCCGCATCACCGGCCGGCTGCGCTCGACAACATTGGTGCGGCGCAGGAATGCGGAGCCGAGGCGATAGGCTTCAGCGCCCACATACCACTCCTGACGATCGGCACTCATTTCCACGAAAACGCGGCGTTCTAGGGTCGTGAGGACTCGATACATGGTCGCAGCCGACTGATCGAGCTGCGTGGCCAACTCGGACAGCGTCATGCCACCGCCGCCGGCCAAGGCCGTCAGCACATCGAGCGCCCGGTCGAGCGCCTGAATCGTCCCACCCGGTTTCAACCCGGCGAAACTTTTTGGCCGGCCCCGCCTGCGGCTTCCAGACTTCACCTCGGCACCTCCCCTTCCGGGTCCTCCGCATCGCGAAATCATAAATGGAAATATTTTTTGAACAATGAAAAAATACCATCCTATTGATAAAAAACGACTTCTATAACTCCATATACAAAATGAAAAAATTTTTCAGAAAAATATACCACCACGGTCCGTGGTGTTAACGTGAAGAAAATGAAGGAGGTCGCCCAATGTTCTCGCAGAATCCCGTCTTCATCCCCGGTCCGACCAATATGCCGGAGGCCCTGCGCAAGGCTGCGGACATGCCGACGTTAGACCATCGTTCACCGCTCTTCGGCCAGATCCTTCGCCCCGCGCTCGCCGGGGTCAAAAAGGTACTGAAGAGCGAGAGCGCAGAGATCTTTATCTTTCCATCGACAGGCACGGGCGGTTGGGAGACTGCAATTTCCAACACTCTCAGCGCGGGCGAACAGATTCTCGCAGCGCGCTACGGCATGTTCAGCCATCGCTGGATCGACATGTGCCAGCGTCACAGTCTAGACGTCAAAGTTGTCGAAGCTCCTTGGGGCGGCGGCCTGCCGGCGGAGCGCTATGCAGAAATCCTGACTGCGGACAGGTCACACTGTATCCGGGCGGTTCTCGTGACCCATAACGAAACCGCGACCGGCGTGAAGTCCGACGTCGCTGCCGTCCGCCGCGCCCTCGACGCGGCTCGCCACCCTGCTTTGCTCTTCGTCGATGGCGTCAGCTCGATCGGCTCGATGGACTTCCGGATGGATGAATGGGGCGTCGACATCGCCGTCACGGGCTCGCAGAAGGGCTTCATGCTCCCCGCCGGCCTCGCCATTGTCGGCTTCTCGCCGAAAGCCATGGCTGCAACCGCGAAGTCGACTCAGCCGCGTACCTTCTTCGATGTCCGCGACATGGCGCGCAGCTACGCCAATGGCAACTATCCGTACACGCCGGCCGTCGGCCTCCTGAACGCGCTCAAGCTATCGACGGAGCTCCTGCTGTCGGAAGGGTTGGAGAACGTCTTCGCGCGGCATCACCGGATTGCCTCCGGCATCCGGGCTGCGGTTAAGGCGTGGGGGCTCGAGCTCTGCGCGCGCAGCGAGGACCAATATTCCGACACGGTGAGCGCCATCCGCACACCTGATGGCTTCAATGCCACCGATATCGTCGCGCTCGCCGCCCGGAAATACGACGTGCCTTTCGGCGTCGGGCTTGGCGAAGTCGCCGGCAAGGTCTTTCGGATTGGCCACCTCGGCAGTCTGACTGATGTCATGGCGCTGTCGGGCATCGCAACGGCCGAAATGGTGATGGCCGATCTCGGCCTGAACGTCAGGCTGGGCTCCGGCGTCGCCGCCGCACAGGAATACTATCGCCGCGCGGTAGTGTCCGAGATCCAGTCCGCAGCGTGAGGAGTTGGCCGCAATGAACATCCCTTCGCTTGCCGACATGCTGACCGCCCATGAGCGCATCAAGCCTCACATCCATCGCACGCCGGTGCTTACCTCCCACGTGATCGATGAGGTCGCCGGCGCAAAGCTGTTCTTTAAGTGTGAGAACTTTCAGAAAGCCGGCGCCTTCAAGGCGCGCGGCGCATCGAATGCAGTCTTCGGCCTCAGCGACGCGCAGGCCTCGAAAGGGGTAGCGACGCATTCCTCCGGCAATCACGGCACCTGCCTGTCCTACGCAGCCGGTCGGCGCGGCATCCCCTGCACGGTTGTCATGCCTCGCACGGCCCCGCAGGCCAAAAAGGACGCGGTGCGCGGCTATGGCGGGAAAGTGGTGGAGTGCGAGCCCTCGACATTGTCCCGCGAGGCCGTCTTCGCGGAGGTCGTCGCCGAAACCGACGCCGAGTTTGTCCACCCCTATAACGATCCGCGCGTCATCGCCGGCCAAGGCTCCTGTTCCAAGGAGCTCATCGAACAGGTCGATACTCTCGATGCGGTAATCGCCCCGATCGGCGGTGGCGGGATGGTGTCGGGCACCTGCCTGACGCTCTCGAGCCTCGCACCCCACATCCAGATCTATGCCGCCGAGCCCGAGCAGGCGGATGACGCCTATCGCAGCTTCAAGGCAGGTCGCATCATTGCCGACGACGCGCCGAACACGGTCGCCGACGGGCTGAAGGTACCGCTGAAGGAGCTGACTTGGCACTTCGTCAGCAACCACGTCAGCGACATCCTCACCGCCTCCGAGGAGGAGATCATGGATGCGATGAAGCTCATCTGGAAGCGCATGAAAATCGTCCTGGAGCCGTCGAGTGCGGTGCCTCTGGCAACGATCCTGAAGAACCGCGACGTCTTTGCGGGCAAGCACGTCGGCGTGATCGTTACCGGCGGCAATGTCGATATTGACAAATTGCCTTGGCAATAGGGGAACAGCGACATGAAGATGGAAGCGAAAATCTCGGGCGACACGAAGCTCTTTGGCCTCGAAGTCGGGTACGATGTTCCAGCGCTGCCCGGTATGCGCGAGGAGGAGATCCAGACACCCTGCCTGATCCTCGACCTCGACGCGCTCGAACACAACATCCGCAAAATGGGTAACTTCGCCAAGGCGAATGGCATGCGCCACCGCGCGCACGGCAAGATGCACAAATCCGTCGACGTGCTGCGCCTGCAGGAGGAGCTTGGCAGCGCCATCGGCGTATGTTGCCAGAAGGTCTCGGAGGCGGAGGTCTTTGCCCGGGCTGGCGTCAAGGATATATTGATCTCCAATCAGGTGCGCGATCCGGCCAAGATCGACCGGCTGGCGAGGCTGCCTCGGTACGGTGCGCGGACCATCGTCTGCGTCGACGACATCGCGAACGTCGCCGACCTTTCCGCCGCGGCCCAGAAGCACGGCACGACGCTCGAATGTTTCGTCGAGATCGATTGCGGGGCGGGTCGCTGCGGCGTGAAGACAGACGCCGAGGTGGTGGCGATCGCCAAGACGATCAATGCCGCGCCGGGCCTGAAGTTCACCGGCATCCAGGCCTATCAAGGCGCCATGCAGCATCTCTTCAAATATGAAGACCGCAAGGCCAAGCTCGATGCAGCCATCGCCCAGGTTGGCGAAGCGGTCGAGGCACTGAAGAAGGAAGGACTTGAACCCGAACTCGTCAGCGGCGGCGGCACCGGCAGCTATTATTTTGAGAGCAGCTCGGGCGTCTACAACGAGTTGCAATGCGGCAGCTACGCCTTCATGGACGCCGACTACGGTCGCATCCTCGACAAGAACGGCAAGCGCATCGACAAGGGCGAGTGGGAGAACGCGCTCTTCATCCTGACGAGCGTGATGAGCCACGCCAAGCACGACAAAGCGATCTGCGATGCTGGCCTCAAAGCGCAATCGGTCGATTCCGGCTTGCCCTTCATCTACGGCCGCGACGACGTGAAATACATCAAGTGCTCCGACGAGCACGGCGTCATTGAGGATCCCCTCGGCGTGCTCAAGGTGAACGAGAAACTTCGCCTCGTTCCCGGCCATTGCGACCCGACCTGCAACGTCCACGATTGGTATGTCGGCGTGCGCAACGGCGTCGTCGAGACCGTTTGGCCCGTTTCTGCGCGCGGCAAAGCGTATTGAATCCAGAAGAGCGCTCCGCGAGGAGCGCCCTCATTCTCGACGAGAACAGACAGATGATCATCGTTTCCGAACGTTCAATCGCGGGTTTGCTGAGCGCCGCCGACTGCTTCGCTGCCGTCGAGCGGGTCTTCGTCTCCATGACCCGGAAATCGGCCTACAACTTCCCGGTAATCCGCGAGGCGATTGGTCACGCTGGGGCGCTCTATGGCTTCAAGTCTGGCTTCGATCGCGAAAGCCTCGCGCTCGGCCTCAAGTCTGGCGGGTTCTGGCCCAGCAACATGACCAAAGGCCTGACCAATCACCAGTCCACCGTCTTCCTCTTCGACGCGGATACCGGACAGTGCCGCGCAGTCATCGGCGGCAACCTACTGACGGCATTACGCACGGCCGCCGCCTCGGCGATCTCGATCAAATATCTCGCTCGCGACGACGCCAAGGTGCTCGGCATGATCGGCGCCGGCCACCAGGCAGCCTTCCAACTGCGCGCCGCGCTCGACCAGCACTCGTTTGAGCGTGTCGTCGGCTGGAACTTGCACGCCGAGATGCTCGGCAGCCTCGGTGAGATTGCAGCCGAGCGTGGCGTTCCCTTCGAGGCCGTCGACCTCGATCGCCTTGGCGCCGAGGCGGATGTGATCATCACAATCACCTCGTCCTTTGCCCCAATCCTCAAGGCCGCGCAGATCAAGCCCGGAACGCATCTCGCCTGCATGGGGTCGGACACAAAGGGGAAGCAAGAGGTCGAGGCCGAGCTCGTCTCCGCAGCGACGGTCTTCACCGACGAGGTGGCGCAATCCGTCACCATCGGCGAGGCTCAACACGCGGTGGCGCAAGGTCTCCTCGCCGAGGTCGCTATTATCGAAATGGGCGCCGTGATCAATGGCACCCATCCCGGCCGAAGCTCAGCCGAGCAGATCACGCTGTTCGACGGAACCGGTGTCGGTTTACAGGATCTTGCGGTCGCTTCAGCGGCTGTCGAGCGCGCAATGGAGACGGGCATCGCCGTTGAGGTCGACTTCTGACCGCCGAGATCTTCCACCGCGCTGCGGAGCTTCACACCAGCGAACGGCAGCAGGTGCGTGCCGGTGGACTCTATTCGTCAACCGCTATTAGCCCGTCGCCGAGAGGTGCCGGCCGGAACGCGCCAAGCGACTGCGCGCGCGGCGCAAACTAGTCACTGACATCGTCGCGACCACGCTGAAACATTCCGGCGCAAAAAGCCGCAATCAATCCGAAATGGACGGGCGGGATCGTGCTGGGGCTGGAGGTCGGCTTCCGTCTGCACCGGCTGATCGATCTAGAAACGACACCACCGGACCATATTCGACTTGTACATCTACCCGGTGATGGTACCGATCTTCCCCAGCAAGGCCTGTCAGATCGCGATCGCTGAGAGCAGGTTCCTCTGGACGCCAATCGGCATCACAAAATGCTGCAACTGTTGGTTAGGCCAGCGTCGGGATGGCGTTCAATACACCCTGGTTACGCTGGTCGATACAGACGGCAATGGCGTCAAACTGATCAATCAGACCGAGTTTGTCATTGGAGGTGTCGAATACGCGGTCGACTGTATCATCTTCGCGTCCGGGTTGGAGGTGGGCACCGATTTTCGCAGCCGTTCGGGCTTCGAGATCGTCGGGCGCGACGGCCGCACGTTGTCCCAGGCGCGGATCATGATCGAACGCAACGTTATCGTCTCCAGCCCCATTGCGCCCCAGCCGAATAACAAACGATCCGACTTTGACATCAAACGTAACATTTCTGGGCACGACCGTTCGACCGAACCCTGCAACGACGCCGTTTACCCTCAACATCATGCGCCCTTTGCGGATCAAGACCATTTGCGGCGCGTCGTATAGGCTTCGAACTTGTCGGAGATCGCGGCGATCGCTTTCAACAGATCGACATCGCCGGTGCGCACCGCAGGCGCATCGTAGAGGGTTGATCGCGCGTTGCCCGTCAGCAGCATCTTGAGCCCTCACTCAGGACTGGCGACTCATTACTAGGTCGGCTCAATGAGCCGGCGCGGAACCCGCACGACAATACCAAAGCGGAGAGTATCGACTAGATATGATTTGAACTTAATGCCATCTAAAATTGAACGATGCACAGGTGTGGGTTCTGCGTCTTTCTGCATTTCGCTTCGAAGGTTGCATTGGTTTGCAGGGATATGCATAGATAACTCAGCATTGAAGGCGGCCCTATCAGATCTGCGCTACAGGGTGATGGAATTTTCTCAGACGATTTTCGTCGGCTCTGCTCGCCTTACAGCCGACCTCTCTCGTCGCGGTTCCTTGCGTTCTGCGCATGCAAAGACCCGGCGCGGGAAGTCGGACACCGACATGGCTGCCCGATCATTCCAAAGTTTTGCTGGTTTCCCGCAACCGGACCGAATAAGCGATTCCAAGGTCGAGGCTTTGTCATCCCACCGCTACTCGCGGCGGCTTTGCACCGACCATGAGGGGCATGCGCCCCGCGCGCTTGGCGTCGTAGAGCCGCTCATCTGCGCGCTTTTTGAGCGAGCGTGCGGTATCACCCGGCGTAGCGACCGCCAGGCCGATGCTCGCGCCAACCCGTAGATTGATGCCCCCAACCCGCACCGCCTGTCCGACCCGGTCGACGATTGCTTCCGCGGCGCGTGTGGCCTCGGTAATGTTCGTGGCAACGTCGAATAGCACTGCAAATTCGTCGCCTCCCAAGCGGGCGACCAGGTCACCTCCTGTGACATCGGCTCTAAAGCGCTCCGCCACGGCCTTCAACAATTCGTCACCAACATCATGTCCGTGCGTGTCGTTGACCTCCTTGAATCGATCGAGATCGATCATGGCGATGATAGCGGCTGAACCCGATCTGAGTCGATCCGCGAGCGCTGCATCGAAAGCTCTCCGGTTTCGGAGGCTAGTCAACGCATCCGTCGAGGCGACGTTTGCGAGATCGTGCTCGGCTAATAGTTGTGCCCGGATGCGGTAGTGCATCGTCATGATTAGCTGCATGCAGCCAAGCCAATAGAGCGATAGAAGAATCGCCGCGGCCCAATATTCTCCGCCCCGCGCTATGGCGGCTGCTCCCACGAGCGGAAGAAACAACGCGGACACATGCGGGATCGCAAGGGCTGGCACGGCCGCTGCTCTGTTCGTGACTCCTGAGAGATAGCCTGCAGCCGCCACGATGAGCAGCGCAATGGCAAGGAGGTCATCGATTGCGAACGCCCTTACGACCAACGCCGCTAATAGGACAGAATAGATGCACCCGAACGTCAGAAGCGTGGGCAGGTACAGCGACGACGACTTGGCGCGCGCGACGAACGCAATCCGAAATGCAATCAATACGATGGTCGCAACCGATCCGGCGATCAGCATGTAATCGCCGGTCTGGTGCCACAGCGCGATGACCATGACCACAAGGCCGCATACGTACATCGCAGTCGAACGCGGCGACGAATACAGCATAGCAAGCAGGCGTTTGCTCACATCCTCCGGCAAGTATGGATCGACGAAATGGATTCTCGGCACTTTAACTTCACTCCTGCGCAATCCCGGCATCGTTGCACGGAGAAGTTGCCGACGGGTGCATGATGTCGGTTAACGCAGCGTGACACTGTTAGCTCAATTTCGAGGTAGCGAGCGCATTTGAATGCCGCCGCACGGCGGCCGCGCGCCGGGCAGAATCCTTACGTCTTCGGAGACGCATCACAATTTGCATTGCTTTGCAGAGCTACGCAGGGCCAGTATGATCGACCAGCAATATCGAGGATACCGATGCTGACTGATAAGCAAATCGAAGCAGGGGCCAAGGCTTTGGCTGCGGACGCGTCACTTCCTGGCGGCGGACTCAAGAAGCTCGCACGCCTCGTCAGTGAGCACCTCTATTGGTTTGATGCCGCCGAAAAGCGCGGTATGACCTGGGGCGACATGTCGCGCCTGTTGTTCGCCGCCGGTGTGCGTGGTCGGGGTGGCCGCCCTATTCCGGTTGGCACGCTGTCCTCAACGGTGTGGCGCAAACGTCAGAAAGCCATATCCGCTTCGGTGCCGGAGCCTCCATCCGCACAACGGCGCCAATCAGCGCACGGTATCAAGGCCGGGCTCGTTGACCTTGATACTCGCGGCTCGAAGAAGCCGGTTCCGGCTGCGGCTTGCGCAAAAGCCCCGCCGAAGCTCAAACCGTCAACTTCAGCTGCGACAAAGTCGCCGTCAACCAAGACGCCTGCGAACAATCGATCCGCCTCCAGAGACCAAACTCTGGCCTTTATGAAGCGGGCTGCCGCGCTGCGGCGAAGCCAGCGAGAGTAACCATTGATGGCCGGCGCAAAAATCGGATCGCACCATGCCGCCTACGGGATATCGCCAGCCGATAGAAGCAACCTGAGCCGGACCGCTACCGTCCCGTTCTCTCGAAAAGCTTTGCGAGATCGACCCCGAGCGCCGCCGCCACCCGATCGAGGGTTTCCAAGGTCGGATTCGCGGTTTCGACCTCGATCGCGCTGACCAGGGCTTGGCGGACCCCGGCTTCGGCGGCGACGTCATCCTGTGACATTTCACTCTCGAGCCTCAGCCGCCGCAGATTGTGGGCCAGGATTCGCCGGCTGGATGGAGGTGTCCGCTTCGCCATTTGGAAGGATGAACCATCCCGGCGAAGAACGCGCCACACGTTTTAACGTATAATATACGCTCTGACGTGTATCTCTGGCGGGACGATAAAGGGCATTATACTATTTCAACGAGTAAGATTGCCCGGGAGGATTGCGCACGCCATCATGCTTCAGGGATTATACAAGGCCGAGTTCGAGACCCCGCGCGGCAAGATCGCTGGGGTCATTTTTGCCGATGATCGCAAGATACGCGGCGGCAATTCAGCTTTCGCCTATATCGGGGATTTTCAGCAGTCTGGGCACACCGTCGTTTGCACCGTGATTGCATGCTGCCACACCGACAATCCAAAGCATCCGTCGCCATTCGGCTTCGATCAGGTCAAGTTGACCTTGCAGGGTTTCGAGAAGGATGGCTTTGCCAGCCTTGACGGCCCCGTGACCGAGGCCCCGTCACTCAGCTGCAAAGTCGTGCTGACGCGCCTGAGCGACTGATCGTTACGAGGAGCGCCGAGACTGCAGGACCATCATGTCACCGGCCACAGTCGATCGGCGACGTGGCCGGTGACAGTCTGCTTCACCGTGGTTCTGCGAGCCAGTCGACCGCCTTTTGGGCCAACGCTGCGGCGCTGAAGACGGCGCGCTTGTCCGCCTTGAGTACGGCAAGCCAGCTAGCAAGATAGGCCGCGTGATCGGGTCGCGGCTCAAGGGTGATACCGAGATCGGCGCAAATGAAGGCGGCGCCAATTTCGGCGACTTATCTGAACAGTCAAGCTGTCTCAGTCGGATTTGCGGC
>BFBZ01000089.1_pt1 | contig 156708 bp, 142 predicted proteins | sample 1888401 | NCBI WGS metagenome assembly BFBZ01 (sample SAMD00112614, study PRJDB3348) | symbiont metagenome | host: Chara braunii
CCTGCCTCTCTCGACAGATTGACGTGCCAGTAGAGGCTTTTTCCGACGCCAGCAAGAAAGCCCGATCTATATCCGGGTCTGGCAGTACGCGATGCCTTCGGCGACCAGGGCCTGCGCCGTTGAGATGGAAATGCCCAGATGTGCGGCGATTTCCCGGAGCTTGAAGCCGCCCAGGCGGTGCATTTCCAGCGCGATGCGGATGCGCGGCGGCAGTTCGTCGAGCGCCTTGAGGAGGTTGCGAAACTCTTCGCGCGCCGCGGCGGCGGCTTCGGGAGAGGGAACGGCTTCGGCAATCCGCGCGGCAAGGTCGTCGGCACCGGCCACCTCGTGCCGTCCTTCGAACGTCAGATGACGCTGCAAGTCGAGCGCAAGATTGCGGACGATGCGGTAGAGATAGGCGACCGGCTCCTCCAGCCGAGTGGTCGATGAGGCCGCCCGCAACCTGAGAAAAGCCTCCTGCACGAGATCTTCCGCGCGCCCAGGGTCCTTGATGATTCTCGTGGCGTAAGTCAGCAGGGCGCCACGGTGGGCAAGATAGAGCTCGAGACAACGATCACTCTGCGTCAAAGACCCGCCCTTTCCAGACTGATCGCAGGGCCGGCAAGATAATCCGAATGCGAATCATTCGCAATATCGACCGAAGGCCCTCGAAGCGATCGACGAGGCCGAATGCCGCCGCGCTGAGAGCCGTCCGGAGATCCCACCGCACGGACGGCACCCTTGACATCAAACAGTGAACCACAGTTCACTCTTTCAAAATGAACCCAGGTTCATTCTTTCATGCGAGGGCTTCACCGCCGGAGGGAGATACGCGCCATGCTGGGCTTGATGCAGGACACGCCGCTTCTCATCAGCGGCCTGCTCGACTACGCGGAACGTCATCATCCGAGCGTCGAGATCGTTTCGCGCGAGGGCGATGGCATGGAGCACCGCTATGGCTACGCCCAGGCCGCCGGTCGTTCGCGGCGCCTGGCGTCTGCCCTGCACGCGACCGGCGTGCGGCCCGGCGATCGTGTCGCCACCCTGGCGATGAACCATCACCGGCACTTCGAGCTCTATTTCGGCGTATCGGGCATGGGCGCGGTGCTGCACACCGTGAACCCCCGCCTGTTCGCGGCGCAGATCGAATACATCGTCGATCACGGCGGCGCCCGGATCATGTTCGTCGATCCGGCCTTCGTGCCGCTGATCGCGCCCCTGGTCCCCGACCTGCCCAAGGTGAGCCGTTACGTCGTGCTGGGAGGGCCGGAAACGATCGGGGAGGCCGCCGAGGGTCTTCCCGGTGTCGTCGACTACGAGACCTTCCTGAAGGACGGAACCGATTCCCATCTCTGGCCGTCCTTCGACGAGCGCACCGCCTCCACGCTCTGCTACACCTCCGGCACGACCGGCAACCCCAAGGGCGTGCTTTACTCCCATCGCTCGACCGTGCTGCACGCGCTGTCGGCCTGCCAGCCGGGATCGTTCGGCCTCTCGGCGGAGAGCGTTCTGCTCGCCCTTCCGCCCATGTTCCACGCCAATGCCTGGAGCTTTCCCTATCTCGCCGCCATGACCGGCGCCAAGTTGGTGCTGCCGGGATCCAGGCTCGACGGCGAAAGCCTGCAGGAGCTGATCTCAAAGGAGGGCGTCACCTTCACGGTCGGCGTGCCCACGGTCTTCACCATGCTGCTCGAACACCTCCACCGGACCGGCAAAGGGATCGCGCCGCTGGCGCGCGCCGGCGTCGGCGGCTCGGCGGTGCCGCGGGCGATGATCGACGAGCTGGCGCGCCATGGCTGCACGGTGCTGCAGCTCTGGGGCATGACCGAGACCAGTCCGCTGGGCACCATCGCCACACCGACCCCGGGCCTCGCCGCGCTGGCCGAAGCCGACCGCGCGGACGTGCTGGCGCAGCAGGGACGCGTGCGCTGGGGTCTCGACGTGCGCATCGTCGGCGAGGATGGCCGCGACGCGCCACGCGACGGTCGAACACAAGGCGCCTTGTGGGTCCGCGGCCCCTGGGTGGCGCGGCGTTACTACGGCGCCGACGCCGACATGCTGGACGACGAGGGATGGTTCCCGACCGGCGACGTAGCGACGCTCGATGCGCATGGCTATCTCCGCATCACCGATCGGACCAAGGACGTGATCAAGTCGGGCGGCGAGTGGATCAGCTCGCTCGAGATCGAGAACCTGGCGTGCGATGTGCCCGGCGTGCGCCAGGCCGCCGTGATCGCCGCCTACCATCCCAAATGGGAAGAGCGCCCCCTGCTGATCATCGTCGCCGACAAGGAATGTCCCCCCACCCGCCAGGACGTGCTCGATCACCTGCAGCCGCGCATCGCCAAATGGTGGATGCCGGACGACGTGGTGACGGTCGAGGCGCTGCCCATGACAGCGACGGGAAAGGTGTCGAAGCTCACCCTGCGCGAGCGGTTTCGTGACCACCTGGTGAAAGCGGCGGAAAGCCCGCCTTAGTCAGAGGCAGCAGCAGCCGGCACGTCGAGGACGAGATCAATGCGGGTCGAGCTACGACGGCTTGCCCTCACCTGAACTGGCCTACGCTTCTCCTCGCGCGAAGAATGGCCTAAATGCTTTCGACCGTTTACCGAGACGGAAAGCTCGCTCGTGACAAGATCGCAACTCCTGCGCCAGGACATTATCGACGCCGCGCTCGCATCCGCTCGCAGCCTTGGGACACCGCTTTGGCTCTATGAAGCCGAGTCGATACGACAGCGGGTCGAGCAGGTATCGGTGTTCGATTGTGTGCGCTATGCCCAGAAGGCGAACAGCAACACCCATATCCTGCGCCTTCTGCGGTCCATGGGCGTCGTGACCGATGCCGTGTCTCTCGGTGAGATCGAACGCGCGCTGAGGGCGGGCTACGTGCCGGGCACCAGCGCACATGAGATCGTGTTCACGGCCGATATCATCGACAAGACGACGCTGGCACGCGTCCTCGAACTGGGAATTCCGGTCAATTGCGGCTCACCCGATATGGTGAGGCAGGTCGGGCGCGCGGGACGAGGCCATCCGGTCTGGCTCAGGATCAACCCGGGTTTCGGACATGGCCACAACCGAAAGACCAATACGGGTGGGCCGTCCAGCAAGCACGGGATCTGGCATGAGGAGTTCGAAGACAGCCTCGGTCTCGTCGACGAATACGGGCTGTCCTTGATCGGGCTTCACATGCACATCGGCTCGGGTGTCGACTATGACCATCTGCATCGTGTCTGTGAGAGCATGCTGGATGCCGTCCGGCGCGCCAATCGACCGCTCCAGGCAATCTCGGCGGGCGGCGGGCTCTCCGTGCCCTATCGGTCAGGGGAACCAGAGATCGACATCGCCGCGTACCATGCGGCATGGAACACGACTCGGCTCGAAGCCGAGCGCATCACCGGCAGCCGGATGCGTCTCGAGCTTGAACCAGGCCGATATCTCGTAGGAAACGCCGGTCTTCTCGTCGCCGAAATTCGCACCGTCAAGAAGGTAGCCGACAAGCATTTCGTGCTTGTGGATGCGGGCTTCAACGATCTGGCTCGTCCCATCATCTACGGCAGCCACCACGAAATCTGCTTCATGACGCAAGCCGGTTCGCCGGTTACCGGGCCGACCTTTCCCATTGCCGTCGCGGGGCCGCTCTGCGAGGCGGGCGACGTCTTCACCCAGCACGATGGCGGCTTTGTCGAGTTCCGCGATCTCCCGCTGCCCGAGGTTGGCGACATCGCGATCCTGCGCGACGCGGGCGCCTATGGCGCGAGCATGTCCTCGAACTACAACACGCGGCCGCTCGCGCCCGAGGTCATGTTCGATGCCGGAGCGCTCACCGTCATTCGCAAGCGTCAGTCGGTCGAGCAACTGCTCGATCTGGAAGCCGATAGCGTGGTGCTCTCTGCGGCTCGGTAGTGCACGTCATTCACGGTCGATGCGCTGCCCCAGATGGCAACCGGAAAAGTGTCGACGCCGCCCTCGCGAGCGGTGTCGCGACCACCTGATGAAAGCGACGGAGAGCCCAGCGTAATCCGACCCGGCGTCCACGCTTCCATCGCGTGCCGCGACTGCGTGCGTCGGTAGCTCAGCGCCTCGACGATAGGGAGGCGGCCCACGGCGTCCGAGCCGTCGAGATCGGCGAGTGTGCGCGCGACGACTCCATGGGATGGCCGCATCGGTATATTTGCCCGATGGGAATGAATGTCTAGAGCACGTTCCGCTCGACTGGCCTCAGTCGAGCGGAAGGTCGTGCTCTAGATTCTATCGATTCTAGAGCAGCTTATGCCCGAGACTACCTCTTTTGGTTGATAGTTAGGCTTGTCTTCCCGCAACCGCTATCGTTAGGATAGCCCCAGCCCAGTCAGGGCGGCCAGCAGACGATTTTTTGGCATGAAGAGTTCCACACTTTCTGAAGTACTCGTCCTGCTTAACGAGAACCAAATTCAATTTGGTCTTGAAACCTATGCAGGCGGAATGGCGAACCTCTGGATCGGCGAGAGCTGGAACAGAAAGGCGCAGACCAATCTTCCGTCCGCCGACTTGGAAGTCGTTGCGGCTTGGTTCCTTGAAGCTGCGGCCGCTTTACATCCGGACGTATTAGCCGACAAGACCCGGAAGCGGCGCGCCTAGAGCAGCGCCCGGGAAGATGGAACCGTCTGCGGTTCCATCTTCCCGGGCATAAGCTGCTCTAGAATATATACAATCTAGAGCACGACGGTGGTTTCGTTGCCGACTTCCTGCGACGTAGCTCCTTGCATCGAGATGGCCCGTGGGAGACAGAGCGCGCACGTCGATGGTCCGCCGGCGCGGCGATAAGATATTGCGGTCTGCCGCCGTACGTGACCTCCGATGGACTAGGGTCGTGCGCCAGCACACCAGGTCCATCGCCAGCGGTGGCTCGCTTCGGTTGGATCGCGGCCGAGTTCGACGGCTATGTGACGTCCCCGGGAAATCAGGCAACTTGCCCCTTGGGCGCGGCGCGCCGATTTACAGGATTTAAAATCGCGGCGGCGGTCGGCGAGCCAGGCGTTTTTTTGGATGAAGTTTGTCAGCACTCAACAGCGCTCGCGATGTCCGCTCGACGCCGAGCTACCTCTTTGATTGCCGCTCCGAACGCCGTTGCTCGCCCAGCTTGAGTGCCGAGCGACTATCGCCGGTCACGACACGAGCCCTCCGTGGGTTAGTGCTCGGGGCCAATGGGAAGCTCCGCCCAGGCGCCTGAAGTCCTCGGACCTTAGGCGGCCGGGTGACATCCTACAGCTCTTGGTCTAGCTGGGCCGAGCGACCCTGTGGCTTCCTTCCCACTCCCCAGTGTCCCAAAGGAAGCCACAGAGCCTGCCCGCTTCCCACCTACGCAAGTTGAAGCAGGCGAGAAACTGTAGAGAGGAGGCTGTGGCAATCCGAAGGCGCCTCGGGGGAGAATCCTAGACGAGCGTGATTGCCGTTGGTCACTGGGCCGAACTGCCGACAGATTGGGGGTCCCAAGAGGTCGTCGCACCCTCCATTCTCTCGCCATCTACGGCCGTCTCATCGGGCTGTCATGCTGCAATCCGCGACCGCTTGGCGAAAGCGGCAGAAAGCCCATCGTCATCCGATCCGGCGTCTACGCCGCCAGGGCATTGCGCGGTTGCGACCGGCGGTAGCTCAGCGCCTCGGCGATGTGCAGGCGGCGCACCGCGTCCGAGCCGTCGAGATCGGCGAGCGTGCGCGCGACCTTCAAGGTGCGGTGCCAGGCGCGGGCCGAGAGGCCCAGCCGCTCGGCCGCACGGGCCAACAGGGCACGGCCATCGGCATCGGGCTGGGCAATAGCGGCCAGCAGCGCGCCGTCGGTATCGGCATTGCAACGCGGCTTCTGCCAGTGGCGGGCGCGCTCGCTGAACAGGCCGGCGGTCGTGTCGGCTTCGATCGCGGTGAGCTTGCCGCGCTTGTCGAGCTCGGCAAGACGCTCGCGCTGCAGGGCGCGCGCGGCGGCGACGCGGGCCGCGACATCGGCCGAGCGTTCGGCCGGCGGCGGCAAAGCAAGGTCGCTGGCGGCCACGGCGGGGACATCGATCGCCAGATCGATGCGGTCGAGCAGCGGACCGGAAAGCTTGCCCTGGTAGTCGGCGCCACAGCGCGGGGCGCGGCCGCAGGCGCGCGACGTCTCCAGGAGATGACCGCAGCGACAGGGGTTCATGGCCGCCACCAGCTGGAAGCGCGCCGGGTAGGTCACATGGGCAGCGGCGCGCGCCACGGTCACCCGGCCGGTTTCCAGAGGCTGGCGCAGCGCTTCGAGGGTGGCGCGGTTGAACTCGGGCAATTCGTCGAGGAACAGCACGCCGTGATGGGCAAGCGAGACCTCGCCCGGCTTGGCGTAACGACCGCCGCCGACCAGCGCCTGCAAGGTTGCCGAATGGTGCGGATCGCGGAAGGCGCGGCGGCGGCTCAACCTTCCCTCGCCCAGGTCGCCCGCCAAGGAGCGCACCATGGACGATTCCAGTGCCTCCTCCGGCTCGAGCGGCGGCAGCAGGCCGGGCAGCCGCGCCGCCAGCATCGATTTGCCCGAGCCCGGCGGGCCGATCATCAAGAGGTTGTGGCCGCCGGCCGCCGCCACTTCGAGCACGCGCTTGGCGCTCTCCTGGCCCTTGATGTCGGCGAGGTCGGGATAGGTCGTGCGATCCTCGGCCAGCAACGCTTCGGGCGGCGGCAGGGTCTGCTTGCCGCGCAGATGGTTGATCAAAGCGAGCAGCGAAGGCGCGGCGATGATCGGCGGCCGATCGAGTGACCCATCCGACGAGTCACCGTGCAGGTCGGGAGCGGTGGCCTCCCGTCCCCCGCTCCCTCTGCCGCTGCCGCTGCCGCCACTCCAGGCCGCTTCGCCACCGCAAGCCGCGGGGCAGATCACGCCGCGCCCCGCCGCCCGTGCGGCGATTGCCGCCGGCAGCACACCAGGGACGCGGGTCAGGGTGCCGTCGAGCGCCAGCTCGCCCAGCACGACGTAGTCGGCGAGGCTGCCGGGCTCGATCACGCCCATGGCAGCCAGCAGGCCGAGCGCGATCGGTAGGTCGTAGTGGCTGCCCTCTTTGGCAAGGTCGGCCGGCGAAAGATTGACGGTGACGCGCTGCGGCGGCAGCACCAACCCCATCGCCCGCAAGGTGGCGCGCACCCGCTCCCGGCTTTCGCCGACCGCCTTGTCGGGCAGCCCGACCATGGCAAAGGCGAGCTGGCCGGGGGCGATCAGCACCTGGACATCGACCGGCACGACATCGACACCCTGGAATGCCACTGTCCGTACTCTCGCCTGCATGCCCTGCTCCCGCTCGGTTCGCCGGGAACAATTAAAGAACGAATATATTATTAGTAAAGCACGTTATAGTTGTATTCGGCATCGCGGGCCGTTTCGCCGTTCTGCGTTCCTGCACGGCCGGTCGCTGCTGCACGGAAGTTGTGCGCACGGCGGAGATCGGCGAAGCGCCTTAGCCGAATTGGACCGCCGTGAGTGCGGCCTGGCTTCCGGAATCCCGGCTTGGTGGAACGATCTAGACGCCCAGGCCCTTCTTCATGGCACCGAGATAGCCCGCCAGATTGCGCGGCGTCGTTTCGCTGGGGCACGGGTCCTTATAGTCAGGGTCGTGCGCACGTTCCTCGGCGCTGATGATCTGGTCCATCACCCAGATGAAGCCGCCGGCCAGGCAATCCCTCGAGAAACCAGAGAATTTCTGCGTCAGGAACGCCGGGCAATTTCCATCCCAGTGATCGTTGTTCCAAAATTTGGCCCAGTCCCCCGCCACAATGTAGTCCCTGACGGGCGGCTGCTTGAAAGCGGCTCCGATCGCGGTTGCCCACCGGTCCGGCTCGTTGTTCCTCCCGCCGTCGTAGCATTGCAGATTCCACCATTTCACGTAGCGCATCAGATGACGCTTCTCGAGCGCGACCAGTGCATTCACCCAGAATGACTGCTCCTGCTGCTCATACGGACAGAAGGTGAGGGCGAAACCAATTTTGATCAACATCTCGCAGAATGCGACGAACGAGTCGTGATCGTAAGTCTCCTCGCAGTCCAGATCGATGCCGTCGATCGCCGGAAAGGCTTTCCTGAAGGCAGTGAAGTTTCTTTCGAGCACACTGTTCTCGAATGTGTTCCCGTTCGCTTTGTAGATCGACTGAATGGTTTCGTAGTCCCGGACGAGCGGCCGTCTGTTTACGTAGTCCCAGCCGCCGCCGCCGACAGACGCAAACACCTGCGTCACGGACGAAGACTGCCCTTTCAGGGCCGCGATCCGGCCCGGCCATGCGAGGCAGTCCGCCCTGTGTTGCCCCGTGACGAGAGGGAAAGGCTGTTCGCGATCGCGTATCACGAGCGGCTCATCGCCGTTGAAGATGATGTCGCCCAACTGGGTGGTGTCTTTGACCGCGGGATTGCCGATGTGGAGCATGCCAATGACGATCGTCGTGTAGCCGCTTGCCTTCACGGGCTCCAGGTGTTGGTTGATCAAGTAAGGCCCCAGCCGATTGAGGCCGTACAAAACGAAATTGGGTGTGTCCACAATGCCCCCTCACGGTGATCGGATGCCGATCTTCCGCCACCCGTACCAGCCCGTCGCTGGCACAATGCAACCTCGATACAACCAGGATGTAATGCAGCTTGGCGAATGGCTCTCGACAAGTCGGCACGGTCGGGAATGCAGATCGAGGTCGGTAGCCTTCCTTCTCCCCTGATAGTCCCTTTGCTACCAGTGAACGCACAATATATTCATGACGCACTTTATAAGTGTATTCCGTATCGAGAGCCGTTTCGCAGTTCTGCATTCCTGCACGCCCGAGGTGGCCAGCGGCCCGTGATACAGTCCGCCCCGCACAGTGGGAGACATTCGTGACTGCGACCAAGATCAATGACCTCAACTTCACGCCGCCGGCCGCGGTGACCGAGCTCGCCGCCAAGGTGAAGGAATTCGTGAAGGAGAAGATCGTCCCGTACGAGACCGACCCGCGCTGGGGCGCCCATGGGCCGACCGAGGAGCTGCGGCTGGAGATGAACCAGCTCGCGCGCGAGGCCGGCGTCTTCGCCCCGCATGTCCCGAAGGAATACGGCGGTGTGGGTCTCGGCCAGGTCGGCCGGTCCTATGTCTTCGAGGCGGCCGGCTACTCCATCCTGGGGCCGACGGCGATCCATTGCGCCTCACCCGATGAAGGCAACATCCATCTGCTCGACGTCGTGGCCCGTCCCGACCAGCGCGAGCACTTCCTGAAGCCGCTGGCCACCGGCAAGTACCGCTCCTGCTTCTGCATGACCGAGCCGGGCGGCGCGGGCTCCGACCCCAGCCTGATGAAGGCGACGGCGCGCCTCGACGGCAACGAATGGGTGATCAACGGCCGCAAGTGGCTGATCACCGGGGCCGGCGGCGCGGGTTTCGCCATCGTGATGGCCAAGACCGAAGGCGGCGAGCATCACGGCAAGGCGACCATGTTCCTGGTCGATCTGCCCAACCCCGCCATCGTGCACGAGCGCACGCTCGACACGATCGATTCGAGCTTCACCGGCGGCCATGCCGTGCTCAACTTCGACAATCTCCGCCTGCCGGCCGACGCCGTGCTGGGCGAGGTCGGCAAGGGCTTCCGCTACGCCCAGGTGCGACTGGCCCCGGCACGTCTCAGCCACTGCATGCGCTGGCTGGGCTCGGCCGGCCGCGCGCAGGAGATCGCGACAGAATATGCCCGCGAACGCATGGCCTTCGGCAAGCGGATCGGCGAGCACCAGGGCGTATCCTTCATGCTGGCCGACAACATGATGGACATCCACATGGCGCGGCTGGCCATCTGGCACACCGCCTGGCTGCTCGATCAGGGCGAGCGTGCCTCCAACGAAAGCTCGCTTTCCAAGGTGGTCTGCTCCGAGGCGATCGCCCGCGTGGCCGACCGCTGCCTGCAGATTCTGGGCGGCATGGGCATCACCCGCGATACCGTGGTCGAGCGCATCTTCCGCGACACCCGCGCCTTCCGCATCTACGACGGCCCGTCCGAAGTGCACCGCGCGGTGCTGGGCGAGCGGATCGTGCAAGGGAAAATCTAAGACCCACCATCCCTGTCACTGGCATCAGGTCTTTCATATTCCTCTCCCCTGCAGGGGGAGAGGTTAGGTGAGGGGGCGGCCGCGTCCGGGCGCTTGTGTGACCTCTGCGTCCTTCGCTTCCCCCTCACCCGGCCTCTCCCCCCAAAACGGGGGAGAGGAGAAGGAAAGAGGCTGTTGCGCTCAACCGTGCAGGTGGCACGCCACCGCGCGGCCGCCTTCCAGGCCGTGCATCGGCGGGTCGACGGTCTTGCAGACATCCATCGCCATCGGGCAGCGCGTATGGAAGCGGCAGCCCGGTGGCGGGCGCATCGCCGAGGGCACCTCGCCGGTGATGATCTGCTGCGGCCGGCCGGCCTCGACTTCGGGATCGGGGATCGGGATCGCCGCCAGCAGCGCCTGCGTATAGGGGTGCAGCGGCTTGGCGTAGAGCTCGGCGCGCGAGGCGATCTCGACGATGCGGCCGAGATACATCACGGCGATGCGATGGCTGATATGGCGCACCACCGCGAGATCGTGGGCGATGAAGATGTAGGTGAGGCCGAGCCGCTCCTGCAGTTCCTGGAACAGGTTCACCACCTGCGCCTGAATCGAGACGTCGAGCGCCGACACCGGTTCGTCGCAGATGATCAGCGACGGTTCGAGCGCCATCGCGCGGGCGATGCCGATGCGCTGGCGCTGGCCGCCGGAGAATTCGTGCGGGTAGCGGTCGGCCATGTCGGGCAGCAGCCCCACCATGTCGAGCAGCTTCGCCACCTTCTCGCGATGGACGGCGCGGCCGCCCGGCACACTGTGGACCTCGAGCGGCTCGCCCACGATCTCCGCCACCTTCATGCGCGGGTTCAGCGAGCCGAACGGATCCTGGTAGACCATCTGCATGCGCCGCCGGATCGGCCGCATGCGGGCGCGGTCGTGCCGGGTGATGTCCTGGCCCTCGAACACGACCTGGCCCGAGGTGATGTCGAGCATCTTGAGCACGGCGAGGCCGGTCGTGCTCTTGCCGCAGCCCGATTCGCCCACCAGCCCCAAGGTCTCGCCGCGGCGCACCGTGAAGGAGACACCGTCGACCGCCTTCACGCTGCCGACCTGCTTGCGCATCACGGCGCCGGCCATGACCGGGAAATGGACCTTCAGGTCGCGGACCTCGAGCACGGTCTCGGGTGTGTCGACGCCGGAGGGGCCGACGCCGGAGGGGCCGGGATGGGAGGAGGTCGCGTCAGGCATGGAGCTGGGCATGGAAATGGCAGGCGGAAAGGTGGCCGGGGCTCGCCTGCGCCAGCGGCGGGCGCTCGCGGCGACAGACGTCGGCAGCGCGCTGGCAGCGCGGCGCGAAGGCGCAGCCCGGCGGCAGTTGCGCGAGATTGGGCGGCTGGCCCTCGATCGGGACCAGGCGCTGGCCGGCCTCCTGGTCGAGGCGCGGGATCGAGGCCATCAGGCCGATCGTGTAGGGATGGCGCGGCCGGGCATAGATCTCGCGCGCCGGCCCCGCCTCGACGATGCGGCCGCCATACATGACGCAGACCCGGTCGGCATAGCGCGCCACCACACCGAGATCGTGGGTGATCAGGATCAGCGCCGAGTTGGCGGCCCGCGTCACTTCCTTCAGCAGTGCCAGAATCTGCGCCTGCACCGTGACGTCGAGCGCCGTCGTCGGCTCGTCGGCGATGATGAGCTGCGGCTGGCAGGCCAGCGCCATGGCGATCATGGCGCGCTGGCGCATGCCGCCGGAGAACTGGTGCGGGTAGGACTTAACCCGGCTCTTGGCGTCGGGCAGACGCACGCGGCCGAGCAGCTCCGCCGCCTTGTCCATGGCGGCCGCCCATGGTGTCTTGCGGTGCAGGTTGATCGGCTCGGCGATCTGCAGCCCCACCGTCAGCGAGGGATTGAGCGAGCTCATCGGCTCCTGGAAGATCATGGCGATGCGGTTGCCGCGGATCGCGCGGATCGCCTGGTCGCCGAGCTTCAGGAGATCCTGGCCGTCGAACACGACTTCGCCCGCGGTGATGCGGCCGGGCGGCTGCGGGATCAGCCGCAGAATCGACATCGCCGTGATGCTCTTGCCGGAGCCCGATTCGCCCACGATGGCGAGCGTCTCGCCGGCGGCCAGATCGAAGGAAACGTCGTCGACCGCCTTGACCGTGCCGCGCTCGGTGCGGAACTCGGTCGACAGATGCCGGACGCTGAGCAGAGGCGCGCCCATCAGGCGCGCCTCTCTACGCGATACACCATGCTCAATGACCCATCTTCTTCTTCATCTCCTGGTCGACCCAGATGCGGGCATAGATCGGGCCGGGCCGCAGCGAGCCCGCGCTCATCTCGCCGCCGTAGTTCTTCACCCACGGCCACCACGCGGCATAGACGTAGGGCGTCGGCAGCCAGAGGTAAGGTGCGGCATCCATGATCTCGACCGTCATCTCGCGCAGCAGCTGCTTGCGCTTGGCTTCGTCCCGGGTGCGATAGACCTCGTCCATCTTGGCGTCGAACTTGGGGTCCGAGTAGATCGACGGGTTCCAGGTCTGGCCCGACACGAAGCTCTTGCGGATCGAGGTCGTGGGGTTGGTGTGGCTGCTGTTCATCAGATAGCCCGCCTCGTGCTTGCGCGTCGTCATGGCCGACAGGAACGCACCGTACTCGGTGGGCTTCAGCTCGGCCTTGATGCCGACCTGCTCGAGATAGGCGGCGATCAGCGGCGCCAGCTCGACATGATCGGCCGAGCAGGAGCAGAACTGCATCTTGAAGGTGAAGCCGTTGGGATAGCCCGCCTCCTTCAGGAGCTCCTTCGCCTTCTTGGGGTCGTAGGTATAAAGCTCCTTCACCGAGGCCGGCATCTTGTCGAGCGAATCGAAATAGCCGTCCCAGTCGGGATACATCGGATAGGCGTGCATCTCCGCCTCGCCGGTGTAATGCGCTTCGATGATCTCCTTCTTGTTCACCGCCATGTTGATGGCGCGGCGCACGCGGATATCGTCGAACGGCTTGGTGTCGGTTCGAAGCGCCATGAAGGAACCCAGGATCGACAGGCGCTTGGCGAACTGCAGCTGCGGCGCGCTCTTCTTCAGTTCGGGGATGTTGCGTGCGTTGATCGTCTCCAGGAGGTCGAGCTTGGCCGTGCGGATGGCGGCGAGCTGCGTGGCCTCGTCCTTGATGGTGCGGTAGACCAGCTTGTCGAGGAACGGCAGCTTGTATTCCTGGCCGCCGAGCTTCTCCTTGTCCCAGTAGATCGGGTTCTTGGTATAGGTGTTTGAGTTGCCGGCGACGAAGTCGGTCAGCATGAACGGGCCGGTGCCGTTCACATTCTTCCAGTTGTTCGGCCCGGCATCGACCACCTCCTTGGGCGTGATGGTCGTGTAGAAGCCCCAGGCCAGCCGATAATCCCACTCGGCATTGTATTCCTTCAAATTGAACACGACGGTGTACTTGTCGCGCGCCACGACGGAGCCGACGAAGTCGTAGTAGCCGCCGATATGCTTGGGGCTGGAGCGCAGGCGATTGAAGGCATAGGCCACGTCTTCGGCCGTCAGCTCGCGCGAGGCCATCACGCCCGGCTTCTCCGGAAACATGATGCCCTTGCGCAGGGTGAAGACCACGGAGAGCGGATTGTCGACCAGCTCCCACTTCTCGGCGATCTCGCCACGCTGCGCCTCGGTCGCGAGGTAGGCGTCGGCGACGAAGGGATGCTTGCCGCCCTTGCGCACGCTCTTGTCGAGATCGGCGGCGATCAGCTGTTCGTAGAACTGGCCGGTGTCGTGGTTCAGCTTCCAGTTCCAGTCGTGCGGATCCCAGGAGAGGGCGGAGAGCGTCACGAACATGGTGCCCACTTCGAGCGTGCCGCCATATTGCGGCTTGGCTCCATCCTTGTTGGCATCTTGAGCCTGGACTCCGCCGACGCAAAGCAACGCTGCCGCCGCGGCGCCCAGCAGCGCCCGCCTGAAGGTCGTCTCGTACATGTGCGTCCTCCTCTCTCTTGGTTCTCCTCCCCTTCGCGGATTCCGCGAAGGGGAGGTGCCGCCGTAATCGGCGGCGGAGGGGGTCGTGCTTCTTCGGCAACACCCCCTCCGCCCGCGACTACGCGGGCACCTCCCCCGCGGAACGCGGGGGAGGACGTTAATGACCCATCTTCTTCTTCATCTCCTGATCGACCCAGATGCGGGCGTAGATCGGCGCAGGGCGGACGGCGCCGGCGCGCAGTTCGCCGTCGTAGTTCTTCACCCACGGCCACCACGCCGCGTAATTGTAGGGAATCGGCAGCCAGATATAGGGTGCCTTGTCGACGATCTCGGTGGTCATCTCGCGCAGCATCTTCTGGCGCTTGGCCTCGTCGGGCTCGCGATAGACCTCGTCGATCTTCTTGTCGAAGGCGGGTTCGGACCAGCCCGAAGGGTTCCACATCTGGCCGGTGCCGAAGCTCTTGCGGATGGTGGTGATCGGGTTGGTGTGGCCGTTGTTCATGAAATAGGCCGGCGTCATCGTCTTCGAGCTCATCGCCGACAGGAAGGCGCCGTACTCCATGGGCTGGATCTCGAGCTTGACGCCGACCTGCTCGAGGTAGCCCGCCACCAGCGGCAGCAGGTCCATATGGTCGGCGTTGCACGAGCAGACCTGGACCTTGGTGGTGAAGCCCTTGGGAAAGCCCGCCTCGGCCAGCAGCTTCTTGGCCTTGGCCGGATCGTACTTGAAGAGCTCCTGCACCGAGGCCGGCTGCTTGTCGAGCGGCTCGAAGTAGCCGACGTAATCGGGATGCTGCGGATAGGCGAACAGCTCCGCATTGCCGTTGTAGTAGGCCTGGACGATCTCCTGCTTGTTCACTGCGTAGTTCAGCGCGCGGCGCACGCGGACGTCCTTGAAGGGGCCGTCGACGTCGACTCGCATCGCCATGAAGGTGCCGGACTGGTTCAGCCAGCGGCTCCATTTGAGCTGCGGCGCGCTCTTCTTCAGCGAGTCGACATTCTGCCAGCGGATGTTCTCCAGCATGTCGAGCTTGCCGGTGCGCAGCGCCGTGACGTAGGTCGCCTCGTCCTTGATGGTGCGGTAGGTCACCTTGTCGACGAAGGGCAGCTTGTACTCCTGCCCGCCGATCTTCTCGACGCCCCAGTAATCCGGATTCTTCGTGTAGGTGTTGGAGTTGCCGGGGATGAAGTCGGTCAGCATGAACGGGCCGGTGCCGTTCACGTTCTTCCAGTTGGTGGCGCCGGCGTCGGCCACTTCCTTCGGGTGAATCGCCGAGTAGTAGCCCCAGCCGAACTGGTAATCCCATTCGGCGAAGTAGTGCTTCATGTAGAAGACGACGGTGTGGGGATCGGGCGCCTCGACCTTCTCGATATGGTCGAAGTAGCCCAGCAGGCGCTTGGGGCTCTTGTTCAGCCGGTTGAAGGTGAAGAGGATGTCCTCGGCGGTGAAGTCGCGCTTCTTCATCACGCCCGGCTTCTCGGGGAACACCACGCCCTTGCGCACCTTCATCTCGACGCGCAGCGGATCCTGCTTCCATTCCCAGGATTCGATCAGCTCGCCGCGGATGGCGTCGGTCGGCAGCCAGGCATCGGGCACGAAGTTGTAGGGCCCGCCTGCCTTCTTGCTCTTGGAGAGGTCGCCGGCGAAGAGCTGTTCGTAGAACATGCCGGTGTCGTGGTTGAGCTTCCAGTTGAAGTCGGCGGGATCCCAGGAAAGCGCCGTCAGGGTGACGTAGACCGTGCCGATCTCCAGCGACCCGCCATATTGCGGCTTCTGGCCGTTCTCGGCGCGCGCTGCGCCGCCCGCGGTCACACCCGCCAGCATCATTGCGCCCATCGCTCCCGCGAGCAGCGCACCCTTCAATCCCTTCACGTCGTCCTCCCTTTCCCCGTCTTGTTCCTTCAGCGGCTGCCGCGCATGCGCGGATCGAGCAGATCGCGCAGCGCGTCGCCGAACACATTGATGGCGTAGACCACGATGGTGATGCAGAGGCCGGGCGCCAGCGCGAGCCACGGCGCCAGATACATGAACGAGCGGCCCGAGCCCGACAGCATGCCGCCCCAGGTCGGGGCCGGCGGCGGCACGCCGAGGCCGAGGAAGGCGAGGCCCGATTCGGCCAGGATCACCGCACCGACGCGCGTCGTGAACAGCACGATCACCGGCGCCATGACATTGGGCAGGATGTGCTTCCACAGGATGCGCGGCAGCGAGGCGCCGGTCGATTGCGCGGCGTGCACGTAGGGGTTCTCGCGCACCGACAGCACGGCGCCGCGCACGATGCGGCTGCCGCCGATGCCGTAGAGCAGCCCCAGCAGCACGATGACCGGCCCCATGCCCGGCCCGACCACCGACACGACCACGATCAGGATGATGAGGTCGGGGAAGCTCATCCAGGCATCGACGAAGCGCTGCATCACCATGTCGAACTTGCCGCCGAGATAGCCCGAGACGACCCCGATGAAGACCGAGACCACGGTGGCCAGCGCGGCGGCCGACAGGCCGATGATCACCGACAGCTGCGCGCCGTAGAGACAGCGCGAGAGCACGTCGCGGCCGAGATTGTCGGTGCCCAGCCAGAACCTCTCGCCGGGCGGCTTCAGGCGGTTGACCGGGCTGATCTGGTTGTAGCCGTAGGGTGCCAGCACGTCGGCAAAGATGCCGCAGAACAGGAAGATGACGCAGATCACGAAGCCGAAGGCACCGAGCGGCTTGTCGCGGAACAGGCGACCGATGAAATGGAGCGTGCCGCCCGAGGCGGTGCGGCGCGGTGGCGGGGCGGTGGTTTCGGCGACGGCGACCATCAGCGGTACCTCACCTTGGGATCGAGCAGGCCGTAACTGAGATCGACCAGCAGGTTGATGAAGACGACGGCGACGCCCACGATCAGGAACACGCCGGTGATGATCGGATAGTCACGCTGACCGACCGCCTCGAGCAGCAGCAGCCCCATGCCTGGGATGACGAAGATCTGCTCCATGATCACCGCGCCGCCGAACAGCACCGGCGCCTGCAGGCCGACCAGGGTCACCACCGGAATCAAGGCGTTGCGCAGTGCATGGCGGATGATGGTGGTGCGCGGCGCCAGCCCCTTGGCGAGCGCGGTGCGGATGTAATCCTGGCGCATCACCTCCAGCATCATGGTGCGGGTGAGTCGCATGGTGACCGCCGAGAACGCCTTGCCCAGGATCAGCGCCGGGATGGCCATCTGGGCGAGGTTCTTCAAGGGATCCTGGCTGAAGGGCGTGAACTTCACCTCCGGCGACCAGCCCCACCAGATCGAAGGAAAGACCATCACCAGCGTGCCGACCCAGAAGCCCGGCAGGGCCAGCGCCAGGATGGCGAAGGAGCGCGTGACGTAGTCGCCGATCGTGTCCTGGGAAACGGCGGAGTAGACGCCGATCGGAATGCCGACCACCAGCGCCACGATCAGCGCCATGATGCCGAGCTCGAAGGTGATCGGCAGGCGATGCAGGATCTCCTCCATCACCGGCGTGTTCTGCCACAGCGACTTGCCGAGGCTGCCCTCGAACAGGATGGCGCCGACCCAGCGGAAATACTGCGACACCACCGGCTGATCGAGGCCGAGGGCGGCTTCGAGCTGCTCGCGGCTCTTCTTGTCGGCGCCGATGTCGTTGCTCGACAGCATCAGGTCGATGATGTCGCCGGGGATCAGCCGCACGGTGACGAACACGATCAGGCTGGCGAAGATCAGGGTCGGCACCAGCGCCAGCACGCGGCGGATGATGTAGGCCTGCATCAGGCACTCCCTCCTGCTGGGATCGTCTCGGGATCGGCCGGCTCGGCATAGAGCCGCGCCACTTCAGCCGCGCGGACTTCGAGCACACGACGGCCATTGATCGAGCGTTTGTCCGTCACCTCGCCGGCCGCTGCCGATGGCGGCGTCACGAGCGGCAACAGGCGCCGCACGCGGCCACTCGAACCGCCGGCGCGATCGTTGAAGGCCGCGAGCAGCCGGGCCACTGCCGGACGCCACGCCGCCGGGCCGCTGCCGACGGCGGCCCGGCAGGCGGCCTCGTCGAGCCAGACCAGAGCGCCGAGCCACGGCCGATCGGGCGCGGCGATCACCAGGTCGCGCACATAGGGCTGCAGCGCATCGATCAACTGGCTGCGCAGAGTCGTCGCCTGCACCCAGGTGCCGGAGGCGAGCTTGAATTCCTCGGAGAGGCGACCGGCAAAGGCGATACCCGCTTCGGGCCGACTTTCGTCGACCCAGCGCGCCGTGTCACCGGTGCGGAAGTAACCTTCGTCATCGAAGGCTTCGGCCGTGGCCGCGGCGTTGCGATAGTAACCGGGCGTGACGTTGGGACCTTTGACGCGCAGCTCGTAGCGCGGTGCCGACGGCTCCTCGCCCATCGGCACCAGCTTGGCGAGCAGGCCGGGCTGCGGCAAGCCGAGCACGCCGGTACGCTCGACATTCCAGTAGACCATCAACCCGGTGCTGGTGGTTTCCGTCATGCCCCAGCCGCAGTCGAACGGCAGGCGCGTTCCGAGTTGCCGCGTGGCGATGCTCTGCAGGCGATCGAAGCTTTCCTGCGGCAGCAGCGCGCCGCCATAGCCCACGCTCTGCATGTTCTTGAAGAACTTGGCGCTGAGATCGGCGTCGCCTTCGAGCGCATCGAGCAGCAGCGGGAAGGCGGCAGGCACGGTGGCGAAGCTGGAAGGCTGCAGCTCGCGCAGGTTCTCCAGGGTTTCCTCGAAGCGGCCGGGGACAGGCCGACCGCCATCGATGAACAGCGATCCCGCGATGCGCACGATGCTGCCGAGCATCGCATTGCCGCCCCAGGTGTGATGCCAGGGCAGCCAGTCGAGGGCGACGGCGACGATATCGTCGGCGAGCGGTTCGCTGACGGCGAGGATCATCTCGGCCGATGCCGCAAGATTGCCATGGCTGTTCAGCACGGCCTTGGGCAAGCCGGTCGAGCCCGACGTGAAGAGAAGCTTGGCCGGCGTCTCGGCCGTGATATGGCCGCGCCGTTCGGCGACCGCGGCGTCGATCGAACACGACGTCAGCACCGCAAAGGCGATGCCGCGCCGGCCGTCGACGGTGACGAGGCGCGCCCCTCTCTGCTCGGCACGATCGAGTGCCTGAGAGTAGTGCGCGGACTCCTGTGCGAAGACCAGCGCCGGCGCGACGATGTCGAGCACATGATCGAGGCGCGCCGGATCCGCGGCTTGGGCATAGGCCGGCGAGATCGCCGCGACCAGCACCCCGGCGCGCAGGGCGCCGAACAGGAACAGCGCATGTTCGAGGCTGTTGTCCGACAGAATCGCGACAGGTGGCGAGTGCGGTCCCAGGCCCTGAGCGATCAGCCACGAGGCGATCGCACCGGTTCGTGCCCACGCCTCGCTATAGGTGAGCGGCTGCCAGCGTCGTTCAGCGCCGCGACGCTCGGCGAGGAACGTGACGTCGGGCCGCAACAGGGCCGCGCGCTCCAGCCAGTCGATGATCAGTGGCAGATTTTCAGGAAGCGGACGACCGGCGGAGAGAATGAGCGAACCGTCGGCCCGTCTTTCGACGAAAACCGTTGGCGTCGGCCGATTGAGCACGCGCATAGGCGCCAGGTGGCTCACCCGTTGAAGTCTCCCGAATTGTCGTTTCCTCAGATGTCCGCTTCAGCGGAACGCATTGTTGGCGACAGGCTCGGAGATTGCAGTTCGACTGTCAATCACTACAGTCGACTTCAACGCAAATTGAGCTTCCGACTCACCGCGCCTGCGACCATGCCGTTGGTGAATGCATTGGGATGGCCGTCATGCGGAATCATGATCTTCGCCGACTCCATCCCCGTGGTCAGCGCATCGACCCGCACCATCGGCGTCCCGAGCTTGCGCACCTGCTGCAAGGTCGACAGCAGGAGGGAGTGGGCGACGCGCGAATCGCCCTCTTCCGGCTGTGATTGTTCGTCGGGCCAGGAATAGATGATGAGAAGCGGCGCATTGAACTTCTCGCGCGCCAGCGCCTGCAGCTTCGCCATCATCGCAACGAACAGCTCGCTCTGCTCTTCCTGGCGCTGGCGCATGCCGATGGCCTGGATGAAGGCGAACTGTTCGCCGAGCAGATACTTCGCGCCGGCGATGGGATTGCGCCAGCGATACTCGGTGAAGGTGCCAGTCCAGCGCAGCGCGTCATTCTCCAGGACGTACCGCGGCGAGCTGCCGAGCCAGCCACCGTCACCGGTGGTGCGTGCGAGCTGGGCCGGGATGATCCAGGTCACGACGGCTTTGACGTTCCTGTCCTTGTAGCGGTCGAGCAGTCCCGCTTCGAAGGCGCGGATCAGGTGGTTCGGTGCATAGCCCGGCACGCCGAGATTGACGCCCTGCACCTTCAGCCCGTTCAGCTTGGTGAATTGCGCCGCGAGCGCTTCGGTGTCGGCAAGGCCCTGGCCGAAAGTGAAAGAGTCGCCAAGGAAGAGATAGGTATCGGCGCCGGCCTCGGCCGATGGCGTCACGCGCGCAGCGGTCGCATCGAAATGATAGGTGGTGCGATAGACCGGCTCGCCGCCGAACGTCGCTGTGGCGATGACACGGGTATCGGGTTGCGGCCGGAAGCCCAGGATCGGATCAGGCGGCGGCCACCATTTGGGATCGGTCGTGCGGACCAGGCCGCGGCCCATCGGCGTAGGCGACAGGAAGCCGGCGAAGGCATCGAGCACGGCCAGGCTGATCGCCAGCGCGGCGACCACCAGCGCAGCAGTGCGCCAGCGATTGCCTTGCAGAAGGACGACACCCGCGATGGCCAGCACCGCCGCCACCAGGCAGGCCCAGATCGCCGAATTGAGCGCGACGGCCACGAGACCAACCGCCAGGAGAAAGGCACCGCTCAGGGAAAGGTTACGATATGTGCCGGCCATTGACCTGAAGGCGCTCCCCGAGGGTAGGCTGCGGTGTAGGCGTTCGAAAGGAAAACATCAATGAGCGGTCAGTTGCCGCTGCAGGGTCTCCGCGTACTCGATCTGGCGAGTTTCATCGCGGGCCCTGTAGCCACAACGGTGATGGGGGATTACGGCGCGGAGGTCATCAAGATCGAACCGCCCGGCGAAGGCGACCCGCAGCGCAAGCTGGGGCAAGCCCATTCGGTGCCCCAGCATCCGGTCAATTTCTGTTGGCACCTGGTCAATCGCAACAAGCGATCGGTGGTGCTCGATCTCAAGCATCCCGAGGGTCGCGTCGCCTTCGACCGGCTGCTGGCCACCGCCGACGTCATGGTGGTGAACTTTCCGCTCAAGGTGCGTGAACGTTTGCGCATGCGCTATGCCGACGTGAAGCACGTCAATCCGCGGCTGATCTATGCCTCGATGACGGGCTACGGCGAGAGCGGCCCCGATGCCGAACAGCCGGGCTTCGATTCGACGGCTTTTTTTGCACGGTCCGGACTGCTCGATGGCCTGACCTACGAAGGCGGTCCGCCGGCCTTCTCCCTGCCGGCGCAGGGCGACCAGATGACCGGCATGAACCTGTTCGCCGCCATCGCCATGGCTTTGCTGCACCGGGAACGCACCGGCGAAGGCAGCGAAGTCGCCACGTCCCTGCATGCCAGCGGCCTGTGGTCGAACGCCATCCTGGCGCAGGGCGCCCTGCTCGGCGCCTTCGTCGCGCCGCGGCCACCGCGCACCAAGCCGCGCAGCGCGCTCGCCAATCAGTACCGCACCGCCGACGGCCGCTGGATCCAGCTCACCATCGTGCGCGAGGACAAACTGTGGCCCGAGCTCTGCAAGGCGATGGAGCGCACCGACCTGATGGACGATCCGCGCTTCAAGACCCAGGAGAGCCGGCGCGCGCATGCGACGGAGCTGGCCCAGCTGCTCGATCCGATCTTCGCCAGCCGCCCCTGGCTCGAGTGGCGCGAGCGCCTGCGCCGTCACGAGATCACCTTCGGCCTGCTCGGCATCCTGCGCGACGTGCCCGACGACCATCAGGCCGTGGCCAACGGTGCGGTGGTGGAGAGCACGACGGCCGACATGCCGCGCACGATCTCAGCGCCCATCCGGCTGTCCTTCGCCGCCGAGACCATGGCACCAGGTCCGGGTCCCGACTACGGCGCCCATACCGACGAGGTGCTGGTCGAACTGGGTTACGCCGAGGACGAGATCAGGAAGTTGCGCGACGGCCGCGCGATCGGCTGACGGCAGGCACCTCGGGCCTGGCCGCCCGAGTGTCAGGCGGCTCGGGCGAAGGGCGTGGGCCTCCCACCGCCGAGATGGCCACCGCCGAGATGGCCACTGCCGAGATGGCGGCGGATATCGGCGACGATCGCGGCGTCGGCATCGTCGTTGCGACGGCGCGGCCGCGGTGTCTCGATCGCATGGTCGGCCACGGTGCGGCCGGGCGCACCGGCCAGCACGACGACGCGATCGGCGAGGTAGGTCGCCTCCTCGATGTCATGCGTCACGAACAGGATGGTCTTGCCCGTCGCCTGCCAGATTCTGGTGAGCTCGTCCTGCAGACTTTCGCGCGAGATGGCGTCGAGGGCGGAGAACGGTTCGTCCATCAGCAGCACTTCGGGCTCGACGGCAAGCGCGCGCGCCAGCGCCACCCGCTGCCGCTGACCGCCCGAGAGCTGATGCGGCCAGCGCCGGGCGAGGTGGGCAAGGCCCACGACGCCCAGGGCGTCGAGCGCCTTGGCGTGCCGCTCGGCGCGGGAGAGACCGCGCCCTTCGAGACCGAAAGCGACATTGTCGATCACCCGCCGCCAGGGCAGCAGGCGCGAGTCCTGGAACACCAGCGCGACCGGCTGACGCTCGGTCGACTGCGTGTCGAGGCTCACCGTGCCGGCACTCGCCTCGGCGAGGCCGATCAACACACGCAGCAGAGTGGACTTGCCGACGCCCGACGCGCCGACGATGGCGATGAAGGCGCCGCGCGGAATGGCGAGGTCGAGCCCCTGCAGCACGTCGGTGCGGCGGCCGTCGCGCTCGAAGGTGAGGCCAAGACCCCGGATGTCGATCACGCTTTCCATCGCAGCAACCACCTCTCGCCCAGCAGGAACAACGAATCGAGCAGACCGTAGAGCGCCGCCATGGTCAGCATGTAGACGATGACGATGTCAGTCGCGAGCAGGGCCGAGGCTTCGATCATGCGATGGCCGAGGCCGGGCACGCCGAAGATCTCGGCGGCGACGACGGCCATCCAGGCCTGCCCCAGCGCCGTGCGCAAGCCGACCAGAATGCCGGGCAGTGCCGCCGGCAGGTAGATCTTGAAGAGCTTCTCGTGGGCGGCGCGGAAGCCGAAGGCGTCGGCCACTTCGAGGAGGTCGCGGTCGACTGCCCGCACCGCGCCGTGGGCGGCGAAGAACACGATCCAGAAGACCGAGATGGTGATGATGAAGACCGCCGCCGAAGGCGTGACACCGAACCAGATGATGGCGAAGGGTGCCCAGGCGAGGCCGGGAATCGGTCGCAGCACGCGCACGACCCAGGCGGTGAGGTCTTCGGCGACCCGCGACATGCCGGTGAGCACGCCAAGGGCGACGCCGAGCAGGGAGCCCAGAACCAGCCCCAGCGCATAATGGCTCAGGCTGCCGGTGACGGCGGTGAACCACATGCCGGAGGCGAGCTCGCTCTGGAACGCGGCCGGGATCGCGAGCGGCCCCGGCAGCATCATCGGATTGACGAGGCCGAGCGAGGGCACCGCCTGCCAGATCAGCAGAAAGGCGAGCAGTCCCGCGGCACCCAAACCGACCGAGCTGAAGACGTTGAGCTTCGCGCGGCGGGCCGCTGGCGCGGCCGGCAATGCGGCGGTTTCGGTGAGCGCCATCAGCCGGGCCGTCGCGCCTTCTCGAAGAAGGTGAGGTCGAACAGCTCGTCGAGATTGGCCGCTTCCTTCAGCGACCCGAGCTTCACCTGATAGGCTTCCATTTCCTTGGCCGGTGCCACCACCTGCCGCGGATCGATGACGAACCTGGTGGCCGGCGACTTCAGCGCCGCCTTGATGATATCGAGGTCGACGATGCCCTTGGCCAGGGTTGCGGCGACTGCGGGTGCGGCACGATCGGGATCGCGCGTCAGGAGATCGCCGGCGCGGACCAGCGCGTCGACCAGCGCCTGCACCGCCGCGGGATGCTTCTTGAGGAAGGCGCCCGAGATGCCGACCACGGTGCCGGGCTGGCCGGGGAACAGCTTGTCGCCGACCTCGATCAGCTTGATGCCGGGATTGCTCTTCTGGATGATCGAGAGGGCCGGCTCGCGCACCGTGGCGCCTTCCACGGCATCGGCCAGCACCGCCTGCTGCGTTGCATCGATACCCATGGCGATGATCTCGACGTCGTCGCGGTTGGCCTTGATCACCTCCCACAGCCAGTACTGCAGGGTCGTGTTCGGCACCGAGCCGGCCGGCTGGGTGGCGAGCCGTGCCGCTTTGCCGGTGGCGACGCGATAGCGCTTGAAGGCCTCGGCCGGCGCAACGCCTTCAGCGAAATGCTGGGCGAGCCGCGGGCTGCCGACGAACACGTTCTCGCCGCTCGCCGTAGCCGCCACCACCTTCACGTCGATGCCGCGCGAACGGGCGACGCCGAGCGGGGCGATGCCCGCGACGTAGACGTCGACCGTGCCCGAGGCCAGCGCCTGGATGGCGTGCGGCCCCGACTGGAAGGTGGTGAAGGCGAGATCGAGCCCCGCTTCCTTCGTCCAGCCCTCCTTGTCGGCGACCAGGATCGGCGCGATGCCGATCACCGGGATGTTGCCGACTCGGACGGGCACGCGTCCTCCCGCAGCCTTGGGATCCTGCGCGGCGGCCGAACGCGACAGGATCGCGGAGGCCGCCAGGAGCGATGCGCCGCCAGCCAGGAAGGCGCGGCGTGGAACGAAGGTCGGGATCATCGAAGCTCTTTCTTCTCTGTCAGGCGCGGGCCGCGGCGCCGACGCGACTGGCACTCAGCCGGGCCGCCGCCAAACGCGCATGGCCGGGCGTGGTGAACTGCGTGCCGTCCAGCTCGAAGAACGGACGGGCAGTGGCGTGGAAACGGAAAGCGTTGCCGTCGCGCAGGACGACGCCCGCAGGCTCGCCCCAGATTTCGACGATGAAGGGATCAGACATGACTGCACTCCTTCGGCCCAAGGGCCAGGCTCAACTGGAAACTGTCTTCAGCATTTGCGGCGTCAGCCGCGTCGACAGGTCGAGCGAAGGAAGGAGGTCGGGCGAGTCATTGTCGTCTCTGCAATCGGTTGTCTTGCGACCCCGCTGACATGCCCTCTAACCGGCGCAGAGACAATGAAGGCAGTTGCCGTATTTCACGGCCAGACAGAAGGAAGCGTGCGCAAGGGCGACCGGCGAGGAAAAATTCTTCTCCTCACACGAAAACGCCCGGTCCTGTTGGACCGGGCGTCGTCCTTTTAGAACGTCGGAGCTCGTCAGGCGGCGACAGCGAGGCCAGTCGTCTCGTCGACACCGGTCTTGAGATTGATCACCTGCACGGCAGCACCCGACGCGCCCTTGCCGAGATTGTCGAGCGAAGCCACGATCAGGATGTTCTCCTCAGCGTCGTTGCCGTAGACCGCGAGCTCCATCGAGTTGGTGTCGGTCAGCCGGTCGGCGCGCAGGAACCGGTCGCGCTCCAGCCACTTGCGGTCGGCGAGCGGCCGCACTGTGACGAAGGTCTCGCCCTCATAGTGGTCGGCCAGCACCTTGTGCACGTCCTTGGCCGTCACCTTCTTGCCCGTGATGTCGCGGGTGACCGGCACCATCACCAGCATGCCCTGGGCGTAGTGGCCGACCGACGGCACGAACAGCGGGGCATGCGTCAGGCCGGAGTACTTCTTCATCTCCGGCACGTGCTTGTGCGTCAGCTCGACACCGTAGATGCCGAACGGCTCGACCTCGTTCGGGCCCTCGTGGACGGCGATCAGCTCCTTGCCGCCGCCAGTGTAGCCCGAGACGCCGAACACGGCGGGCGTGGCGTCCTTGCGGATCACGCCGGCCTCGACCAGCGGATGCATCAGCGCGATGCCGCCCGTCGAGTAGCAGCCGGGATTGCTGATCCGGTTGGAGGCGAGCAGTTTCTGGCGCTGCGTCTTGGAGAGTTCCGGGAAGCCGAAGGTCCAGTCGTCGGCGACGCGATGGGCCGTGCTGGCGTCGATCACGCAGGTGTCGGCGTCACCGACCGCCGCCATCAGCTCCTTGACCGCCGCGTCGGGCAGGCAGAGCACGGCGATGTCGGCCGCCTTGGTGATATCGACCCGCTTGGCGAGATCCTTGCGGTCGGCCATCGGCAGCTCCAGCAGCTCGACGTCCGGCCGGTCCTTCAGCCGTTCGTGGATCTTGAGCCCGGTCGTACCGTGCTGGCCGTCGATGAAGATCTTGGTCTTGTTGGTGCTCATGATGGACTTCTTTCTCTCGAATTCAGGGCCTCTGGAAACTCGGCCGACTGGAGAAGAAGGTGATGGGAAGCCGCCTGACCCTCTCCAGCGGCTTCACGATACGGCGCGCCTGTTACGCGCGCGCGTCTTGGTGCCGCTTGGAAAAGCGGCGGCGTCGCGACCGGAAGGGAGCAGACGGCTGGATCATGATGGTCCGCATATTTCATCGGGGGCCCCCGATGTCAAGCCGGCAGCATACCGGCTAGGTTTGGCCTTTCCCTCTGGAGGCAGCCATGAGCCAGTCCCCCCATTCCACCGCCCATCCTGACGGCCTGTCGATGCTCGAAAAGCGCAAGATCGAGGCCGAGATCCTGAAGGAGGTCTACGAGACCCTGAAAGCGAGCCACGGCGAGACCGTCGCCAAGAAGACCATCGAGGAATCGGTGCGCCGCTCGGCCATCGAGCAGGCCCGGCAGTTCGCCGCCGCGGCGCCGGGGGGAACCTCGCTCAAGGCCTTCCAGGACGTGATGCCGCTCTGGACCAAGGGCGGTGCGCTCGAGATAGAGGTCAAGGAGCAGACCGACGCGAGCTTCGCCTTCAACGTCGTGCGCTGCCGCTACGCCGAGACCTACAAGGCGATGGGGCTGGGCGAGATCGGCCATCTCCTGTCGTGCAACCGCGACGGCGCCTTCTGCGAAGGCTACGACCCCAAGCTCAAGCTCGAGCGCACCCAGACCATCATGCAGGGCGCCAGCCACTGCAACTTCCGGTACAGCTACGGAGAATAGTCAGGCAGCGACGTTGGCCATCATTAGGGACATTGCCCATGCGCAGAGCCAAACACGAACACTGAGTTTCTTCGGCATAAGAAATTGTGCGATCTGATCTAAGCCCTGAGTGTCTGCTAACTCCAAGTAGCCTGATAATCTCAGTTCGTTTGTCGTAGGTCGGACGGGTCCATCTCCTCGAGCTTGTCGGCAATGAGTTTCGCCACGATGAGTTCGGGAGACGGGCCGAGCTTCGAATTGTCTACGAGCCAGCACAGATATTCGTACTGGCGCCTCGACAGCGTCAGCCTTAGGTCTTTGTCGCCTTCTTTCTTCTTTGTACTGCCAGGGGGACGGCCGACGCGCTTCAACGATTCGTCGCTCGTCATCTCATTTCCAATATTAAAAAAGCACTTAATAATCTTTTTAAATTCTTGAAAATGGGAGTCGATTCTGGGCATGATTCGACTCGACAAAGGAAAAAGGGCACCCGAAGGTGCCCTTAGAGTCGGCGGAAGCGGTGGGATTCGAACCCACGGGGGCGTTCTTCTAAGGGGCAGCCCCGGACGGTTTATTAGACCGCTGCCTTAAGCCACTCAGCCACGCTTCCTTAAGTATGGCTCAGCGCCCCCGCCTAACGGCGGGGGCGTTTGAGCATCGACATATTCCTCCACAGTTTCGGGAAAAGCCCTGTGGATAAATCCTATATATTGCGAGAGGCCCACTCTCTCATCCCACCAATTGATAGTACGTGTCCCAAACGCCGTGTCATCGCTATTTTTTTCCCCGCAGTGTGAATCTCAGGAATGCCCACTTAAGCCATTGATATTATTGCCAAAATATGTGTTTGAAATTTCATTTCTTGAGACCTCTGCGCAGCTTCGCATGTGCAATATCAAATAGGAACAAAAAGCGCTTCACTGCGGAATCCCTGGGTCGATAGCAAAAATCGCAGCCTTTCCGCATGTCTTCGGAAGGCTGACTCGAAAAAAGCAAGGCGCGCCGAGCATTCTCCGGTTTGCCAAAAATGACTCCACTAAGACGCCACATGCGACGCGGCCCCCCAACCATTTGGGGATGAGATGCATACTGATGGTGCTGCACCTGGGCTTCCGACACCGGAGACGCTGTTGCAGCGGGCAGTACAAAAAATCGGTCACGGCATCGGCCGCTTCGGACTCGGCAACGGGTGCCGTACGCAAGGAGAGAGTCGAATAAGCGAGTGGCCGAAGCCGCGGACCAACGCGAGCTTCGCCTTCAACGTCGCGCGCTGACGCTACGCCGAAACCTGCAAGGCGATCGTGCTGCGCAAGATCGGCCATCTCCTGTTGTGCAGCCGCGGCGGCTCCTTCTGCGAAGGCTGCGATCCTAAGCTCAAGCTCGAACGCACACAGACCATCATGCAGGGCGCCAGCCACGACAACTTCCGGTACACAACCACGGCTGACTAGAGTGGCTAAGGCCACTCCGCGATAAAACCCGGAGCGCGATAGGGCTCGATCTTGCGCCATTCGTCGAGCACGCGTGCCCGGAAGACCGGATCGGTGTGCCAGTGCGCGACGGGTGTGGCGAAGGGATTGACCGTCACCAGTGTCTTGCCGACCTCGGGCCAGTGGCGCTGCAGGGTCATGGCGTAGCGCCGCCCAGTGCAGACGCGGCCGAGACAGATGACGCTCTTCACCCTGGCGAGGCCGAGCCGCGCATCGATCACCGGCAGGGAGAAGATCACGTTCTCGCCGGTGTTGGTCGAGCGATGCTCCTCGAGGATCAGCCCGGCCGGCACGCCGGCCGCCACCATCGCTTCCTTGATGATCTCCCATTCCGAGCGCGTGTCGCCCGGTGTCACGCCGCCGCTCACCAAGGCATGGCGAAAGAGGCCGCGTCGCCACAGATCGACCGCGGCGGCGATCGTCTCGCGTGCACCGTGACGGGCGCCGAAGACGAACAGAAGGTCGGCGGCGCTTAGATCTGCGGACTCGAGCGGCGTCGAGATCAGATGTTCGGCGTTGATCCGCGCGATCTCCTCGTCGCGCGGCAGGTCGTTCAATTCAGGAACTCGGCCACCACGATATGGCCATCCTTGGCCGGCCAGGTGCGGGTCGGCACCGTCTCGTTGTTGAACACCGCCACCACCGTGCGCGGTGGCGACGCCTCGAACGTCAGTCGGCCGGTCGAGGTGCCGGGCACGCCGTCATTGATGCCGGGCGGCACCTTGCCGTCGAGGGTGAACCTGTCGCGACCGACGCCGAAATAGCCGCGCGGCCGGCTCATGACGGTGACGGCGCCGGCCCCTTCGTCCGCCTTGGCAAAAGGCTGTGGCCTGAGATGCACGACGTCGCTCGACCGCAGGAACGGCGAGCGATAGGTGTGGGTCGTCGGCTGGCCCTGCATGTAGAGCACGAATTCGTAGTAGGTATCGGCCTGACCGGTGAAAGGCCCCCACACGCCGTCGCCGCCCGCCGTCTTGCGATGCACCGGCACGGCGCTGCGACGATCGCCGGTACGGCTGTCGACCTCGAAGATCTCGACCTCCGCGCCCGCCGCCGGGATGTTGGTGTAGGCGCCGTCGGTGATGCCGGTGACCTTGCCGTTCAGCACCGGCCGCGACTCCTGAGCGATGAACATGGTGCCTGGCGGCTTGCCGGCGATGTGCTCGTACATCGCCGCGAAGGCGAGCTTGTGGAACGCGACCTCGCGATGGTCGAGCCCGTCCAGGATCACGTTCCTGGCGCCGCGCAGCTCCGAGGCGTCGTAGCTGACGCCGGTCGGCTTGCCGGGTGCACCGATGAAGCGGCCGTCGGGTTGCGAATACTTGTCGTTCTTGTCGGAGCGGATCGCCATCAGCTCGACGCCGGCAATGAGATCATCGGCGCCGGCGTTCAGTCCCTTCAGGAACGGAAAAGCGCCGTTGAACTCGCTGCCGGGCAGCAGTGTCTCGGAAATCACGATGCCCTTGTTGGGCGTACCGCAGAGAACCGCATGGCTCACCAGCTCGGCGCCGCCGCCGTTCTTCAGGAAGCTGCGGATGGCATTGCCGCCGCGCGACGAGCCGACCAGCGCCACCTTGCGGCGGCGCGTGGCCTTCAGCACCTGGGTGACGAAGGTCGCCAGCTCCCTCATCTGGTCCTCCGACGAGGAGCGGAAGGCCTGCGGCTTGGAATCGTCGCTGCGGGCGTTGGGATAGGGAAAATCGATGGCGAACAGCTGGTTGCGCTTGTAGCCGTTGGCCTCGAAGCGCCAGAGATCGGTGATCCAGAGCGCGCTCGAATCGCCATTGCCATGGACGAAAACGACGGGTGGCAGCTCGGCCACCTGCCGGCGCGGTGCCCCCGGCGGCTGGCCGGGTGTCTGCGCGAACGCCAATGTCGGCGACAGCAAAGCTGCTGCGCCCAAAAAAGCACGTCGACTGGGGCCCCCAGACGAAGGTCGCCGGCCCTTGCTCATCACTCCCCCTGACATTTCGCCCTATGTTGGCAAATGACGGCGCCCGACGCTACGCTTCCGATATGTCTATTTGTTACGTGACGAGCCCGGTCGGCCGGCTGGCCCTCGAGGCCGACCGCGACGCTTTGACCGGCCTGCGCTGGACGAGCGCCGGCGACGCCGCACACGACGAAGGCAGCACCGCTCTGCTGAAGGAAGCCGCGCGCCAGCTCGAAAGATACTTCGCGCGCACGCTCATGCGCTTCGACCTGCCGCTCGCGGCACGCGGTACCGACTTCCAGAAGAGCGTCTGGAAGATGATGAGCGAGATCCCTTACGGTGAGACTGCGACCTATGGCGGCATGGCGATGGCATTGGGCTCCGGCCCGCGTGCGATCGGCATGGCGTGCGGCCGCAACCCCATTCCCATCATCGTGCCCTGCCATCGCGTGCTGGGCAGCGGCGGCAAGGAAGGCGGCTTCTCCGGTGGCCAGGGACTGCCGACCAAGCGCAAGCTGCTGGCCCTGGAAGGCGTCGTCCTTCTGTAGCTTTTCCTCGGCGATTCTCGGACGTTGCGTCGGCGGAATGCCCCGGCTACGGAGACGTCATGCGCGTGCTGATCACCCGGCCGGAACGCGAGGCGACAACGCTGGCAGCTGCGCTCGGCGAGCGTGGCCACGTGCCGGTGATCGCGCCGCTGTTCCACCTGCAAATCCTGCGTCCGTCTGCAGATTTTTCCGCAAGCCTCGCGGCCTCGCAGGCGATCCTGCTGACCAGCGCCAACGGCGCTCGGGCGCTCGCCGAAGCGAGTGACCAGCGCGGCCGGCCGATTTTCGCCGTCGGCGATACGACGGCGGCGACGGCCGAGGGCCTGGGCTTCAGCGCCGTCACCTCGGCATCCGGCGACGGCCTGGCCCTGGCCACGCTGGTGCGCCGCAAGCTTGATCCCAAGGGCGGGCCGCTCGTCCACGTGTCGGGCGCCGACATTGCGCTCGATTTTGCCGAGGCGCTGAAGCCCGACGGTTTCGAGGTTCGCCGCTTCGCGCTCTACGAGGCGCGTGAGGAGACGGTTCTGCCGGAGTCGGCCCGTGCAGCGATCGAAGGCCGTGCCCTCGATGCTGCGACGTTCTTCTCGCCCCGCGCCGCCGAGCTGTTTGCGCGGCTGGTCGAAAAGGCCGGTGTCGCGAATGCCCTCAGCAGCATCACCGCCGTCGCGATCAGCCCGGCCGCCCTCGCACCCTTGAAGGCTCTGCCCTTCAAGGCGACGGCGGCGGCGGCGCGACCGACCCGCCAGGCCGTTCTCGACGAAATCGACCGACTTGCCGCCGCCGGCACGGAAGGACCGAGCATCATGAGCGATACAGCGTCTTCCTCCGATCGCCCCGCCAATCCGGCTCCACCGCCGGCCGAGCCCGCGGTTGCGCCGGCGGCGCGCCAGGCTCCCCCACGGCGCGGCATCGGTGTGGTCGGCGCCTTCGTCACCGGCATTGTCTCGTCCTGCCTGGTGCTGGCCGGCGCGCTGGTTTCCCTGCCCTATTGGCCGGCGGAGCTGCGCGACATGTGGCGCGGCCAGGCTGCCCTGCCCGCGCCTGTCCCCACGCCGGCGCTCGACCTGCAGACCATCCGTCAGGATGCGGCGGCCGCGGCCACGGCGACCGTCAACACCGCCCGTGCCGACCTGATGGCGCGGCTCGACGATCTCGAGAAGCGCCTGCGGGCCCTGTCGACGACCGTCGCGGAACGACCCGCTGGCGCCCCCGCCCCGGCGGCGGATCCCGCCGTGGCGCCGGCGCTGGCCGAGCTGCGTCGCAAGGTCGAGGCGCTGGAAGGCCGCCCGGTGTCGGCACCGGCCCCCACCGCCGAGACCGCGCCCGCAACGCCGGCAAGTCCGCCGCCGAACGCCGAGCAGGAAAGGGAAATCGCCGGGCTCAAGCTCGAAGTCGCGACCTTGCGCAACGCGCTGCAGACGCTCGACCGCACCGTGTCGGGCCAGGGCGATCAGGCCAAGGTGCTGGCCGATGCCGTCGACAAGGCGCGCAGTGAGGCCGACAGAGCCCGCAACGAAGCCGGTGCCCGCGGCGTGGGCGAGCAGAAGGCGCTGGCCGCCGCCAATGCGTCGGCGGTCATCGGCATCGCCGCGCGTCTCAACGCCGCCCTCGACTCGGGCCTGCCCTTCGCCGGCGATCTCGGCCTGCTGGCGCCTTTGGTTCAAGGCAATGCCAAGCTGGGTGAGGTCGTCATCGCCCTGCAGCCCTACGCGCGGGACGGCGTCACTTCGCGAAGCGAGCTGGCCGCCGCCTTTCCGACCATGGCCAAGGCAGCCCTGGCCGACGACGTCGCCGACGATTCGTTTGGCGAGCGGCTGCTGGCCAAGCTGCGCAACCTCGTGTCGCTGCGCCGCGTCGGCGCCGATGTCGAAGGCGACACCACCGAAGCCAAGCTGGCACGCGCCGAAGCCGCGCTCGACGCCGGCGATATCGGCAAGGCCGTCGAGCTCGTGAAGTCGCTGCCGCCGCAGACCGCCAAAGCGACGGCGGCGTGGCTGGCGCGCGCCGACGCGCATCTCACCGCCAAACGCGCGGTCGATCAGCTTGCGGCAGAGGCCGTCTTCCTCCTCGGCGCAACCCGGTAGGCCGCCGATGACCACGCTCCGTACGATCCTCTGGTTCGTCGTCGCCGCGGCCGCAATGCTGGGCGCGGTGTGGCTGGCCGAGCGCCCAGGCAACGTCACCGCCGAATGGCAGGGCTGGCGCCTCGATACCAGCGTCGGCGCCCTGATGGTGGCCGTCGTGGTGCTGATCCTGGTCAGCATCGGGCTGTGGCTGCTCTACCGCTGGATCGTCGGCGCGCCGGGCGCCCTGCTCGAAGGCTGGGGCGAGAGCCGCCGGCGCCGTGGCTATCGCGAGCTGACACAGGGCCTCGCCGCGGTCGCGGCCGGCGACGGCGTCGAAGCGCAGAAGCATGCGCGCAAGGCCGAGCAGCTCCTGTCCGAGCCCGCTTTGACCTTGCTGCTGTCGGCCCAGGCCGCGCAACTCACCGGCGATCGCGACGGCGCCAAGAAGGCCTTCAACGCCATGATCGAGGACGAGCAGATGGCTTTCCTCGGCCTGCGCGGCCTGATCGGACAGGCCCTGCGCGACGGCGACCAGGGCAAGGCCCTGGCGCTGGCCGAACGCGCTTTCAAGCTGCGCCCGCAGACGCCGTGGGTCGTGCACTCGCTGTTCGACATGCAGGCCCAGGCCGGCCAATGGAAGGCGGCGCAGGAGACATTGGACGCCGGCGTCCGCCGCAAGGTGGTGGCGGCCGACAAGGGGCGCTCCCTGAAGGCATTGCTCGAGGTCGAGCGCAGCCGCGAAGCCGAACAGGAAGGCCGCGCCGAGGACGCGCTGTCGCTGGCGCGTGAGGCCTTCGGCCTGGCGCCGGAGCGGATCGCCGCGACCGAGCGGCTGGCGGCGCTGCAGATCAAGGCCGGCGACGGCAAGAAGGCGATGCGCACCATCGAGCGCGGCTGGGCCGTGGCACCGCATCCCGATCTCGTGCCGCTCTATCTCGAGGCGGCAGGCGAGAGCGAAGCACTGAAGAGGGTCGGCGTGGTGCGCAAACTGGCCGGCCAGAATCCGACCGACATTGAAAGCCATATCGCGCTCGCCGAGGCCTCGCTCGAGGCGGGCCTGTGGGGCGAAGCGCGGCGCCATCTCGAAACCGCCGGCGGCACCAACCCGCCGGTGCGCGTCTGCCGCCTGATGGCCGAGGTCGAGGAGCGCGCGCAGGCCGATCCCGCCAAGGTCCATGATTGGCTGGCCAAGGTCGCCGATGCGCCGGCCGACCGCTCCTGGCGCTGCACGGCGTGTGGCGCTCATCACGAAGCCTGGCGGCCGGTCTGCGAGAGCTGCGGCGCCTTCGGCACCCTGCAATGGCGCACCCCCGGCACCTACGGCCAGATCCTGCCGCCGGAACAGCAGATCGCGCTGCAGGCTGCGCCGGCGCTCGCCGCACCGACGGGCAGCAGTCCCCCGCCCTGACCGATGCCGACCTTGCGACGCCTGACGGCGGACGACGCCGAGACCTATCGCGCGATCCGCCTGGAAGGATTGCAGAGCCAGCCGGATGCCTTCGGATCGTCATGGGCGGAAGAGCAGGAGAAGCCGCTGGCCGCCTTTGCCGCGCGACTGGAGGGCAATGCGGTGTGGGGCGGCTGGCTCGATGGGCACGCCGATCTTGCCGGCGTCGCGGGTCTCATGGTCCCGACCTCGGCGAAGCTCCGGCATATCGGCACCTTGTGGGGCATGTTCGTGCGGCCGGCGGCACGCGGGCAGGGTCTCGGCGCCGCCCTGGTGCAGACGGTGATCGATGAGGCGGCCACCCGCGTCGAGGAGCTGCGCCTCACCGTGGTCGCGACCAACCCCACCGCCGTCCGGCTCTACAGCCGCCTCGGCTTCCAGCAATATGCGCTCGATCCGCGGGCGCTCAAGATCGACGGCCGGTACTACGATGAGATCCTGATGTCGCGGCGCCTGCGCTCGGCCGAGTAAGACAAGCGCCATCGGCGGCGCCCTGCAGTGGCGCGCACCCGGCACCTATGGTCTGATCGTGTGGTCTGATCGTGCCGCCGGAGACGCCGCCCGCGCTTTCGCTGTCGAGACCGACGTCTTCCGTTTCTTCTCCTTCGACGGGGACTCAAAGATGTTCGAGACGACGCTCGCCGGCAGCCTGCCCAAACCCTCGTGGCTCGCAACGCCCAATGTGCTGTGGGCTCCCTGGACACTGTCCGGCGCCCCTCTCTTCGACGCCAAGGACGATGCCACCACGCTGGCGATCCGCCGCCAGGAACAAGCCGGCCTCGACATCGTGAGCGACGGCGAGCAGGCACGGCAGCACTTCGTGCACGGCTTCCTGGCCGAGGTCGAAGGCGTCGACTTCGACAAGAAGGTGCGAATGGGCATTCGCAACAACCGCTACGAGGCCGATTGCCCGACCGTGACCGCCCCGTTGAAGCGTCGCAAGTTCGTGCACGAGCGCGAGGCGCGCGTCGCGCGCGCCGCGACGTCGCGCAAGCTGAAATTCACCCTGCCCGGCCCCATGACCTTGATCGACACGCTGGCCGACAACCACTACGGCGACCGCGTGAAGATGGCCTTCGCCTTCGCCGAGCTCTTGAACCAGGAAGCAAAGGATCTCGAGCGACTGGGTGTCGACGTCATCCAGTTCGACGAGCCGGCCTTCAACGTCTATCTCAAGGAGACGGTCGATTGGGGCGTGCCGGCGCTCGAGAAAGCGGCGGAAGGGCTGAAGTGCACCACTGCGGTGCATATCTGCTACGGCTACGGCATCGAGGCCAACATCAAGTGGAAGCAGACGCTGGGCGAAAGCTGGCGCCAGTACGAGGAGACCTTCCCGGCGCTCGATCGCAGCTCGATCCAGCAGGTGTCATTGGAATGCCGCGAAAGCCACGTGCCGCCTGAACTGATGAAATTGCTCAAGACCAAGACGGTGCTGGTCGGCGCCATCGATGTCGCCTCGGAGACGGTCGAGACCCCCCAACAGGTTGCCGAGACGCTGAAACTCGCGACGACGTTCGTCGATCCCGAACGCATCCAGGCCTGTACCAACTGCGGCATGGCGCCGATGACGCTCGGTGTCGCCTACGCCAAGCTACGCGCCCTGGCCGAGGGCGCGGCGCTGGCCCGCAAGCAGTTCGGCTGAACCGACTGCACAGTCGATAAACCGACCTCCACCGCCTCCGACCGGCGCGCAACCTCGTTCGGCCTCAAACGTTTCCGTCCGGGAAACGTGGGGATGGGAAGATGCGAGCACGGTCGGTTTTGTCGATGACGGTCGTTGCGGTCGTTCTGGCGGCCGTATCGCTGTCGATGGCTCAGGCCCAGGGCCTGCCGACCGAGATCGGCCAGTGCGTCACCACCAAGATCAAATCGGCCGGCGGCCGCTTCGCCGACGATCCGGCGAGCGGCACCACCATCGCCTACGAGAACGGCGGATCGCAGGTGAGCTACGAGGTCCTGCCCGCGGTCGCGGCGTCGCGCGTCGGCGACCAGGTGCGGCTTTGCCTCGTGAGCCGGCCGCGCAACTGCCCGGCCACCGACCAGCGCGGCTCGGTCTATCGGGCGCGCAACCTGCGCACGCAGCAGGGTTGGGAGCTTCCCGACTCGGCGCACAAATGCGGCGGCGTCTGACCATGCGCCGGCGGCTGCTCCTCGCTGCCGTGATCCTGGGCCTCGTGCCAGTAACGGCGTCCGGCCCGATGGCGGCACCGTACGCCAAGCCCGACGTCCGTCGCGCCGTTCTCGACGCCGCGCGTGCCCCGGTCGAAAAAGAGCTCAATCAACCGGTGCGCTTCGTCGTGGAACAGCTCGGCCAAGCGGCCGGCTGGGCCTTCCTGCGCGCCCGCATGGTCACGCCCGATGGCCGGCCCATCTCCTATGCCGGCACCCGCTTCGCCGAAGCGGCGGCCAATGGCGGCAAGTCGACCAGCTATGCGGCGCTGCTGCGCCGCGACAGCGGCACCTGGAACGTGACGACCTATGCGATTGGTCCGACCGACCTCGCCTGGCACGACTGGCAGACACGATATCGCGCGCCCAAGGCGATCTTCGAGGCCCCCGAGACCGAGGGCCTAACGGCGGAATGATCGGGAAGCGAATGATCAGGAGGAATGCGGCAGCCGCTGGCGCAGCGCATAGACCAGCTCCAGCGCCTCGCGCGGCGACAGCTCGTCGGGATTGACGTCGGCCAGCGCCTTCTCGATCTCGGACTCCTTGGCCTTGCCCGCGCTGCCGGCCGGCCGCGCCGGCGCGGCGGCGAACAGCGGCAGGTCGTCGGCAAGCTTGGTCACCGCGCCCGACTGCTCGCCCTTCTCCAGCACCGCCAGCACTTCTTCCGCCCGCGACACGACGGCGGGCGGCAGGCCGGCAAGCTGCGCGACGTGGATGCCGTAGGAGCGGTCGGCGGCGCCCGGCGCCACCTCATGCAGGAACACGACCTCGTTCTGCCACTCCTTCACCCGCATCGTGTAGGGGGCGAGCGCGGCCAGCCGCTCCTTCAGCGCGCCCAGCTCGTGATAGTGGGTGGCGAACAGGGCGCGGCTGCGATTGACGTCGTGCAGATGCTCGAGGGTCGCCCAGGCGATCGACAGGCCGTCGAAAGTCGCCGTGCCGCGGCCGATCTCGTCGAGGATCACCAAGCTGCGCGCCGTCGCCTGGTTGAGGATCGCCGCCGTCTCGACCATCTCGACCATGAAGGTCGAGCGGCCGCGCGCCAGATCGTCGGCGGCGCCGACGCGGCTGAACAGGCGATCAACGATGCCGATGGTCGCGGCCTTGGCCGGCACGAAGGAACCGGCCTGCGCCAGCACCACGATCAGCGCGTTCTGGCGCAGGAAGGTCGACTTGCCGGCCATGTTGGGACCGGTCAGCAGCCACAGCCGGCGCTCGGTGCCGAGATCGCAATCGTTGGGCACGAACCCCGCCCCGCCCTGACGGCTGAGCGCCGCCTCGACCACGGGATGCCGCCCGCCGTCGACGGCGAAGGCCGGGTCGTCGGCCAGGATCGGCCGCACGTAGTTGCTGGAGGCCGCCAGCTCGGCAAGGCCAGTCGCGACGTCGAGGTTGGCCAGCGCCCGGCCGGCCGCGGCGACGGCCGTGGAGACCGCCATCACCTTGGCGACCAACTCCTCGAAGATCGCGAGCTCGAGCGCCAGCGCCTGGTCGGCGGCGCGGCCGATGCGGGTCTCGAGGTCGGCGAGCTCGGCGGTACTGTAGCGCGTGGCGTTCGACATCGACTGCCGGCGCGTGAAGCCCAGGGCCGCGATATCGAGCTTGTCGGCATGCGTCGCCGTCACCTCGATATGGTAGCCGATCATGTTGTTGTGCCGGATCTTGAGCGAGGCGACGCCGGTCTGGGTCCGGTACTTGGCCTCGAGTCCCGCAACGGTCTTGCGGCTGTCGTCACGCAGGGTGCGCTGCTCGTCGAGCTCGGGGCGATAGCCCTGGCGCACGAAGCCGCCATCGCGCACCAGCAGCGGCGGCTCGTCGGCCAGCGCTTCGGCGAGCGCCGCGACAGTGACGCGGTGGCCCGAACAGTCGGCCACGATGGCCGCGAGCGGCGCCGGCGGCGGCGCCAGCGCTTCGGGCTCGGCGGTCAGGGACTGGGCCAGCGCCTCGCCGGCCTCGAGGCCGTCGCGCAGCGCCGCGAGATCGCGCGGCCCGCCACGGCCGACGCTGAGGCGCTGCAGGGCGCGCTCGATGTCGGGCGTGCGGCGCAGGGTCTCGCGCACGCGCTCGCGTACCGCCGGCCGTTCGACGAAGAGCTGCACCAGGTCGAGACGGCGCTCGATCTCCGGCCGTTCGGTCAGAGGTGCTGCGATGCGCTCGGCCAGCAGGCGCGCGCCCGGCCCGGTCAGGGTGCGGTCGATGGTGGCGAGCAGGCTGCCGTCGCGGCGACCGTCGAGGCTCTTCACCAGCTCGAGGTTGCGCCGGGTCGCCGGATCGATCTCCATCGTGCCGTCGGCCCGCTCGCGGCGCGGCGGCAACAGCGCCGGGCGCTTGCCCGCCTGGGTCAGCTCGACATAGTCGAGCAGCGCACCGCAGGCGGCGATTTCGGCCCGCGAGAAGGCGCCGAAACTGTCGAGGGCGGCGACGTTGAAGGCCGTCTGCAGGCGCTTGCGGGCATTGTCGCTGTCGAACCGCGCCGACGGCAGCGGCGTCAGCACGGCGTTCCACTCCTCAAGCACCGCCTTCAAGGGCTCGCGCGCCAGCAGGCGGTCGGGCACCAGCAGCTCGCCGGGCGCCAGGCGCGCCAGCGCGGCCGCCAGCTGGCCAACCTGCACGGGCTGGGCGGCGAAATCCGCGGTCGACAGGTCGAGCCAGCCCAGCGCCAGGTCGCCCTGCGCCTCGGCCACGGCGGCAAGGTAGTTGTGGCTGCGCGCGTCGAGCAGCGCATCCTCGGTCAGAGTGCCCGGGGTGATGACGCGGACCACCGCGCGCTCGACCACCGACTTGGCGCCGCGCTTCTTGGCCTCGGCCGGATCCTCGACCTGCTCGCAGACAGCGACCTTGAAGCTCTGGCGGATCAGCCGCGACAGATAGGCTTCGTGGCTGTGCACCGGCACGCCGCACATCTTGATGTCTTCGCCGAGATGCTGGCCGCGCTTGGTGAGGGCGATATCGAGCGCCGCCGAGGCCTTCACCGCGTCGTCGAAGAACAGCTCGTAGAAATCGCCCATCCGGTAGAAGACCAGATGGTCCGGATGCGCCGCCTTGATCGCCAGGTACTGGCGCATCATCGGCGTGGCGTCAGCGGGAATGGAACTGTCCGGCACGAAACTCCTCCGCGCCCGTCCTAGCACAGGCGGCCGGACGGTCCATGTGGACGAGAGGTGGACGATATTGGAGAGATCTGGGGAGCGGCGGCCACCTCGAAAAGGCGGCGTTGCAGCGCGGCATGGCCGGCTGGTACCGAGCCTGGATTGTCGCCAATATGACACCTCAACCGGGAGAGAAACGCATGGCGAGCATCAGCTCGGAAGCAATGGTCAATGAAATGGGGGATTTGGACGGCGATTCGCTTCGCATGCATCGTGAAGGGCGGCCGGGAAAGATCGAGATCATTGCCACCAAGCCGCTGGTTACCCAACGTGACCTGGCGCTCGCCTACTCGCCCGGCGTCGCCGCGCCCTGCCTCGAGATCGCGAAGAACCCCGACACGGCCTACGACTACACCGCCAAGGGCAACCTGGTGGCTGTCATTTCCAACGGCACCGCGGTGCTGGGCCTCGGCGACCTCGGCGCGCTGGGCGGCAAGCCGGTGATGGAGGGCAAGGCCGTCCTCTTCAAACGCTTCGCCGACGTCGACTGCATCGATCTCGAGGTCGACACCAAGGACGTCGACCAGTTCGTCAACTGCGTGCGCTATCTCGGGCCGACCTTCGGCGGCATCAACCTCGAGGACATCAAGGCGCCGGAGTGCTTCATCATCGAGCAGCGCCTGCGCGAGCTGATGGACATCCCGATCTTCCACGACGACCAGCACGGCACCGCGATCGTCTCCGCCGCCGGCCTGATCAACGCGCTGCACCTCACCGGCCGCAACATCAAGGACGTCAAGATGGTGGTGAACGGCGCCGGCGCCGCCTCCATCGCCTGCATCGAGCTGGTCAAGGCCATGGGCCTGCCGCACGACAACGCCATCCTCTGCGACACCAAGGGCGTCATCTACCAGGGCCGCACCGAGGGCATGAACCAGTGGAAGAGCGCCCACGCGGTGAAGACCAAGGCGCGCACCCTCGAGGAGGCCATGAAGGGGGCCGACGTGTTCTTCGGCCTGTCGGTCAAGGGCGCGGTGACCAAGGAGATGGTTCAGTCGATGGCGGCCAAGCCGATCATCTTCGCCATGGCCAATCCCGATCCCGAGATCACGCCGGAGGACGTGAAGTCGGTGCGTGCCGACGCCATCATCGCGACCGGCCGCAGCGACTACGCCAACCAGATCAATAACGTGCTGGGCTTCCCCTACATCTTCCGCGGCGCGCTCGACGTGCGGGCACGCACCATCAACGAGGAGATGAAGATCGCCGCTGCCGAGGCGCTGGCCAAGCTCGCCCGCGAGGACGTGCCCGACGAGGTCGACCGTGCCTATTCCGGCCGCCGACTGCGCTACGGGCCCGACTATGTCGTGCCGGTGCCGTTCGATCCGCGCCTGATCTCCTACGTCTCCTGTGCAGTGGCGCAGGCCGCCATGGATTCCGGCGTGGCGCGCAAGCCGATCCCCGACATGGCCGAGTATCGCCGCTCGCTGTCCGGTCGCCTCGATCCGACCAGCCACTGGCTGCAGAGCCTGTTCGAGCAGGTCAAGGCCAACCCGCGCCGCATCGTCTTCGCCGAGGGCGAGGAGGAACGCACCATCCGTGCCGCCGTCATGTTCCGCGACAACGGCTACGGCACGCCGATCCTGATCGGCCGCGAGGAGCAGGTGCGCGACACCATGAAGTCGCTCGGCATCAACGACGATTCGGGCCTCGAGATCCACAATGCCCGCCTGTCGACCCGCAACGCGCCCTATACCGAGTTGGTCTACAAGCGCCTGCAGCGCGACGGCTACCTGCGCCGCGACGTGCAGCGCATGGTCAATCAGGGGCGCAACGTATTCGGCGCCTGCATGGTGGCGATGGGCGACGCCGATGGCATGGTGACCGGCATCACGCGCCGCTTCCCGGAATGCTACAGCGACATCAAGCGCGTGATCGACGTCGAGCCGCACAAGGTGCCGATCGGCTACTCGATCGTGGTGTCGCGCCACGGCACGGTGTTCCTGGCCGACACCTCGATCAACGAGACGCCGAGCCCCGAGCAGCTCGCCACCATCGCCAGGCAGATGGCCAACAACGCGCGCACCATGGGCCACGATCCGCGCGTCGCCTTCCTGTCCTTCTCCAATTTCGGCAGCCGCGAGATCGAACGGATCGACCGCATCCGCAAAGCGATCCGCCTGCTCGACGCCGAGGAGGTCGACTTCGAGTATGACGGCGAGATGCAGGCCGACATGGCGCTCGACTACGAGCTGCTGCGCTCGACCTATCCGTTCTGCCGCCTCACCGGCCCGGCCAACGTGCTGGTGATGCCGGGCCTGCACTCGGCGCACATCTCCTCGCGGCTGATGCAGTCGCTGGGCGGCGTCACGGTGATCGGCCCGGTGATCGACGGCCTGCAGAAGCCGGTCCAGGTCGTGCAGATGGGCGCGACGGTCAGCGACCTCGTGAATCACGCCGCCCTGGCCGCCTACGGTGCGCTGAGCAACGGCCGCCGCTAGAGCCGTGGCGTAAGGCGATGGCGCTCGAGACCTGGTGGCTCTATCTCGGCGCCGTCGTGCTGATCGCCAGCACGCCGGGCCCCAACGTGCTCTACGTCACCACCCGGAGCATCCGCTTCGGGTTGGGACCGGCCTTTGTTGGCATGACGGGCTGCCTCGTGGCGCTCGTGCTGATGCTCACGGGGTCGGTCGCCGGCTTGAGTGCGCTCCTGCTGGCACTGCCGACCGCTTTCGATGTCCTGAAGATCGCGGGCGCCGCCTACCTGGTCTATCTCGGCATTCAGCTTTGGCGCGAGCCGGTCGAGCCCGATGCGGTGGCGTCGCCGACGGGCACATCGAAAGCGGCACTATTCCGCGACGGATTCCTGGTCGGCATCAGCAATCCCAAGCTGCTGATCTTCGCGGCGGCCTTCTTCCCGCAGTTCATCGACCCCACGAGCGCGTGGCTGCCGCAGTTCGCGCTGATGGTCGCGACCTTCATGGGCGTCGAGCTATTCTTCTACTCGATCTACGCGCTCTCCGGCCGCAAGCTGGCGGACCGGCTGATGCACGGGATCTGGCGGCGCCGATTGAACCGGGCCAGCGGCCTGGTCTTCATCGGCTTCGGCGCCGCCTTGCTGCGCTATAAGCCCTGAGAGAGAGGGCCCTGAATGAGGGCTACTGCTGCACCTTCACGACCGTGAGCTGGTGCTTGCGGCCGTCGCGCGCCGTCCAGGAGATCGACTGGCCGACGGCCAGGCCGATCAGCGCGGCGCCGACCGGCGTCATCACCGAGATCTTGTGATGGGTGCTGTCCTCGTCGACCGGATAGACCAGCGTCTCCGTGCGCTCGCGCCCGTCGTCGGAGCGGAACGTCACGGTCGAGCCCATGCGCACGACATCGGCCGGCACACTGCCCTCGGTCACGATCTTGGCGCGTTCCATCTCGTTCAACAGCTCCTCGGCGACCTCGGGAAGGCGCTCGAGCGAGGCGGTGGCGAGATCGGTGAGCCGCTCGTAATCGGCAGCGCTGACGACGATGTTGGGAACCGACCGGTTCCGCACGACTGCGGGCATCGCTGATGCTCCTGCTTAGTGAACCCAAAATTTAAGAGAACTGTCGGCAATCGCGCATAGGCGATTCAGTGCCCCGACGCCGGGACACGAGGAGCCGGCTCGGGGACTACGCTTCCGCGATCGGATGGTTCCGTCGCGGCACCAGGGCGAGAATGACCGAGAAGTTCATACCCAAGACGTAAGCCTCGGGGCGCGCGCTTTCAAGCCCGTTCGCAGCGTGACGGAACAGGCCAAAGGCCCCGCCGGCCGGACGCCCGGCGGCGGCCCCTGCTTGGTCGGCCCTGCTTGATCGCCCTACTTGGTCGCCCTACTTGGTCGCCCTACTTGGTCGCCCTACTTGGTCGGCCCTACTTCGTCGCCTTGCCGAGCCCGCCGCGGTCGCGCCGCGCCTCGTAGGCCTGGACCACGGCATAGGCCGTGCGCAGATGCGGCGCCGTAATGCCGTGCTTGCGCGCCCGGCCCAGCATGTCGCCGATCACGTGCCGGCCCTCGATCGCCCCGCCCTTTTCGAGGTCGCCCAGCATCGAGGCCGCAAAGCCCGAGCCGCGCTGGGTCAGGTAGGTCTTGAGGTTGGCGATGCCCTTGTCGCCCGGATCGAAGCCTTCGGCGGCCGCCACCTTGCGGCACTCCTCGACGGTCTCGAGCATCAGGCCCTCGCCGTCCTCGGCCGCCATGATGTCTCCCGTCGTGCCGCGCAAGGTGCAGCACATGGCGGCGAGCGAGGTCAGCATGATCCACTTGTCCCAGAGATCCTGGTTGATGCGATCGTTCAGGCCGCCGTCGATGCCGGCCTTCTTGCAGGCCGCGTCGAGGTCCTTCAGCGACGGCCGCGCCGGCTGGCCGGAACGCTCGCCGAAGGACACACCGGCGAACGGGCTGGTGTGCAGCACCTCGCCGTTGGGGCCCAGCATGCCGCCGATGCGCGCCAGGCCGCCCGCCACCTTGTCGGCGCCGAACTTGGCATCGAGCACGCCGAAATGGGCGTGGCCGTTCAGCATCGGCACGATGGTTGTGTTGGCGCCCACCGCCGGCGCGATCGACTCGATGGCCGAGTCGAGGTCGTAGGCTTTGCAGGCAAGGATGACGACGTCGTAGGGCCCGCCCTCGCCGCCCTTGGTCACGACCTTGACCGGCAGCACGGCATCGCCCTTGGGGCTCTTGATCACCAGCCCCTCGGCCTTGACCTTGGCGGCGCGCTTCTCGCGCAGCAGGAACGTCACGTCCGCGCCGGCCTGATGGAGACGCGCGCCGAAATAGCCGCCGACCGCACCGGCGCCGAGGATCAGGATCTTCAAGACTTGGAACTCCTTTCCGCCAGCCAGCCGGTGAGCCATGTCGTGAGGTCATCGGTCTGGTGATGGATGTGGCTGAGATCGGTATCGACGGCCCGCTTCACGCTCTCGTCGGTGCGGATCCACACCGTACGCATGCCCATGTCGTAGGCCGGCTTGAGGTTGACCGAGATGTCGTCGGCCATCGCTGCACGCGCCGGATCGACGCCATGCAGGGTGACCAGCTTGTCGTAGATCTGGCGATGGGGCTTGGGCCAATAGTCGCCGGCGGCGACGTCGAAGATCGCCTCGAAGTGATGCGCCACGCCCAGCCGTTCCATGACCTTCTCCGCATGCGGCACGTCGCCTGCGGTGAAGATGATCTTGCGTCCCGGCAGGGCACGCAGTGCGGCCTCGAGCGCCGGATTGGCCTCGACCGGCGAGTAGTCGATGTCGTGCACATAGTCGAGGTAGTGCTTGGGGTCGACGCCGTGCAGGCTCATCATGCCGCGCATCGACGTGCCGTGGTCGCGCCAGTACTGCTTCTGCACGCGCCGCGCTTCCTCGGCATCGACCTTCAGCCAGTCGGCGATGTAGCGCCCGATTCGCACGTCGATCTGGGCGAACAGGTTGCAGCGCGCCGGATAGAGCGTGTTGTCGAGGTCGAACAGCCAGACATCCGGATCGGGCCCAAGGACATTGGGACTGCGGGGGTCTTGTTTTTGAGCCATGGCACGGTTGGCTTAGCCGCCAGCCGTGCGCTTGTCGAGGCGGCGGATTATAAGGGCCCCAATGGATACGCTGACGATCGTCCTCCTCGCGGCCATCGGCCTGCTGGTCCTGATCCTTGCCGCCATCCTGCTACGCCAGAGCGGCAGCACCCGCGATGCCGAGCAGATGCGCCAGCAGCTCGGCCTGGCGCTCAGCCAGCAGGTCGAAACCGTGCAGCGGGTCGAGCGTTCGCTGCGCGAGCAGGAACAGGCGCTGAGCAAGGTGGTGCACGAGCGGCTGGACCGCACCGAGAAGGCCACCGGACAGATCGTCACCGACCTGCGCGAGCGCCTGGTGCGCATCGACGAGGCGCAGAAGAAGATCGGCGAGCTGTCGACCCAGGTCGTGAGCCTGCAGGAAGTCCTTTCCAACAAGCAGGCGCGCGGCGCCTTCGGCGAGGTGCAGCTGAACGACCTGGTGGCCAGCGCGCTGCCGCCCTCGGCCTACGCCTTCCAGGTGACGCTCTCCTCAGGCGTGCGCGCCGACTGCCTGCTGAAGCTGCCGCATCCGCCAGGCCCGATCGCCATCGACGCCAAGTTCCCGCTGGAGAGCTATCGCGCGCTGCGCGCCGTAGCGCCGGGCGATGCCCAGGCCCTGCAGGCTGCGCAGCGGGCCTTCCAGCAGGCGATGCGCAAGCACATCGCCGACATTCGCGACAAGTATGTCGGCGTGCCGGGCGAGACCGCCGAATCGGCGCTGCTGTTCCTGCCGTCCGAGGCGGTCTATGCCGAGCTGCATGCCAACTTCACGGCGATCGTCGAGGAATCGTACAAGGCGCGCGTCTGGATCGTCTCGCCCACCACCATGATGGCCACGCTCAACACCGTGCGTGCCGTCCTGAAGGACGTGCGCATGCGCGAGCAGGCGGGCGAGATTCAGAAGACGGTCGGGCTTTTGCTGGACGACGTGAAGCGCCTCGACGAGCGTGTCGAGAAGCTCAAGTCACACTTTGCGATGACCGAGAAGGACCTCCGCGACGTCGATATTTCCGCTGACCGCATCACCAAGCGCGGTCAGCGCATCCTCGACGTCGACCTGGGCGACGATCCGCCGTCCTTGCCGAAGCTTTAAGCTTAACCCCCAAGCTTAACCCCAGGGGCCGCGGCCCGAATCCTGCGGAGTGGAGCCCCAGGGGCTGCCCGTCTGCGGGATGCTCGACCGTGCCGGACGCGACGCGCCGGCAGGCCGCGGGCTGTAGCCGCCGCTCGCCGCCATCGCCTGCAGGCGCGCGATGCGCTCCTCCATCGGCGGATGGGTCGAGAACAGGCTCGACATGCCACCGGCGGCGGCCAGCGGGTTGGCGATGTACATATGCGCCGTCGCCGGATTGCGTTCCGCCGCCTGATTGTGGATCTGCTGCGTGCCGGCGTGCAGCTTGGCCAGCGCCGAGGCGAGCCACATCGGCTGGCCGCAGATCTCGGCGCCCATCCGGTCGGCCTCGTACTCGCGGCTGCGGCTGATCGCCATCTGCACCAGCATGGCCGCCATCGGCGCCAGGATCATCGCCGCGATCGCCACGATCGGATTGACCATCGGCCGGCCTTCCGAATCGCGGCCGCCGCCCATCAGGCCGCCGAAGCTCGCCAGCATGCCGAGCGCGCCCGAAAGCGTCGCCGCGACGGTCATGATCAGGGTGTCGCGATGGCGGACGTGGCTGAGCTCGTGCGCCATCACGCCCGCGATCTCCTCGCGCGACAGGTTGCGCAGCAGGCCGGTGGTGGCCGCCACCGCGGCGTGCTCGGGATCGCGGCCGGTCGCGAAGGCGTTCGGCTGGTCCTCGTCGATCAGGTAGACCTTGGGCATCGGCAGGTTGGCGCGCTGGGCGAGCTGCTGGACGATGCCGAAGAGTTCGGGGGCGGTCTCCGGCCCGACCTCCTGCGCGTTGCTCATGCGCAGCACCATCTTGTCGCTGTTCCAGTAGGCGAACAGGTTCATGCCGAGCGCCGCGACCAGCGCCAGCATGAGGCCGGTATGGCCACCCAACAGATAGCCGATGACCAGCACGAAGCCTGTCAGCACGGCCAGGAGGAGGGCAGTCTTGAAGTAGTTCATGGCCGGAAAGATGGTTTCCAACTGTGGCGAAACAAGGCGGGCCGGCGCATCATGACAGCATGACCGAGCCCAAGAAACCCACCCCGCCCGAGCCATCCAAAGCGGAGCCGGCTGCGCCTATCCCCTCCGAGAAGCCCAAGAAGGTCGAGGAGATCGGCGGCCCGCCCGGTCCCGAACCGACCCGCTACGGCGACTGGCAGTTCAACGGCAAGGTGACGGACTTCTAGGATGCGCAGCGACATCTTCCACCCCGAGTTCAAGGCCCAGCCCTGGTGGTGGGAGGCGTGGACGCCCAACAACACCCTGTCGCAGGACCCGCCGGCGCGCACCGACGTGGTGATCGTGGGCGCCGGCTATGGCGGCCTCTCGACCGCGCTCGAACTGCGCCGCAACGGCGTCGACGCCGTCGTGCTGGAGCGCGGCGATTTCGGGGTCGGCGCCTCGACGCGCAACGGCGGGATGATTTCGGGCGGCACCAACCTCGGCAAGGGGCTGGGCGGCAAGAGCCCGATCGCCGAGGAGTTCGAGCGCCTGAAGGCCGAGCTGATGGGGGCCGGCGCCGACTCGCTCAGCGTGCTGGAAGACATCATCGCACGCGAGAAGATCGACTGCGGCCTGCATCGCAACGGCCGCTTCGTCGGCGCCTGGACGCCGCGCCACTACGACGATATGGCGACCAAGGTCGAGACCTACAACAAGTACGCCAATGCCGGCGCCGCGATGGTGCCGCGCGAACGCCAGCGCGAGATGATCGCCTCCGACTATTACTTCGGCGGCATGTATGCCAGCCGCGCCGGCCATCTCCATCCCGCGCTCTACTACAAGGGCCTGCTGGAGGCCGCCCATCGCGCCGGCGCCGTCCTCTCAGCCCGCGTCGAGGCCGAGCGGCTGGAGAAGACCGCGACCGGCTGGCGCGTGCTCACCGCCAAGGGGCCCATCGAGTGCCGCGAGGTCGTGGTCGCGACCAACGGCTATACCGGCGATCTGACGCCGCGGCTGAAGCGCCGAGTCGTGCCGGTGGCCAGCCACATCATCGCGACCGAACCGCTGCCCGAGCCGGCCGGCAAGCTGATCCCCGAGATGCGGGCGATCGGCGATACCAAGCGGGTGCTGACCTACTACCGGCCCTCGCCCGACGGCACGCGGCTGATCTTCGGCGGCCGCGCCCGCTTCACCGCCGCGCCGCCGGAAGTGAGCGCGCCGGCGCTCTACCAGTACATGATCGACCGCTTCCCGCAGCTCGCGGGCATCCGCATCACCCATGTCTGGACGGGCAACGTCGCCTTCGCACTCGACTACATGCCGCACATGGGCACCGACGAGGGCGTCCACTACCTGCTGGCCTGCAACGGCAACGGCGTCGCCATGATGACCTATCTCGGCACCGAGACCGCGCGCAAGATCGCCGGCGGCCGCAACGTGCCGGTCAATCCGCTGGACGGCCGCGCCTTCCCCGAGCATCCGCTCTACAACGGCGATCCCTCGTGGTTCCTGCCGATCGTCGGCGCCTGGTACCGAACACGCGACTGGCTCGACCGGCGCCTGGCGGCCTAGGCGTTCGCCTCGACGGAGGTCGCCTGTCGCTCGCTGGCGTCTTGTGATACAATAATACAACTTAAAAGTGTATCACCGCAGGCCGAAGAAGGTCAGATGAGCTACCACGAGATTTCGGGCGCAAGGGTTCCCATCAAGGCCTGGACCAACGGCGTTCCGGTCGAGGAGGCGGCGCAGAAGCAGCTGCGCAACGTCGCCAGCCTGCCCTTCGTCTTTCCGCACGTCGCGGCCATGCCGGATGTGCATTGGGGCCTGGGTGCCACGGTCGGTTCGGTCATCCCGACCAGGACGGCAATTATTCCGGCGGCCGTGGGCGTCGATATCGGCTGCGGCATGTGCGCGGTCCGCCTGGCCGGCCTCACGCCGTCCGACCTGCCGGACAACCTGGCCAGGATCCGCGCCGAGATCGAGCGCGCCGTTCCGGTCGGCCTCGCCCAGCACCGGGAGGCCGAGCCCGGACTCGCCGTATTGGGCGACAGCGTCCATGATCTCCTCGCCTGGCTGCGCGAGCGGCACCCCAAGATCGGCGAGCGGCGCAAGGACAGGCTCGACACGATCATCTGCAGCCAGCTCGGTACCTTGGGCGGCGGCAATCACTTCATCGAGCTCTGCCTCGACGACAAGGACGGCGTGTGGCTCATGCTGCATTCCGGTTCGCGCGGCATCGGCAACCTGATCGGCCAGTATTTCATCGAGGCCGCCAAGAAGGATTGCGAGCAGTTCAGCATCGAATTGCCGGACCGCAACCTCGCCTATCTCCAGGAAGGCACGGTCCTGTTCGACGACTACGTCTACGCCGTCGACTGGTGTCAGCGCTACGCCGCCCGGAACCGCGAGGACATGGTGCGTCGGGTGCTGATCGTGCTGCGTCGCCACCTGCCGCCGTTCGATCACCAGGTCGAGGCGATCAACTGCCATCACAACTACGTCGCGCGGGAGACGCACTTCGGCGAACAGGTATGGCTCACCCGCAAGGGCGCGGTCGACGCGAGCAAGGGCAGGATGGGCATCATTCCGGGCTCGATGGGCGCCAAGTCCTTCATCGTCGAAGGCAGGGGCAACCCGGAGGCCTTCAACTCCTGCTCGCATGGTGCGGGTCGCAGGATGTCTCGTACGCGGGCCAAGGAGGCGATCTCACTCGCCGATCACGTCGCGGCCACCCAGGGCGTGGAGTGCCGCAAGGACGAGGGCGTGCTCGACGAGAGCCCGGCCGCCTACAAGGACATCGATGCCGTGATGGCGGCCCAGACCGACCTGGTCGAGATCAGGTACACGCTGCGTCAGGTTTTGTGCGTGAAGGGCTAGAACAATGATGAAGGTTGCCATTGTCGGAGCCGGTTCGATCGCCTTTGCGATGGCGGCGTTTGTCGAACAGCAGGGCCATGCCGCGACCCTGTGGTCGCCGTCCGGCGCACGGACCGGGGCCCTGGCCAGGGGAGAGCCGCTCGTCGCGTCCGGTGCCATCGAAGGCTCGTTCCGCCCGGCCGTGGCGGACAGCGCCGAGAGGCTCATCGCCGGGGCCGAGGCGATCGTGGTCGCCCTGCCGGCTTACGGCCACCGGCATGTCATCGACCGCATCGCGCCCTTCGTCGCCTCGGGCCAGACGGTAATCGTGAGCTCGCATGCCTCGTTCGGTGCCCTTTATCTGTCGCGCCTGTTGTCGGAGCGCGGCATCGCGGCGCCGATCGTCGCCTGGGGCACCACTTTGCTCAGTGGCCGGCAAGCCAGCAGCACAGAAGTTCGCGTCAACACGGTGCGGCAGAAAGTCGATCTCGCCACTGTGCCCACGGCAGTAAGCGATCAAGGTCTCGCCCTCTGCCGCACCCTGTTCGGCGACCGCTTCGTCGATCGCAGCAGCCTGCTCGCCATTGCGCTCAGCAACCTCAACCCGCAGAACCACATGGGCATCGCACTCGGCAATATGACGCGCATGGAACGCGGTGAGGCCTGGGGTCAGAGCCAGAACGTGACGCCCAATGTCGGCCGCCTGCTCGAGGCGCTCGATCGCGAGCGAATCGCCATCGCCGATGTGCTGGGCCTCCAGGTCCGCACGATCTTCGACCACTTCCATCTGTCGTTCGGCGTGCCGATGGGTCCGGTCAGCGAGATGAACCAGGCCATGCATGATGCAGGCAAAGGCGGCACCGGGCCGGCCACCGCCGACAGCCGCTACGTCACCGAAGACGTACCGTTCGGCCTGGTCGTCACGGCCAGGCTCGGCCGGCTGGTCGCCCGGCCGGCCGATTTGCACGAAGCCGGCATCCATCTCTTCTCGGCGCTCTACGGGCGTGACTTCACGGCCGAGAATGATCTGCTGGCCGCCCTCGATTTCGAGCGAATGCCGCTCGCCCGCCTGCAGGCACTGTGCCGCGACGGCTACGCCGGCACCTGAAGCTGCGATCCCACAAAAAGTCAGGACAAGGTAAAGTCAGGACAAGATGACCGAAGCTCTGCCCGTTTCCCTCGCCGACATCCGTGCCGCGGCGTCCCGCATTGCCGGCGCCGTCGTGCACACGCCCTGCCTGCGCAGCGAGACGCTGTCGCGCATCGCCAAGGCCGATATCTGGGTGAAGTTCGAGAACCTGCAGTTCACCGCCTCGTTCAAGGAACGCGGCGCGCTCAACACCCTGCTGCAGCTCAGCCCCGAGGAGCGCCAGCGCGGCGTCATCGCCATGTCGGCCGGCAACCACGCCCAGGGCGTCGCCTATCACGCCGGCCGGCTGGGCATTCCCGCCACCATCGTGATGCCGTCCTTCACCCCCAACAACAAGGTGAAGCACACACGCGATCACGGCGCGCGCGTCGTGCTGATCGGCGACACGCTGGCGGAGGCGGCAGCCGAGGCACGCCGCCTGGCCGAGACCGAGAAGCTGGTGTTCGTCCACCCCTACGACGATCCGCGCATCATCGCGGGCCAGGGCACGATCGCCCTCGAAATGATCGACGATGTGCCCCAGCTCGATACGCTGGTCGTGCCGGTGGGCGGCGGCGGCATGATCGCCGGCTGCGCCGTCGCGGCGCGCGGGCTGCGGCCCGACATCAAGGTGATCGGCGTCGAATCGGCCGGCTATTCGGCGATGCGCCAGCTGCTCGCCGGCGATTCGGTGACGGTGGGCGGCGACACGATCGCCGAGGGCATCGCGGTGCGCGACATCGGCCAGATGCCGCTCGCCATCGCCCGCGCCCTCGTCGACCGCGTGCTGGCGGTCGACGAGGTGGCGATCGAGCGCGCCATCGCCCTCTTCCTCGAGGTCGAGAAGACGGTGGCCGAAGGCGCGGGCGCTGCCGGCCTCGCCGCCCTGCTCGCCCATCCGCAGCACTTCGCCGGCCGCAAGGTCGGGCTGATCCTGTGCGGCGGCAACATCGACACGCGCCTGCTCGCCTCGGTGCTGCTGCGCGGCCTGGTGCGCGACGGCCGCATCGTGCGCCTGCGGCTGATGATCGGCGATCTGCCCGGCCAGCTCGCCCGCGTCGCCGGCCTGATCGGCGGCGCCGGCGGCAACATCGTCGAGGTGCAGCACCAGCGCCTGTTTGGCAGCGTCGTCGCCAAGTCGACCGACCTCGACGTCACCGTCGAAACCCGCGACCGCAGCCACGCCCGCGAGCTGGTCCAGGCCCTCGAAGCCGCCGGCTTCAAGGTGCGGGTGCTCGAGGGCGAGGATGGCTGAACTTCAGAGCGCGCGCTTGATGTCGGTCAGTGCGAAGTCGTTGCCCTTGAAGAGCAACGGCAGGTCGAGGGTCTTCGCGAGGGCATAGGCGCAGCAATCGCCGAAATTCAGCGCCGCGCGATGGCGGCCCTTGCCGTAGCGGCGAAAGGCTTGGCGCGCCGCTTCGACGTGATCAGCGTCGAAGGCAATGACGGACAGGCCAAAGCTCGCCACGATCCGGTCGAGTTCACGCCCGCCAGCCTCGCCGTTGCGTGCTTCCACGGCCATGCAAGCTTCGACCAGATTGGGGGCACTCATCTTCGCGTCGTCGCTTCCGAGGATCGCGTCCGTGAAGATATCGCGATCGGCTTCGTTAAAGCAGACCGCCACCAGCGCGGAACTGTCGACGACGATCAATCGAACAATCCCTTGTCATTGTAGCCCAGGATTTCGTCCTCGGACGCGGTCGACAGGACCGGCAACGCCTGGATGCGCTTGACCGCCGCTTCGACCGCCTTCCGACGCCGTTCGCGATTCTTCTTGGCGTCGAGCTCCTTCAGCTTGCCATCGGCCAATTCGATGACGGTCGCGGTCATGCTCTTGCCCAGCAGCCGGGAGACGCGGCGCAGCTTACGCTCGGCCTCGACGCTCTTGATGCTGACACCCATTGGATTTCTCAAAATTCTAGAATTTGGATAGATAATCTAGAAAGTCACTGTTTTCAACGTGCTGAGGCTTGGGGTACCGGACAGGTGAATGAATGCCGGCCGCGAGAATAGCGGCGGTCACCGACCCGTCGAAGGGACGGCCTCGTCGACAGCCTCGGTGACGCCTTTGCCGCGGAGCCTTGCGAAGCCGCTTTCGGCCGCTCTGCAACGTCCGGCGGGCGAACCGCCGCAGTGGCGGTCCACGGCGGCTGCGGGCTAAAAGACCGCCCATGTCCGCCGCCACCCAATACGTCCCCTCGCCCACGCCCGACCTCGCCCGGATCGAGCGCGCCCTGATTTCCGTCTCCGACAAGGAGGGCCTGGTCGAGCTGGGCAAGGCGCTGGCGGCGCACGGGGTCGAGATCCTGTCGACCGGCGGCTCGGCCAAGTCGCTGCGCGACGCCGGCCTCCAGGTTGTCGAGGTCAGCGATCATACCGGCTTCCCCGAAATCATGGACGGCCGCGTGAAGACGCTGCAGCCCTCGATCCATGGCGGCATCCTGGCCCGCCGCACCGACGCCGGCCACAAGAAGGCGATGAGCGACCACAAGATCGCCGGCATCGACCTCGTGGTGGTGAACCTCTACCCGTTCGAGGCCACGGTGGCGCGCGGGGCGGACTTCCCGACCTGCGTCGAGAACATCGATATCGGCGGCCCCGCCCTGATCCGTGCCTCGGCCAAGAACCACGACTTCGTCACGGTCGTGGTCGATCCGGCCGACTACAAATCCGTGCTCGAGGAGCTGGCGGCCCACAAGGGCGCCACGACCTTGGCGCTGCGCCGCAAGCTGGCGGCCAAGGCCTATGCCCGCACCGCCTCCTATGATTCGGCGATCGCCACGTGGTTCGCCCGGCAGGAAGGCGAGACCTTCCCCGAGCGGCTGACCATCGGAGCCACGCGTGTGCAGACCCTGCGCTACGGCGAGAACCCGCATCAGAAGGCTGCGTTCTATTCCGACGGCAGCAAGCGCCCGGGTGTCGCCACGGCCCGCATGATCCAGGGCAAGGAGCTCTCCTACAACAATATCGGCGACACCGACGCGGCCTATGAGTGCGTCGCGGAATTCAAGGAACCGGCCGTCGTCGTCGTGAAGCACGCCAATCCCTGCGGTGTCGCGATCGGCAAGGACCAGCACGCCGCCTATCTCAAGGCCTATGCCTGCGATCCCGTGTCGATCTACGGCGGTATCGTGGCGGTCAATCGCACGCTCGAAGCGGTGACGGCGACCGATCTCGCCAAGCGCTTCCTCGAGGTCGTGATCGCGCCCGACGCCACACCCGAGGCGCTCGAGATCCTGGCGCGCCGGAAGGACGTGCGCGTGCTGCTGGCCGGCACCCTGCCCGACCCTTCGAGCGCCGGCATGACGATCAAGAGCGTGGCCGGCGGCTATCTCTTCCAGACCCGCGACAACGGGCATCTGAACAAGAGCGACCTCAAGGTCGTGACCAAGCGCGCGCCCACGGCGCAGGAGCTGGACGATCTCTTGTTCGCCTTCACCGTCTGCAAGCATGTGAAGTCGAATGCCATCGTCTATGCCAAGGACGGCGGCACGGTGGGCGTCGGCGCGGGCCAGATGAACCGTCGCGACTCCTCGCGCATCGCCGCCATCCGCGCCGCCGAATCGGGCGAGATCGCCAAGCTGGCCCAGAGCCCGGCGATCGGCAGCGTGGTTGCCTCGGACGCCTTCTTCCCCTTCGCCGACGGCCTGCTGGCCGCCGCGGAAGCCGGCGCCACGGCGATCATCCAGCCGGGCGGCTCGATGCGCGACAAGGAAGTGATCGACGCCGCCGACGAGAAGGGCCTCGCCATGGTCTTCACCGGCATGAGGCACTTCCGGCACTAAGGTCGCTTCGCCGGGACCCTTCGCTGGGAGCGCGCCACTCCAGTGGCGCGCTCCCAGCTATTTCACTTTCAGGTGCTTGGCCGAGGCCATCGCCTTGCGGCGGGCTTCGCTGACGGTGCGGCCGGTGGCGAGCGCCACGGCCATGCGGCGATGGCCCTTCACCTCGGGCTTGCCGAAGAGGCGCACCGACGTGCCGGGCGCGGCCAGGGCCTGGGCGACACCCGTGTAGGTCGGATCGGCGATGTCGCCGTCCCCCAGCACCGGCACCGAGGCGCCGGGCACGCAGGTGATGCCGGGGATCGGCAGGCCGAGGATGGCGCGCACATGCAGCTCCATCTCGCTCATGTTCTGCGAGACCATGGTCACCATGCCGGTGTCGTGCGGCCGCGGCGACAGTTCGGAGAACCACACCTTGTCGCCCTTCACGAACAGCTCGACGCCGAACAGGCCGCGCCCCTTGGCGCCGCACAAATCGTTCACGACCTTCTTCGCAATGTCGCGTGCCTTCTTGAGCGCCGCCTTCGACATGGGATGCGGCTGCCAGCTTTCGCGATAGTCGCCATCGACCTGGATGTGGCCGATCGGCGCGCAGAAGGCGAAGCCGTCGTCATGCCGCACGGTGAGCTGGGTGATCTCGTAGTCGAAATCGATGGCGCCCTCGACGATCACCAGCCCGGTCGCCGCGCGCGTGCCCTCGATCGCATGCTTCCAGCTCTTGGCGACGTCGGCCGGCTTGCGCGCCACGCTCTGGCCGTGCCCCGACGAGGACATGGTGGGCTTGATGAAGCAGGGAAATCCCACGGCCTTGGCCCCGGCTTGGAGCTCCTCGAGGCTGCCGGCAAAGCGGTAGGGCGACGTCGACAGCTTCAGCTTCTCGGCCGCGAGTTGGCGGATGCCGCGGCGATCCATGGTGAGCTGGGCGGCTCGCGCCGTCGGGATGACGGTCCAACCCTCCTTCTCCAGCTCGACCAGCGTGTCGGTGGCGATGGCCTCGATCTCCGGCACGATGAAGTCGGGCCGCACCTTCTCGACGATCCGGCGCATCTGCTTGCCGTCGCGCATGTTGAAGACATGGGCGCTGTTGGCCACCAGCATCGCCGGGGCAGCGGCGTAACGGTCGCAGGCGATCACTTCGACACCGAGCCGCATGGCCTCGATCGCCACCTCCTTGCCGAGCTCCCCCGAGCCCAGGAGCATGATCTTGACGGACGAGGGTTTGAGGGGTGTGCCGAACTTCTTCTTCATGATCCCATCTTAAACGGATCCGACGAAGAAGGCCTGCGGCAACACCGTCACCTCGAGCGGCAGGCGACCCACTGTCTCGCCGTCGAGATCGACCAGGGTGTCGGCATCGGCCTCGAAGCGGAAGGATTTGCCACGACGCGTGCGGACCAGCGGATGATGGATATGCCCGCCGCTATAGGTCTTGGGCAGGATGCCGAGCAGGACGGCCAGCTTGGACGCATCGCCCAGCTCCACAAGATCGAGCACGCCGTCGTCGAAGGCCGCGCCCGGCGCAAGCCTCATCCCGCCGCCGCCGTTCTCGGTGTTGGCGACCAGGGCGGTGAACAATCGGCGGCGGCCCGTATCGACGCCGTCGACCGTGACCGCGACCTCGCGGTTGCGGTAGCCCAGGGTCACGATCGGGGTCATCAGCAGATAGGCGATCTCACCGAACTTCTTGGCCCAGCGCGACTGCGAGGCACGGTGGCTGATCGCGGCGGCCGCCCCCAGGGAGACGATGAGATAGCCGAAGCGTTCGAATGGCCGGCCATCAAGGCCGGTGCAGCGCACCCGCAGGAGATCGATCGCCTGCCGCCGGGTTCCGCCCGCGGAGTCGTAGGCGAGCGCGGGGTGCGCCAGATGGCCGAGCGCACGGCAAAGCTCGTTGGCCGTGCCGGCCGGCACCGGACACAGCACGGCATCGGGGGCGCTCAGCGTGCCCGAAGAATCGAGCAGGCCGTTCAGGGTTTCGTTCACCGTGCCGTCGCCGCCCACCGCCACGAAGCGGCGCACGCCGTCGGCCAATGCGGCGCGGGCCAGCGCCGTAGCGTGCCCGGGTGCCGTGGTGAAGGACGGCTCGACCGGCCCCAAGCGCTTCTCGAGCTCGGCCCTGATCGCCGGCCAGCGTCGCGCAGCGCCGCCCTTGTGGGCCATGCGATTGACGATGACCGCCGTCTTCATGCGCGAACACTAACGCGTGGGTAGACGGAGTGTCGATCTCTGCACACTCACTCATTCTCCTCTCCCCCGAAACGGGGGAGAGGAATATGAAATCGAGACGGAGGAGGACCTACGCCCCCAGCGCGTCGTCGATCGCGCTGCCGAGGCGATCCACGATCTCGCCGATCTGGTCGGCGGTGACGATGAAGGGCGGCGCCAGTAGCACGTGGTCGCCGCGCTGGCCGTCGATCGTGCCGCCCATGGGATAGACCATCAGCCCGCGCGCCATGGCCGCCTTCTTCACCTTCGCATGCAGCTTGCGCGCCGGGTCGAACGGCGCCTTGGTCGAGCGGTCCTCGACCAGCTCGACGGCCTGAAAGAGGCCGCGGCCGCGAATGTCGCCGACATGCGGATGGTTGCCGAAGCGCTCGCCCAGCCGTCGCTGCAGCAGGGCGCCCATGCTCTGCACGTTGGCCAGCAGATTGTCGCGCCGGATCGTCTCCTGCACGGCGAGGCCCGCCGCGCAGGCCATGGGATGGGCCATATAGGTGTGGCCGTGCTGGAAGAAGCCGCTGCCGTTCGCGAAGGCGTCGTAGATGTGCTTGCCCAGCAGCACCGCGCCGATCGGCTGGTAGCCGCCACCCAGGCCCTTGGCGATGGTCATCAGGTCGGGCGCGATGCCCTCCTGCTCGCAGGCATGCAGGGTACCGGTACGGCCCATGCCGCACATCACCTCGTCGAGGATCAGCAGCACGCCATAGCGGTCGCAGATCTCGCGGATGCGCTTGAAGTATCCCGGCGCCGGCGGCACGGCGCCCGCGGTGGCGCCGACCACGGTCTCGGCGACGAAAGCCAGCACGCTGTCCGCACCCAGCTCCAGGATCTTGGCTTCCAACGCATCGGCGGCGCGGCGGCCGTACGCGGCATCGGTCTCGCCGGGCTCCTGGAAGCGATAGGCGAAGCACGGATCGATGTGATGCGTCTCGATCAGCAGCGGCGAGAACGGGGCGCGCCGCCAGGCATTGCCGCCAGTGGCCAGCGCGCCCAGCGTATTGCCGTGATAGCTCTGCCGGCGGGCGATGATGTGGCGACGACCGGTCTCGCCGCGCTCGGTGAAATACTGCCGCGCCATCTTGAGCGCCGCTTCCACCGCCTCGGACCCGCCGCTCACCAGATAGACGTGGCTCATGCCCTTGGGTGCGTCTTCGATCAGCCGGTCGCCGAGCTTCTCGGCCGCCTCGGTGGTGAAGAAGCCGGTATGGGCATAGGCGAGCTTGTCGAGCTGCTGGTGCAGGGCCTGCGTCACCGCGGGATGGCCGTGGCCGAGGCAGGAGACCGCCGCGCCGCCCGAGGCATCGATGTAGCGCTTGCCGGTGCTGTCGACGATCTCGATGCCCGCGCCGCCGGCGGCGACGGGAAGCGTGCCGCCGATCTGGCGGTGCAGGATATGGGTCATGGACTTGTGCTCCTGTGGGGCTCTCTTATGAGATTCCTTTGGCGCCGCGTCGCGGCAGATGGACACCGAATGCCGAAAGCTGCGCCTCGGTCCGCTCCAGCGCCTCGAGCGCCTTGTGGCCGCCTCGGCCCGCCACCAGGGCGGCGAGGATCTCCGCCACCGCGAGCAGCGGCGTCACCGTGTGAAAAAAGGACGGGCTTTCGGTCGGAACGGGAATGAGGACATCGGCCAGCCGCGCCAGCGGCGAGACCTCGCTGTCGGTCAGCGCCACCAGCGGCACGCCCTCGCCGACGGCATAGCGCGCCGCCTCGATCGTGGCGCGCGCATAGGGCTCGACGCTGGCGGCCAGCACGACATCGTCGCGGCCGGCATCGCGGATCGCATCGAGGCCGGTGCCGCCGGCATCGTCGAGCATCACCGTCTTGTCGCCGAGCAGCGACAGCAAATAGTGGAAATGCCACGCCGCGGCGTGACAGGCGCGCAAGCCGAGACAGAAGACACGTCGCGCGCGGTGCAGGCGGCTGGCGGCATCGGCCAGCCGGTCGAGCGACTGGGGCTCGGCCAGCCGCGCGAGCTGCTGCGACAGGGTCTGCACCATGTCGGCGGCCAGCGCCTTCTCGCCGCGCAGGTTCTGCTGCTGGACCTGGACGCCGGCCTTGCCCGCGAAGCCCAGGTTTCCCAGGGTGCCGGCGCGCACCGCGCCGGCATAGAGCGCCTTGACCGCCTCGTAGCCGTCGAGGCCGAGGCGCTTGGCGAGCCGCGTCATGGTGGCCGCCGGCACGCCCGCCCGACGGGCCTGCTCGCGCATCGACAGCAGGGCCACGTCGTCGGGCCGGTCGAGGATGTAGCGTGCCGCCGCCTGCAGGCGCGGCGGCATCGCCTCATAGGCCTCGACGATCGTTGCCTTGAGAGGCGCCGCCGCGAGAGGCCCTGCGGTCATCGTCCGGTTCCCCGTCCGCCCGTCTGCCCGGCCGCCGCCGCTCAGCGCAGCGGGATCGGGTACATCAGCCCGCCGTTGGTCCACAGCGCGTTGGTGCCGCGCGCCAGCTTGAGCGGGCTGCCCATGCCGACATTGCGCTCGAAGCTTTCGCTGTAGTTCCCGACCTGCTTGATGATGTTGTAGGCCCAGTTCTCCTCGAGCTGCAGAGCCTTGCCGTTGCCCGGCGTCACGCCCAGCAGGCGCTGCACCGTGGCATCGGTCGACTTCAACTGCTCCTCGACATTGTCCTTGGTGATGCCGCGCTCCTCGGCTTCGAGCATGGCGAACAGCGACCAGCGCACCACGGCGTTCCAGACGTCGTCGCCGCGGCGCACGAACGGCCCCAGCGGCTCCTTGGAAATCAGCTCGGGCAGGATCGCGTAGTCGGCCTGCTTGCCGCGCGTCGCCATCGCCGAGGCGAGTGCGGAGGAGTCCTGGGTCATGGCATCGCAGCGGCCGCCGAAGAACGCCTCGTACATGACGTCCTGGCTTTCGAAGACGACGGTCTTGATCTGCAGCTTCCGGGCGCGGAACCAGCTCGCCATGTTGAATTCGTGCGTCGTGCCCTGGGCGACGCAGATGGTGGCGCCGGCCAGCTCGGCCAGCCCCTTCACGCCGAGCTTCTTGGACACCAGGAAGGCCTGGCCGTCGTAGAAATTGATTCCTGAATACTGAATACCGAGTCCAGCGTCGCGCTGGAGCGTGATCGTCGAGTTGCGCAGCAGGACGTCGATTTCACCGGACTGCAGGGCCAGGAAGCGCTGCTGCGCCGACAGCGGCACATACTTGGCCTTGGTGGCGTCGCCCAGCACGGCCGCGGCCACGGCGTTGCACATGTCGATGTCGAGGCCGGCCCACTTGCCTTGGCTGTCCGGCAGCGAGAAGCCGCCCAGGCCGACATTGACCCCACAGATCACATGGCCGCGCTTCTTCACGGTTTCCAAGGTCGAAGCGGCTTGGGCAAACGCCGATGACGCGACGAACAGCGACAGGCCGGCGGCAATGCCGGTCGCGAAAAGTCGTTTGAGAGTAAGCATCTGATCCCCCAGGAAAGAGACGGTCATCAGGCGTAGCGCTTGAGAAGCTCGGGCGCAACGTTTGAATCTTTATTTTCTAGGATGATCCATTTGGATCACTTCTCCCTGGGAAACCTAGGGTGGTGGCGGTACCTGGGAGAGCCAGTGGGCTTTGGTGTGGCCCCTATGACATGGAAGGTCATCAAACGCGCCGCGCGATTGACAGGGGCCCGACGGGCAACCACATCTCGCCCTCGCGCCGCAAGATTTCCCGCGGGGGTCCACCTTGTCATTTCATCGTCGCCTGCTGGCAGCCGCCGGCCTCTTTCTTGTTGCTTCGTCGGTGGCCCTTGCGCAGGGCGGACCACCCGCCTCGCCGGTCGGTGTCGCCGAGCCGATCGCCAAGCGCGTCACGCAATGGGACGAATTCTCCGGTCGTTTCGAAGCGCTGGCCTCGGTCGAAGTACGCGCCCGCGTCTCGGGCTTCATCGACAAGCTGCACTTCCGTGACGGCCAGATCGTCAAGGCCGGCGACCCGCTGTTCACCATCGACAAGCGGCCGTTCGAGATCGCCGTCGAAAGCGCAGAGGCCGAGGTCGCCCGCACCAAGGCGCAGGTCGACCTGGCCGAGCTGCAGGTCGAGCGCGGCGCCTCGCTGATCAAGTCCAAGACGATCACCGACCAGGAGTTCGACACGCGCAAGGCGAACCTCGCCGTGGCCCGCGCCCAGCTCAAGTCGGCGGAAGCCGGCCAGAAATCGGCCGAGCTCAACCTCGAATGGACCGACGTGCGGGCGCCGATCAGCGGCCGCATCTCCGACCGCAAGGTCGATGCCGGCAACCTGATCGCCGGCGGCCAGACCGGCGCCACCCTGCTCGCCACCATCGTCACCCTCGACCCGATCCGCTTCGTCTTCGACATCTCCGAGGCCGACCATCTGCGCTACTCGCGCCTCGTCCTGTCGGGGGCGCTCGCCTCCTCGCGCGACGGCGACAATCCCGTGCGCATCCGTCTCGCCGACGAGACCGACTGGACCCGCAAGGGCAAGATGGACTTCGTCGACAACGCCATGACCGCGCGGTCGGGCACGATCCGCGGCCGCGCCCTGGTCGACAACAAGGACCAGCTGCTGACCCCCGGCATCTTCGGCCGCCTGCAGCTCTTCGGCGGCGAGTACGATGCGCTGCTGATTCCCGATTCCGCCGTGGTGTCTGACCAGGCCCGCAAGATCGTGTTCGTCGTGGGCAAGGACGACATCGTGCAGGCCAAGCCGGTGACCCTGGGCCCGATCGTCGATGGCCTGCGCGTGGTCCGCAGCGGCCTCGAGCCGACCGACCGGATCGTGCTCGACGGCCTCGCCAGCCCGTTCGTCCGGCCGGGCGCCAAGGTCGTGCCGCAGAAATCCCAGATCGTCGCCAAGGCGAGCTGAGGGCAGTCGCCCTGAATCACGGCCTGATCTCACCCTGGGCGGCCACGCGCTCGTCACGATAGCTCCTTCAGAGTCACGCCATGCGCTTTTCGCACTTTTTCATCGATCGGCCGATCTTCGCCTCCGTGCTGTCGGTCATCATCGTGATCGTGGGCTTCATCGCCCAGCGCGGCCTGCCGATCGCGGAATACCCCGAGATCGCACCGCCGACGGTCAACATCACCGCGACCTATCCTGGTGCCTCGGCCGAGGTCATCGCCGAAACCGTGGCCACGCCGATCGAGCTCGAGGTCAACGGCGTCGACGACATGCTCTATATCGAGTCGCAGTCGACCGGTGATGGACGGCTGTCGATCAACGTGGTGTTCAAGCCCGGCGTCAATATCGACCAGGCCCAGGTGCTGGTGCAGAACCGCGTGGCCGTCGCCCAGCCGCGCCTGCCCGAAGACGTGCAGCGGCTCGGCATCGTCGTGCGCAAGGCCTCGCCCGACCTGATGATGGTCGTGCACATGTCCTCGCCCGACGGCAGCCGCGACCAGCAGTACATCTCCAACTACGCCACGCTCTACGTGAAGGACGTGCTGACCCGCGTTGACGGCGTCGGCAATGTGCTGGTGTTCGGCGGGCGCGACTACTCGATGCGTGTCTGGCTGGATCCGGCGCGCGTCGCGGCGCGCAACCTGACGGCCGGCGAGGTCGTCCTGGCGTTGCGCGCGGCCAACCTCCAGGTCGCCGCCGGTGCGGTGAACCAGGCGCCGGCCGTATCGCCGGGCGCCTTCACCTTGTCGGTGCGCACCCTGGGCCGGCTGAGCTCGCCGGACGAATTCGAGAACATCGTGATCCGTGCCGAGCCCGACGGCTCGGTGACCCGCCTGCGCGACATTGCCCGCGTCGAGCTGGGCGCGCAGGACTACACGCAGAACTCCTACCTCGACAACAAGCCGGCGGTGGCGCTCGGCATCTTCCAGCGACCCGGCTCCAACGCGCTCAAGACTTCGGATGCGATCATCGCCGAGATGGACAAGCTCAAGAAGAGCTTCCCCTCCGGGCTCGACTACTCGATCGTCTACAATCCGACCACCTTCATCCAGGCCTCGATCGACGCCGTCGTGGCGACCTTGTTCGAGGCGCTGATCTTGGTCGTCGTCGTCGTCATCCTGTTCCTGCAGACCTGGCGGGCGGCGATCATCCCCATTCTCGCCATTCCGGTGTCGCTGATCGGCGCCTTCGCCGTGATGTCGGCCGTCGGCGTGTCGTTCAACACGCTGTCGCTGTTCGGCCTGGTGCTGGCGATCGGCATCGTGGTCGACGACGCCATCGTCGTGGTCGAGAACGTCGAGCGCTACCTCACCCAGGGCATGTCGCCCAAGGAGGCGGCGCACAAGACGATGGATGAGGTCGGCAGCGCGCTGATCGCCATTTCGCTGGTGCTGATCGCCGTGTTCCTGCCGACCGCCTTCATCACCGGCCTGCAGGGCACTTTCTACAAGCAGTTCGCCATCACCATCGCCGCCTCGACCGCGATCTCGGCCTTCGTGTCGCTGACCTTGTCGCCGGCCATGGCCGCGATGCTGCTCAAGACCCATGCGCTGTCGCATGTCGAGAAGGCGAGCCCCAGTCTGATGGACCGCATCGCCTGGCCGATGCACTGGTTCTTCCGGCAGTTCAACCGCGGCTTCGACTGGCTGGCGAACGCCTACGGCCGCACCACGTCGCGGCTGATCCGCATGAGCTTCATCATGCTGCTGCTCTATGCCGGCCTGGTCGCCCTCACCTGGAACCGGCTGGCCTCGACGCCGACCGGCCTGGTGCCGCAGCTCGACCGCTCCTACCTGATCGCCGCCATGCAGCTTCCGGCCGGTTCGACCCTGGAGCGATCCGACGCGCTGGTCCGGCAGGCGAGCGAGATCATCATGTCTCGTCCGGGCGTCGAGCATGCCGTGGCCTTCGTCGGCTTCGACGGCGCCACCTTCACCAACGCCCCCAACACCGGCGTGATCTTCGTCACCCTGAAGCCGTTCAAGGAGCGGCGCGATATCAGCAAGGACGCGATCCTGGCCGACCTGCGCGGCCAGATGTTCGCCTTGCGCGAGGCCTTCGTGTTCGTGCTCGAGCCGCCGGCCGTGCCGGGCATCGGCACCGGCGGCGGGCTCAAGGGCTATGTGCAAGATCGCGCCTCGCGCGGCCTGACGGCGCTGGAGGGCGCCACCTGGGCGCTGGCCGGCGCGGCAGGCCAAGCGCCCGGCCTCACCCAGGCTTTCACGCTCTACAACACGCGCACGCCGCAGATCTTCGCCGACATCGACCGCACCAAGGCCGAGCAGCTCGGCGTGCCGATTGCCCGCGTGTTCGAGACGCTGTCGGCCTATATGGGCTCGGCCTACATCAACGACTTCAACATCCTCGGTCGCACCTATCGCGTGACCGTGCAGGCGGACAATCCCTATCGCCTCACCTTGCGCGACGTCGAGAATCTGAAGACGCGCAGCGTCAGCGGCGAGATGGTGCCGATCGGCGCGGTCTCGACCTTCCGCGACATCACCGGCCCCTATCGCGTGGCGCGCTTCAATCTCTACCCGGCGGCCGAGGTCCAGGTGGCGCTGAAGCGCGGCTTCTCCTCCGGCCAGGGCATCGCCACCATGGAGGCCCTGGCGGAGAAGGTGCTGCCCTCGGGCTTCGAGCTCGCCTGGACCGAGATCGCGCTGCAGGAGAAGCTTGCCGGCAACACAGCCGTCCTGGCCTTTGGTCTCGCCGTGCTGTTCGTCTTCCTGCTGCTGGCCGCGCTCTACGAGAGCTGGCTGCTGCCGCTCGCCGTCATCCTGATCGTGCCGATGTGCATTCTCGCGGCCATGGTGGGCGTCAATATCCGTGGGCTCGACCGCAACGTGTTGGTCGAGGTCGGACTCGTCGTGCTGGTGGGCCTTGCCGCCAAGAACGCCATCCTGATCGTGGAGTTCGCCAAGCAGGCGCACGAGCAGGGCATGAACCGTTACGATGCCGCCATCACCGCGGCCCGCACGCGGCTGCGGCCCATCCTGATGACCTCGCTCGCTTTCATCCTGGGCGTGGTGCCGCTGGTGTTCAGCGAAGGCGCCGGCGCGGAGATGCGCCAGTCGCTGGGCACGGCGGTGTTCTCGGGCATGCTGGGCGTCACCGTGTTCGGCCTGATCTTCACGCCGCTCTTCTACGTGCTGAGCGTCGGACTGGCCGAACTGCGCTTCAAGTGGCGCAAGCAGGAGATCAAGCACGAGTTCAAGCCGGAGGGGTGATCGGTCTTAGGCGCCAACTTTGTGGGCGGACCAATATTTTCCTCATCCTGAGGAGCCGCGCGTAGCGCGGCGTCTCGAAGGGCATGGCCTGAGGCAACCGAAGGCTGGGAACGAGCACCACGCCTGAGGCCTACCCTTCGAGATGCGGCCCTACGGGCAGCTCCTCAGGGTGAGGGGTCTCTGTGAGTTAGCGCCTATGTGTTGATCTCCGTGGCGTGACGCCTCTCGTTCCGATCGTCGCCGATCACGCCGTCGCCGGTTTTGGCGGTGGGCCAAGCAGGGCGAACGAGACCTGCACGACGCCGGCCACCAGGCCCATCGCGACGCCCAGGCGCCAGGCGAGGTCGTAGGAGCCCATCATGTCGAACAGCAGCCCACCGCCGAAGGCGCCGAGGAAGCTGCCGATCTGGTGGCTCATGAAGGCCACGCCCTGGATCATCGCCTGCCAGCGCAGGCCGAACATCTCGGCGACCGAGCCGGCGACCAGCGGGCCGACGCCCAGCCACAGGAAGCCCATCAGCGAGGCGAAGACCAGGGTCGAGAGCGGCGTCGGCGGAAAATAGAAATAGGCCGCCAGCACGACCGAGCGGGCGATGTAGATGCCGCCCAGCAGGGCGAGCTTGGACCAGTGCCCACCGGCCCAGCCGAAGAACAGGCTGCCGAACACGTTGAACACCGCAATGGCCGCCAGCGCCTCGGCGCTGAGCGTCGGGTCCATACCGCAGATCTCAAGATAGGACGGCAGGTGCGTGGTGATGAACAGAAGCTGCATGCCGCAGACGAAGTAGGCGCCGGTCATCACCAGGAAGGGCGGGCTGCGCGTGGCACTGGCGAGCGCGGCGCGCGCCGAGACGTTGCCGATCTGGTTGGCCGTGGCTGGCGGCAGGGGCAGGCGGTCGATGCGGCCGGCCAGCCAGGCCGCGGGCAGCATGCCGGCCGCCAGCACCAGGAAGCCCAGCAGGCCCGCGCGCCAGCCCCATTCCTGGGTCAGGGCCTGGCCCAGCGGCGCGGCGAGCACGGCGCCCAGCGAGCCGGTGGCGGTGATGGCGCCCAGCACGAAACTGCGCAGCGCCCCGGGCACGGCACGCGACCCGACGGCCAGGGAAATCGCCGAGGCCGTGCAGGCGAGCGCCATGCCGATCAGCACGCCGCCGCCCAGCAGGACGCCCGTCATGCCGTCGGCCAGGGCGAACAGGGTGAGGCCCGCCAGATAGAGGGCCGAACCCGCGACCATGACCGGTCGGAAGCCCCGCCGGACCGCGACCGCGCCGGCGACCGGCTGCAGGAAACCCCAGGCCAGGTTCTGTACCGACATGACAAATGCGAAATCGGCGACGCTCATGGCGATGTCGCGGGTCAGCGACGGCATCACCAGGCCGAAGCTCTGGCGCACCCCCATGCCGAGGCTCAGCATGATCGAGGCGCCGAGCAGGATCGGCAGGACCGGCCGCAGTTCCTTGATGACGGCCATGGCGCCCTTCCCCAACTTGATTACACAGGTCGGTGTACCTTATTGTCGAGAGAGACGAGGTCAAGGCAAAAGTACACAGGTCTGTGTAACATGACGCGATCCGACGACAGAACGGCCATGCAGGAACGCATCCTCGAGACGGCGGACCGGCTGTTCTACGGCCAGGGCATCCGCGCCGTGGGCGTCGACACGATCGCGGCCGAGGTCGGCATCAGCAAGCGCACGCTCTACAACTACTACCCCTCGAAGGACGACCTGATCGTGGCCTACCTGTCGCGGCGGCTGAAGCCGGCGCCGCCGTCGGAGCGGCCGCCGCTCGACCAGATCCTGGGCAATTTCGAGCGCCTGGAGCGTACGATAAGCACCAGCGTGTTTCGCGGCTGTCCCTTCGTCAACGCGGTGGCCGAGCTCAAGGACCCCAGCCACGCCGCCACGCGCATTGCGCTCGCCTTCAAGGAGCAGCGGCGCAAGTGGTTCCAGGAGCTGCTGGAGCGGCTGGGCGTGGCCGACGCGGAGACCTTGTCGCTGCAGCTCCTGCTGCTGGTCGACGGCGCCATCGCTGCCGCGATCGTGCGCGGCGATCCCAAGGTCGCAACAGCGGCGCGCCAGGCCGCGATGGTATTGCTTCAGGCGGCCGGCGTGGAGATGCCGCGCAAGCTCAGGAAGGATTAGGCCGCAGCACGCGGTGCAGATCGAGGCTTGGCGGCTTGTAGCCGAGCTGGCTCAGCAGGGTGTGCACCTGCGCGCGATGATGGGTCTGATGATTGAAGAAGTGCGGCAGGACGACAAGGAGCGGATCCTCGGTGTCGAGACCGGCGTTGTTGATGTAGTGCACCGCACGGCTTTCAAAGCCGTGGGGCAGATCGGCGAAGAACTGTTCGATGCGACGATCCATCTGCTCGCGCGCCACGCGCAGCGCCTCGAACTTTTCGAACAGGATCGCGTCGAGATCGGTCGAGACATGGCTGCCGCCCTCGAGGCGCGCCATCCAGATACGATCGCCCAGGAGGAGATGATTGAGCGTGCCGTGCACGCTGCCGAAGAAGGCGCCGAGGTCGCGGCGGTACTCCGCGCCGCTCAGTTGGGCGCAGGCGGCGTAGAGGGCTTCGTTGGCCAGGCGATTGTAGCGGGCGTATTGCGCCCAAAGGATCGCCATCCCCCCGTCAGGCGCGCCCACGTCAGCGTGCGGCTGTGGCGACCCAGCGCGCGAAGGTCCGGGCCAGGCCAGCCACGACCGCCCCGCGCAGCCTGAGCGCACGCGCTTCGTAAGCCTGCCGTTCGGCGATGGTGGGATAGGGAACCGTGAACATCGAAACCTCCAAAGGATGGAAATGAACCTAATTCCATTCCTGAAGAAGGTTAATAAGGAGTGATTGACTATCACTTGTGAAAAAACTTCACTAATTGGACCATGATCGACCATGCCAGCGAGATGGCCGCCTTCGTGCGGGTCGTTGATTCCAATGGCTTTTCCGCCGCCGCGCCGGCGCTTGGCCTGTCGCCCTCGGCGGTCAGCAAGCTCGTCACGCGGCTGGAAACCCGTCTCGGCGTGCGCCTGCTGCAGCGGACGACGCGGGCGCTGCATCTCACCGAGGAAGGCGAGGCCTTCTATGCCACGGCCCGGCGCCTCGTCGGCGAGATCGAAGCCCTCGAAGCCCAGATCAGCCAGCGCAGCGACACACCCTACGGGTTGCTGCGGGTCACCACCTCGCTGGCCTTCTCGACCCATCAGCTCGCACCGGTGATCGGCGAGTTCCTGCAGCGCTACCAGCAGATCCAGCTCGAGCTGCTGCCGACCGACCGGGTGGTCGACATGATCGAGGAAGGCGTCGACGTCGCCGTCCGCATCGGTCGCCTGTCCGACACCAGCTTCATCGCCCGCAAGATCGGCGAGGATGTGCGTCTGGTCTGTGCCTCCCCCTCCTACCTCGCGCGTCGACGGGCGCCCGAACGGCCGGAGGATCTGGCGCGGCACACCTGCATCGTCTCGCGCGACCTGCCTTACCTCAATCGCTGGTCCTTCCGCATCGACGGTCAAATCCGCGAGATCGAGGTCGGCGGCCGCATCGCCGTCACCGAAGGCGAGGCGCAGATGCGGCTGGCGCTGCAGGGGCTGGGCATCGTGCGCCTGACCCGCCTCACCGTGGCCGACGCCATCAAGAAGGGCGAACTGGTCCCGCTGCTCGATGCCTTTCGCGCCGAGGGCCCGGTGCCGATTCACGCCGTCTATCCGCACCGCCGCCATCTCGCCCCCAAGGTCACGGCCTTCATCGACTTCATCCTCGAAAAATTCTCGCCGCCGCCCTGGGAGATTTAGGTGGTAGGTTTTCCTGAGAAGAAAGCGGAGGGGAGATGGATACCGAGGTAGACCTTTTCGTGCAGGCCTTCTGGGTGAAGTGCCGCGAGACGATCCGGCCGGAGTTCGATGCCGCCATCGAGACGCTGCGCGCCGCCGGCCACGAGGCGAGCGTCGCCACCCTCGAATTCTCACCCGACCAAGCGGGCAGCCCCGACGCCGCACCGGCGATCGTGCTCACCGTCCGTCCGCAGGGATCGAGCGCGTCGCCGGCGCTCCATATCCGCGGCGATGTCGTGACCAAGGAAGTCACCGCCGTATCGGCTCTCGAAACCCCTCGCAGATACGATCTGGCGGAGATCGATGCTGCCGTCGTAAAGCGCGAGCTTGCGGCAACGTTCCCGACCCTGCTTGCCGCCCACTAATTCGAGGAGGATCGCATGCCAGATGCCATCGACGACCTGTTCCGCCGTTTCGGCAAGGCCTTCAACAAGGCCGACGTCGAGGAGATTGCCGCCTGCGTCACCGACGATTTCGAATGGCGTCTCAACGCCGGCGGCGCGCCGGCCGGCCGCGTGATTCGCGGCAAGGAGGCGCTGCGTGCCCACTTCAACGACAAGAGCACGGCGCACCGCGAGGCACGCTACTCCGAGGCCAGCATCCATCGCGCCGGCGACAAGCTCTTCGGCACCTTCCGCGTCACCGGCGTCGATCATGCCGGCAAGCCGTTCGACCGTTACGGCATCGATCTCTACGAGCTGAAAGACGGCAAGATCGCCCTCAAGGACAGCTACCTGAAGGTCGACTGAACCCATGACCAACGACACGGTTCTGTGGGAGATCGACCGGCGCGGCGTGGCCACCGTCACGCTGAACCGGCCGAAGGTGAACAACGCCTACAACGGCGATCTCATCCAGGGTCTGCACGACGCCATGGATGCGCTGGGCAAGGAAGAGCATCTGCGCATCGTCGTGCTGCGCGGCAATGGCAAGCATTTCCAGGCGGGTGCCGACCTGTCCTGGATCACCGGCGTCGCCGATCAGTCGCCCGCCGAGAACGACCGGGTGAGCCGCCTGACCGCGGAAGCGATCCGCCGCCTCGACACGTGTCCAGTGCCGACGCTCGCGCTGATCCAGGGCGGCTGCTTCGGCGGCGGCACGGGCATCGCAGCAGCATGTGACGTCGTCGTCGCCTCTGAGGACGCGATCTTCTCCATCAGCGAGACGCGCTGGGGCCTGATGGCCGGCATCATCCTGCCGCAGCTCTGCCAGGCCATGAGCTTCCGCCAGGTCCGCCGCTATGCGCTGACCGGCGAACGTTTCGGTGCGGCGGAGGCCTGCCGCCTCGGCCTGGTGCACGAAGTCTGCCCGACCGGCGGTCTCGATGACGTCGGCAAGCGCATCGTCGAGTCGGTATTGATGAATGCCCCGCGCGCGACGACGGCGACCAAACTGCGCTCGCTCGCTTCGGCACGTGCCTTCGTCGATGACGGCGAACTGCGCGACCTGATCGAGGAACATGCCCGCACCCGCCAGCAGCCCGAAGCTCGCGAAGGCCTCGCCAGCTTCCGTGAAAAGCGCAAGCCGAGCTGGTATCCGGGTTAGCGCTGGGAAGGCGCGACTTCGCGCTAACTTCTGCGCGGACCAGCAACACAACCTCACCCTGAGGAGCGAGCAAAGCGAGCGTCTCGAAGGGTGGACCTCAGACGTGGTGCTCGCTCCCACCCTTCGAGACGCGGCCTGCGGCCGCTCCTCAGGGTGAGGAATCTCTCTAAGCGAGCGCCAATGAGTGGCGTGCTCCCAGCACCTACTCCGCCGCCTGCTTCTGCGCGATGCGGTCTGGCGTCAGCGTATAGGTCGTAAACTGGCGATTGAGTGCCGGCATCGGGCAGGCTTCGAGATGGCCTTCGCCCGGCCGCATCAGGATCATTGCCGTGGTCGCGGTTTTGACGCCGCGATTGCTGAGCCGCGGCGGGCGGCACACCGAGTGCGGCGTGCCCCAGTCATCGAAAAAGGCCTGGCGGAAGTCTTCGAGCGTGAGCTTGCCGCGCTTCGGCGAAAGCTGATCGCGCACGCGCTTGTCGCGGTAGATCGAATCCGGCGTCTCGGCGAGGCCGGTATCCTTCACCTTGGCGCGCGCCGAGTCGGCGATCCAGTGGTTGGCGTGCACGTAGAGGCCACGGTCCGGTGCGATCCAGAACGTATCGTCGGGCGCGCATTCGAAGCCGAAGGCCTCGCCGCCGCAATGGCTGACGGCCATGTGGTTGGAGCCGAGCTTGGGCGTTGCGACGACGGTGTGGACGGCGAAGGCGAGATGTGCCGCCTCCAGCACCTTGCGGCGGATGAAGGGCAGCGGCACGCCGGGGCCGCGCTGATAGTCGCGGTCGCATTCCAACGCATTGGCCGTGAGGCCGATACCGGCCGAGTTCATGCCGGAGCGGGCAAGGCCGCCGGCTTCGGTGAAGGTCAGGATGTCGGGCCCATCGTCGCGACGGATGCGCAGCACCACGCCGGTCTCCGCGCACTCCGCCCGCCAGTCCCAGTTCTGGCCATGCAGCAGCACGCCGTCGGCGCTGGCTTCGGGCAGCGCCAGCGCGGCCGTGCAGCCATCGGGAACCTGCGCGATCTGCTGCGCCGCCTGCTGCTTGCGCGCCGCCACCACCAGTTCCGTGCGGGCGTTCATCAGCACAACCGCGGCGAAGGGTTCGTTGGCGCCCTCGGCGATGCCGCGCATCTCCTCGACATAGGCCGGATCGAACTTCTCGATGGCCGGCACCATCGCTTCGGCGCGACGCTCGAGCTCCTTCCAATCGACTCCGCTCTTCAGAAGCGACTCGGCGTACATCTTGGCGCCGCGCCGCAGCCGATCGGCCGCGGCCTTGCCATGCGTGCGTCCCCGCTCCCGAGGGCTGCCGGAGAGATCGATCAGCGGGAAGGGAGCGTAGGTCGTCATGAAGCCTCCGGGATGGCCCCGGACAGCGGGGCCTTAGGGATGTCCGAGCAGGGCCTGCCGGAACCGGTCCTTGAGATGCGCACCGTCCTGCGGCGGCATGACGAACTCTAGCTTCTCGACCATCACCTTGACGAGCCGGAACACCGGCCCCGTCTTGGTCCGCACGTCCTTCACGAGCTGTGCGACCTCGGAAGCCTCGCGCACCGTGGCGGTATCGGCGATGCCGCAGCCGCGGGCGATCATCGCGAGGTCGGTGCCGGCACCCGAATCGGTCGGGCCGTTGTTGCGCGGGCTGGTGTGGGTCGCCTGATTGCCGGTCTCGCCGAACTTCTCGTTGTCGAGCACGACGATCGCGAGATTGTCGGGCTGCTGGCTGGCGACGGTGGCGAGCGATCCCAGGCTCATCAGCATGTCGCCGTCGCCCGTGATCACCAGCACACGCTTCGTGCGCTGCGCCAGGGCGAGGCCCAGACCCATGCCGACCGGTGCCCCCATCGAGCCCCACAGCGGCATGTTGAGCGGGCGATCGCCCGCTTCGGTGATGTCCCAGTTCGACGAGCCGAGGCCCGCGATCACCAGCAGATTGTCGTCGGCACCTTCCAGGATCTTCTTCACCAGCGGGCGGCGCTGCAGGGTGGCCTTCTGAGTATTGGCACTCATGTCACTTCTTCCCGAAATTCTTGATGCCGATGAGCTTCTGGCGCAGCAGCACGGCAACGGACTGGCCGCCGTTGAAGGCCGAGCGCGCCGCGGCGTCGACGGTGGCCTTCACCTCGGCAGCAGTCTCGACCGAGTAGACCAGCACGCCCATCGCTTCGAGCACCTTGGGCGTCGCCTGGCCCATGGGATACTGCCAGGAATTGAACTCGCCCCAGTCGCCGCGCATGGTGATCAGGGTCAGGAAGGGAAAGCGCAGGGTCTTGGGCATGCCCATCAGGTTGATGGTGTTGCCGACGCCCGAGCTCTGCATCAGCAGCACCGAGCGCTGCCCGCCGAGCCATGCCCCGGCAGCCAGGGGAATGCCTTCCTCCTCCGTCGTCAGCGCCAGGGTGCGGATCGCATTGGACCGCTGGCAGGCCTCGATCAGCCGGCCATGGCCGGCATCGGGCACATGGTAGACCTGCTTGACGTCGTGATCCTGCAGAACCTCGAAGATCTGGTCGCGCCAATCAGGCGCTGCGCTCGCGTTCATGTCTCTCCCGTCGCTGGTGCGGGTCGAGTGTAGCTATCGCGAACTTCGTCTTCGAAGACCTTTCTCTGTGAGCAGCTATATCGATATTGTATGGCTCGATGGAGTTTTCCCAGCTTCGCACCCTGATCCACGTCGCCGAGCTCGGTAGCCTCAGCAAGGCGGCCGACCGGCTGGGGATTGCCCAGCCGGCGCTCAGCCGCCAGGTGCGGCTGCTCGAGGAGGAGCTGGCGGTGCGCCTGTTCGCCCGTCACGGCCGCGGCATGGTGCTGACCGAGAAAGGCCACGAGATCCTCGAGCATGCGCTGCGCGTGATGGCGGAACTCGAGGAGATCCGGGCGGCGGCATCGGATCTCGACACGCCCTTGCGCGGCCGGATCGGCATCGGCTTTCCGCCGACCGTTGCCGACATCATCTCGGTGCCGCTGGTCGCCGCCTTCGGCAAGGCCCATCCGCAGGCCGAGCTGCGCCTGGTCGGCGCCTATACCGGCTACCTGCTGGACTGGCTGCATCGCGGCGAGATCGACCTCGCCGTGCTCTACGACCCGCATGCCGCGCGCTCGCTGCGCTCGCAGCCGCTGCTGCTGGAAGACCTGTTCCTGATCGGTCCGCCCAGCTCGGGTCTTTCGGGCAGCCAGGCTGTCCCGTTTCGGACCCTCGCTGGCAAGCGCATCCTGCTGCCCAGCACACGCCACGGCCTGCGCACCATCGTCGAACAGTGCGCCATGGAGGCGGGCATCGCACTCGACGTCGCGGTCGAAGCCGATTCCTACGCGACCTTGAAAGACCTGGTCCGCCACGGCCATGGCTGGACCATCCTGCCGCTGCCGCCCATTCACGACGACATCGCCGCCGGACGGCTGGCGGCGGCCCCCCTGATCGATCCCGTGCCGGTCAGGCGGCTGGTCCTGTCCTATCCTGCGGACCGGCCGGTCTCACGCCTTGCCCGATTTGCCGGGGAGGCGATCGGGAGCATTGTCGCCGATCACGTCGCACGTGGGATCTGGCCGGGCCAGTTGCTGGATATGGACCAAGAGCACGGTGCACGACGGTCTTAGTGGCAGGCGGACACACACCTCATTGCGCCTTTATCCCCTTGGCCTTGAGCACGCGTTGCCAGTAGTTGCTCTCCGTCTCGATCGTCTTGGCGAACTCGGCCGGCGAGCCGTCCAGAGCCACGATCATGCCGAGCTCTTCGAACGACTTGCGCATTTCCGCGACCATGGCCTCCTGAAGAGCGCGATGCAGTCGATCGACGATGGCCGTCGGCGTGCCGCCCGGCAGCATCAGGCCGAACCACGCGCTGGTATCGGCTTCGGCGAATCCGGCTTCCGCCAGCGTCGGAATCTCGGGCGCGGACGGAGAGCGCTTCAGCGATGTCACCGCGAGCGCTCGGAGCTTGCCGTCACGTACGAGCGGAAGGGCGGTTCCGATGTTGCAGAAGCAGGCGCTGACCCGCCCTGACAGCAGGTCCGGATAGATCGCCGGACCGCCCTTGTAAGGAACGGGCGTGAGGCTGACGCCGGCCAGATTTTCGAGGAAGACTCCGGCCAGGTGCTGCGATGTACCGATGCCGACATGGGCATAGGTGAGGCCTTCCGGCCTGCTTCGCGCAAGGCTCACGAACTCGGCCAGCGTCTTGGCGGGAAGTTCCGGCGGCACGACGAGCAGGTTGGGTGTGACGACCACACGCGAGACGGGGGCAAGGTCACGGACCGGATCGTAGCCCATATTGTCGAACAGATGCTGGTTCACCACGAGACTGGCATTGCCGGCCAGCAGTAGCGTGTGCCCGTCGGGCGAAGATTTAGCGACCGCCGCCGCAGCGAGATTGCCGGAAGCACCAGGCAGGTTCTTGACGACCACCGACTGTCCCAATTCATCCTTGAGCTTGTTGCCGATGGTACGTGCAACCATGTCCGGTGCCGATCCAGCCGGGAAGCCGACGACGATCTCGACCGATCGGCTGGGATAGGCCGGTTGCGCGGTCGCTGGACCAAACACCGTCAGTAGGCAGAGCAAGGTGCTGGCCACCGCTAAAAGCTTGCCAGCTCTGCGCTCAATTGGCGTAGACGTCGATCGACTCATGGAACGGCACTCCTTCGAGCTTGTCGCTGCCAGTATCCGGATTGGATGGACAAGGACCGTCAAAAAGGCGTGAAAGGCTGTGCCCCCTCGCCTAAGAATATCGGGGCGAACGGTCGAACAAACCGGCCAGCCGCCCCCTGCGGCCGCCAGGGCACGGATGCCAAAACAATGTCGCAGCACGGCAAACCGGCGATCAACCTCCTTGGGCCCTTCGAGCTGAGAACAGGACAAGGCCCTTCGCCGAAACTGCCCAAGAAGGCCCAGGCATTACTCTGTTTCCTCGCGATCGGCCGCGGCCGGCCCATGTCACGCGATCAGCTCTCGACCCTGCTGTGGGGCGATACGCCCACGGAGCAGGCACGGCAGAGCCTTCGGCAGTCGCTCTCTTCCCTGCGCACGGCTCTAGGTGCCAAAGACGCGCCGCTCCTCGTCGCCAATGCAACCGACGTCATGCTGGCGGGCGGCGACGGGATTTCAGTGGATACGGAGACCTTTCTCGATCTGTCGGCTTCCGCCGAAATCGAGGACCTGGAACGCGCCGGCGGCCTCTATCGCGGCGAATTGCTGGCCGGCTTGCACGTCGAAGCCGATCCGTTCGAACGCTGGCTCGGCGCTGAACGGCAAAAATGGCTCGGCGTACAGCTCGAACTGCAGAATCGTCTGGCCATGATCCAGGCCAAGGTTGGCCGGCTCGCCGAGGCAATCGCGTCGGCGCAGCGCGTCGTCGAACTCGATCCGCTGAACGAGCCCGCGCATCGCCTGTTGATGCAGTTGCTCGCCCGATCGGAGCAGCGTGCCGCGGCGCTCAGGCAGTACGAACAGTGCCGCGAGATACTGCACCAAGAGCTGGGTGTCGCGCCCGAAACCAAGACCGTGCAGCTCGCTGATATCATCCGATCCGGCGCGCCTGCCGCCGAGATTGTTCCTCCGCTGACCAAAACCTCCCGATCCGATCGCGGTGAGGCGCGTCCCGACAAGCCGTCGATCGTCGTCCTGCCGTTCGCCAATCTGAGCGGTGATCCGGACCGTGACTATTTCGTCGAAGGATTGGTCGACGACATAAGCGTCGCGCTCGGGCGCGAAAGCTGGTTGTTCGTCCTCGCGGGACCATCGGCGCAGGCCTTGAAGGCAGTGGCCGGCGATTTGTCGACGATCTCCACGAAGCTGGGTGTTCGGTATGTCCTCAAGGGCAGCGTACGCATTGCCGGCGACGATGTCGTCCTCGTTGCCCAACTCACCGATGCGCAACGTGCCGTGCAGATCTGGTCGGAACGTTTCCGCGACCGGATCGACAACATATTTGCCCTGCAGGAAAGGCTGACGACAAGGGTCGCGGCGATGATCGCGCCGGCCTTGAAGTCGGTGGAAGTCGATCGCGCGCGGCGCAAACCGACGAACAATCTGACGGCCTACGATCTCTACCTGCAGGCACTGCCGCGCTTTCGGTCGAGCCGACAGACGAACGAAGAAGCACTCGCCTTGCTGCGCCGTGCCGTCGAGTTGGATCCCGGCTATCCGACGGCGCACGCGCTGGCGGCTCGCTGCTTCCAGTTCCAGCTCATGTTCAACTGGCGATCACCTGACGATCCAGGCTTTGCCGAAGGCGTCCGATTTGCGCACCGGGCCCTGGAGATCGGCAAGGACGATTCGGAAGCCTTGTGGATGGCGGCGCTGGCCCTGGTGCATCTTTCAGGGGAGATCGACCATGTCCTCGCGCAAATGGAACGGTCGCTCGCGCTCAATCCCAATTCGGCAAACGCCTGGACCGCGAGCTGCTTCGTGCACAGCTATCTCGGAGACAGCGTCACGGCGATCGACCATTTCCAGCGTGCCCAGCATCTCAATCCGCTGGACTTGTCGCAGCATGTCCACTGGAACGCAGTGGCCTGGGCCTACCTGGGTGACGATCGTCTCGAGGACGCGCATGACGCAGCCGTCCGAACGCTCAATGTCGTTCCGACCTATCCGCCGGGCTTGCGGATGAAACTGAGCACCTGTGGCCTGCTGGGTCGCCATGACGAGGCGCGGGCCTGCGTGGAACGACTGCTCGAGGTGCAGCCCGGTAGCAGTGTGCGGTGGTTGAGTCGGTTCCTGCGAGCCGCGTTGCAACGCAATCGCCATGCCTACGAAATCTATATCGAGGGCGCCCGACGCGCTGGTCTGCCGGAAAGCTGAGGCACTGTTCGACGTGGAGCATGACGGTCAGAATGGCTTCAGCACCACCAGGAACACGATGGCGATCATCAGCAGGGTCGGCACCTCGTTCCACCAGCGGTAATAGGTGGCGGGCCGCGTGTTGCGGTCGGCTTCGAACTCCTTGCGCCAGCGGCCGTAGAGGTGATGCACGAAGGTCAGGCCGACCACGAGGAAGAACTTCATCTGCCACCAGCCGGCATGCCACCACTCGCCACGCCAGGCGAGCAGCAGGCCGAACAGCCAGACGAGGATCATCGCTGGATCCATGATGCCGCGCAGGAGACGGCGCTCCATCACCTTGAAGGTCTCGCTTTGCGGCGAGCCTATCGGCGCATCGGCGTGATAGACGAAGAGGCGCGGCAGATAGAGAAGGCCCGCCATCCAGGCGATCACCGCCACGATGTGCAGCGCCTTCAGGATCTCATAGAGCATCGACGTCTCCTTTTGTCGCCTCCCCTCTTTGCGCTGACCGATTCGCATGTCGCTGTGGCGCGCCTGGCGGCTCTTTCATGTTCCTCTCCCCCTTGGGGGAGAGGAGAATGAAAGAAGTGGCTGTGCTCAACCTGTGGGCGATGTGCGAATAAGACAGCGTCTCTGTGAGGGAGAAAAATATCTACGCCGCCTTCCCCGCGGCGATCAGCGGACAGCCGAGATGGGCCCGGCTGCAGGGCATCGACTTGGCGCCATGGCAAACCGTCCCGGTCGGCTCCGCCAGGGCGGCGCGCACGCGATCGGCGAGGCCTGCGATGAAGGACGGGTGCGTGCCCACGGTCGGTACTCGAACATAGGTCGACACCCCGTTCTTCTCGGCAAGATGACGATACTCGATGTCGAGCTCGACCAGGGTCTCGGAGTGCTCCGACACGAAGCTCAGGGGATAGAGCACCACGGCCTTGCCGTCGGCGCCGGCGCGCGCGATCTCGGCATCGGTCGACGGGCCGATCCATTTCAGCGGCCCCACCCGGCTCTGATAGCAGACCGACCAATCGAGGCCGCCGATCCGATCGGCGATCGCCTGCGCCGTCCTCTCGACCTGGCTCTGATAGGGATCGCCGGCCTTGATGACCCGCTCGGGCAGGCCATGCGCCGAAAACAGCACGCGCGGCGGCAGGGTGCCGGCCTGGCGCAGCCCCTGCTGCAGGAGTTCGGTCGAGGCGGCGATGAAACCGTCCTCGTCGGGATAGCAGCAGACAGTCTGGGTCGGCACCACGAGCTTGGCCTTGGCTGCTGCTTCCCGCCAGGCCTTCACCGACGAATCGGTCGTCGTGGTCGAGAATTGCGGATAGAGCGGCAACAGCACGATGCGATCGGGAGCGAAGCGTTTCACCGACCGCACGACGGCGTCCGTCATCGGGTGCCAGTAGCGCATGCAGACATAGCCGCGCCATTCGTGATCCGGACCTAATGCTTCTTCGAGCGCCCGCGCCTGCGCCTCGGTCTGCCCGAGAATGGGCGAGCTGCCGCCGATCCTGGCGTAGATGCCCTGCGCCTTGGGCGTGCGCCGGCGGGCGATGAAGCTGGCCAGCGGCCCGCGCAGCAGCGCCGGCAGGCGCAGGATCGCTGGATCGCTGAACAGATTGCGCAGGAAGGGCTGCACCGCTTCGGGCGAGTCGGGCCCCCCGAGATTGAACAGAATGATCGCGACCTTCACGGCTCACCCGGTTTCCAGGTCCGTACGATCTCGACGAGTTGCGCGACATGCTCCGGCGGCGTCTGCGGCACGACACCGTGGCCGAGATTGAAGATGAACGAGCCGTGCCCAAGCTTGTCGAGGATGCGCCTGGCTTCGCGCTCGAGGGCCGCGCCGCCCGCGACCAGCATGATGGGATCGAGATTGCCCTGCACACAGATATGCGGCTGCAGTTCCTTGGCCGCCCAGTGCGCGCCGATGCCGGTATCGAGCGACAGGGCGTTGAAGCTGTCCGGCCGGCGATACATCAACGCCGCCGGGCCCACAGCGCGTGGAAAAGCCAGGACAGGGACGTTGGGATGGCGTTCGCGCAGCCCCGTGGCGATGCGTACCATGGGGTCCAGCGACCAGCGGAAGAGCTGCTCCTCCGGCAGCACGCCGGCCCAGGAATCGAAGAGTTGCACCCCGTCGACGCCGGCTTCGACCTGGTTGGAAAGGTGATCGACCACGGACTCGACCAGCAGGTCGATCAGCAGCCCGAAGGATTCGGGGTGGCCATAGGCCCACTTCTTCACTTTGGCGAAGTCGCGGCTGCCGCTGCCTTCGATCATGTAGCAGGCAAGCGTGAAGGGCGCGCCGGCAAAGCCCAGCAGCGCCGTCTCGCGCGGCAGGGCAGCCCGGGTCTGCCGGATCGCCTCGTAGACGGGCGCGAGATGGTCGGCCAGCCGGGCGCGCGAAAGCCGGGCGAACTGTGCCGGATCGGTCAGGGCCTCGAGTTTCGGGCCCTCGCCCTCCTCGAACCAGACTTTCTGGCCGAGCGCATCTGGAACGACCAGGATGTCGGAAAAGATGATGGCGGCGTCGAAGCCGAAACGCCGGATGGGCTGTAGGGTTACTTCGACCGCCTTGTCCGGCGTGTAGCAGAATTCGAGGAATGACCGGGTGGTCGCGCGCACGGCGCGGTATTCCGGCAGGTACCGGCCCGCCTGGCGCATCAGCCAGACCGGTGGCGTCGCAAAGCGCCGCCCGGCCAGTGTCTCCAGGAATTTTCCGCTGCTCAACGCGTCATCCTCATGCCTTCCCTCTTACCTAATCATAATAGGTAGTAGGAGTAGTAGGGGGTGTGGCACATGGGGATGCGCCTTATTGATGAATGCTCCCCAGGCGCCTGTGGATCGGCGACGCCCGATTCCACGCGATTCGGGCGCAGGATTCCCGATTCGCAGGATTCTCCTCCCAAGCTGTCCGCAAGGGATGATCACCGGGATGGGACGGGCGCGCCGGGGTTGAAATCCGGGCCTCCGGGAAAAGGTCGCCGGCTGTCCCCGTCTTCCAACCGACAATCCCGCATTTCTCCCGAGAGGCCTGTGGGGTAAAACGGGCCGTGGCGAACCGGAATTTTCACGTCCATCTCGTGTCCGACTCGACCGGCGAGACCGTGTCGAGCGTCGCGCGCGCCTGTCTCGTGCAGTACGAAGGCATATTCGTGCAGGAGCATGTCTGGTCGCTGGTGCGCACACCGGGCCAGATGGAGAAGGTGATGCAGGCGGTCGAACGCGATCGCGGACCTGTGCTGTATACGCTGGTCGATCCCGAACTGCGCGACGTGGTGCGTGATCATTGCCGGCGTCTGCAATTGCCCTGCGTCGGTGTGCTCGATCAGGCGATGAGTGTGCTGGCCGTGCATTTCCATTCCAAGAGCGAGCAATGGCCCGGCCGCCAGCATCAGCTCGACGAAGGCTATTTCGATCGCATCGATGCCATGCACTACACCTTGGCGCACGATGACGGGCAGTCGACCCACGATCTCGAGGATGCCGACGTCATTCTCGTCGGGCCGTCGCGCACCTCCAAGACACCGACCTGCGTCTACCTTGCCAATCGCGGGGTGCGTGCCGCCAACGTGCCGCTGGTGCCCGCCGTGCCGCCGCCAGTCGAACTCGAGGAAGCCAAGCGCCCGCTGATCGTGGGCCTGATCACCGATCCGGAACGGCTGGTGCAGATCCGCGTCAATCGCCTGCGGCTGCTGCAGCGCGAGACCGAGACGGACTATACGGACATGGAGCGCGTGCAGCGCGAGATCCAGGAAGCGCGCCGCCTCTACGCCCGCCGCAAGTGGGCGACCATCGACGTCACACGCCGTTCGATCGAGGAAACGGCGGCGGCGATCCTGCAAATGCTGGCGACACGTCGCGATCAGAGGTTGCAGGCCGGATAACGAAGCGGGAGGCGACCATGAGGGCAGCCTTTGTAGCGTTGGGTCTGGTGTTCGGGAGCATGGCGGCAGGAGCCGCCACGGGGATCACGGCGGCTTGGGCCGCCAATGGGATCGACGTCAAGCGGGGCGGCGACGCCAACGTCTATGGCAATTGCGTGCCGAGCCTGATCGTCGAGAACAAGTCGGGCGAGACGATCGGCTATCTGCAGGTCGATGTCGTGCTGGCGCTGAATGACGGGCGCGAGCGGACGGTCGAGCTGGCCTCTTCCTATCGCGAGGGCGCGCCCTTTCCCATCGCACCTGGCCAGACGGCGACATTGAAACAGCATCTCGACCTGTCGCGCGCGCTGGGCGTGCCCTGCGGCGAGGTCAAGGAACGCAAGGTCTCTCGGACGATCTGCGAGACAGCGCGTGGCACAGCCTGTGCATCGTCGGTCTCCGTCAAACCCTGAGGCTTTTGCATGAATTTCCGTCGCAGGACTCTTCTCGGCGCCGCCGGCGCCTCCCTTGTCGCGGCCCCGGCCATCGGCCCGGCGCGGGCGCAGAGCGACTTTCCCAACAAGACGCTGAAGATGATCGTCCCCTACCCGCCGGGCGGCGGTACGGACGGGCTGGGCCGCATCACCGCGCAGTTCCTGGGCGAAAAGCTCGGCCAGCAGATCGTGGTCCAGAATGTCGGCGGGGCGTCCGGCACGATCGGGTCCGACACCGTGCGGCGCGCCGAGCCCGACGGCTATACGCTGCTCTTCAATGCGAGCCTGTTCGTGCTCGGCAAGACGGTGGTCCCCTCCTGCCCTTACGACCCGCAGACCGATTTCCGCGCCATCGCCCAGGCGGGCGAGGCGCCTCTGGTGCTGCTGGCCAACAACAACGTGCCGGGAAACGACTATGCGAGCATCATGGCGGCGGTGACGAAGGACCCGAAGAAGTTCTTCTTCGCGCTGTCCTCCGGGGGCGCGGCGGGCCATATCGCGACCTTGGCCTTCCTGAAGCGGACCGGCCTGCCGATCGACACGATCATGTACAAGGGCACGGCGCCGGCGAACACCGACCTGATGTCGGGAGCGGTGCAGTTCTTCATGGATCCCTGGACGGCGCTGCTGCCGCTGGCCACTTCGGGCCGGGCCAAGGGCGTATTTGTCACCTCCCGCCAGCGCACGCCGCTTGCCCCCAACATCCCGACCACCGACGAGGTCGGCCTGAAGGACTTCCACCTGAGCTCCTGGTACGGCGTGTGGGCGCCCAAGGACACGCCCGACGCGATCGTGAACAAGCTCGCCGCGGCGATGGCCGAGGTCTCGAAGGACAAGGGCTTCAACGAGAAGACCACGTCGCTCGGCATCGTGCCGACCGCCCGCGGCCCCAAGGAGTTTGCGGCCTTCATCAAGGAGGAGGTCGACACCAACACCGCGCTCCTGAAGGACGCAGGATTCAAGCCGGAGTGACGGCCCCTTGAAAGGGACTGTACGGAGCTGTACAGTTCTCCCATAGGTGCGATATGGCCAAAGAACTACGCAAGGGCGCTGAGGAAGCGCGTAACCAACTTCCGGACTTGCTGGCTGCCGCGGAGCAAGGACGCTCGACGATCATTACGCGCCACGGGCGTCCGGTGGCGGCGCTCGTGCCGATCGACGCCTATCGTCCGACGGGTCGGCAGCAATCTCTGCTTCCCTTGTCGGGGAGCGGACGAGGTCTGTGGGGAAAGAACAGCACACGCACCCTTGAGCGGCTGCGCGACGAATGGAGCCGATAGATCTCGCAGGTTTGCCTGAGCAGGCGCTTCTCCTACTGGATTCCGCACCGGTCATCTATTTTCTCGAGGAGCATCCAAGATTCAAACGGCGCTTCTTGCCATTGTTCGAAGCACATGCGTCGGGTGATCTCCGTTTTGCAGTGACGACGATCACGATGGCGGAAGTGATGACTGGGCCGTTGCAGGCAGGCGATGATGCGCTGGCTCGACGCTATCGCACGGTTCTGGAATCCTGGCAGATGGTGGAACTCACCGGTGACATCGCGGAGAGTGCGGCAAGGCTACGTGCGACGCTGCGCTTCAGGTTACCGGATGCGGTACAGGTTGCCAGTGCTCTGGCAATCAATGCGGCAGCGCTCGTCACGCACGATCGTGATTTTTCACGCGTCCGTTCGTTGCGCATTATATCCTGATTTGAACCGAGACTTGCGGACTGCGGCCGTCACTCCGCCGCTTTCGGCACCGGATCGAAGCGGGCGTCGAAGTCGCGGATGGCGGTTTCGACCGACGCGGCGACCTGCTTCAGCTTCTCCTGGTTCACGACCTTGAGGCCGAACAGGTCCTTCACATAGAAGACGTCGACGGCGCGCTCGCCGTAGGTGGTGACATGCGCCGAGGCGATCTGCAGGTTGACGCGGGTGAGCGCGCGCGTGACGACATGGAGGAAGCCGGGACGATCGCGGCCGTTGACCTCGATCACGGTGAAGGTGTCGGAGGCGTTGTTGTCGATCAACACGCGCGGCTCGACGGTGAAGACGCGATCGCGCTTGGGCCAGGAGGCCCGCTGATTGTCGAGCTCGCGCTGCACGTCGAGGCGGTTGGAGAGCGCCAGCTCGACCCGGGCGGCGAGGCGCGCCAGGCGTTGCGGGCCGTCGAACGGCTTACCTTCGAGGTCCTGGATCCAGAACGTGTCGAGCGCCATGCCGTTGGCCAGGGTGAAGATCTTGGCATCGACGATGTTGGCGCCGCTGATCGCCATGGCGCCGGCGAGGCGGGCGAACAGGCCGTGGGTGTCGAGAGTGTAGATCGTGACTTCAGTGACCGAACGCTCGATATCGACACGATGCTCGATGGCCAGCGGCTGCTTGTCGCGTTCGGCGCGGCGCACCAGCTCGGCCTGGCGTACGAGCGTTTCCGTCGGAAAGGAGAGCCAGTAGGGCGCGTAGCCGCGGGCGAAATGGGCGTCCTTGTCGGCATCGGGCCAGCCGGCCAGCCGGTCGGCGACGTCGGCCTGGATGTGCTTGAGGCGCTCGCCGCGGCCGCCGGCCAGGGTGCCGCCCGACAGGACCTGCTCGGTGGCGCCGTAGAGCTGGCGCAGAAGGGCCGCCTTCCAGTTGTTCCAGACGTTGGGGCCGACGGCGCGGATGTCGCACACGGTCAGGACCAGCAATAGACGCAAGCGTTCGGGCGATTGCACCAGCGCGGCGAAGGTGTCGATGGTCTTGGGATCCATCAGGTCGCGCTGGAAGGCGGTGGCCGACATGGCGAGGTGATAGCGCACCAGCCAGGCCACGGTTTCGGTCTCGGCAGCGCTCAAGCCCAGACGTGGACCAAGCTGCATCGCCACATCGGCGCCGAGGATCGAGTGATCGCCGCCGCGACCCTTGGCGATGTCGTGCAAGAGAACCGCGAGATAAAGGACCGGCCGCGACAGGATCTTGTGGACGACATCGGCCGACAGCGGATGGTCTTCCTTGAGGACGCCCGATTCGATGCGCGACAGGATCCCGATGGCGCGGATCGTGTGCTCGTCGACCGTATAGGTGTGATACATGTCGTGCTGCGTCTGCGCGACGACGCGACCGAAATCGGGAATGAAGCGGCCGAACACACCGGCTTCGTTGAGGCGCCGCAACGTCGTTTCAGGGTCGTTCGGCGACGTCAGCATCTCCATGAAGAGACGATTGGCCTCGGGATCGCTGCGCAGCCGGTCGACCAGTCGGATGTTCTGGGTGATCAGCCGCAAGGTCGCGGGATGGATATCGAGGCCGTTCTCCTGCGCGACATGGAAGAGGCGGAGGATCGCCACGGGATCCTGGGCGAAGGCGTCCGAACTCGCGACCGCCAGCCGCTCGCCATCGAGACGGAAACCTTCGAGCTGGCGCGGGCGCAGGGTCTGCCAAAGGGCGGCGAGCTTCGGCTTGCGCCGGCGGCTGTCTTCGAGGGCGGCGACGAAGATGCGCGTGAGGTCGCCGACCGTCTTGGCGTGAAGATAATAGTGCTTGGTAAAGCGCTCGACGCCGCGGCTGCCCGGACGGTCCTGGTAGCCGAGACGCGTGGCGATCTCGCGCTGCAGGTCGAAGGACAGGCGGTCGTCGGCGCGGCCGGTGAGATAATGGATATGGCAACGGACGGTGGCGAAGAAGCGTTCGGCGCGTTCGAAGTGGCGGGCTTCGCCGCGCGTCAGGACGCCCTTGGCCACCAGCTCGCCTGGTTCGCGGACGCGATAGAGATACTTGGCGATCCAGAACAGCAGATGGAGATCGCGCAGCCCGCCCTTGCCCTCCTTGACGTTGGGTTCGACGACGTAGCGCGAATCGCCCATGCGATGGTGGCGCTGGTCGCGTTCGGCAAGCTTGGCCTCGACGAAGTCGTGACCATCGCCGACATAGAACTTCTGCGCGAAGCCGCGCGTCAGCTCGTCGAACAGCTCGCGGTCGCCCCAGAGGTAGCGCGCTTCCAGGAGGGCCGTCCGGATCGTCTGGTCGCGCTCGGCATAGCGCAGGCTCTCTTCTACGGTGCGTGTGGCATGACCGACCTTCAGGCCGAGGTCCCACAGCAGGTAGAGCATGAATTCGACGATCTGCTCGCCGCGTGGCGTCTGCTTGTAGGGGCGCAGGAACAGGAGGTCGATGTCCGACAGCGGCGCCAGCTCGCCGCGGCCGTAGCCGCCGGTGGCGACGACGCCCAGGCGTTCGGCGGCGCTGGGGTTGGCCGCCGGATAGGCGTACTGGTCGGCGAAGTCGAACAGGACCCGGACGATCTGGTCCATCAGGTAGGAGGTCGCGATCAGGACGGCGGGGCCGTCATTGCGCAGCGGGCCCTTCTCTTCCTCGAACCGGCGGCGGATTTCGCTGCGGCCCGTGGTCAGGGCATCGCGCAGCAGGGCGAGAACGGCCGTCCTTGGCGGCTCGCCGCCCGACGGCATGTCCTCGACCAGGGCCGCCAAGGCTTCTTCCAGGGCGCGGCGGCGCACGATGCGTCGACGGTCGGGGATCTCGTCATAGGGCTTGGCCATGTGGCGCGATCTTACAGGGGCGACCGGGCCCCCTGCCAGCACCCCTGCCAGCCCCCCTCCCAGCTCGGGCAGATTTCGTGTCATAAAGGACAGCCATGAAGTTTCCTGCCCTTCTCGCTGCGGCGGCGCTGGCTTTTGGCGCTGTGGGTGCATTTGGGAGTGTGTTCGCTCAGGGTGCCGGCCGTCCGGCACCGGCTGCTCCTGCGTCGAGCCTGATCGATCTGAACAGCGCCAGCCGCGACGATCTCATGACCTTGGACGGCATCGGCGAAGTACGCGCCGACGCCATCATTCGGGCGCGGCCTTTCCGGGCCAAGACCGACCTGGTCGAGCGCCGGCTGATTCCCGAGGCGCTGTACGAGAAGCTCGCTGACAAGGTGATGGCGCGGCCCGTCCCAGGACAGCCCGCGCCGGCGCCGGCCAAACCGGGGCAGCCCGCGCAGCCCAAGCGCTCGTGAGTGGCGCCACGATCTATGCGTTGGGCACGCCCGTGCCCTCACGCGCGCATCCCGGCGCGATCTCGGTCATTCGCCTGAGCGGCCCGCGGGCCGGCGATGCGCTGCTGGCGCTCACTCGAAAGGACGCCCTGCCTGCCCCGCGCCGCATGGTGCTGCGCGCGGTGGTCGATCCGCTGAGCGGCGAGACGATCGATCGAGGGCTGGTCGTCTGGTTCGCCGCCGAAAGCAGCGAGACCGGCGAACCGATGGCCGAGCTTCACCTGCACGGTGGACGGGCTGTCGTGGGCGCAGCGCTCGATGCGCTGGCGCGGCTCGGCTTTTGCCGCCTGGCCGAGCCGGGCGAGTTCACGCGCCGGGCCTTCGAGCACGGCAAGCTCGACCTTACCGAAGCCGAAGCGATTGCCGATCTCGTGGCGGCGGAAACTGGCGCGCAGCGGCGGCAGGCCCTGCAACAGATGGATGGCGCGCTGTACCGGCTTTATGAGGACTGGCGCGGCAAGGGCGTGCGGGCGCTTGCCCATCTCGAGGCCGCCATCGACTTCCCCGACGAGGATCTGCCCGACGGGCTTGCCGACGAGGTGCGAAGCGTCATCGGTCGGCTGCAATCGGAGATTGATCATCATCTTGCCGATCGACGCGGGGAACGCCTCCGGGATGGTCTATCGATTGCCATCATCGGCCCGCCCAATGCCGGCAAGTCGTCCCTGTTGAACCTGCTGGCGCGACGCGACGCGGCCATCGTCTCGGAGACGGCCGGCACCACGCGCGACGTGATCGAGGTGCATCTCGATCTGGGCGGCTGGCCGGTTATTTTGGCCGATACGGCAGGCCTGCGGGTGACACAAGATGCGATCGAACAGGAAGGGGTGCGTCGCGCCCGTGCTCGCGCCGCCGCTGCCGATCTTCGGCTGCTGGTGCTGGATGCGACGGTTGATTGGAAAAGAGAATGGCAGTCTCTGATTGCGACAACCGACGGTTGGGATAGTCTAAAGGACATTGTTGTCGTCAACAAAGTAGATCGCGCCAAGGTTGTATCAGATGAGGTTGTGCAACTATCTGCCAATACCAGCACGGGGCTCCCTGAACTGCTGAAGCGGCTCGAGCAGGCTGCCAGCACCCTGATGCAGGAGGGCGCCGGCGTCGCGCCGCTGACCCGCGCGCGGCATCGCGAGGCGCTGGTCGACTGCCAGGCGTCGCTCGGGCGCGCGCTTGCAGCACCGGAGGTCGCCCTCGCCGCCGAAGACCTGCGCCTGGCCCTGCGGGCATTAGGGCGCATCACCGGGGCTGTGCAGATCGACGAACTGCTGGACGTGATCTTTCGTGACTTCTGTATCGGGAAGTGATGCCAGGTCTTGACCGGCCCGGCGCAATCTCCGACAGAGGCCCGCTATGTCCCGGGCTCATTCATATGACGTCATCGTTGTCGGCGGCGGCCACGCCGGCTGTGAAGCGGCAGCGGCGGCGGCGCGCCTGGGCGCCCGGACCTTGCTGCTGACCCACCGGGTCGAAACGATCGGTGAGATGTCGTGCAACCCCGCGATCGGCGGCCTGGGCAAGGGCCACTTGGTTCGCGAGATCGATGCCCTGGACGGCATCATGGGTCGGGCGATCGATCGTGCGGGGATCCAGTTCCGGACGCTCAATCTCTCCAAAGGGCCGGCCGTGCGGGGGCCCCGTGCCCAGGCCGATCGCAAGCTCTATCGCGCGGCCGTTCAGAATCTCCTGGCCGAGCAGGCGAACCTCGAGATCAGGGGCGAGCCCGTTGCCGACATTTTGATGGATGCGGCAGGGATATGCGCCGGGGTGCGGACGGAGGCTGGACGAGATATTTCTGCAGGACGCGTGATTCTCACGACCGGTACGTTCCTGCGCGGCCTGATTCATATGGGCCAGACCAAGATCCCGGCAGGCCGCGTCCGCGGCAATGGGCGGGACGATGTGGTCGAGCCACCGTCGACTGCCTTGGCGCAGACGCTCGACAAGCTTGGCTTTGTCCTGGGTCGCTTGAAGACCGGCACGCCGGCGCGACTGGACGGCCGGACGATCGATTATGCGTCGTTGGAGCGGCAGGACGGTGATGACCCGCCGCAGCCCTTTTCCTATCTGACCGACCGGATCGCGACACCGCAGATCGCCTGCCACATCACGACGACCACGGCGGCAACCCACGAGATCATTCGCGCCAACCTCCACCAGGCGCCCATGTATTCGGGCCAGATCGAGAGTGTCGGTCCGCGCTACTGTCCATCGATCGAGGACAAGGTTGTCCGGTTTGGCCATCGCGAACGGCACCAGATCTTCCTCGAGCCCGAGGGACTGGACGACGACACGGTGTATCCCAACGGCATCTCGACGTCGCTTCCCCAGGAAGTGCAGCTAGCCATGCTGCAGACCATTCCCGGTCTCGAGCGGACGACGATGCTGCGGCCGGGCTATGCCATCGAGTACGACCACATCGACCCGCGGGAGCTGCATCCGACCCTGGAGACCAGGCGGGTCCGGGGTCTGTATATGGCCGGCCAGATCAACGGAACGACGGGTTACGAAGAGGCCGCGGCGCAAGGGCTGATCGCCGGGCTCAACGCAGCGCTCGATACTCCGTTCACCGTGGATCGGGCCGATGGCTATCTGGGTGTTTTGATCGACGACCTGGTGTCGCTGGGCGTCACCGAACCCTATCGGATGTTCACGTCGCGGGCGGAGTATCGCCTGTGGTTGCGGGCGGACAATGCCGATCAACGACTGACGCCCCGGGGGCTGGAGATTGGCTGTATCGGGGACACCCGCGCCCGGATGTTTCACGTGAAACAGGAAGCCCTCGAGTCCGCCCGACGCCTGGCGGACGGGCTGCGGCTCAGCCCTTCGGCCCTGGCGAAGCGAGGGGTCACGATCAACCAGGATGGGGTGCTCCGATCGGCACTCGACCTTCTGGCCTATCCGGACATCGACTGGGGTCGTTTGTCCACGCTGTGGCCGGACCTAGCGGCTGTCCCAGCGGACGTGGCCGAACAGTTGACCATTGACGCTCGCTATGAAGGATACCTCGATCGGCAGCGACAGGACATTGTCGCGTATCGTCGGGATGAGGCTTTGGAACTTCCGGCTGATCTGGACTATGGCGCCATTGGCAGCCTGTCCAACGAAGTGCGTCAGAAGCTGCAGACGCACAAGCCGTCAACCCTGGGCCAGGCGGCGCGGATCTCCGGCGTGACGCCAGCTGCCCTGGTTGCTCTGCTGAAGCACGTCCGCCGTCGAGCGGCTTAGACCATGGATCCAAAACGGGATCCCCTGGCGGATGTTTCACGTGAAACACGCCGGCGCCTGGAAGTGTTCACCGAGACCCTGCAGCGCTGGCAGAAAGCCATCAATCTGGTCAGCCGTTCGACGCTCGACGGCATTTGGGAGCGCCATATCATCGACTCCGCCCAAGTGGTCCGGCTCCTGCCGCCCGAGGCAATGACCCTGGCCGATCTGGGCAGCGGGGGCGGATTTCCGGGCATGGTGATCGCCGCCATGCGGCCTGATCTTCAGATCACGCTTATCGAGTCCGACGCCCGAAAAGCTGCCTTTTTGGGTGAAGTTGGCCGGCGTATGGGGTTGGAAAACCAACCTAAAATCGCTATCTCAAGGATAGAGATGGCGCCGCCCGTCGCGGCGGACATCGTCACGGCGCGGGCGCTGGCACCGTTGGGACAACTGCTCGCGTGGGCCCAGCGTCACCGAAAAGATAACGCTATTTGCCTTTTCCACAAAGGGAAGGGCTGGTCGACGGAAGTCGAGGAGGCCAAGAAGGAATGGCAGTTTTCGCCCGAGCCCGTTGCCAGCGTGACCGACCGTGACGCCGTCATCCTTCGAATCGGCCCCTACCGAGCCGCCACCGGCTGCTCCCCCAACGCCTCCGACACCCCCCTCTCCTGATACGCCTCCGGAGGCCGCCAAGGGGCCGCAAGTCTATGCCATTGCCAACCAGAAGGGTGGCGTTGGCAAGACGACGACGGCGATCAACCTGGCGACAGCCTTGGCAGCCGTGGGTGAGAAAGTCCTTTTGATAGACCTTGATCCCCAGGGGAATGCTTCGACAGGCTTGGGGGTCGGCCGAAACGATCGGTCACCTGGTTCCTACGAGTTCCTGCTGGGTCTGAACCCTCTGAGAGATTGCGTGCGTGCCACGCAGATCCCCAGCCTCGATGTCATGCCCGCTTCCGTTCAGCTGGCCGGTGCCGAGATCGAGCTGATCGATGTCGAGCGGCGCGAGCATCGTCTCGATGATGCCCTGAACGGCCCTGCGACCGACGCGGGAGCGAGTCCAGGCAGCGAGGTCCGCCAGCGCTGGACCACGGTTTTGATCGATTGTCCGCCTTCGCTCGGTCTGGTCACCCTCAACGCCCTGGTCTCGGTCGATGCCGTGATCGTTCCGCTGCAGGCGGAGTTCCTGGCGCTGGAGGGCATCGGCGCGCTCGGCAATACGATCGAACGCGTTAAGAAACGGCTCAACCCCAAGTTGCATATTGCCGGGGTCGTCCTGACCATGGTCGATCGTCGCATGACGTTGAGCCAGCAGGTCGAGGCCGACGTGCGCGCCCACTATGGCGAGCTGGTTTTCGGCACGACGATTCCGCGCAACGTCCGCATCGCCGAGGCACCGTCGCACGGCATGCCGGTGCTGATCTACGACAATGCCTGCGCCGGAGCACAGGCCTACATCCTGCTGGCGAGCGAATTCATTCGCCGTCGCCGTATCGCCCAGGAAAATGCCCGAGCAAGCGCTCAAGCAAACGCCCAGCAACAAGCAGACCATAAGGCTTCCCATGAGCCAGCCCCCTAAGCCGCGAGGCCTCGGCCGCGGCCTCAGCGCCCTTCTCGGCGACGACGAAGTGGCAGCGGCCGTCGCCGCCCCACCACCCGCGCGCCCGTCGGTTTCCCCGTCTGCGTCTGAGCCGGCGTCGCCATCGGCGCCGCCTGTACCGGTGGCGCGAGAGACCCCGGGCGCTGCCCCGAACCGCACGCCCTTCACCTTGCCGATCGGCCAGCTCAAGCCCGGCAAGATGCAGCCTCGTACCAATTTCGACGGCATTCAGCAGCTGGTCGAGTCGATCAAGGACTTTGGGCTTTTACAACCTATACTTGTTAGACCCCTTGACGATCATGCCAACAGCTACGAGATCGTCGCCGGCGAGCGCCGTTGGCGGGCGGCCCAGCTCGCCCAACTGCACGACGTTCCGGTCGTCCTGCGCACCATCAGCGACCTCGACGCCCTGCAGATCGGCCTGATCGAAAACCTGCAGCGCTCCGATCTGACGGCGATCGACGAGGCCAAGGGCTATCAGCGGCTGATCGCCGACTTCAAGCAGACGCAGGAAGATGTTGCCCGCACCATGGGCAAGAGCCGCCCGCACGTCGCCAACACGTTGCGCCTGCTCGACCTGCCGTCGACCATCCAGGACCTGATCAAGAACGGCGACCTGACGGCCGGCCATGGCCGCGCGTTGATCGGCCTGCCCGATCCCCTGACCTTGGCCCGGCGTGCCATCGACGAGAAACTCTCGGTACGCGACCTCGAGCGCCTCGGCGGCGAGGAGAAGCAAACGCCGCCCCGCAAGGGCGGCGCCGGCACCGGCAAGCCGGGCGGCAAGGCGGCATCGCCCGGTGCTGCCAAGAGCGCCGATACAAGGGCGCTCGAAAAGCGTATCGAGGAAGCGCTCGGCCTCAAGGCCGACCTGCAATTGCGCGGGCTGGGCGAGCAGAGCCTGCTCACCCTCGAGATTCGCGACTTCGACCAGCTCGATACGGTGGTCGACAAGCTGACGCGACGCTGAGCTTTGGCCGCCGTCCGGCTGTAAGAAGCCCGAAAGAAGAACGCCGGAAAGCAGCCTCTTTCCGGCGATCAAGTGTCGCCACTCCCGAGCACGTTTCGGGAGGCATGGAGGACACAATGATCAAGACATTCTCCCCGTGGACGGCCGTCGCCCTGGCGCTGTTGCTGCCGTCCACGGTCTTCGCCCAGACCGGCGCCGCGTCGTCGAGCGACGTTGCCTACTGCAAGGCGCTGGCCACCAAATACGAGCGGTATCTCGATCAGGACACGCACAAGGCTTCGCAGTCGGCGAATCCCGAGTCCCGCGCTTCGTTGGAGCAGTGCAAAGCGGGAAACCCTACCGGCATCGCCGGCCTTGAGAAGGCCCTCAAGGATGCTGGCTTCGACCTGCCGTCGCGGAACTGACGGCCGTCTCGCCACCGTCCGACAGCAGGAAGCCGAGACCATGGATATTGTCGATACGGACGGTGGCCCGTGCCTCTGAGAAGATCCGGCGCAGGCGACTGAGATAGACATCGAGCGCACCGGCACCTTGATGTCCGTGCTTGCCGAAGACATACGCCGCCAGAGCCTCTCTTTTGACGACATGGCCCTGGTGGCGCATCAGGAACTCCAGAACCTCGACCTCGCGCGCTGGGAGCGGTTGTGTATCGTCACCTACCTTGACGCGATGGTTGACGAGATCGAGCGCGACGTTGCCGAGATGAAGCACCTCTTCCGCCGGTGCCTCGGCACGACGCAGCAGCGCGTGCAGTCGCGCCACGAGCTCGTCCATCGCAAAGGGTTTCACGAGATAATCGTCGGCGCCGCTTTGCAGGCCGCCCACGCGATCGTCGAGGCTGTCGCGTGCCGTCGTGACGATGATGGGCGGTGCATGTACCGAGGCTTTGAGGTCGCGCAGCAGGTCGATGCCCTCGTCGTCGGGCAGGCCGAGATCGAGAAGGACGGCGACGTAGTCGATCGACGTCACCGCCTTGCGCGCAGCGGCGGCCGTGTTCACCTGATCGGTCTCGAAACCGGCCCGCGTCAAACTCGCGGCGACCAGGCCGCTGAAGTCGACATTGTCCTCGACGATGAGAAGTCGCATCGGCGTCCTCCACCGGCATGCTGGCAGGGCCAACTGACACCGCCCTTACAGCGCCGGCCCATGACATTACCGGCAAGGTAATCGACCGGACCCGCCGCCGGGCGCACCTCTCCTGGCAAGCCCAGGAGTGCCTCCCCAATGTCCGCGTCCCCTGCGTCCTCTTCCGCCACCGGCCTGTCCGCGCGCACGCAGCGCATCCTCGAGGCTCCTGTCCTGCCCCTGTTGCTGACGCTTGCCTTGCCCAATATCGGCGAAGCCGCGGCGCGTATCACCTTCCTCACGGCCGACGCCTTGTTCGTGTCGTGGCTCGGCAGCGATGCGCTGGCCGGCGTTGCCGTCGTCTTTCCCCTGTTCCTGATCCTGCAGACGGCGACCGCCTCGGGCATCGGCTCCGGCGTTTCCTCCTCGATCGGCCGGGCGCTCGGCGCCGGCGATGCCGCGCGGGCGCGCTCGCTCGCCGGTGTCGCGGTCGTCATCGCCTTGATCGGCGCGGCTTTCACCACCGCCTTGATGGTGCTGGCGGGCCCGACCGTCTATCGCGCGATGGGCCTCGCTTCGGGGGCGCTCGAGATGGCGGTACTGTACAGTGCCGTGATGTTCGGCGGTTCGGGCTTCGTGTGGTCGATGAACCTCCTGGCCAATGTCTCGCGCGGCGCCGGCAACATGGTCGTGCCGGCCTTCGCCATCGCCATCGGCGAGCTCTTCCATCTCGCCCTCTCGCCGCTTCTGATCCTGGGTTGGGGGCCAGTGCCGGCGCTGGGCATCGTGGGCGCCGCGGTCGCCGCGATCGCCGCCTACGCCGTCGGCACGGTCGTGCTCGTGCTGCACCTCGTCTCGCGCCATGCCCTGGTACAGCTGCAGCGCCGCCATGTTCGCTGGAAGAGCGGCGAGGCGAAGGAGATCCTGAGCGTCGGCGCCCTGTCGGCCGCCAGCGCGCTCGCCTTCCAGATCACGACCTTCCTGGTGGCCGGCCTCATCGCGGGTCTCGGCAGCACCGCGATCGCCGCCTATGGCGCGGCCAACCGGCTGGAGCTGCTGCAGTACCCCATCACCTTTGCCTTTGGCGCGGCCGTGATCACCATGGTGGCGACGGCGGCGGGCGCGCGCGACTTTGCGCGGGCACGTCGGGCGGCCTACACCGGCGCGGCTGTTGCCGGTGCCATCGGGCTGCTCTTCTCCGGCATTGCGCTGTTCGGCGGCCACTGGATGAGCCTGTTCACCGCCGACCCGGCGATCCGCTCGGCCGGCGCGCTTTATCTTCTCGGCCTTGCCGCGGTCTTTCCCCTGACCGGCGTAGGCCTCGCAGCCTACTTCGCCTGCCTCGCGATCGGCTATGTCACCGGCCCCTTCCTGCTGGCGGTGGCCCGCGTCGTCCTCGTCGTCGGGATCGGCTGGACGGCGTTGCAGTGGGGCGGCGGGCTGATCGGTATTTCGCTGGCGAGTGCCGCTGCCTTCGCGCTCTTTGGCGCGGGCGTCTTCCTGCTGGCGCGCCGGCGCTTCAACGCTCTGGCGAGGGGCTGAGCGCTTCCTCTACCCGCTGCCATTCCTCCCGAAGCGGGCCGGCATCCCTAGCGTCGCCGGACTGCTCCAGGGCGGCGGCGAGGTCGCCGAGCTGCACGGCGCCGGCGGCCCGCGCCGCGCCTTTCAACTTATGCGCGAGGTCGGTCAAGCGCCTGGGATCGCCCATCGCCGCCTCGATCTCGGCGATCAACGTCGCGCCAGCTTTGCGGAACCGCGCCAGCACGCGCTCGATCGCCGTCTGGTTGTCGCCGAACATGGAGGCCACCACCGAACGATCGATGGCGTCCGACAAGGCTCTCTTTTCCAGTAGTCGCTGTGTGACCGACGCCGTGCCGGTTGTCCAAGTAGTCACTGCCTCGCGCAAGCGGTCCAGGGTCAAAGGCTTGGTCAGATAGCCGTCCATGCCCGTGGTCAGGCATCGCTCCGCCTCGCCCTTCAGCGCGTTGGCGGTGAGGGCCACGACGGGCGTGCGTCGGGCGTCACCGCGCGCGCTCTCTTCGGCGCGGATCTGCCGCGTCAGCTCGAAGCCATCCATGTCGGGCATATGGATGTCGGTCAGCACCAGCGCATAGGGCCGTTCGCGCCACAAGGTCAGGGCCTCGATGCCATTGGCCGCGGTATCGAGCTCGACTCCGAGGATGTCGAACTGCCCGCGCAGCACCTCAAGATTCACCTCGTAATCGTCGACCGCCAGCACGCGTGCGCCCGTCGCGGGGATCGCCGTCGGCTCCGCGGCCTGCAGCGGCGAGATGTGCTGCATTTCGGTGGCGCGCTTGACCCTTAGAGTGACGGTGAAGGTCGATCCTTTGCCCGGCGCGCTTTCCACCGAGACATCGCCGCCCATGAGCTGCGCCAGGCGGCGCACGATCGAGAGGCCCAATCCGGTGCCGCCGTAACGCCGAGTGGTCGAACTGTCGGCCTGCGAGAAAGGCTGAAACAGCCGCGATTGCTGGGCGTCGGTCATGCCGATACCGGTGTCTGTCACGGCGATCGCCAAGGTGACGTTGGCGCCGGTCCCATCGACCACGAGCGCGCGCACCGTGATCGTGCCGGCATCGGTGAACTTGCTGGCGTTGCCGATCAAGTTGAACAGGATCTGCCTGAGGCGTGTCGGATCGGAGACCATGGCGTCGGGCATCTCCGGATCCACGACGGCCGAAATGGCAAGGCCCTTCTTCTCGACCTGGACCGAGAGTGTTTCGACAGTGCCTTCGATGAGGGCGCGCAACGAGAAGGCGGTTTCCTCCAACTCCATGTGACCGGCCTCGATCTTGGAGAAGTCGAGCACGTCGTCGATGATGCGCAGCAGTGATGCTGCCGACATGCGGACTGTGCCGACCAGACGCTTCTGCCGTTCGTTCAACGGTTCGCGCTCCAGCAGCTCAGCGGTACCGACGACACCGTTCATCGGCGTCCTGATCTCGTGGCTCATGGTCGCGAGAAAGGTCGATTTGGCTTGATTGGCAGCCTCAGCGTCGTCTCGCGCCGACTCGGCCGCCTCCGCGGCCCGACGCAGCTCGCGCTGGCGCTGGCGCAGTTCGCTGACGTCGGAAAACAGCGAGACGATGCCGCCCGAGCGCGTGCGCGAAGCGGTCAGTCTGGTCCACCGGTCATCGCCAAGCGGAAACTCATAGGCTCCAATGCCGTCGCGATGTTGCTTCAGGATCGCGACGATCGCCGCTTCCTCCTGGCCGGCCGGAACGCCGCCCTGACCATCGATCCGATTATAGATCGCCGCCCGTATCGCCGTGGCCAGCGAGGTGCCGGGTGTCACGGCTTCCGGAAGGTCACGCAAGGTTGCGTGGAAGGCGGCATTGCACTGGATCAGGCGCTCGTCGGCGCTCCAGATCGCGACGCCGCCGGACATGCTGGACAGCGCATCGTCGAGCAGCGTCTGGGCGGCGACGGTGCGTTCGTGCGCGGCCTCGAGGTCGCGTTCGCGCATTTTGGCGTCCGTCAGGTCGGTAACGAGTGTCACCATGCCGCCTTCGCGTGTCGGATGCTTGGCAACGCGAATCCAGCGACCTTCTTGTGTCTCCACCTCGCGCTCGCCGAAGGACTCGTCGTTCCGCACGATCATTTCGGCGACCCACGTATCGCCGCGCATGGCCTGTTCGGCCACGAGGGCGCCTTGCCGCAAGAGGTCGCGTCGCACGGACTCGTCGACCTCGCCCGCCCGCAAGGTTTCCGGCGTGCCCTGGCTGGCCGCGTAAGCGTCGTTGAAAACGACCAGTCGCGCTTCGGCATCATGGATCGAAAAGCCCGACGGCAGCGCCCGAATCGCATCCTCCAGCCGTCGGCGCTCGTGCGCCGCAGCCCGCTCGCTCTCGCGCAGCTCGGTGATGTCGCGATAGATCGCGAGCAGGCCGCCGTCCGGCAGTGGGCGAAAGTTGAAGTCCAGGATGCGCCCCGATGCGATGCGCCGCTCGTAGCGATTGCCGCCCGGCTTGGACATGCGCTGTGCTCGAGCCTCGACGATCGCGTCGAACTCGATGTCGTTGGAGATCGGGCCGAAATCGCCGCGCTTTGCCGCAAAACGCAAGTAGTCCCGTCCCGTCGCGCCGGGCCCGGCAAGTTCCTCGGGATAGCGCTCCAGCTCGATCAGGCTTCGGTTGATGAACTGGCAGACGAAATCGCGATCGAACAGCATCACGCCGTCGGTGAGATTGTCGAGCACGACCTGCAGCATTTCACGCGTCCGCTCCGATTCCGTTCGAGCCGCCCGGAGTTGCTCCTCGCCCGCCTCGATCTCGGTCAGATCGCGATGGATGGTAAGGACACGGCCGTCGGCGAGCCGCTGATACGTCGCCTCGACGGTGCGTCCGGTGACGGTGCGACGCCGCTCGGCCGGCTGGTCGGCGCCGTTGAAGCGGGCAACACGACCGGCAATCCAGCCCTCGAGGCCGCCCGAAAGGCGGTCGAGCGGACCGTAATCACCGCGTCGGGCGCGATAGCGCACGATATCGGCGAAGGTCGGTAGGGTCGCCAGCAGGAGGTCGGGCATGTCGTGCAGACGGGCCATGGCGGGGTTCTGGTAGACCCAGCGGCCGTCGGCCTCGTAGAGCAGCACGCCGTCGGTCATGTTGTCGAATACCGACTGCAGCACGGCACGCGTCTGCGTCGCCTCTTTCTCGCGTCGCTTCATCTCGGTGACGTCGACGATCGTGGTCACGACGCCACCCGACCCTGTGGGTTGCGCCTGCGCGCGCAGCCACTGATCGGACCCGGCGCGATACTCCGAGACGCCACCCCGACCGCGATGCAGCGCCATCGCCGCAGCGATGAACGGTTCCTCCTTGCCGGCGGGCACGACCGGACGGTCGGCCTGGTAGACGAACGTCCGGAGAGCATCGGCGAAGCTCACGCCCGCTGTCGTTGCTTGTGGCAGATGCTGCAGTTGAATGCGATAGGCCTCGTTGCTGAGGACCAGCCGCTCGTCGCGGTCCCAAAGAGCAACGGCGACAGGCAGGCTCTCCAGCGCGTCGGTCAAGGTATCACGGGCGGCGCGCGCATCGGCCTCGGCAGCAGCGTGGCGTTCGGCCAGATCCTGATAGGCGAGGCTCAGCGCTGCCTGGTCGCGCTGGGAGCGGTGCTGTGGCCGGTTTTGCAGCAGCAAGGCAGCGAGATACAGCACCGTGGCGGCCGCCAGCGCCTGCGACAGCGGATCGCCGACATGGACGAGGCCGGCCGCCAGCAGCAGCAGCGTCAACCCGGCAAAAGCCACGTAGCTGCGCGGCTCGTAGAGGCGGCCAGGCGCCAGGGCGGCGCTCGTTACCATGCCGACCGTCACGACCAGCCGAGGCTCGAACGGTGGCAGGGAGACCAGAAGCGCGGCGCCGCCGCCGTAGGCGATGCCGGTGAGTGCGGCGCACCCTATATAGCGCCGCCGCCACGCCTCCGGTGTCCTCGCGTCGGGGTCACGGCGGTAGGCTCGGGTCAGGACGAGGAAGGCGGTCGTTGCCATCGCATGGACGGCAAACGGCAAAGCAATCGTCCACCAGGGCGCGTGGCTGCCGTAGATCAGTGCGAAAACCGGCCACAGCGAAAACGACACGAGTCGCAATGCCGTACTGCCGCCACTCATGAGCTGGTCGGTCAGGACCCTTTCGACTCGTTGGGATTCCTGCGCGAGTGCAGGACGGGATAAAGGAACGACTGCTTCGCTCATCCGACCATCGTCCATCTGGCGTGTTTCATGATGGTAGCGCGGCACGACGAAAATGTTTCGTTGGTTTCGCGAGGCCTGTGTCGTGCAATCCACGAAACCAAACCGCCGATACCGCGCAGTTCCCGGGAAACCGGGCCCGCCTAGTCTCTCCTCATCGACGGACGGCGCCCCGCCGCCCAGACAACTTCCAAGGGAGACCATCATGTTCAAGACCATCCTCGCCGTCGCCTCTTTCGCCTTGCTCGCCATCGCCTCCGGCTCGTCGGCCCACGCGGGCCGCATGAGTGGCAGCGGCGGCATGAACGGCCTCGACACGACCAATGGCCTGCCTCTCACCAATGGCCTCCCCACCTACAATGGTATCCCCACCTACAACGGGGTGCTCGGAACGAACGGTCTCGGTCAGAGCAATGGCGTCAGCGGAAGCAACGGCCTCAATGGGGCCAACGGTCTCGGCGCGATCAATGGCAAGGCCAGCTCGGATGCCGAAGGGTTCCAGATCCACGCGATCGAGATCGAGCAGCCGGCTTCCGCCCGCTGATCACGAGGACGACGTGCGATAGACGGCGCCTCGAGTGGGCGCCGTTTTCGTTTCAGGTGCCCAGCAACCGAGCAACCGACGAAACAAAACGCCGATACCACGCAGTTCTCAGGAAACCGGGTCCGCTTAGGTTTTCCCCATCGACGGACGGCATGGCGCCGCCCAGACAACTTCAAGGGAGATCACTATGTTCAAGAGCATCATCGCCGTAGCTTCTTTCACGCTGCTCACTGTCGCTGCCGTCTCGTCGGCCCACGCGGGACGCATGAGCGGCAGCGGCGGCGTCAACGGCATCAGCCTGAACGGCCTGAGCATCAACGGCATGGGCCTCAACGGCATCACCGCGAATGGGATGTCGTTGAACGGGACTGCCAGCAACAGCTTCCTTCCGAACGGCGTTCATTTGAATGGTGCGGCTCCGGCGGCTTCGTCCTTCGCCATCGACGGCATCGAGCTGCCCGCCCAGGCTCGCTGACACCTGGACGCTTCGACGATAGACGGCGCCCCTTGAGGGCGCCGTTTTCGTTTCAAGGTTTTAATGCGACGAGCCATGCCGCGATCTTGAAGAAGGCTTGGATCCGGGAAACCGACGAAACCAAAGTCCGGCGCGGCGCAGTCTTTGGGCAACGCGACGGCCCTAGTCTGCTCCCACTGACGAACGGCATCCCGCCGCCCAGCAAGCATCAAAGGAGATCATCATGCTCAAGACCATTCTCGCCACCGCCGCCGCTGCCCTGATTACTGTCACCTTCGGTGCATCGGCTTATGCCGGTGGACCCACCAACGGCTCGGTGGGCTCGAACGGCACCAGCCTGAACGGCCTGAGCATCAACGGGATGGGCCTCAACGGGATGGGTCTCAACGGCATGAGCATCAACGGCATGGGTATCAACGGCCTGGGTATCAACGGCATCACGGCGAATGCCCTTGGGTCGAATGCGCTCCACGTGAACGGCATGGCTCCGGCGTCGTCCTCCTTTGCCATCGACGGCATCGAGCTGCCGGCCCAGCTTCGCTGATTTCCGGCTGATGTCACGATCAACGGCGCCCTTTATGGGCGCCGTTTTCATTTGGAGTAGGCGGCGGCAAACCCGACAACCAACGAAACAAAAGGGCGGCGCCGCGCAATTCGCGGGCAATGGGCGACGTTCACGATGAGCCCACCTGCAAGCGGCGTGCGCCGCTGATGGCCCTGAGGGAGATCGCGATGCTCAAGAAACTCTTCATCATGGTGATGGCTGGAACGCTCGGCATGGAGCTTTCGACGACGGTGCTTGCGTCACCGCTCAGCGAGGTGGTCGTGCCGCAGATGTCCGATGCCGTCGCCTCCCCCTCGACCAGCTCGCTCTGAGGACGCGCCATGTTCGCCAGGATCGCCTCCATCGGCTTTGCCATCGGTGCCAGCCTCATGACGGTGCTTTCGTCGATGCCGGGCAATGCGCAGGCGCCGGCCGTGGCCAGCGTCACCGTCGAGGGCACGGAATTCATCGTCGATCTCAGGGACGGTCGCACCTTGCGCAGCCGGGATCTGGTCGGTGCCACGCTCGATGTTCGCTTTGACGGCCAGCCCACCAAAGTCAGGATCGTCGGCGTCGAGCGCGATCCCGACGACAAGAGCGGGACGGTATGGTTGCACACGATGGAGGCGCTCCAGGCGGATGGGAGCTGGGCCAATCTCTGCATGGCCGGTCCGGACGGGCGGCGACAGGGCTTCCCGTTGCGGGACCAGGCGGGCGGCCTCGATTTTTCCTGCACCCTCGGCGCGGTCGCCAAGTGCGTGCGTTTTGGCTACCGGCCATGGGACAACGGTTCTGACGGCAAGTCGCTGGCGCCGCTCCATGCCGCCTGCGTGCGCATGGTACGGGGCGACTACGGCGGCACCAACGAGCCTTGGACCAGGAACGGCATGGGCATCGACGTCTATGACATCAAGGGAGTCCAGACGCCCGATAACGCGGCGGATCAGGCTTTCGAAGCTGGTTGGACGCCCGAGGGCGCGGTGTGCGTGCATCACGTGCGGGTAAAGGAAAACACAACCCTCGCGGAACTCGAGGCGAAGTATCCCAAGCTCAAGGGCCGTACGGGAGAGATCTGCTCGGAGGCGTTCGCGCGCAGCAACGGCGCCATCCTGTTCAATCGCTCCAAGGACTGAGCCGACGGCCGGTTGTGGCATGCTGGGGCACGCTGGCGGTCGGGGTGCTTCGGCGATGGCTGCGGGCATGCGAGACGAGTTCCATCGTTGCAAGCGCACGACCGGACTGGTCGCTCAACTTCCGACCGGCTAGGGTAGCGGCGATGTCAGCCCGTTCTAAAGACCAGCGTCCCCACGTGATCGTGGTCGAGGACGAGCAGTTCCAACGCGAAACCCTGATCGATTTCCTGGAGGCGAACGGCTACCGCGCCACGGGTGCGGAGTCCGGCGCGCTTCTGCGCAAGCTGGTCGAGAAGGATCCACCGGCTCTCGTCCTGCTCGACCTCAGGTTGCCTGGCGGCGAGGATGGCTTCGCCCTTGCTCGGTTTCTTCGCGAGCGCAGCCGTCGCATGGGCATTATCATGGTCACGGCAAGTGGCGACACGGTCGATCAGGTGGTCGGGCTGGAAACCGGCGCCGATGACTATATCGCCAAGCCCTATGAACCGCGCGCCTTGCTGGCCCGCATCAAGGCCGTACTGCGTCGCGCCGGCGGTGCGAACGCGGCGACACCGACCGAGCGGGTGCGTATCGGCAAATGTCTGCTCGACCTGCAGTCGCGGCGGCTTGTGGCGCTGTCGGGCGAGGAGATCCCCCTTCGCGCCGGTGAGTTCGAGCTCTTGAAGCTTTTCGCCGAGAACCCCAACCGGCCGCTCAGCCGCGACTGGCTGCTCGAAACGACCAGCCACCGCGAAATGGAAGCCTTCGACCGCGCCATCGATATCCGCATCCTGCGAATCCGTCGCAAAATCGAAGACGATCCGGCCCGGCCGACCTCGATTCGTACGGTGCGCAGTGCCGGTTACATGTTCGTCCCCCCCGAAGACTGACGCCTGAAGCCGACGCGAGCCTGCAACCGGCCGCGCCATGCTGCGTTGGCCAGAACATGGCAAGCGAAACCCTTCACGAAGACCCCGGCACGCTCGGTCCGGAGGTCATTGATCGTCACCGCGCGATCGTTTCCCTGATGGAAGAGCTGGAGGCCGTCGACTGGTACGACCAGCGTGCCAAGGCCACGGCCAACCCCGAATTGCGCGCCGTCCTCGAGCACAATCGCGACGAGGAAAAGGAGCACGCCGCCATGGCGCTCGAATGGCTGCGCCGCATCGACCCCGTGCTCGACCGGAATCTGCGTACCTTCCTGTTCTCGGAAGGTCCCATTACCGAAATCGAGGCGGAGATGACCGAGGCCGGCCAGCAAGACGAGACCGGCACTCTCGGTAGTGACAGCCTTGGAATCGGCAGCTTGCGGCAACGTCGGGACGGGTGACGCCATGAAGAACCATCTGTTTCGCGACCGCGCCCCGATCACCGAGGCAGGCTGGGAGGAGATCGAGAAGGAGGCCCGACGGACATTGCGCGCCCTCCTGGCGGCACGTCGGGTCGTCGACTTCAAGGGGCCGCTGGGCTGGGGCGCCTCCGATGTCGAGCTGGGCCGCGCCGATCCGATCGATTCGCCGCCCGCAGCCGCCAAGGTGCAGGCGCGGCTGCGGCGCATCCAGCCGCTGGTCGAGCTGCGCATCCCCTTCGAGATGAGCCGCAGCGAACTCGACGCGATCGATCGTGGCGCGCGTGATCCCGACCTCGATGCCGTGACGGCAGCAGCGCGCGAGATCGCGGTCGCCGAGGATCGTGCGATCTTCCATGGCTACGGCGCGGCGCAGATTTCCGGGATCTGCCAGGTCCGGGCGAAAGAGGCTGTCTCGCTTGGCGGCAGCCACGCCGACTACCCCGACGCGGTCGCCGCCGCCCTGAAGCAACTGCGCGACGAAGGCGTCGAAGGTCCCTTTGCCGTGGTATTGAGCGAGCAGCTCTACAAGGACCTGACGGCGCGAACGGACGGCGGCTATCCGATCCTCAGTCACGTCCAGCGATTGATCGATGGGAATGTCCATGCGGCGCCCGGCCTCGACGGCGGCCTGGTGATCTCGCTGCGCGGCGGCGACTTCGAGCTCAGCGTCGGCCAGGATTTCTCGATCGGTTACCTCGATCACGATGCGGAGCGCGTGCGGCTCTATATCGAGGAAAGCTTCACCTTCCTGGTACTCTCGGCCCAGGCGGCCGTGCCCCTGGACGCCGGCGGCACAGCGGGTGCGACGAAGGGCAGGCGCTGACCCCTGCTCCTTCCCGACGACTTCGCGATAGTTGCCGGATATGATCGCCGGGCATGATCGAGAAGCAGGAAGTCCAGGAGCTGTTCCCGACCCCATTGTGGATCGTGGATCTGCAGCCTGCCGCCGCCGCGGCATTGAATGCCAAGCTTAAGGCCGAGATCGAGCGTCTGATCGCGCCGCGGCCGGCCGTGCCTGCCGGCAGCAACTGGCAGACGCCGCAGGACCTTCACACGCGTCCAGCCTTCGCCGAGTTCACCAAGCTGGTCGAGACCGCCGCGCGCGGTGTCGCGCGCTTCCTGCAGATCGACCAGTATCCCATGACCATCACCGGCTGCTGGGCCAACATCAATCCGCCGGGTGCCTATCACCCGATGCATCACCATCCGAACAATTATCTGAGCGGTGTCTACTACGTCGCGGTGCCGACCAAGGGCTCGCTGATCCTGTTCCAGGATCCGCGCGGGCAGGCCTCGATGATCATGCCGAAGCCGCGGCAGTATTCCCGGCTCACCGCCAACGGCGCCAATGCCGAAAGCAAGGAAGGCCGGCTGCTCATCTTCCCGGCCTGGTTGAAGCACACCGTGCCTGCCAACAACGGCCAGAGCGAGCGTATCAGCATTTCCTTCAACCTGATGTTCAAGAACTTCAGCGAGACGATGGCCTCGCCGCTCTGGGATCCAACGGCCGGCAAGGAAGGCTAGGCGCGATCTGCTTCAAGGTGGACCGCCGGGCCTTCAGACGCTGTGAAGAAAGCGCTGTTCGCGCGCGTGCAGACGGTCCGACCTTACGCCCGTGGCTGGGCGGGCTTTTTTCAACGAGTGGTTCGATAGATAACGGTTCCTGGAATGAGCAGGAGCTTCGATGACGCCGGATCAAATCACTCTCGTGCAAGGCAGCTTCAAGTCGGTTGCTCTTATCGCCGCCAAGACCGCCGATCTTTTCTACGACCGCCTTTTCGAGATTGCCCCGGAGGTTCGCCCGCTATTTCCGTCGGACCTTTCAGGACAGAAGGTGAAACTGATCTCGATGCTGGCGACGGCCGTGAACAACCTGCACCAGCTGGACGCCATACGGCCGGCGGTTCGCGATCTTGGTGACAGGCATCGCGATTATCGCGTGACGGCCGCGCACTATGCGCCTGTCGGGGCTGCTTTGCTGTGGGCTCTCGAACAGGGGCTCGGCCAATCATTCACGATCGAGACTAAAACGGCTTGGAGCGACGCCTATTCTGCTCTTGCGGGCGTCATGCTGGACGGGCGGTCGTAGGCCTACGGAGGCTCAACTAACGCCGCGCCTTCCCGGCCCGAGCGGCTTGCGACAGGCGAAGGCACAGGCGGCGGGCGATCGCTTCGTCGGGCTGCCCGGTGCGTTTGCACTCGATCTCGGCGTCGAGGATCGTGGTGAGCGCTGCAGAAAGCCGCGGCAACGGCCAGTTGCGCAAATGGCGTTCGAAGCGCTGGCGCACCGGGCCGCCGCGCGGCAGGCCCCGCGCCTTGAACATCGCGCCCTCGAGGTTGCCGCCCTTCGCGGCGTGGCCGGCCACGAGATGGAGCTGGTCGGCGTGGCGCTGCAGCGAGCGAACCAGTTGCACCGGATTGCCGCCCTCGGCGAAGACCCGATCGAGGGCGCGGTCGAGCGCCACCGGCTCGCCGTCGAAGGTGGCGGCGATCACGTCGTCGATGCCGATCGAAGCGGTGTCGCCCAGCACGGCCGTCGCGTCCTCGATCGTGATGGTCTTGCCGGAGTCGCCGCCCTTGTAGAGCATCAGCTTGTCGATCTCGCTGCGCGTCTGCCCGCGATCGCCGCCCAGCCGTTCGACGATCCAGTCGAGCGCATCGGCCTCGACGCTGAGGCCGAGCGCCCGGGCGGCGCTTTCGACCAGCCCTTCGAGGGCCGCCTCGTTGTCCATGTAGCAGGGCAACGCCGCGAGCGTGGGCTCGGTCTCGGCGAGCGCCCGCAGCGCCGAGCGCGGCGTGAGATTGCCGCCCTCGACGACGATCAGCGCGTCGCCGGCCGGCGCTTCGGTCAGGTTCTGCAGGGCCGTCGTCGATTCCTCGCCGGCCGGCCGCACCCGGATCACGCGCCGACCGCCCATCAGGGACATCGCGCCGAACTCGTCGGCCAGCCGCGCCGGATCGCCCTTCAGCACGTCGCCGGCGATGTCGACGACGCGGAACGGATCCTTGAGGTCCTCGCAGACCGTCTTGGCGAGCTGGGCCGCCCGCTCGCCGATCAGGCCGTCGTCATTGCCGTAGATCACCACGCCCCGGATCTTGGGATCCGGCTTCCTGAGGAAGGCTTCGACCTGGCGCGCTTCGATCTTCACGACCGCCCTATAGCACGGCCGGGTCGACGTTGAACGAGGCGGGAGGCTCTCCCCTGCGATGACGTTCGTGCATGACGCGGTAGGCCTGCTCGAGATGCCGGACGGTCCGCGACGTGTCGAACAGCGGCGCCGTATGCCGCTGCCGCGCCAGTTTTTCCCTGATATCGCCGAGGAGAGCGGGTGTCGTGGCGAGCTTCAGCGCCAGCGCCTCGTAGTCTTCGATGCTCGTCGTGACCAGCTCGGGCAAGCTCACGGCCTGAAGCAGGCTGGCGCCGACGCGAGAAACGAACGTTTCACCCACCAGCGTAATCATGGGAAGACCCGCCCAGAGCGCGTCGTTCGCCGTGGTGTGCGCACCATACGGAAAAGAATCGAGGAACAGGCCGGCCTGACCGTGGCGCGCCAGATGAAGCTCCATCGATACGCGTGACGCGAAAATCAGCCGGCCTGGCGCAATGCCGTGCTGCTCGGCTGTCCGTCGGAGGTTGGCCGTCGATTCGGGGCTCTCGTCGCGCAGCCACAAGAGGCTGCCATCGACCTGGCGCAGCAGCTTCATCCAGACGCCGAACACATCCGGTCGCATCTTATAGCCCGCATTGAAGGCACAAAAGACGAAGCCGGTCTCCGGCAGTCCGACAGTGTCGCGCGAAGGCGTCTCACCGGGGATCGGCCGGTTGCGGTCGCTCGGCATGAAGCTGTCGGGCAGGCGCACGACATGCTCGGCATATCCCGCGGCGAGATCCGCCGGAATGACGTGACTATCGGCGATAATGTAGTCGATGAACGGTGCGCCCATCGTGCCGGAATAGCCGAGATAGCTTGCCTGAACCGAGGCCGGCCGATGGGCGAAGATCTGGGTTCGATGTCCTTCGGTGTAGCCGTTGAGGTTGATGGCGATATCCACCTTCAACCGCCTCATCAGCTCGGCGACGTCGTGGTCGCTCTTGCCGCGGACATCGACGAAACGGTCGAACGCCCGTTGCAGTCGCTGGCGCATCTCGCTGCCGTCATCCGGACCGAGCGAGATCCCGGTGACTTCGAAACGACGGCGGTCGTGGTCCTCGAACAGACTGGCCGTCAAATGGGCGACGGCGTGCTGACGGAAGTCGGCGGAAACGTAGGCGATGTGGATCCTGTCGTCCTTGCGATGGCGCGTGCGCGGCGGCGCGGCGGCAACGACGGGATACTCTGCGGCGGCGAAGGTCTCCGCGCATTGCCGCTGCGCGGCCAGGGACCGGCCGACCCCGAGAAAGAAGAACGGATCGCAGCTCGTCTGGCCGGCCTCCATGTCGGCCACTATGGCGGCGGCGGCGCTGTCGTAGTCGGTCCAGTCGCAGTAGTTCAGCCGGTTGTAGAACAGGCGCTCGCGGGCGGCGGTCAGGCCGGGGGCAAGCTCGATGGCCCGCGAGAGGCTCGCCGCCGCTTCCTCGTACCGCTTGAGCTGCTGCAAGGGTGTCGCCCGGTTGTGCAGGGTCTCCGGGTGATCCGGCCGTAGGGCGAGGGCGCGATCGTAGCTGTTCAGCGCTTCCAGCGGTCGCAGGAGCTTGAGCAGAACATTGCCCCGATTGTTGAGCGCTTCCGCATAGTCGGCCTTTTGCGCCAGGGCTCGGTCGAACTGGTCGAGTGCCTCGGCGAGCTTGCCCAGCTTGTGGAGCACGACGCCGCAGTTGTTGAGGACGCCCGGATGATTGGGCATGGCGCGCCGAACCTGCTCGTAAGCAGCGTACGCCTCCTCCAGCCGGTTCAACTTCTCCAGAACAACGGCGCAGTTGTTCAGGATGCCGGGATGGCCGGGCACGAGCTTGAGGGCCTGGCGGTACTTGGCGAGCGCAGTGTCGTAGCGCTCCTGGCGCATCGCCGCGTTACCGTCGTCGACAAGCTGTCGGGCGAGGTCGGGCGATCCGGGGGGCATGGGCGCCACGCGACCGCAGGCGACGTCGCTATACGACGACGTTGACGATGCGATTGGGCACGACGATGACGCGCTTGGGTGTCTTGCCGTCGAGGCCGCGCACCAGTTCGGGCAGGGCGAGCGCCGCCTTCTCGGCCTGGTCCTTGGGCGTGTCCTTGGCGAGCGCGACGGTGCCGCGCAGCTTGCCGTTCAACTGCACCGCCACGGTGACGGTGTCGTCGACCAGCAGCGCATCGTCGGGCAACGGCCAGGGCGAATCGGCCAGCAGGCTCTTGTGGCCCAGCGCCGCCCACAACTCTTCGGCGAGGTGCGGCGTCATCGGGCCGATCAGGCGCACGAAGATTTCCAGCGCCTCGCGCAGCGCCCACTGCGCCGACTCGTCGCCGCCCTTGGCCTGATCGAGGGTGTTGGCGAACTCGTAGAGCCGCGCCACCGCCTTGTTGAAGTGGAAGGCCTCGATGTCGGTCGAGATGCCGGCAATCGCCTTGTGCGCGGCCCGGCGCAAGGCCGTCGCGGCATCCGAGAAGGTCGCGGGCTTGGGCGCACCGGCGGGCGGCAGGCCGTCGATCGCCGTCGTGGCGATGCGATGCAGCCGTTGCTGGAAGCGCCAGGCGCCGGTGACGCCGGCTTCGGTCCATTCGAGGTCGCGCTCCGGCGGGCTGTCGGAGAGCATGAACCAGCGCGCCGTGTCGGCGCCGTAGTCGCGAATGATCTGGTCCGGGTCGACGACGTTCTTCTTCGACTTGGACATCTTCTCCGAGCGGCCGACCTCGACCGGGCTCTTGTCGGAGAGGCGGATCGTCCTGCCGCCCTCGATCCGTTCGACCTCCTCCGGCGTCAGCCAGGTGCCGTCGCCGGCACGATAGGTCTCGTGGCAGACCATGCCTTGCGTGAACAGCCCGTCGAACGGTTCGTCGCGGCTCGTCATCTGCACCTCGCGCATCGCGCGGGTCCAGAAGCGCGAATAGAGCAGATGCAGGATCGCGTGCTCGACGCCGCCGATATACTGGTCGACCGGCATCCAGTAGTGGTTCTCCTCGCGATCGAACGGCGCCGTCGCCAGATGCGGCGAGGTGAAACGGTCGAAGTACCAGCTCGAATCGATGAAGGTGTCGAACGTGTCGGTCTCGCGGCGCGCGGGCTTGCCGCAGCTCGGGCAGGCGACGTGCTTCCAGGTCGGATGACGGTCGAGCGGATTGCCCGGCCGGTCGAACGTCACGTCGTCCGGCAGCTCGACCGGCAGGTCCTTTTCCGGCACCGGCACGACGCCGCAGCTCTCGCAATGGATCGCCGGGATCGGGCAGCCCCAATAGCGCTGGCGCGAGACCAGCCAGTCGCGCAGGCGGTACTGCACCGTGCCCTTGCCGACCCCCATCTCCTCCAGCCGGGCGATGACCTTGGTCTTCGCGTCCTCGACCGAGAGCCCGTTCAGGAAGTCGGAGTTCACGACCACGCCGTCCTCGATGTAGGGCGCGGCGGCAATGTCGACGGCCGAGCCGTCGGCCGGTGCCACGACCTGCAGGATCGGCAGGCCGTACTTGGTCGCGAATTCGTGGTCGCGCTCGTCATGGCCCGGGCAGCCGAAGATGGCGCCGGTGCCGTACTCCATCAGCACGAAGTTGGCGGCGTAGACCGGCACCGTCTTGCCGGGCAGCAGCGGATGTTCGGCGACGAGCGGCAGCTTGTAGCCCTGCTTCTCGGCCGTCTCGACCTCGGCGGCGGCGGTGCCGGTCTTGCGGCACTCGGCGACGAAATGCTGCAGGCCGGGATCCTTGGCCGCCAGCTCGGCGACCACCGGATGCTCGGCCGACAGCGCCATGAACGAGGCGCCATAGAGCGTGTCGGGACGCGTGGTGAAGATCTCGAGCTTGCCCCAGTTCTTCTTCGCCCCGGCCGTGTCGGCCAGCTGCCAGAAGACGCGCGCGCCTCGGCTCTTGCCGATCCAGTTGGCCTGCATCAGGCGCACCTTCTCCGGCCAGCGCTCCAGCGTGTCGAGGCGGCTCAGCAGCTCGTCGGCGAAATGGGTGATCCGCAGGTTCCACTGCGTCAGCTTGCGGCGCTCGACCGGCGCGCCGGTGCGCCAGCCCTTGCCTTCGATCACCTGCTCGTTGGCCAGCACCGTATTGTCGACGGGATCCCAGTTGACCCAGGCCTCCTTGCGGTAGGCCAGCCCCGCCTTCCAGAAATCGAGGAACATCTTCTGCTGGTGGCGGTAGTAGGTTGGGTCGCAGGTCGCCAGCTCGCGGCTCCAGTCGAGCGACAGCCCCATCGACTTCAGCTGCGCCTTCATGGTGGCGATATTCTCGTAGGTCCACTTCTTGGGATGGACCTTCTTCTCCATGGCGGCGTTCTCGGCCGGCAGGCCGAACGCATCCCACCCCATGGGATGCAGCACATTGAAGCCGCGGGCGCGCTTGTAGCGGGCGATCACGTCGCCCTGCGTGTAGTTGCGCACGTGGCCCATATGGATGCGCCCCGACGGATAGGGGAACATTTCGAGCACGTAGTATTTGGGCCGCGCCTTATCCATCGCGGCCTTGAAGGTCTGGCGCTCCTCCCAGACCTTCTGCCACTTGGTTTCAGTTTCGTGGAAATTGTAGCGCTGCGGCGTCGACGACACGGACCTGATCCCGAAAAACACTGAGGCCGCAGCGGATGCCCGCTGCGGCCTCTTTCGTCAAGCTTTTGGCGCGGACCCCAGGGCGTGCGGCCTGCAGGCGGTCCGCACCGGTGTCAGGAGCCGCCGGCAATGCGCAGCTGGCGCGCACGGGTCAGAATGGCATTCTCGATGTCGATATTGGTGCGCGGGTCGACCTGGGCGTCGACCCAGCCCCCGCCGCGCGCCGACGTCTGCTGCTTGAAGACCGAGACCCGCACGCCGTCGGCCCTGAGGTCGCGGTCGAGGATGGTGATCTGCACCTTCATGCGCTCGTTCGGCGTTTCAGACGGTGTGTACCAATCCGTGATGATGACGCCGCCGAACGGGTCGGCCGAGACCAGCGGGATGAAGTTGATGGTGTCGAGCGAGGCCCGCCACAAATAGGCGTTCACCGCCACGCCCGTGCCGGTGTCCTCCTTCTTCTGCGGCTTGGAGCCGAACAGGCCGCCCGGACCGAACAGGCCGCCGGTTTCACTGTTGCGACCGCCCAGGCCTTGGCGCAGATCCTCGTTGCTGCGGGCGCCGGACGGGCCGGTCGCCCGCTCGAGCGAGCTGCTGCCGTCGTTGCAGGCCCCCATGACGAGAGGGGCAGCCAGCGCAAAGGCAATGCTGCACGCAACGACAATCGGCGATCTCGAGGAGCCCGGCATGGATTTGACGCCCTTATCTATTTTGGCCATCTGGTTTGGCCGTGACGGCACGGAGGCGGCCGGACCATAGGCCCAAGCCATGGTGGACTGCAAGCGGGTGAGACAGCGTAGCGCAATAAGTCTTTATATAAGACTTATACTAAAGCGCCTATAAGTCTCTCATTGAGACTTATTTGTTTTTGCTGAAAAAACGCACCTTCGGGCCGGTGGAAAATGTGACAAAGACGCCACAGGTGCGGAGAGAATCGTACGACGGGGCGTCCATTTCTTGACCCCCTTTTTGGTGAAGTGTTTTATAGCCCTCGCCGCATTGGCGGGAGCCCGTGAGTCGCTGCGTTCAGGCTTCCACTTTCCGCCGGTCGGACAGGCCTTTTGGTACGTACCAGTCTCTGATCAATGAGAGAGGGAGAATGATGAAAAAGCTTCTACTCGGCTCGACCGCCTTGGTCGTTGGCGGGCTGATGGCCGCCCCGGCCATGGCAGCCGACCCGATCAAGATCGGCGTAGGCGGCTACTATCAGTTCTACGCGATCGCCGGCGGAATTGACTCGACCGTCGCTGCGGACGGCTCGTTCCTGAAGTACAAGAGCCTCAACTTCCAGCAGGAAGGTGAAATCCACTTCATCGGTCAGACCAAGCTCGACAACGGCACGACCGTCGGTCTGCACGTCGAACTCGAAGGCTGGAACCCGAGCGGCGGCACCAACGGTGCGACCCGCACCATCGACGAAGCCTTCCTGTTCGCCTTCGGCGACTGGGGCCGTCTCGAGTTCGGTGGCCGCGACCCGGCTTCCTATCGTATGTACTACGGTACGCCGTCGGCCCTGCTCGGCTTCGGCGCCATCCAGCACAATACGAACTTCGCCTGGGCCAACGGCGCGGTCATGGCCAACAACAAGGCGTGGTTCCACGCCACGACCACGACCAACGCCGGTCAGTTCCAGGACGGCCAGGGCATCAACTACTTCACGCCGCGCTTCGCCGGCCTGCAGATTGGTGTCGGCTATCGTCCGAAGGCTAACCTCGGCCAGCAGGCGGGTGCCCTCTCCGGCCTCGGCAGCACGGGTCCGAGCTCGCTCGGTGCCGGCGTTTGCGGCTTCAACGATCCGACGACCGCTCCGAACTGCCCGTCGATGGACTACTCGTGGCAGGACGTGTTCGACGTCGGCGTCAACTACCTGAACAAGTTCGGCGATGTGACGGTGGCTCTGTACGGTGCGTTCATGTACGCCTCGTTCATCCCCGGCATGCAGCCGTTCGCCACTCAGAACTACTCCAACGGCGCCAACCTGACGTCGTGGAAGCAGTGGGTTGTCGGCGCGCAGTTCGGCTATGCCGGCTTCACCGTCGGCGGCGCCATCGGCTACGACAACAACGGCCTCGGCTCGAACTACTACACCAACGTCGACAACGACACCCGCTTCTACACTGCGGGTATCATGTACGAAACCGGCCCGTGGCAGATGTCGTTCAACTGGGTTGGCTCGTTCAACACCAACGGTAACGGCTCGCAGACGATCAACAGCATCGCGCCGGGCACCAGCGCCATGAGCACGGGCGCCGCCAACACCGGCGTCCCGGGCATCAACGCCAACGCCTTCGCACCGCGCGGTACGCCGGGCTCCGTCAACTTCGGCCAGGAGTCGGTCCAGAAGTTCGAAGTCGGTATCAACTACGCGCTCGGGCCGGGCGTGAAGCTGACCGGCGGTGGTCTGTACTACGCCGCGTCGGGTCCCTCGAATGCCGTCTCCGGCAATTCCTGGGGTCTGCTGGTCGGTATGGACCTGCGCTTCTAGTCGCTGGACCTACGGATAAATCGGGAAGAGCGGGCGCAAGCCCGCTCTTTTCTTTTGGGCCGCCTGCTGGTGCAGCGGGGCCCGAGCCGACTTCCCGGCGATTATGCCTTCTGCGCCACCATGTTGACGAACAGGGTCGGCAGGTAGGTGCGCGAAACCGGCAGGCGTTCGGTGGCCTGCCGGGCCAGCACGGCACGGTTGTCCTCGTGATCGAGCACGAGCTGGAAGAGACCCTGCTCGACGGCGCCGGCGCGCGGATCGAGCTCGGGTCTGCCGTCGCGCTCGACCCGATAGGCGACATCGAGGCCGACATCGCCGCCGCAATAGAAGGCACTGGCGACCTCCAGCCGGCCGAACAGCAGCAGCAGGCCGCTCAGCGAGAAGCGCCAGTAGTCGTCGGGCGTGGCATGGAAAGCCTGCGACCAGGCCGTCGAGACATAGGCGACGCCCCCCGGGCGCAGCAGGCGCTCGATGTTGCGCGCCGCGCGCGCCGGATGGCGCGTCCGCTCCAGGACATGCCGGCAGATCACGAGGTCGAACTCCGCCTCCTTCAGCCGCGCCGCAAGCGTGCGCGGATCGCTGCAGATATCGGCGACACAGTCGACATTGGTACCGGCGAAGGCGTCGAGACCCACGAAGCGGGCCCGCGGGCCGAACCGCTTGGCCACCAGGCTGCGCCAGTTACGTTCGTTGCGGTCGGAGAGGAGGCTGCGCGAACCCACTTGCAGAATCCGCGGCGTCCGCCGGCCGGCCGCTTGGGCAACGCGGTCGAACAGAAGCTCGATCTCGCGGCTGACGCTGGTGCCGACGACGCGAAGCTCGCTCTTCGCGCCGGTGCCTGCCGGTGCTGAAGGGGACGCGTCGCCGCCCGAACTCATGGTGGCGAGCTCATGACGGCGTGCTCATTCGCGCACCACCAGGATATGCATGCGCCGCGGGCCGTGGGCGCCGAGCTCTATGGTCTGCTCGATGTCGCCGGTGCGCGAGGGACCTGTGATGGTGTTTACGGTGCGCGGCATGCGGTCCTTGCCGTAGCGCTCGCGTAGCCGGCCCCAGACATCCTCGTAACCGCCGACAATATCGGCCTCGCGCAGCACCACGATGTGCGTGTCGGGCAGGAGGTTGAGCGACACCGGATGGTCGGGGCCCGAGGCCATCACCAGGGTACCGGTCTCGGCTATGCCGGCGAAGGCGCCGGTGACCGAAACCTGGTCGCTGCCTTCGCCCCGGCCGCGGCGGATCGAGAGCATCTTCTGGCCGGCCCAGTCGTAGCCGTCGAGCTGCGGCGAGGGCGCCATCGCAATGCTGGCCGGCAAGTTGTTGCGCGCGAGGAAGGCCGTGACTTCGCTCGGCACCTCGGCGGCGCCGACCCTGGCGATCGTGGCATTGTTGAATTCGGCCCACTGGCAGAAGAGCGCGACCCTGTCGGCTTGCCCGAGCTGGGCGCGCGCCACGATCGGGCCGCGCGGCGGCTGGCGCAACCGGTCCTGTGCGGCCTGCAATCCGTCGGCCGACAATTCCCCGCGTCGCAGCGAGCGGCGGATCCCGTTCAGGATCTGCGAGCGGTCGGCGGTGCTCATGGCCGTTTCCTCCCGGCCTGCCACTGGGCATGGAAGGTGCCGCCGGCCGGCGGAGCGGGGAAGTCGCGAAAGCGCGTCCAGCCACCGGCCAGCGGCAGGCTGCGATAGCGGCCCTCGACGCGGCCGAACAGCGAGAGCACACGGTTGGCGACTGCCGTGAGCCGGCGATAGAGGCCGGGCCGGCGCGCCACGAAGCTCCAGACGGCGAGACCCCGACGCACCGCCTTGGGCGTGAGATGGCGCTCGAATTCGCGCTCGCGCCAGTGCCGCATCAGCTTGGGCAACGGAATGCGCACCGGGCAGACGCTCTCGCAGCGGCCGCAGAAGGTCGAGGCATTGGGCAGGTCGCTCGCCTCCTCGACGCCCACCAATTGCGGCGTCAGCACCGCGCCCATCGGACCGGGATAGACCCAGCCATAGGCATGGCCGCCGACGGCCCCATAGACCGGGCAGTGGTTCATGCAGGCGCCACAGCGGATGCAGCGCAGGATGTCCTGCATCTCGGTGCCCAGCACGCCGGAGCGGCCGTTGTCGAGCAGCACCACGTGATACTGCTCCGGTCCGTCGAGGTCGCCTGGCCGCTTCGGTCCGGTGTTGAGCGTCGTATAGGCGGAGGACTCTTGGCCGGTCGCCGAGCGCGCCAGCACGCGCAGCAGCACGGCGGCATCCTCGAGCGTGGGGATCACCTTCTCGATGCTGGCCAGCACGATGTGCATCCGGGGCAGCGTGTTGGAGAGGTCGGCATTGCCTTCGTTGGTCACCAGCATCGACGAGCCGGTCTCGGCCACCAGGAAGTTGGCGCCGGTCAGCCCGACATCGGCGTCGAGGAATTTCTGACGCAGGACATAGCGCGCTTCGGCGACGAGATCGTTGCGCTCGGTCAGCCGCTTGTCGAAGCCGAGCGCGCGGTGATGCTCGAGGAACGTGTCGGCCACCTGGTCCTTGGTGAGATGGACGGCCGGCGCGATGATGTGGCTGGGCGGCTCGTTGCGCAGCTGGATGATGTACTCGCCGAGATCGGTCTCGATCGGCGCAATGCCCAGCGCTTCCAGGTGCTCGTTGAGAGCGATCTCCTCGGCCACCATCGACTTGGACTTGGCGACGGTGCGGGCGCCCACGCTGCGGCAGAGATCGGCGATGATGCGCCGTGCGTCGGCCGCCGTCGGCGCCCAATGAACATGGCCGCCGAGAGCCGTGACCTTGCGCTCGAACTCCTCGAGATAGAAATCGAGATGCGCGAGCGTATGGTTCTTGATGTCGCGCGCCCGATCGCGCAGCGCTTCGAATTCGGGCAGGCGTTCGGCGGCCTGGCGCCGGCGCTCGGAGAAGCCGACCTTCAGCTTGGCCAGCGAATCCTGCAGGTTGGGATCGGCCAGGGCGGTGCCGACATTGTCCTTGAAGGCGTGCGCCGTCGATTGCATCAGCGCGCTCCCGTGTCGGGTTCGCCAATCGCCGGCCGATCGGCCATGCCGGCCAGCACCTCGGCGACATGGCGTACGCGGATGCCTTGGCCCTCGCGCTGCAGCTTGCCCGCCATGTTCATCAGGCAGCCGAGATCGCCGGCCAGCAGCGTGCCGGCGCCGGTGGCGGCGATATCGGCCGACTTCTCACCGACCATGGCGTTGGAGATCTCGGGGTACTTCACGCAGAAGGTGCCGCCGAAGCCGCAGCAGACTTCGGGTGTCTTCATCTCGCGCAGTTCGAGCCCCGGGATGGACGCGAGCAGCCGGCGCGGCTGCTGCTTGACGCCGAGCTCGCGCAGGCCTGAACAGGAATCGTGATAGGTCACGGTGCCGTCGAACCGGGCGGCAACCTTGTCGACGCCCAATATGTCGACCAGGAAGGAGATCAGCTCGTGGCTGCGCGACGCCAGATCCTCGGCGCGGGCCTTGAGGGCGGGATCGTCGTCGAACAGTGTCGGATAGTGATGCGACAGCATTCCACCGCAGGAGCCCGACGGCGCCACCACGGCGTCGTAACCTTCGAAGGCGTCGATCACCTGCCGCGCGATCGCCCGCGTCGTGGCACGATCGCCGGTATTGTAGGCCGGCTGGCCGCAGCAGACCTGCAGGGGCGGCACCTCGACCGTGCAGCCGGCGTCTTCCAGCAGCTTGACCGCGGCGAAGCCTACGGCCGGGCGAACGAGATCGACCAGACAGGTGACGAACAGGGCGACGCGGCGGGATGGCGCCGCGGGAGCAGGAGTGGGCACGGACCGAACATGGCAGCGCTTGAAATGCCGTTCAACGACCCAGACAGGTTCAGGCGGCCGTACCGGGGACCTTTCCTGTTCGCCACAGGACGGCGTTGAGATGATCCGGCGCGTCGCGGCCGAGCTCGGGGGGGACCGTCGGGCGGTGCCCGGCTGCCGCTGCCAACAGCAACGCCCGGCGAAGATGCTCGGACGACCGGTAGGGTAGGCCACAGAGCCATTTCAGCACCGGCGAGCCACCGCCGAAACAGGAGGAGTAGGAGCGTGCGCTTTCGAACTGGTCGCCTGCGGCGGCAGCAAACCACAGCGCCTGATCGCCGACGATCGGCAGTGAATCGAAGCGTGCACTGGCCGGCCAGAAGGGTTCGTTGAGTGCCGTTCCGGGGCGCTGGATCGCCTCGAGCAGCTGGCGGGCGGCCCTGAACGAGGGGCCGCGATCGCCCCATTCGCCGGCAACGCGGGCAAGAGTCGAGAGACGGGCCGGTGTCGGCGCGTGAGCACACAGGGCATGAAGGGTCGAGGCCGCAAATGCCAAAGCGCCGACCCGGCGCGCCATGCTCTCCGCCGGCGCGCGCCAGACGGCATAGGCATCCAGTGCGGCGGCATAGTCCGGCTCCAGCGAGGGAGGCTTTCGGATGAAGCTGAAGGCGGGCCCGTAAGCCTGACGTCCGATGAGCTCCAGACCGGCGCCGGCGGTCCCGCCGCGGTGCCACGGTTTGATCTCCGCCACCAGCAGGTTCCGGCCGACAAGTGTCGCGGCGGTCTCGGGCTTGGCCGCCAGCAGGTTGAGCTCGAACATGTCGATCGGCGCGTCGGCGGCAAAGGGGACGAGCACCGGCACGCCAGGCAGCACGCGAAAGCAGCGATAGCCCAGTGCTTCGACCGTGCGATGCAGTCCGTGATTGACCTCTTCTCCCGCCTTGATCTCGAACATCATCAAAGGCGCCTGTTCGACGAACAGGCGTCGGCCACCGGCGATGATCCGTTCTTCCTCGCCTTCGGCATCGATCTTCAGGAGGTCGATCGACCGCCAGTTCCGCGTCACAGCTGTCGAGTCCAGCGTTGTCACTGCAACGGACTCGCCCACCCCGCCGGTGTCGCTCGTGACGTCGCTCAGGACGTGGAGTTCGCTGCTATGTCCATGGCGCAGGAAGCCTGTACGCTCGCGATCCGACAGGGCGTTGCCGAAGACCTCGAGATTGTCCGCCGCATTGAGGAGTCGACTTGCCTCGAGAAGCTGCCGCGTCTCCTCGGCCGGCTCGTAGGCGAATACCTTTCCCGTCGAACCCACGGCGCGCGCCATCGCGAGGCTATAGACGCCGTTATTGGCGCCGATATCGACAGCCGCCATCCCGGGCTGCAGGAAATGCATCAGGAACGGCAGTTCCTTCTCGAACCAGGTTTCCTGCTCAAGAAGGACATAGGTGGTTGTCGACTTCAGGTCCGGGCGGACGCTTAGTCTTACATCTTCCTTGGTCGTCAGATGGAGGGGCGACACGGATCTTCTTTCATGGTCCGTGCCATCTTCGGGTCGATGAAAAGGGCATGCAATACCCTGTTGTAGGCGCCCTCTTGATTGGAATTCTCGCTGGGAGCGCAGCACTGCGCGCGAAGTAACCTTCGCGCTTGAGTGCCGAGCTCCCAGCCAAGAAGATCGACCGATCGAAAACGCTGTGCAGAGCGGCTGGAGTCATCCAGCCCTGACGCCCTCTACCCCTTGTTCGGCACGAGGACGATGGCGCGGCCGTCGCCGACCATGCGGCCGGCCCATTCGGCGGCTTGAGGGCCGGCACCGAAGAAGACGTCGCCGCGCGCCGGGCCCTTGATGGCGGCGCCGGTATCCTGGGCCACCATCAGGCGGCGATAGGGCTCGTTCGTGCCGGGCTTGCGGATCACCGGCCGCTTGGTGTCGATCCAGATCGGCGTGCCGTAGGGCGTGAACGTCGGATCGACCGCCATGCTGCGCTGGGCCGTCAGCACCACGCCTTCGGCGCCGATCGGCGCCGAGGTCCGGGTGTCCTTGAAGAAGACATAGCGCTCGTTGCGGCGCATCACGTCGCGCGCCTGCTGCGGGTTACGCTTCATCCAGTCGCGAATCGCGGGCCAGGTCGCGTCTTCCTTCTTCATCACGCCCATTTCGACCAGCACTGCACCCACCGCCGTGTAGGGTCGGTTGTTGGTGCCGTCATAGCCCAGGGTCATGGTGCCGCCTTCGGCGAGCTGGATGCGGCCGCTGCCCTGGACCTGGACCTCGAACAGGCCGACGAGATCCTGCACCCAGGCGATCTCGAGGCCCTTGCCCTTCAGCACGCCGCTCTCGATCTCGGCGCGCGTATAGTATGGCTTGTCCGTGAGATCCGCCGGCTTGCGGTAGACCGGCACGGTGAACAGGCGCGACGGCGCCTTGCTGCCGCGCAGCTCGGGCTCGAAATAGCCGGTGAACTTGCCAGGGGTCTGGACGACCAGGGGGCGGAAATTGTCCTCGAAGAAGCTGCGGGCGGCGCGGGCATCGCCTGCCTTGACGGCGGCCGCAGAATCGCAAATGCGCTGCCATTCCGCCGGCGTGATGGTCTTCTCGCCGCCGTCGGTCACGATCTTCGTCTCGGGGCCCGTGGTCAGCTTGGGGCAGGACCGGCGGAAGGCGGCCAATGCCTCGCCATGCCGATCATCGGCCCAGCCGGGAATCTCGTTGAAGGAAATCGGTGCCATCGCCGCACGTTGTTCGGGCGTGGGGCCCGGTGTGCTGGCGCAGGCGGAAAGAAAACCGGCAACGACCACCCAGGTCGCGCCGCTGGCGAGGACGCTCCAGCGCATTATCCGCGATAACTCCTTCAGCCTTCGCTTTCGGTCTTGATGAGCTGCCAGTTGGGGTCGCCGGACTTGGTGTCGCGGCGGAACGTCCAGAGGTCGATGACCTTCTGCACCTCGTTGGGATTGCCGTCGACGATCATGCCCTCGGCATTGCGCACGACGTTGATCTGCTCGCTGACGAAACGCACCGTCACGGTCGCGTGGCTGCCTTGCAGCTCGGCCGCGGCAACGTCCGAGGCCTCGAAGCCGATCAGGGTGCCTTCGGCCTTCTCCTTGCGTTCGATGCGTCCGCGGATGGCGGCCTCGAAGCTCGCGAAGGTCGTGCTGTCCAGCAAGGGCTTCAGCGTGCCGGTGTCGCCGCGGGCGAACGCCTCGACAATGGCCGTGAAAGCAGCGCGGGCGCCGGCCGCGAAGCCCAGCGGATCGAACGACGGATCGGCGGCGCGGATGGCGGCGACACCTGCCGTTGCCGTGGGCATGACCGTGGCACGAATGCCGCCCGGGCCGCTGGTGGCGTTCGACGGCCGTGGGGCAGGCTGCTGATTGGCATTGGGCAACGGCACGACATTGTCGTTACCCTGCGCCCCATCGTTGCCGCCACGCGACGAAGCCGGCGGCGGTGCAGGCGGCGTAAACGGATCGCGCGCCGGCGGCCGCTCGTTGCCGGTGCGTTTGCCGAGCACGGACCTCAGCCGCAAGATCAAGAAGACCGCAACCAGTCCAATCAGGATGATGTCGTAGTTGTTACCCACGATGGCGCTCCGCCAGCTCGCTACCCAACGCGTTTTCCTTACCTGTCGCCAAATTACATAGGCCCCGAATGGGGAAAGGGCAAGGCAACCGGGACCGGCCGGCGCGGCGCCTGGCCCCGTCAGATCGCGAGAATCACCAGATCTACCGCCTCCGCGACACCGCCGACCGGCCGGCCCGGGCGTTGTTCGCGTGGTCCCGATGGTACGTAGCCCTGACCTTCGGCCAGCCGGTAGGTCGTCACATCGGTCACGGCCCGTGTGCCTTCCTGCTTGTTGTGCTTCTCGAGCTTCGCGGCGAAATTCACGGCATCGCCGATCACGGTGAATTCGAGCCGCTCGCCGTCACCCACGGCGCCGAACACGACGCGACCGGAGGCGACGGCCAGGCCGATTTCGACCGAGGGCTTTCCGGCGGCCGCGCGCTCGCGTGACCATTGCGTGGCGGTGTCGATCACGGCGTCGGCTGCCCGCAGCGCATCGGCGGCCGCCGTCGGCGAGGCCATGACGGCCCCGAAGGAGGCCAGGATGCCGTCGCCCAGGAACTTGTCGATGCTGCCGCCATGGCTGGCGATCAGCGGACAGATGCGGCCCTGATACTCCTGCAGCAGTGCCATGACCGCGGCGGGCGAGAGCTCGGTCGACAGCTGCGTGAAGCCGCGCAGGTCGACCGTCAGGATGGCGGCGTCGCGCAGTTCGCCTTCGCCCGCCTTGATCGACATGGCGGCGCCCCGGATGCGGGCGGCGACACCGGGATCAAAGAAGCGCGAGAGGTCGCGGGCGGCGACGCCTTCGCTCACGGCGCGCACCAGCAGACGGCGGGCGCGGGCGATCGCCAGGGCGAGCACGACCGTGGTCAGCAGGATCGCCACCATCTTGTCGATCTCGGCATAGAGCAGCAGCGCATTGCTGTTCATGTACTCGACGAAGTCGTGGGTCGGGTTGGGCGGCCCGCCTCGGCCTCCCAGCGCGTAGAGGATCAGGCCGATCCAGCCCAGGATGGCGACGAAGCCGGTGAAGAGCACGAAACGCGCCTCGAAGCGCAGGGCGCGCAGGGCGATGAACAGGAAGACATAAAGAAGTGTCGGCACCTTCAGATAGAAGACGGCCGGCTGGGCGTACTTGTAGTGAAACGAGTAGATCAGCCCCATCAGCAACGCGATGTCTGCGACCACCGACAGGTAGAGCATCCAGGGGCGCAGCAGGCGGGCGTAGGCGAGGCCGAGCCGCAGCAGGCAGAAGAGGCCGTAGGTCGCCAGCACATCGAGTTCGAAGGAGTAGTCCTCCTGGACGACGCCGGTCGGCATGGCGGTCGACTCGTAGGCCGTGGCGACCAGCGCGACGATGGCGAGCTGGACCCAGCCAATCAGGATCTCGCTCTGCTCCTGCTGGCGGCGGATCGCGGCCTGCACGCGCTCGGGAAGCGCGCCAGTACCGCCGCCGCCAGGCAGACCGCCGAATACCCAGGCGCGCAGGCGGCCGAGCATCGCCGTCCTAACGCTTCTCGAGCCAGAGGCTGGCCGGCAGTGCGTCGGCCGGCTGCGGCAGGCGTGCCACCACGGAACGCGCCAGCCGGTCGGCCAGCCGCTTTTCGGCCCAGGCGCTGGCGAACAGCGGCGTGTAGGCGCCGGTCGCCAGCAGGGGCATCACGCCCTGCTGCTCGTTGTAGGCGCGCCAACCCCAGATCGCGGGATAGTCGTAGGGCAGAAAGATGTCGTGGATATGGACCAGCGCGCCGGCCGGCAGGCGAGGCAGGACGCGATTCAGCAGGATATCGACGTCGCTGCCCGGCATCAGGATATGGCTGGAATCGATGAACAGGGCGTCGCCGGCCTGCAAGCCTTCCAGAACTTCCGGCGGCGCGGCCTGCAGGGTCGTCGGCACCACGCGCACCCCCGGCAGGCCGGCGATGTCGGCCCGCGGCGCCGGATCGATCGCCAGGATTTCGCCCAGGCCGCCCAGCGCCTTGGAGAGCAGGCGGGTCGAATGCCCCGACCCCACCTCGACGACGCGGCGCGGCTTGCGGTCCCGCACCAGCGCATAGGCCACGGCGGCGTCGAGCGAGGGAAACCACGACTGGTCGAGCAGGCTCTTCAGGCCCTCGAGGGCCGACGCCTGAGTGTCGACGGAATCGATCACCGCAATGAAGTCGGCCAATCGGCTTTCGAACAGCTGCTCGATCGCCGGATACGGCGGCTGCGCGCCGGGTGGCGGCAACAGGGGCGCGTAGCGGTGCGGGATGAACCAGCCGCGTGGTTTCAAGCCGAGAACGGTCGGCAATCCGAGCGCGAACCGCCGCCAGCGGCCGCGCAGGCTGAGCCTGGCAGTCATTACAATACGCTCACGGACTGAGAGTGAGACCTTCGTGAGAGACGATCACGCGGGGCAAACCGTTTGCTGCCGTGCCGGGGCGCAGCAGAGCCGCCTCGCGCGCCACGCCGTCCATGAAGGCGTCGTCGTGGCTGGGGTCGTGATGGAAGATCGCGAGTGTACCGACCCCGGCGGCGTCCGCCAGTCGCACGCCTTCCTGCCAGGTCGAATGACCCCAGCCGCGGTAGCGTGCATATTCCTCGTCGGTGTAGCTCGAATCGTAGATCATCACGTCGGCACCGCGGCACAGCTCGACGATGGTGCGGTCGCGCTGGCCCTCGCGATGTTCGGTGTCGGTGATGTAGCAGATCGACTTGCCACGGTAATCGACGCGATAACCGGTGGCGCCGTTGGGATGGTTGAGCGGCGCGGTGCGCAGGCCGACCGCATCGCCGCAGGACAGAAGTTCGCCGGCTCTGAACTCGCGAAACTCGACGCTTGCCTGGAAGACATCGAGCGACACCGGGTAGAGCGGCGCCTGCATCAGATGGCCCACGACTTTCTTCAGGGTGTAGGGCGCCTCGAGATGGCCCGCCCACATACGCACTGAATTGCTCCGTTCGAACAGCGGGGCAAAGAACGTGAGGCCCGAGATGTGATCGAGATGCGTATGGGTGAAATAGATATCGAGATCGAGGCCGGCCTGCCGTGCCAACTCGACGCCCAGCGTGCGAATACCCGTCCCGGCGTCGAAAATGAGGCGCCGGCCACCGGCCGTCACTTCCAGGCAGGAGGTATTGCCGCCGTAGCGGGCATACTCGGCCCCGGGGCAGGAAATCGATCCGCGCACCCCCCAGAACCGTACTTTCAAGCCATCGGCCAACGATACCTTCCCAGGCAGCCTATCGCCCTCAGAGTCCACAGGCGGACCGCCCCCGTCAACCGAGGTACCGTCCTGAAACGTACCCAGAGCCAGCTGTCCGGCCCCTGACCCATCCGCCCACTGCAGGGCGTATGGCCGGAATCCTGCGCTGCGATCCATGCGGCCATTTTTCACGCGTTGTTGCGGTTTGAAGTCGATTCAACGGTCCTCCTGCGTTGCCTCTGAACCGGTTCGGAGCAATACTTTGGCTATGGAACCCATGAACCAAGCATCCGGCCCTGCCTCCGGAGCGACGCTTGGGGCGGTGCCGCTGCGCCGTGCCAAGTTCGCGATCGGCCAGGTGGTGAAGCACAGGATCTACCCGTTCCGCGGCGTCATTTTCGACGTCGACCCGGTGTTTGCGAACACCGAGGAATGGCTGGCCTCGATCCCCGAAGAGGTCCGGCCGCGTCGCGACCAGCCTTTCTATCACTTGCTGGCCGAGAACGCGCAGACGACCTACGTCGCCTATGTCTCCGAGCAGAACCTGCTGCCCGACGACACCGGCAAGCCGGTGTCGCATCCTCAGGTGCCGCAGTTCTTCAAGGAGCTGAAGCGCGGCCACTACGTGTCGCGCGAGCGCTCGCTGCACTGATATTTTCAATCTCTCCTTCCCCGCGCTTCGCGCGGGGAAGGAGAAGTGTTGGTCAGCCGCTCAATTGAGCGCGAACGGGAAGTACTTCTCGTTGATCTTGCGGTAGGTGCCGTCGCTCAGCATGTCGGCGAAGGCCTTGTTGAGGGCGTCGCGCAGCTTGGCGTCCTCCTTGCGCAGGCCGGCCGAGACGCCGACGCCCAGCGTCTGCGTATCCTTGATGTCCTGCCCGACCAGCTCGCAGCACTTGCCCTCGGGCTTCTGGCTCCACAGCCAGAGCTGCACCTTGTCGCCGAACACCGCATCGACCTCGTCCTTTGCCAGCGCCTGCAGTGCCTCGTCGGCCGTGCCATAGCGCTTGAGCTGGGCGGAGCGTCGGAAGCTCTTGTCGGCCCAGTCGGCATGCATTGAATCCTTCTGCACGCCGATGCGCTTGTTGCGCAGGAGAGACGGCGGGCCGTCGAACGGCGCGCCCTTGGCCGCAATGAAAGCGCCGGGCGACAGGTAGTAGCGGCGCGACAGGCCCATGCGCTGGCGTCGCTCGCGCGTCACTTCCAGCGACGACATGATGATGTCGAACTTCTTGTCGAGCAGGCCGGGAATCAGCTCGTCCCATTTCAGCGCGATGAATTCGCATTCCGCCTTCATGCGCTGGCAGGCTTCCTGCGCCAGCTCCATCTCGAAGCCGGCCGGCAGGCCCTTGCGGTCGAGGTAGTTGAACGGCGGATAGGCGCCTTCGGTTGCAATCGTGATCTTGAAGGCGGGCGGCGTGAACGGCGATTTCGGGCCCGGCTTGGCGGCGGGTTGCGGCGCGGGCTTCGTCGCCTGGCCGGGTTTCGCGGCCGGCCGCTGCTGCTGTTGCGCCGGCGTGGATTGTGACGGCTGCTGCTGCGCGGCGGCGCTCGACAAGCCCGCCAGCAGGGCGAGGAAGATCGCCAGCGGCTTCTTCATGCGGCGCGCTTTCGCGGCGGAGCGCTCGCGTCCGCCCTCATGCGATGAGCCGCTGCAAAAGAGCGTTCAGCCGTTGCTGTCCGGCCGACGTGGCGCGCAGATGCCCCGGCGAAATCTCGAGAAAGCCTGCGGCGACCAGCGGCGCCAGCTTCGCCTCGCCCAGCGCTTCGACGGGGTCGGCGCCGGTGACGGCGGCAAAGCTCGTGCGGTCGATGCCGTCGGCCAGCCGCAGTCCCATCATCAACGCCTCCTCCACCAGATCGCGACCCTCGACAGATGCCGTCTCCGCCGTGCCGTGGCCCGCTCGCTCGACGGCCTCCAGCCAGGCTTCCGGCCCGCTCGCGCGCCGCGTCGCCTGCTTGGCGGTTCCGACGGCAAAGCGGCCATGGGCACCCGGCCCCACGCCGACGTAATCCTGATACCGCCAATAGATCAAATTATGGCGGCAGGCAGCCCCCGGCCGGGCATGGTTGGAGATCTCATAGGCCGGCCGGCCGGTTTGGGCGAGGCGGGCCTGGGTATGCTCGTACATCGCGGCGGCATCGTCTTCGGGCGGCAGGGCGAAGGTACCGCGGGCATGCTCGGTGAAGAACTTCGTGCCGCGCTCGATGGTGAGCTGATAGAGCGAGAGATGCTCGCCGGCGAGTTCGAGTGCGCGATCGAGTTCGGCCGCCCAGGCCTCTGGAGTCTGGCCGGGCCGGGCATAGATCAGGTCGAAGGAATAGCGCGCGAAATGCTGTCGTGCGGTCTGCAGGGCAGCCAGCGCCTCGTCGACGGAATGCTCGCGCCCGAGGAACCTGAGCGCCGCGGCGTCGAGCGCCTGCAAGCCGAGCGAAACGCGATTGACGCCGGCGTCGGCCAGTTCGGCAAAGCGGCCAGCCTCGACCGAGGTCGGGTTGGCCTCAAGCGTGATCTCGAGATCGGGGGCGGTATCCCACAGTTGCCTGGTCCGGGCGATCAGCGCGGCGACCGTCGCAGGCTCCATCAACGACGGCGTGCCGCCGCCGAAGAACATCGTTTCGACCCGGCGACCGGGCGCTTCGCGCGCGGCGTGTTCCAGCTCCGCGAGCAGCGCCGCGCGCCAGCGCGTCTGCTCGATGCCGTTCCTGACGTGACTGTTGAAGTCGCAGTAGGGGCACTTCGCTTTGCAGAAGGGCCAATGAACATAAACGCCTAGAGGCGTTGTCCTCATCCGAAGCAGGCCTCGACCATCATCCGGAAGGCGCGGCCGCGGTGGCTGATGGCGTTCTTCTCGGTATCGGACATTTCGGCCGTGGTGCGGCTGTCGCCCGTGGGCTGAAAGCAGGGATCGTAGCCGTGGCCGCCATTGCCGCGCGGCGGCCAGACGATCGAACCGTCGAGCGTGCCGCGGAACAGCTCACGGTGCTCGTCCGGCCAGGCCAGCACCAGCACGCAATGGAAGGTCGCTGTGCGGGCGGCGTCGGACCGCGGCACGTCACGGGCGGCCAGTTCGTCCTGGATACGGCGCATGCCGACCATGGCGTCGCGTGTCGGGCCTTCCCAGTCGGCGGTGTAGAGGCCCGGCTGGTCGTCGAGGGCGTGGACGCTGAGGCCCGAATCGTCGGCCAGCACCGGCAGGCCGCTGGCGCGCGTGGCGGCCAGCGCCTTGATCATGGCGTTCTCTTCGAAGGTCGAGCCCGTTTCTTCGGGGGCGGCGAGGCCGAGCTCGCCGGCCGAGACGATCTCGACGCCGAACGGTGCCAGCATGGTGCGGATCTCGCCCGCCTTGCCGCGGTTGTGGGTCGCCACGACCAGTTTCGGCAAGGTGAAGCGGCGGGCCATCACGCCTTCCCGACTGCGGCGCGCTGCAGGCCGGTCAGTTCGGCGATGCCTTTCTTGGCGAGGCCCAGCAGCTCGAGGAACTGCGCCTCGGTGAACGGATCCTGCTCGGCGGTTCCCTGCACCTCGACGATGCCGCCGCTGCCGGTCAGCACGAAGTTGGCGTCGGCCTCCGCCTTGGAATCCTCCGGGTAGTCGAGATCGAGCACGGCCTTGCCTTCCCAGAGGCCGCAGGATACCGCGGCGACCTGCCCGGTGATCGGGTTGGCCGCCAGCTTGCCTTCCTTGACCAGGCGCTCGAAGGCGAAATGCAGCGCCACCCAGGAGCCGGTGATGCTGGCGGTGCGGGTGCCGCCGTCGGCCTGCAGCACGTCGCAGTCGATGTTGATCTGGCGCTCGCCCATGGCCTGCAGGTTCACGACGGCGCGCAGCGACCGGCCAATCAGCCGCTGGATCTCCTGCGTACGGCCCGATTGCTTGCCGCGCGCGGCTTCACGGTCCGTGCGCGTGTGGGTCGAGCGCGGCAGCATGCCGTACTCGGCCGTGACCCAGCCCTTGCCGGAATTCCGCATCCAGGGCGGAACCCTTTCGTCGACCGAGGCGGTGCACAGCACATGGGTGTCGCCGAACTTGACCAGGCAGGATCCCTCGGCATGACGCGAAAAGCCCGGTTCCAGCGAAACCGGGCGAAGCTGGTCGGGGGCGCGGCCGGACGGACGCATCGGGCGATCTCCTGCGGGAGTGGGGCCGGCGCGACGGGGGACGACGCTGGGGCGGGCGGCCGGTGTAACGCCGGCCTTCATTGACCGCAATGCCCGGCCTACCTACATTTTTTCCATGGCGATCCATCGTATCGGCATTCAGGGCGGCGGGCTGGCGGAGACTCCGACAGGGCAGCGGACGGCGGCCTCGGTCGCGGAGTTGAACGAACGGGCGCGCGAAGTGCTGCGCCTGGTCGTCGAGGGCTATGTCGAAACCGGCGAGCCGGTCGGCTCGCGGGCGCTCACCCGCAAGCTCACCGAGACGCTGTCGCCGGCCACCATCCGCAACATCATGGCCGACCTGCAGGATGCCGGCCTCCTCTATGCGCCGCACACCTCGGCCGGCCGCCTGCCGACCGATGCCGGCCTGCGCCTGTTCGTGAACGGCCTGCTCGAAGTCGGCAACCTCTCCGAGGAGGAGCGCGAATCGATCGAGGCGCGCTGCGCCACCGTGGGCCGCAGCGTCACCGAGGCGCTGGAGCAGGCGACGACGCTGCTGTCGGGCCTGTCGCGCTGCGCCGGCCTGGTGATGGCGCCCAAGACCGAGCTGCCGCTGAAGCATATCGAGTTCGTCAATCTCGGCCCCGGCCGCGCGCTGGTGGTGACGGTGACCCAGTCGGGCCATGTCGAGAACCGCGTGATCGACACCCCGATCGGTATGCCGCCGTCGGCGCTCACCGAAGCCAGCAACTACCTGAATGCGCGGCTGAGCGGGCGGACCTTCGACGAGGCACGGCGGTTGATCCTCGAGGATCTGAAGCTGAAGCGCGCCGAGCTGAACGACCTCACCGCTCGCGTCATCGAATCGGGGCTCGCCACCTGGGCCGGCGAGCCGGGTGCCGGCGGCGCGCTGATCGTGCGCGGCCAGGCGCGGCTGCTCGAAGACATCACCGCGATCGAAGATCTCGAGCGCGTGCGGCTGCTGTTCGATGCGCTGGAGCGCGGCGAGAGCTTCGTGCGCCTGCTCGAGCTCGCCAACGTCGCCTCGGGCGTGCAGATCTTCATCGGCTCGGACAATCCGCTGTTTGCCAATACCGGATGCTCGATGGTCGTCGCACCGTTTCGCGATTCGCAGGAGCGCATCCTCGGCGCCATCGGCGTCATCGGCCCGACGCGGCTGAACTACGCCCGCATCATCCCGCTGGTCGACTACACGGCTCGCGCCATCGGCCGCGTGGTCGGCTGACTACCAATCCCGTTCGTCGAAATTGTCGAACTGCTTCATGTCGTTGTCTTCGGTCGACGCCGCCGGCTTGTCGTCACTGGCGGGATGAGACAGCACGCGTAGCCGCGTTTCGCGGCCGAGCAGGGGCAGCAGTTCCAGGAGATCGTCGCGGGAGAAGGCCACGCAGCCCTGGGTCGGGCTGTAATCCTCGCGCGCGATGTGGAGGAAAATGGCGCTGCCCCATTCGCCTTCGGGCGGATCGTCGTTGTAGCCGACCACGACGACGAGGTCGTAGAGCCCGTCATCGCGCCACATCTTCTCGTGGCTCCACTCGTTGGGAATATGGACCAGGCGATTGTAGGTGGGGGCACGCGGGTCGTCGCACCAGCCATCGTGCTCGTTGATCGGCCGGGCGGGCAGGCCGGTCTTGGGCAGAACGAGCTTGTCGTTGCGGAAGTAGACCCGCCGCAGCGGAAACTCACCGGCAGGAGTTGCCGCATCGCCTTCGACCTTGTCCTCGCGCACGCCGCCTGCGCCCAGCGTGCAGCGCCAGCTGCGCGCTCCCAGACGCGCTGTGGCGAGCGAGGTTTCGGCCGAATCGGCCTGCACGATCAGGACATTCTCGTCGGTCATTTTTCAGGGCTCCGCGCCCTTCATAGAGGGTTGCCCGCGCCGGAGAAAGCGGCGGTTATGGCATCGCGCCTTCGACCCAAGCGGTTCTACTTGGACGCAAGCCGTTCTAGGTCCTGAGCCGCGGGTTCAGGGCATCGTTCAGCCCGTCGCCGGTCAGATTCAAGGCCAGGGTCGTCACGAACAGGGCCATGCCGGGAAAAGCTGCCATCCACCAGGCGCGGTTGAAGTATTCCTGCGCGTTGTGGAGCATGACGCCCCAGCTCATGGCGTCGGGATCACCGAGGCCCAGGAAGCTGAGGCTCGCCTCGAGCAGGATGGCGCCGGAAATCTGCAAGCTGGCGTTGACGATGATCGGCGGCAGCGCGTTGGGCAGGATCTCGCGCACGATCAGGTCGAAGTCCGACATGCCGAGCGCCCGCGCGGCATCGACGAACTCGCGCTTGCGCAAGGAGAGGAACTCGGCGCGCAGCAGCCTCGCCGTCACCGGCCAGGTGAGGATGCCGATGACGAACACGATGTTCCATATGCTCGATCCGAACAGCGCCACCACGATGATTGCCAGGAAGAACTGCGGCAGGATCTGGAACATCTCGGTGATCCGCATCAGGACGTTGTCGGTGCGGCCGCCGAAATATCCGGCGAGCGATCCGATCGTCAGCCCGATGATGTTGGACGTCACGACGGCGCACAGACCCACGATCAACGATGTCCGGGTGCCGTAGATCATATTGCTCAAGACGTCGCTGCCGAGACTGTCGGTCCCGAGCAGGTGCTCGCCGCCGGGCGGCTGGAACGACGTCCCGAGATCCATCGTGCCGTAGGGCGCCAGCAGCGGCGCAAACAGGGCGACGATCACGAAAGCCGCCGCTCCGGCCAGACCGAACACCGCCGTCTTCTTGCGGCGGAAGCGCATCCATACTTGGCGCGAAGGCTTCGCTCTTGCGGGAATCATCGTCTCGGCCTTCTGGATCTATCGATAGCGGATGCGCGGATCGAGCAGCGCGTACAGGAGATCGGTGACCAGGTTGCCGACGGCCACCAGCACGGAGATGAAGATGAACATCCCCATCAGCAGCGGATAGTCGCGCGCATGGATGGCATCGAACGTCAGTCGACCGAGGCCGGGCCAGGCGAAGACGGTTTCGGTGAGCACCGCGCCGGCAATCAGCGCGCGAAACTCCAGACCGACCACCGTGACGACCGGCAGCAGCGCATTGCGCAGCGCATGCTTGATCATCACGGTATTCTCCGACAGTCCCTTGGCGCGGGCGACCTTGACATATTCCTGGCCGACGACCTCGAGCATGCTTCCGCGTGTCAGGCGCAGGATCAGCGCCAGGTTGTATAAAGTCAGTGTCAGAACCGGCAGCACCATGTGGCGGGCGACGTCGAGGACGAGGTCGAGGCCTGTATATCCGGCGCGCAAGTCGACCATGCCCTGGATGGGCAGCCAGTCGAGATAGTAGCCGAAGCCCAGGATGAGCAGCTGGCCCAGCCAGAATACTGGAACGGCGAAGCTCGCCAAGGAGAACACCGTGATCGAGTTGTCGAGCAGCGAGTTCGGCCGCCGTGCCGAGAGAACGCCGAGGCCCACCCCCAGCGAGATCGAGAAGACGAGCTGGCTGGCCATCAGCAGCAGGGTCGCCGGCAGCCGGTCGAGGATCAGCTCGAGAACCGGCATGTTCGACACGAACGAGTATCCGAGATTGCCCGTCGCGACCTGTCCGAGATAGCGCAGGAGCTGGATGTAGAGCGGGCGGTCCAGCCCCATGTCGGCCGTGAGGCGCGCGATCATCTCCTTGTCCGCGCCCGATTCGCCGATGATGTAGTCGACCGGATTGCCTGGCGCCATGTGGACGAGGACGAACACGATGGTCACCGCGCCCAGCAGCAGCGGAACCAGGTAGAGCAGCCTCTGCAGGAGATAGAGGGTCATCGGCGCCTATTTGATCCAGCGCGTCTGGTCGAACGGCCCGTAGCCCGTCGGATCGCCCGGCAAGCCGGTCAGGCCGGCATTGAAGGCGACGGGATAGTAGCGATCCCAAAGCCAGAAGTGCGGCACGTCCTCGGCCAGGATCTTGGTGGCTTCGTGGTAGAGCGCGACGCGCTTCTTCTCGTCGAGCTCCTGCGCCGCGGCGGCGAACAGCTCGTCGAGCTTGGGGTTGCAGTAGCCCGAGGCGTTGCGTCCCGGAATCTTCTCGATCCTGCGGCAGATGTAGAAGGTCTCGGCGCCGATCGCCGGATCGGGGCCGGTCGCGTAGGTGCCCATGGTGAGGTCGAAGTCCCAATTGCGGAACGCCGAATCGCGCCAGGCCGCGGGATCCATGCCCATGACTTTGAGATCGACGCCGATCCTGGCGAAATAGGTGCGCATCAGGCGCGCCACGTTGTTCAACGGCGCCTCGGACTGCGAGAAGCTGACGCGCAGCGCGAACCGGTTGCCCGACGGGCCGCGCGGAAACCCTGCCTCGTCCAGCATCTTCTCGGCGCGCGCCGGGTCGTAGGGGTAGGGGCGGCCGTCGGCGGTATAGAAGATCGGCTGTTCGGAGGAGATGGGACCGGCCGAAATCTTGCCGAAACCGAAGCCGGCCTTGGTCAGCATCTCGTCGCGGTTCATCGCGTAGTAGAGCGCCTGCCGCACTTCCTTGTTGTTGAGCGGGGCGTTGCGCGTGTTGATGAAGGCCATGTACTGGCCGGCGATCTGGCGCTTGGCGATCGCGATCTTCACCTTGGGGTTGCCCTTGAGGCGCTCCACCTCCGCCAGAGACATGGCGTAGTACGGGATGAAATCGATGTCGCCCTTCTCCAGCGCCAGCGCCCGCGCCGCTTCGTTGGGGACGACCTGGAACACCAGACGGTCGAGAAAGGGCCGGCCCTCGAGGTGGAACTTCGGGTTGCGCACGAAGGTGACGTGGCTGCCTTTGCGGTACTCGCGAAAGACAAAGGGGCCGGTGCCGACGGGCTTGAGGTTGGCCGGATTCTTCCGCGGATCCTCGCCGGTATCGAAGATGTGCTTGGGAATGATCGTCGAGCTGTTGAAGTAGGCGAGGCCGCGCAGCAGCGGCGGATAGGGGTACTTGAGCTTGAAGACGGCGGTGAGCTTGTCGACTGCCGTCATCCGCTCGACGGCCTCGAACAGACCGGATGCGGGGCCGTTGTACTTTCGATTGACGTTCCAGAGGCCCCAGGTGACGTCCTCGGCGGTGAACGGCTTGCCGTCGTGCCAGGTGATGCCGTCGAAGAACCGGAAGGTGTAGGTGAGGCCATCGGGCGATATCTCCCACTGCCGGGCGAGATAGGGTTGCACGTTGCCCTCGTCGTCGAGCCGCACGACGGTGCTGTAGACCTGGCCGCACATGTTGCTCGACGAGATGTCGGTCGTGATCGAGGAGTTGATGACCTCGACATCGCCCGGCAGCGCAACGACCATGGTGCCGCCGCCCGTCTTGCCGGCCTGCGCGCGGGCCGAGGAGAAGGCGATCGGTGCCGTACCGACGCCCGTCGCGGCAGCCCCCAGCATCGCAAGGATTCGGCGTCTCGACGCGGGCAGGCGGCGCGATGGCATCGTCATCTCCTTCGTGGGGATCCGGATGGCCGCACGTCACTTCCCATCGGGACGCGGCAACGCGGATACGAGGTTGAGCGGAAAGTGGCAGGCGACGGCACGGTCGGGCGTGCGCTCCTGGAGCGGCGGCGCCTCGCGGGCGCAGATATCCTGGCGATGGGGACAGCGCGGATGGAAGGCACAGCCCGAGGGCGGACTGAGCGGTGACGGCGGGTCGCCGGCCAGGACGATGCGCTGGCCGCCGCCCAGCATCCCTACGCTGGCGCTCAGTCTCGGCACCGCCGACAGCAGGGCCTCGGTGTAGGGATGCTGAGGGGCGGCGTAGAGCGAGGCCGTCGGTGCCAGCTCCACGATCCGGCCGAGATACATGACGCCGACGCGGTCGCTGACGTGACGGACGACCCCGAGATTGTGCGAAATGAAGATGTAGGTGAGCCCAAAGCGCTTCTGCAGCGAGACCAGCAGATTGAGGATCTGCGCCTGGATCGAGACGTCGAGGGCGGAGATCGCCTCGTCTGCGACGATGAATTTCGGATTGAGGGCCAGGGCTCGGGCGATGCCGATGCGCTGGCGCTGGCCGCCGCTGAATTCGTGCGGATAGCGATCGTAGTGCTCCGGGCGCAGCCCGACGAGCGACAGCAACTCCTCGACCTTGCGCCGCCTTTCCGGGCCCTTGTGCAGGCCATGGACGCGAAACGCCTCGCCGATGATCGCGCCGACGAACTTGCGCGGATTGAGCGACGAGTAAGGGTCCTGAAAGATGATCTGCATGTCGCGACGCAGGCGACGCAGGGCCGATTTGCCCAGCGACAGCACGTCGTGGCCGTCGAACAAGATCTTGCCGCCAGTGGGTTCCTCGAGCCGCAGCAGGCAGCGGCCCAAGGTGCTCTTGCCGCAGCCGGACTCGCCCACCAGCCCCAGCGTCTCGCCCGTGCGGACCGTCAGGCTGACGCCGTCGACGGCCTTGACCTGCTCGATGCTGCGACGGAACAGCGTCGTCCTGACGGGAAAATACTTCTGCAGCCCGTCGATCGTGATCAGCGCACTAGACGACATGGAGCCAGCACCTCGCGTCGTGTCGCAATTCGACGGTGGCGAGCGGCGGCTCCTCGCGGCGGCAGCGATCGTGGACCTTCGGGCAGCGGTCCTGGAACGCGCAGCCAGGCGGCAGGTCGAGCACGTTTGGAACCGTGCCGGCGATGGCAGGCAGCATCCTGTCCGGCGTCGGCGCCCGGTCCAATCCGGGGACCGACGCCAGCAGGCCTTCGGTGTAGGGATGCAGCGGCCGTTCGAACAGCGTGGCGACGTCGGCGTGCTCGACGATCTGCCCGGCGTACATGACCGCGACGCGGTGGGCCATCTCGGCCACGACGCCGAGATCGTGGGTGATCAGCAGGATGGAGATACCCGATTCGCGTTGCAAACTGCGCATCAGATCGAGGATCTGTGCCTGGATGGTGACGTCGAGCGCCGTCGTCGGCTCGTCGGCGATCAGCATCCTGGGCGCGCAGGACAGCGCGATGGCGATCATGACTCTCTGGCGCATGCCTCCCGAGAGCTCGTGGGGAAACTGTGCGATCCGACGTGCCGGTTCGGCGATACCCACCTTGGCGAGCATGTCGGTCGCATAGTCCAGGGCCTCCTTGGCAGGCAGTCCCCGATGCAGTCGCACGACCTCGGCGATCTGCTCGCCGATGCGGATGACGGGGTTGAGCGAGGTCATCGGCTCCTGGAAGATCATGGAGATGCTGTTGCCGCGGATGCGGCGCATCTCCTCCTCCGCGATCGACGCCAGGTCCGTTCCTTCGAAAACGATCCGACCCTGCACGATCCGGCCGGCCGGCTGCTGGATCAGGCGCAGGATCGATTGCGCGGTCACGCTCTTGCCGGAGCCCGACTCGCCGACGAGGCCCAGCGTCTGGCCCCTGCCGAGCGACAGATCCACGCCCCTTACCGACTTGGCGACGTTGCCGTCGACAAAGAAGTAAGTGTGCAGATCCTCGATGCTCAGCAGGATGTCGTCCGCCTGGACTGCCACTGGGGCCTCGTCGCTGGGAGGGGTGGCGTCAGCTCCGGCCCGGCTCGGGGTCGCCGCGGTTGGCGTCGCTCAGCTGCAGGCGCCAGCCGTCAGGGTCGCGCAGCAGCGCGTTCTTGCGGCCGGTGGCGCGGGACGGATGGACGTCCTTGTGGAACTTCACGCCCTTGGCGACGAGCTCGGCATGGGTCTTGTCGATGTCGACGACCTTGAACGAGATGTGGTTGATGCCGGGATTCTCCTCGGTCATCACCGCGTGAATCTCGAAAATAGGCTGATTCTCGCCGGGCAGCTGAAGCTCGGCCGAACCGCCGTGATGGTCGGTCCAGGTCAGCAGCTTGAATCCGAGCTTTTGATAGAACTCGACGTATTCCTTCACGTCTTTGACGACGAGTTCGATGTGGTCGATGCCGACGATCATGCGCGTCTCCTTCTGTCTGAAATTGCGAATTGTCGACAATCTATAATTTACCAAATCCTGTCAATCGACTAGTGTGCGGCCCGACATGACCACGCTGAAAATCGCCAAGCGGCCGTCCCTTGTCTCACTCGTCTTCGACGAGCTCGAGCGGATGATCATGGATGGCACCTTGAAACCGGGAGATCCGATCAACGAAAAGGCGCTGAGCGATAGCAACGGGTTGAGCCGGGCGCCGATCCGCGAAGCCTGCCGTCGGCTGGAACAGGCCGGGCTGGTCGAGATCATCACCAACCGCGGCGTCTTCGTGCGCAAGATCTCGCGGCGCTCCGCTGAGGAGCTGTGCGAGATCAAGGTCGTCCTGGCGCGCCACCTGAACGTGCTGATCCTCGAGCGCATTACGCCGGCTCAGCTCGCCGCGTTGCGCCTGCTGGTCGCGAAGATCGAGCAGCAGGCGACATCGCGCAATCTTCCGCGTTACTACGCGCTGAACGAGGAGTTCCACCACGGCCTGGTCGACATCGCCGGCAATGCGCGGCTGGCCGAGATCTACAAAGCCATCAACAAGGAGCTGAACCTGTTCCGATGGCGCGCCTTCCGCGAGGCGCCGGCCCTTGAGGATTCCATGTCCGCACATCGCGAAATCATCAACGCGCTGGCCGCAAACGATGCCGAAGCCTTCTGTCGGGTGATGGAAGACCATCTCGTGGCGACCAACCGACGGATTCTGACCAGAGAGCTCGCCGACGACGTGCCCGAGCCTTCGCCGCGGCGCATCTCGGCTGCCCGCTAACGATTTTCCCCGCCAACGATTGCTATTGGGAGAGTGAAGAAATGGCTTATGTCGTGACGCCGCCGGCGACGGTTGGTGTGCCGGTCAACGGAACCGGCGACCTGTTTCCGGTGCGCCGCATCTTCTGTGTCGGCCGCAACTACGCCGCCCATGCCCGCGAGATGGGGCACGATCCCGACCGCGAGCCGCCCTTCTTCTTCACCAAGCCGGCCGACGCCATCGTGATCTGCGCCGACCCCAAGAACCCGACCAAGGTCGCCTATCCGCCTGCCACCAAGAACCTGCACCACGAGATGGAGCTGGTCGTGGCGATGAAATCCGGCGGCTCGGACATTCCGGTCGACAAGGCGCTGGACCATGTGTTCGGCTATGCCGTCGGCCTCGACATGACGCGCCGCGACCTGCAGAACCAGGCCAAGGACATGGGCCGCCCCTGGGACATGGGGAAGGGTTTCGACCAGTCCGCGCCGATCGGCGAGATCTTCCCGGCCGCCAAGATCGGCCATCCCGCCAAGGGCACCATCCAGCTCGACGTCAACGGCAAGACCCGCCAGAAGTCGGATCTCAACGCCCTGATCTGGAGCGTGCCGGAGACGATCTCCTACCTCTCGGGCCTGGTGGCGCTGGCCGCCGGCGACCTGATCTACACCGGCACGCCCGACGGCGTCGCCGCCGTGGTCAAGGGCGACACGCTCGCCGGCTTCGTCGATGGCTGCGGGACCGTGACCTGCACCCTCGTGTGATCAGCGGACCGCGGACCGAAGCGACTGCAGGGCGGACACATCATCTCCTTCCCCGCAAAGACGCTGTTGGATTCACAGATCGCGCTCATCTGTCCTCTCCCGCGAAGTGGGAGAGGAGGGGCCCCGTTGCGGAGCAACGGGAAGGTGAGGGCGTGGATCACGGAAATGGTGGGCGCGTTGAGAGGTCTCTGACCCACCTCACCTACCCCATGCTGCGCATGGGGCCCCCTCCTCTCCCCCCACTCCGCGGCTTGTGCCAAGCCGCTACATGGGCGGAGAGGACGCCTGAACGATGCGTGAGCACGACAGCGCAGAGCCGGGGGAAGATAAAGACAAGCACCCTGTTGCCGTCGCCCGCGACGACACCACCTTCTACAACTGCTGCGCCCTGAACGTATCGCACTTGCGCGGGTCGCCGCTGTCGAGACCGATGCGGAACCAGCGGACGCGCTGGGCGCTGCTGCCGTGGGTGAAGCTGTCGAGCACGACGCGGCCCTGCGCTTGACGCTGCAGCGCGTCGTCGCCGATCGCCGTCGCGGCGGCCATGGCCTGCTCGATATCCTTGTCGTCGATCATCTTGCCGCCGCGCGCCTTGTCGGCGCGGTTGGCCCAGACGCCGGCGAAGCAGTCGGCCTGCAGCTCGGTGCGCACGGAAAGCGCATTGCCGTCGCGCCGGCTCATGCTCTGGCGCATCTGCTGCACCTTGTCGGAGATGCCGAGCAGCTTCTGCACGTGATGTCCGACCTCGTGGGCGACCACGTAGGCCTGCGGGAACTGGCCGGGCGCGTGGAAGCGGCGCGCCAGCTCGTCGAAGAAGGCGAGGTCGAGATAGACCCGCTGGTCGGCCGGACAATAGAACGGGCCCATCGCGGCCTGGCCGACGCCGCACTCGGTTTGTGTGGCGTTACGGAACAGCACCAGCTTGGGTTCGCGATACTGCCCGCCCAGCTCGCGGAAGACCTGGCCCCAGACGTCCTCGGTGCTTTTCAGGACGCGTGAGACGAACTGCGCTTCGGGGTCGCCTACGTTGGAACCTGAGGAAGCGCCGGATTGCGACGGTGCCTGCGCGGAACGCGGCGGGGGCGCCGGTGCATAGCTGGCGCCGCCACCGCCGCCGCCCAGCACATCGCTCAGGATCGAGCCCGGATCGGCGCCCATGATCATGGCAATGACGACGAAGGCCACCAGGCCGAAGCCGCCCTTGAACAGCGTGCCGCCGCCACCGCCCATCGGGATCGGGAAGCCGCCGCCCATTCCTCCGCCGAGGCCGCCTCCGCTGTCGTCGCTGCGGCGATCCTCGATGTTGCCGCTCTGGTCGCCATCCATCTGCATGGCCGGTCTCCCTCATCGAGATCGTAGCGTCGAGTTCACAATCGGATCGTCTATAGTGCCGGGCAATGAGCCTCACCATTGCCACGTGGAACATCAATTCGGTCCGTCTGCGGATCGCCAACGTCGAACGTTACCTGAAGATGCGCAAGCCCGATGTGCTGTGTCTTCAGGAAACCAAGTGCCCGGACGAGTTCTTCCCGCACGCCGCTTTCGAGAAGCTGGGTTACGTCCACCGTTTCGTCCAAGGCATGAAATCCTACAACGGCGTGGCGATCGTCTCCAAAGTGCCGTTCTCGGGGACCAATATACATCATCGTTGCGGCAAGGAAGACTGCCGGCACATCGAGGTCGCGCTCGATATCGGCGACGACCCGATCCTGCTCGACAACCTCTATATCCCGGCCGGTGGCGACATTCCCGATCCGGCACTGAACGTCAAGTTCGCACACAAGCTCGATTTCTACCGCGAGATGGCCGGCTGGTATGCCGATCGCAAGCCCAAGCCGCGGGCCCGCAAGGGGCTGCGCCGCATCGCCGTCGGCGACCTCAATGTTGCACCGCTGGAGCATGATGTGTGGAGCCACAAGCAGCTCCTGAAGATCGTGTCCCACACGCCCGTCGAGGTCGAGCTGTTCGGTCGCCTGGAAGCGTCGCTCGACTGGATCGACGTGCCGCGCCAGTTCGTGCCGGCCGACAAGAAGCTCTATTCCTGGTGGAGCTACCGCAACAACGACTGGCGCGCCTCCAACCGCGGCCGCCGGCTCGACCATATCCTGGCCAGCCCGGCGCTCAGATCGGCGATTTTAAGTCACCATATCGACGTGAATCTGCGAGACTGGGAGCTGACATCGGACCATGTGCCGGTGTCGGCGACCTTCGAAGTCTGAAGACAAGATCCTAGAGAGATCAGGAGATCATATGTCGATCATCTGGACTTTGGTCATTGGCCTGATCGTGGGCCTGCTTGCGCGCTTCATCATGCCGGGCCCCAATCCGCACGGCATCATCATGACGACCGTGATCGGCATCGTCGGTGCGGTCATTGCAACTTATGGCGGCCAGGCGCTGGGCCTCTACCAGGCCGGCCAGCCGGCAGGCTTCATCGGCTCGTTGGTCGGCGCGGTCGTCCTGCTGGCGATCCTGCGCCTCGTCAATCGGCGGGCCTAAGCCCGCACCGGGAGAGGTCACTCACTCCACGCGATAGAGAAAGTATCGATCCGCCGGCACCTCAGGCGGATCGGCTTGTCGGCGCCAGCGCGCGACCTCGAGCGGCTGGTTGGCCAGCACGTAGCCGCCGCTTGCCGCCAGCGTATCGAGCGCGGGGCCGAGCCATCGGCCCATGGCGACGTTGGCGGCGTGATCGCCGGTACCGAGATCGGTATGGATCAGCGCTGCCGTGGCACCCAGTACCGATGCCGCGCGCGGGATCGCGTCGCGCGCTTCGCCGAGGAACAGCCGATCGGCGGGCGGGATGCACTCGGGATGCGCCGCCACCTTGCGTTCGAACACGTAGATGTCGCGATCGGGAAAGAGCTCGCGCAGGTGATCGTAGGTGCGGCCGTTGCCGAGCCCGATCTCGAGAATCGGGCCGGGCAGCGGGTCGATGAGGGGCTTCAGATGGTTCAGGCAATCGCGCTGCGCCTTCATGCGCGCGATGAAACTGTCGAGACGACTCATTTTTCTCCCGCGGCTCGCTGCCGCCTCTTCATGCGGCCCCATCAGGCCGCTCCGTCAGGCCGCCCCCGTCACGCCGCCCGCGTCGCTGCGCGCAGCTTCTGGTTGGTGTCTTCGACGCGATGCGCCAGCTCGCGCATGATCTCGACCGCCATCTGCGGGAATTCCGCGACCAGGCGATAGAACATGTCCTTGGTGATCTTGAGCGTGGCCAGCGGTTCGCGTGCCTTGATGGTGGCGGTGCGCGGCACGTCGCACAGGATGGCGATCTCGCCGAAGAAGCTGTTGCGCTGCATCTCGGCGACCACGATCTGGCCCTTGTCGGTGTCGATCAGCACGTCGGCGATGCCGCCCAGGATCACGTACATCGTGTCGCCGGGGTCGCCCTGGTGGCAGACCTCCTGGCCCGCCGCGAAGTTCACACGCTCGCTGGTGAAGGCCAGCAGTTTCAGTTTCGACTGCTCGACCTTGGAAAAGATCGGTACACCCTTCAGCAGCTCGACTTCCTCGTTGAGGTTCATCGCGTCCTCCTCGATCCGCTACGCCGATGCCATCAGCTCGGCATAGAGCCCGCCCCTTGCCGCCAGGTCCGACGGCGTCCCCTGGGCGGCAATGCGCCCACCCTGCATGACGACGACCTGCTCGAACGGTTCGGCCTGGTTCGCCCGGTTGGCGATCCACACGACGCCGCGTCCGTCCTCCGTTGCCGTCGCCAGGATGTTGTCACGAATGCGATCCTGCGTGCGGCCGTCGAACATGGCGACCGCTTCGTTCACCACCACGAGCTGCGGCCGCTTGATCAGCGCACGAGCGATGCCGAGTTTTTGCCGCTGCGTTCCCGGCAAACGCTTGCCGCCGACGCCGACATTGTACTCCAGGCCGACGTCGATCACCGAATCGCGCAGGCCGAGCTCGGCCAGGACTTCGGCAATCAGGGTTCCGATCCGCTCGCCCGCCTGCGCCTGGCCGTAGACCAGGCGCCCGAACAGGATGTTGTCCTGCAAGGTGGCGGCGCTGTTGTAGCGGCCGAAATCGTAGAACTCGACGGCGTCGTGCAGGCTCGGCGGCAGGCCCTCGGCGAAGGTGCGCCGGGCCCGCAGGATGCGCTCCTCCATGTCGGCATCGATCAGCCCCAGGCGATGGCGGGCCTCGATGTAGCGGAACGGCAGGGTCATCAGGCGTGTGCGGTCGGCCTCGGGCACCGCCTCGATGCCCTTGCCGCCCAGGCGCTGCAGCAACAGTCGGACATTGGGCAGCTCGTCGGCGGAGATGAAGCTGTACTGCTCGAACAACGGATTGTCGGGCGACAGGCCGGAGAAGAGCTCGACCATGGTTTCGGCAATCGATAGACCCATGCGCTGCAGGTCGACGTCGAGATCGGTGGCCTGCAGCACCGACCGGACGTAGGGATCGGCCGCGATATTGTCGCCATCGAACTGCTTGCCGACCGCCGTGCCGAACAGCAGGTTCTCTGCAACCGACAGGTTGCGGATGTAGTGGTCCTTGTCGAAAGGCTCGACCAGGCCGGCATAAGCGCCGCCTTTCAGCCGCTCGTGCAGGGCGTGACGGGCCTTCAGGATCTTCTCGGCGAGGTCGGGCCGCGCTGCGGCGTCGACCGTACCGCGCAGCCCGAGCGAGTAGATGTCCTCGTCGAGCTCGACCTGCTTCAGCACCGTGACAATACACGGCAACAGATCGGCCGGGCCGGTGGCGCCGGCCAGCTCGTAGTCGACCCAGTCGGCATTGGGGTCGAGGGGCGGATTGCCGGCTCGTTCCGATTCCTTCCAGAAGGTGTCGCGCAGCAGCTTGGCGGCCTCGTCGTAGGAGGCGGGGACGACCGGCCTCAGCTTCAGGCCGAACAGCAGATTGTCCCGGACCGACAGCGGAAACAGGTAGGTATCCTGGCCGATATAGGCCAGCCGCGCGCCCAGCACGTATTCGGGGATCTGGAAGAAGTCCTGGCCGTCGATCTTGACCGAGCCGCCGTTCGGCAGGACCTGGCGCGCCAGCACCTGGCCCAGCACGTCCTTGCCCGAGCTGGCGCCTCCGATCACCGCGCACCGTGCCGCCGTCGGCAGAACCAGCGAGACGCTGTCGAGCTGCTTCACGCGCCCGTCTTCGGAGACCACGACGCCGGCCAGGGCGAGTTCCTTGCCCAGCGGCGGCGGCGGGCCTTCGGGCACGGCCTGCAGGTCGGGCGGCATCATGCCTTCGGGCTGGAACTGGTCGATCACCTGCTCGTACTTGATCTGCACGTCCTGGCGCTGCTGGTCCCAGTCGATCAACTCCTTGATCGGCGAGGGCAGATCCTTGTAGGCGAGCAGCACGCCGACCACCGCGCCGACATCCATGTGGCCGGTGATGGCGAAGTAGCCGCCGACCAGGTAGATCGCGAAGGGAGTGGCCTGCGAGAGGATGTTGTTCCAGAACTTGGCGAGAAACTTCTTCTGGTAGAGGTCGAAGCGGATCTTGAAGATCACGCCCAGCCGTTCCGAGATGTCGGCCCGTTCGTAGTTGGCCGCGCCATGGACGTGGATCTCGTTCACGCCGTCGGCGGTTTCGGCGATGCGGCCGGCGAGTTGCCGCGCCGAGATCTGGCGCAACCGGCCGAGCACCAGCACCGGCTTCCTGAGCCGCGGGATGATCACCATCTGCGCCGCCAGCAGCACGATCACGATGATCCCGAGCGTCCAGCTCTGCAGCATGATGAAGATGATCGCCGTCAGGGCCTGGCCGCCGAGGAACATCGGCTGCACGTAGGCGTCGCCGATGAAGCCGCCGAGCGGCTCGACCTCGTCCTTGATCATGGTGGCGAGCTCGGCCTGCTTCACCTTGCGGAAATGGGCCGGGGGAAACCGCAGGATGCGGTCGTAGAGCTCGTAGCGCAGGCGGCGCAGCATGCGCTCGCCCATGCGGCCCTTCTGGGTGTTGATCGTCTTCTTGAACAGACCGTTGATGATGACGGCCGCCAGGAAGATGAAACTCATCACCACCAGGTACTGCAGCTGGTCGACCTGGAAGCCGTCGAAGAAGCGGATCACCTTGCCGGGCAGGATGGCGGAAAGGTCGAGCTCCCAGACCAGGAACGGAATGGTCGGGTGGTGCTTGAAGGCGTTGCCCTGGATGCCGTTGTTGATGACGTCCTTGGGGACGGTCAACGACATGAAGTAGAAGACCTGGGCCAGCACCACGAGCATCAGGATCACGACCTGCTCAGGCCGGCTGTAGCGCCAGATATAAGCGAAAAGACTGCGTTCCATAGATACCCGCGCCAGCGCGATCCCGCCTTCCGTATAGGCGATCAGGCCCTTGATTACATTCGATTTTTCGAGGTCGGCGCGGCCGCCACCACGGCAGGGGGGTGTGGCGAAGGGGGAGGGGTGCGCGGCGGGCCGGGCTTATGGCATAATCGACGCAGACATTACCGGTCGGGGCAGGAGGCGCTTCGGCAACGGGAGACGCACCTCATGTCGTTAAGCGGCCGGTCCAAGCGTGTGCTGCTCTATAGCCACGACTCCTTCGGTCTCGGCCATGTGAGCCGTTGCCGGACCATCGCCAATGCCATCGTCGAGGCCGACCATTCGGTCTCGGTGCTGATCGTCTCCGGGTCACCCGTCATCGGCTCCTACGAGTTCCGCTCGGGCATCGACTTCGTGCGCATTCCGGGCGTGGTGAAGCAGATCGACACCGGCGAGTACGATTCGGCCAACCTGCGGGTGAATGTCGAGCATACGATGGAGATGCGCACCCGCATCATCCGCGACACCGCCGATATCTACCGGCCCGACCTCTTCATCGTCGACAAGGAGCCGCTCGGCCTGCGCGGCGAGGTCGGCCCGGCACTGCACCTGCTGAAACAGCGCGGCACGCCCCTGGTCCTCGGCCTGCGCGACGTGATGGACGACCCGGCGCAGCTCGCCAAGGAATGGGAGCGCAAGAACGTCGTGCCGGCGCTGCGCGATCTCTACGATGAGATCTGGGTTTACGGCCTGCCGCAGATCAACAAGCCGCTGACCGGCATCGAAGTGCCGCCGTCGGTGCGCCACAAGATGATCTATACCGGCTACCTGCGTCGCGAGCTGCCGCTGCACAGCGACGTGCCGCACGAGGGCGGCGAGATCGATGGGCCGTTCATCCTGGTGACGCCGGGCGGCGGTGGCGACGGCGTCGAGCTGGTCGACTGGGTCCTCTCGGCCTACGAGACGGATCCGAACATCCCCTACGGCGCGGTGATCGTCTTCGGACCGTTCATGGCCGCAGCGGCGCGCGAGGCCTTCAGGGAACGCGCGGCGAAGTTCCGCAACATCCGCACGCTCACCTTCACCAACAATCTCGGCGCGCTGATGCAGCAGGCCGAGGGCGTGGTCGCCATGGGCGGCTACAACACGTTCTGCGAGATCCTGTCCTTCGACAAGAAGGCGATCATCGTGCCGCGCACGCGGCCGCGGCTCGAACAGTTCATTCGCGCCCGCGCGGCGCGCAATGTCGGCCTGCTCGAGATGCTCGATGCCGACCGTGGCCGCGATCCGCAGACCATGGCCACGGCGCTCCGCCAGTTGCCGCAGCAGGGCCTGCCGAGCGATGTCGTGGTGCCCGGGCTGCTCGACGGGCTGGGCAATGTGTGGCGCCTCGTGTCGAAGCAGCTCTCGCATCCGCATCGCGGGCCCGCGTCGCTCGATCAGCCGGAGTTGCAAGCGACGCCGTCGCCCGATACCGCCCAGCCGCCGTCGCGCGCCAGGACGTGATACGGTCCCCTGATGTCTTCGCTGGGTGCGCGCGACTCAAGTCGCGCATCTTCTTCTGTCGCGCAAGCTGACGGCGCCTCTGGAGTGGTGCGCTCCCGGCAACAGCAAGCCGCTCGCGTCGCCGTCGTTCTGAAAGGCTGGCCGCGCCTGTCGGAGACGTTCATCGCCCAGGAGCTGGCCGGCCTGGAGGCGCGTGGCCTCGTGCTGGAGCTGTGGTCGATGCGCCGGCCGACCGACAAGGCGCGCCATCCGGTGCACGACCGGGTCGAAGGCCGCACCGTCTATCTGCCCGAATATCTCAAGGACGATCCGCGTCGTGTCCTGGCGGCGTGGTTCAAAGCGCGCCGCCTGCCGGGCTATCGCGCGGCGCGGCGGAAGTTCCTCGCCGATCTGCGGCGCGATTTTACGCCCAACCGCGTGCGCCGCTGGGGCCAGGCGCTGGTGCTGGCGGCCGAACTGCCCGCGTCCATCGAGCGGCTCTACGCGCACTTCCTGCACACGCCGGCGTCGGTGACGCGCTATGCCGCGACCATGCGCGATCTGCCGTGGAGCGTGTCGGCCCACGCCAAGGACATCTGGACCAGCGACGCCTGGGAGATGCGCGAGAAGCTCGCCGATTGCGCCTGGCTCGTGACCTGTACCGATCTCGGCCTGCAGCGCCTGAAGGAGCTTGCGCCGACTCCGGAGAAGCTGCGCCTGGTCTATCATGGCCTCGACTTCGCGCACCTGCCGCCGCCGCCGCCCATGCGGCCGCGGCGCGACGGCACGGACGCGCGCGATCCCGTCACCGTTCTGTCGGTCGGCCGCAAGGTCGAGAAGAAGGGCTACGACGACCTTCTGGAGGCGTTGGCGCGCCTGCCGCAGGCGCTGCAGTGGCGCTTCGAGCATATCGGCGCGGGCGGCCTCGCCGATTCCCTGAAGGCACAGGCGACGCGGCTTGGTATTGCCGAGCGCTGCACCTGGCGCGGTGCGCAACCCCAGAAGGAAGTCTTCGCAGCCCTCGCGCGCGCCGATCTCTTCGTGCTGGCCGCCAAGAAGGCGGCCGACGGCGACCAGGACGGGCTGCCCAACGTGCTGATGGAAGCGGCGTATCAAGGGCTGCCGCTGGTCGCGACGTCGGCGGCCGCCATCGGCGAGTTCATCGAGGACGGCGAGAGCGGTCTGCTCGTGGCGCCCGGGGCGCCCGACGAACTCGCGGCAGCGCTGGCGCGGATGATCGGCGACCCGGCCCTGCGCCAGCGGCTGGCCGAACGCGCGGGCGAGGTCGTGCGGACGCGCTTCTCCTTCGAAGCCGGTGTCGACTGGATCGCCGCGTCGCTTGGCGAGCAGGCTTCGTCCGACGATCGTTCCGACAAAGATCGCTCCGCCGTCGCGCGCGTCGCGGCCTGATCTCATGCGCGTGGCTTTGCATACGCCGTTGAAGGCGCCGGACAGTCCTGTGCCGTCGGGCGACCGCGAGATGGCGAGGGGCCTCGCGCGTCTGCTGCGGCGGCTCGGCCACGATGTCCTGATGCCGGCGGCGAGTCGCGTGGCCCCGGGCGTGCCGCCGCCGGACGCGCATCTTGCCCTGGAACGCCGGGCGCGGGTGCAGGCGGCGCGCCTGATCGCGCATTGGAAGGCTCTGCCGGCCCACCATCCGGAGCGCTTCGACCTCTGGTTCACCTATCACTGTTACTACCGCAAGCCCGACTGGCTGGGGCCGGTGGTGACGCGTGCGCTGGGCATTCCCTACGTCATCGCCGAGGCCTCGCACGCCCCGCGTCGCGCGCAGGGGCCGACCCGGCTCGGGCATCGCGCGGTCGAACGGGCGCTGGCCGCGGCCGATCTCGTGCTGACGGTGAATCCGCGCGACGTCGTGGGCGTCAAGGCGCGGCTGCGGCCCGGCGCCCGCCAGGCCTGGCTGCCGCCCTTCATCGACACGGCGCCGTTTGCCATTCCCTCGCGCCGCGACCCGACGCGGCCGCCGCTGCTGCTGAGCGTCGGCATGATGCGCTCGCGCGACAAGGCCGAATCCTACCGAGTGCTGGCGCGCGCCCTTCTGTCGATCCGGGAGCATTCCTGGCGGGCGATGCTGGTCGGCGACGGACCGGCGCGGCCCGAGATCGAAAGGCTGATGGCGCCGCTCGGCGAGCGCGTGCTGTTCGCCGGCGCGCGACCGCATGCCGAGCTGCCGGCGCTCTATGCCCAGTCGGACCTTTACCTTTGGCCCGCGATCAACGAAGCCTACGGCATGGCCTTTCTCGAAGCCCAGGCCGCGGGCTTGCCGGTGGTCGCCGGCCGCACCGGCGGCGTGCCGGCGGTCGTGGCCGATGGCATCACCGGTCTGCTCACGCCGATCGGCGACGCCGATGCCTTTGCCGCTGCCGTCGTGCGCCTGCTCGACGCGCCGCAGGACCGCGCACGGTTCGCCGCCGCGGCTGCGGCGCGCATCGCGGCGCGCCACGACGAGCGTGCCGCCGCGCATGCCTTGGCAGCCGCCCTCAGAACCTTGCAAGGGCTCCCGCGATGACGGGCGTTCCCTTTGCCCTCCTGCGGCATGCGCCCACCGAGTGGAACGACACGGGCCGTCTGCAGGGCCTGACCGATACACCGCTCAGCCGCGCCGGCGAGGAGATGGCGCGCCGCTGGCGGCTGCCCGCGCCGGCTGCCGGCTGGCGGCGGATGAGCAGCCCCTTGCAGCGCGCGCGGCGCACCGCCGAACTGCTGCGGCCCGCGATGCCGGTGGAGATCGATCACGCCCTGCGTGAAATGAGTTTCGGCATCTGGGAAGGCCGCACCTTGAAGGACCTGCGCGCCGAGGGCGGCGAGCGCTTCGCGGCGGCCGAAGCGGCCGGTCTCGATTTCCAGCCGCCGGGCGGCGAATCGCCCCGCACCGCGATGGCGCGGCTGTCGGCCTGGACCGCCACTCTCAGCGAGCCGGTGGTGGCGGTCTCGCACAAGGCGGCGATCCGCGCCCTGCTGGCGCTCGCCACCGGCTGGGACATGCTGGGCCGCCCGCCGCACAAGCTCGACTGGCGGGCGGTGCATTTCTTCGTGGCCTCGGGTGACGGCAAAGTCGCGATCGACCGCCTCAATGTGCCTTTCGACAGGGTGGACGCCGAAATCGCGCTGGCCGGAACGGGGCCATGACGGACGGGACCATGACGGGGCGCGTCTTCTTCTATGTCCAGCACCTGCTCGGCATCGGCCATCTGCGCCGCGCCGCCACGCTGGCGCGGGCGCTGGCGGAGGGCGGCTTCGACGTGGCGCTGGTCTCCGGCGGGGCGCCGGTCGCCGGGCTCGATCTCGGCGGCGCGCGCTTGCATCAGCTGCCGCCTGTCCGTGCCGCCGATGCGCGGCTGAAGGATCTGTCGCAACTCGACGGCACGCCGCTCGACGAGGCCTTTCGCGCGGCACGCACGCAGCGTCTGCTCGACCTGTTCGAGGCCGAGCAGCCCGACGTGCTCCTGACCGAGCAGTTTCCGTTCGGCCGCACGCAGCTTCGCTTCGAGTTGATGCCGCTCCTGGAGGCCGCGCAGAACCGCGACCCCGCCCCGTGGATCGTCTCCTCGGTGCGCGATGTGTTGCGCCGCTCGGCCTCGCCGGCACGGATCGACGAGATGGTCGCGACTTTCGAGGCATTCGACGCCGTGCTGGTCCATGCCGATCCCGCCCTGGTGCGCCTCGACGACAGCTTTCCGGCCTGGCCCGACATCCAGGATCGCGCGCTCTACACCGGCTACGTCGCCGAAACCGATCCGGCCCGCGCGCCGCAGGGCTCGGTCGGCAAGGGCGAGGTGATCGTCTCGGCGGGCGGTGGCGCGGTCGGCCTGCCGCTGCTGCAGGCGGCCATCGCCGCGCGGCCGATGACGGGGCTCGCCGATCGCAAATGGCGCCTGCTGATCGGGCCGAACGTACCGGCGGCCGATCAGGCGGCGCTTCTGTCGGCCGCCCGCGACGGCATCGTCGTCGAGCCGGCGCGGGCCGACTTTCCGAGCCTGCTGCGCAACGCGGCCTTGTCGATCTCGCAGGCGGGCTACAATACGGTGGTCGAGACTCTCGGCCTTGCCGATCGGGCCGTGCTGGTGCCTTTCGGCACGGCGCGGGAAACCGAGCAGGCCGATCGTGCGCGCGTGCTCGGCGAACGTGGCATGGTGGCCGTCGTCCCGCCCGATACGCTGACGGCGGAAAACCTTGCGGCCGCCGTCAAGCGGGCCTGGTCGGGCCCCTCGATCCGCAGCTTCCCGCCGGTCGACACCAATGGCGGCCCCGCGACGGTCGCCGCCTTGAAGCAGATGCTGTCGCCATGAGGGATTGTTTTCATGCTCATGTTCCTCTCCCCCTCTTGGGGGAGAGGTTAGGTGAGGGGGTGACCGCTTCCGCAGGATTCTGTGATTTCGACGTCCTTCGCTTGCCCCTCACCCGGCCTCTCCCCCCCAAGGGGGGAGAGGAGAACGAAGGAAACCGGACATGACCTCCTGGCAGGCCCTCGCCGACGAAGCCGCGCGGTGGCGCGACGCAGGACGGATCGCCGACCTGTGGTGGCGCGACGACGATGCGGTCGATGCGAGCCCCGCGCTCGACCGGCTGCTGGCGATCCGGCGCGATACCGATGCGCCGCTGGCGCTGGCGGTCGTGCCGGCCCAGGCGACCGCGGCGCTCGCCCAGCGGCTCGCCGTCGAGCCCGAGGTCGACGTGCTGCAGCACGGCTATGCCCATGCCAATCATGCAGCACCGCCCGAGAAGAAAGTCGAGCTCGGCCTGCAGCGTCCTGCCATGATCGTGCTGGGCGAACTGGGCACCGGCTGGCTGGCGCTGGAGCGGCTGTTCGCCGCGCAGGCGCTGCCGGTGATGGTGCCGCCGTGGAACCGCATCGCCGACATCCTGGTCCCCACCCTGCCCGAGATCGGTTATCGCGGCCTGTCGACCTTCGGACCGCGCCGCCGGCCCGAGCCGGTGCGCGGCTTTCGCCAGATCAACACCCACGTCGATCTGATCGACTGGAAGGCGGGCGGCCGTTTCGTCGGCGAAGCAGCGGCTCTTGCCACCCTGGTCGAGGCCCTCGCCCGGGCGCGCAGCGGTCAGGGCGAGCCGATAGGCCTGCTCAGTCATCATCTTGCGATGGACGGCGGGGCTTGGGATTTCCTAAGGTCGATCCTGGCAACAATAACAACGACGCAGGGTCTTCGCGTTCGCGCCGCGCGCGCGCTTTTTGCGTCGTGAGCGGTCACTCAGGGAGGAGCGCGGGTGAGTTCGGCTGATCTGCGCTATCCACGTCCGACGATCCTGGCGGACTATGCGCGCGCCGGCGCCGGCGTATTGCTGTGCGGTGCGCCGCTTCTGCTGCTCGAGGTCAATCACTGGCTGGCGCTGGTTCTGGGCGCGGGCTTCGCCTTGTTTGCGCTGTTTCTGGTGCGCACCGCGCTGCGGCATCGCACGCGCTATCTGCTGACGCCCGATACGCTCTGCGCCGACGGGCCGGCCGGTACGCTGGTCGAATGGAACCGCCTCGACCGCCTGAAGCTCAGCTATTTCTCGACCAAGCGCGACCGCTCGGACGGCTGGATGCAGCTCAGCATCGGGTCGATGGGCGGACGGTTGGTGAAGGTCGATTCCTCTCTCGACGGCTTTCACGATATTGTGGAGCGAGCGGCCCACGCGGCCGAAGGGGCAGGCGTGACGCTGAGCGATGCAACGCGCGCGAACCTGCGGGCGATGGGGATCGTGGTGGCAGGTCAGGAAGAATCGGTATGAAGGATCTGCTGCGGGTCGAGGATCTGACGGTCGATTTCGGCGTCCACGAAGGCATCCTGCGAGCCGTCGACAAGGTTTCCTTCTCCATCCCGCCCGGCGGTACGGTGGCGCTGGTCGGCGAATCGGGCTCCGGCAAGTCGGTGTGCAGCCAGGCGATCATGGGCCTGCTGCCGCGCACCGCGACCATCCCCTCGGGCTCGATCCTGTTCCAGGATCCGCGTGTCAACGAGGGCGTCGTCGATATCGCCAAGCTCGACCGCGCCGGCCAGGCGATGCGCCGCATCCGGGGCGGCCAGATCTCCATCATCTTCCAGGAGCCGATGACCTCGCTCTCGGCGCTGCATACGGTGGGCGACCAGATTGGCGAGGCCGTCGAGCTGCACGGCGTGCCGACGAATGGCGGCAACGGCAACGGCGCCAAACCGGCCCAGAATGGCCGCAAGCTCAGCCGCGCCGAGATCGACGAGCTGACGCTCGCCATGCTGCGCATGGTGGGTTTCCCCGATCCCAAGCGCGCGCTCCGGACCTATCCTTTCGAACTGTCCGGCGGCCTGCGCCAGCGCGCCATGATCGCCATGGCGCTGGTCTGCCGGCCGGCGCTGCTGATTGCCGACGAGCCGACAACCGCGCTCGACGTCACGATCCAGGCCCAGATCCTGCGCTTGATCAAGGATCTGCAGCAGGAACTCGGCATGGCGTTGCTGATGATCACCCACGATCTCGGGGTGGTCGCCAATGTCGCCAACGACGTCGTGGTGATGTATCGCGGCAAGGTGGTCGAGTCGGGCGATCTGCACGACATCTTCCGCGACCCGCAGCATCCCTATCTCAAGGCGCTGCTGCATGCCGTGCCGCGCTTCGACATGGCGCCGGGCGAGCGGCTGGTGCCGATCCGCGAGATCAAGGGCACGACCGGCCATCTCCTGAAGGAGAAGCCCAACCAGGCGCCGACCGCGACCTTCAATCCCAAGGCGCCGGTGCTGAAGGTCCGGCACGTCTCCAAGACCTTCCGCATCCGCAAGGCCGACACCTTCCTCGAATCGATGATGGGCGGCGGCACGACGCGCACGGTCTATGCCGTCAACGACGTCAGCTTCGACGTCGAGCGGGGCGAGTGCCTCGGCCTGGTGGGTGAATCCGGCTGTGGCAAGACCACGCTCAGCAAGATGTTGATGCGCGGCATCTCGGCCGATTCGACTCCGGACGGAACGGGCAAGGTCGGCCGCGTCGTGTTCGACGACTGGGGCCGCAAAACCGACGTGCTGAAGATCGAGGGTGCGGAGCTGAACCGCTTCCGCACCAAGCTGCAGTTCATCTTCCAGGATCCGTTCGGGTCGCTGAACCCGCGCATGACGGTGTACGACATCCTGGTCGAGCCGCTGATCATCCACGGCATCGGCGACGACGCCTATCGCCGCGAGATGGTGGCGGAGCTGATGGAGATGGTGGGGCTCGACCGCCGCCATCTCAGCCGCTATCCGCACTCGTTCTCGGGGGGGCAGCGCCAGCGCATCGGCATTGCCCGCGCGCTCGCGCTTCGGCCCGACATGGTGATCTGCGACGAGCCGGTCTCGGCGCTCGACGTCTCGATCCAGGCGCAGATCCTCAATCTCCTGAAGGACCTGCAGAAGCAGCTCGGCCTCACCTACCTCTTCATCAGCCACAATCTGGCGGTCGTCGACTATATCGCCGACCGGATTGCCGTGATGTGCGCCGGCCGCCTGGTCGAGCTGGCGCCGGCCGGCGAGCTGTTCCGCAAGCCGATGCATCCCTATACCCGCGCTCTTCTTTCGGCGGTGCCGATGCCCGATCCCGATGCCCGCCTCGATCTCGGCGCGCTGATGGAAGGCAAGGCCTCCGATCCCACCGTCTGGCCGGCGCCCTTCCGCGACGACGGCAAGACGCCGCTCTTCTGGACCGAAGCCGAACCCGGCCACTACGTCCGCATGGCACGAGGGAGCTGACCATGCTGCGCTTCATCGCTCGCCGCGTGCTGCTGATGATCCCGACCCTGTTCGTGATCAGCGCACTCGTCTATTTCATCATCGACCTGCCGCCGGGCGACTGCGTGACCTCGCAGATCGACGAATTGCTGGCGCGCGGCGACGCCGACGCCCACAGGCGGGCCGAAGAGCTGCGCGAGCTCTACGGGCTCAACATGCCGCTGTGGCAGCGCTATCTCGACTGGGTCGGCGGCATCTTCCGCTGGGATTTCGGCCTTTCCTGCCAGGACACGGTGCCGGTGGCCGACCTGATCGGCGAGCGGTTGACGCTCACCATCATCATGGAAACCAGCACCATCGCCTTCATCTGGATCGTGTCGTTCCTGATCGGCACCTACGCCGCCACGCATCAGTACAGGCTCGGCGACTACGTTGCCTCGTTCATCGGCTTCATCGGGCTGGCCATTCCGAACTTCCTGCTGGCGCTGGTGCTGCTCTATGTCGGCAAGGTCTATTTCGGCCTGTCGATCGGCGGCCTGATGGATCCGGAATACATCGACAAGCCGCTGAGCTGGGGCAAGGCGCTGTCGGTCATGCAGCACCTGATCATTCCGGTGATCGTGATCGGCATGTCGGGTACGGCCGGCATGATCCGCCGGCTGCGCGCCAACCTGCTCGACGAGCTGCAGAAGCAGTATGTCGTCACCGGTCGTGCCAAGGGCCTGCCGCCCATGAAGCTTCTGGTGAAATATCCGCTGCGTCATTCGCTGAACCCGTTCGTTGCCGATATCGGCGGCCTGCTGCCCGACGTCATTTCGGGCTCGGTCATCGTGTCGGTCGTCCTGTCGCTGCCCACGACCGGCCCGATGCTGCTGGGGGCGCTCAAGACCCAGGACGTGAATCTCGCCGCCACCTTCCTGCTCTTTGTGGCGACGCTCACCGTCATCGGCATGCTGATCTCGGACCTGGCGCTGGCCGCGCTCGATCCGCGCATCCGCTTCGGCGCCACCTCGGAAAAGTGAGCCGGGCATGACCGACACCGTTCCCAACGACAAGTCCCGACGCACCCCGCACTTCGTCAGCCAGGAGCCGTGGGATCCCTACGTCGCCGACCGCCTGACCAAGGAGCAGGAACGCTACTACATGGCCGGCCAGTGGAAGCTGATGTGGTGGCGCTTCCGCCGCCACCGGCCGGCCGTCGTTTCTGCGGTCTTCCTGGCGCTGATGTATCTTTCGACCCTGGTCAGCGAGTGGATCGCGCCCTACGACCTGCACACACGCAATTCGCGCTACATCTTCGCGGCGCCTCAGTCGGTGCATCTCTTCCACGAAGGCAAGTTCATGGGGCCGTTCGTCTACGGCCTGAAGATGGAGCGTGATCCCGCGACCCTGCAGCGGATCTATTCGCCCGACACCAGCCAGCCGCAGCCCTTGCGGTTCTTCTGTCTCGGCGAGCGCTACGAGTTCTGGGGCCTGATCGAGGGCCGCTTCCATTTCGTCTGTCCGGCGGAGGACGGCACCTTCTTCCTGCTGGGCACCGACCGGCTGGGACGCGACATGTTCAGCCGCATCGTCTATGCGGCGCGCATCTCGCTCACCATCGGGCTCATCGGCATCACCCTGTCCTTTGCGCTGGCGCTCATTCTGGGCGGGCTCGCCGGCTATTACGGCGGCTGGGTCGACAGCGTCGTCCAGCGCATCACCGAGATCATCAAGAGCTTCCCGCACCTGCCGCTGTGGCTCGCTTTGTCGGCGGCCCTGCCGGTGACCTGGTCGCCGCTCCTGGTCTATTTCGGCATCACCCTCATCCTGGCCCTGCTCGACTGGCCGGGGCTCGGCCGTGCAGTGCGCTCCAAGCTCTTGTCGCTGCGCGAAGAGGACTATGCGGCGGCCGCCCAGATGATGGGCGCCAAGCCTGCCCGCATCATCGGCCGCCACCTGCTGCCAGGTTTCATGAGCCACCTGATCGCCTCGGCGACGCTCTCGATTCCCTCGATGATCCTGGCCGAAACCGCACTCTCCTTCCTCGGCCTCGGCCTGCGCCCGCCCATCACCTCGTGGGGCGTGCTGCTGAACGAAGCGACCGATATCAACGTGGTGGCCGTCAACTGGTGGCTGATGCTGCCGGTGGTCCCGGTGATCCTGGTGATCCTCGCCTACCAGTTCATGGGCGACGGGATGCGAGATGCTGCAGACCCTTACGCCTGAGGCGTAACTACGGAGTGGACACATCTCGCTATTCTTCTCCTCCCCCGTCTTTGCGGGGGAGGTGCCCGCGTCATCGCGGGCGGAGGGGGTGTCTCAACGCGAAGATCATGCTCCTTCGCCATCGTCCGACGGCCATCTCAAGCCCAGCAGAGCAAACAAGCGGGGGATTTTCTCGTTGCGACACCCCCTCCGCCCCTGATTACAGGGGCACCTCCCCCGCAAAGACGGGGGAGGAGACGATGTGTCCATCCCCTAGTGAGGCGTAAGGGTCTGCAGCATCTGGCGGGCGGCAGGGGCTGTCATCAGCCCCGAGAGCCCGCACGCTTCAGAACAAGCAAGAAAGCCGACCCAACGGCGATTTCGACAGCGAAAGCGCCTCGTGGCGCGACGACCGCCTCCCTCTGAGGCGCCGGTAAGGCCTGGAATCTCAAGGAATCACCTTCTTAAGATCTTGAAATTCCTCGTTCTTTTTCAAATTTCCCATCGCACGAGGTGTGATTAAAAAATCACACTCTTGCCCCATTTGGGTCTAGCGACGGCCACCAGAGGTTTCCATCTTCCTCTTGTATCTCCCCCGAACGTGGTCCCCCCAAAGCCACGTTCTAGCCTCTTCGGAGGCGCTTAGGCCGTCATCTCACTCTCCCCCGAGATGACGGCCTTTTTCTTTGCCGCGTGCTACCACGGCGCCGGTATGGCGCCCCTTTTCCTCGAGATCGAAGGCTTGGCCTGCCGGCGTGGCGGCCGGCGCGTGTTCAGCAGCCTGTCCTTCGGCCTGGCGGCGGGCGAGCTGCTGGCGCTGACCGGCCGCAACGGCAGCGGCAAGACGACCTTGCTGCGCGCCCTGGCCGGCCTTGTCCGGCCGGATGCCGGCACGGTGCGTTGGCAGGGGGCGGACGTCGCGCGGGACATCGACGCCTGGCACGGCCGGCTGGCCTGGCTCGGTCATCTCGACGGGCTCAAGGGCGACCTGACGGTGGCGGAAAATCTCGTGGTCGCCCAGCGCCTGCGCGGCGGGCGCCCCGATGGCCTGGAGGGAGCCCTCCTGGCCTTCGATCTCGGGCCGCTGGCCGCCCGGCAGGTGCGCACCCTGTCGGCCGGCCAGCGCCGCCGCACCGCGCTGGCCCGCGTGGCGTTTTCTGCGGCCGCGCTCTGGCTGCTCGACGAGCCCCTGAACGCGCTCGATACGTCGGCGCAGCAGGGCTTTCGGTCTGCCTTGCAGGCACACCTTGCCGCCGGCGGCCTGGCGATCGCTGCGACCCACGCCG